>Ga0307933_1002771_pt1 | contig 11664 bp, 9 predicted proteins | sample OrgLakmetageno88_FD_201811 | JGI IMG/M metagenome (GOLD analysis project Ga0307933, IMG submission 201811) | Saline water microbial communities from Organic Lake, Antarctica - #88 | ecosystem: Environmental > Aquatic > Non-marine Saline and Alkaline > Saline | place: Antarctica: Organic Lake...
TACTAGACCGACGCCGTGACGATACCAATTCGCTACGGCACGACGGGATTATGTCGAACCCTTAGCTCTGCGCTCCAACCTTGCGAGCTTTAGGGCTTTATAGCTCTTCCAGATGAAATGCCCCTGTCACTGTGCCGATGATTCCAGACTGTAGCAACTCTTTGACCTTCGAATTTCGAGGGGAATAGCGATAGTTGAAAGTCACCGTCAGCTTTTTCCCAGTGCGCTTCTGCGTCTCCAAAATCTGGCTGCACTTTTCAACATCCACCGTCATTGGCTTTTCCGTCACCACATCACAACCCGCTTCCATCGCGCGGCAAATATATTCGTGGTGTGTACGGTCAACCGTCGTCACGATTACAACATCGATTTTTTGCTCCTCGATCATTTTCTCAAAATCTGCTGGAGCATAGGTCGGCAAATCCAGTTCACCAGACTTCTGCCATGCTTGCATGCGCAGCGGATTAATATCACACAGCGCCACCAGCTCGCAGGTATCGGCATAAGTTTTCAAGATGGCATCACGGAACATCACCGAGCGACTTCCGGTACCTACAATTGCATAGCGTTTGGGAGATTTCATAGCAGCATATTAGCAAGATAATCAAACTTTGGATATTGCAAAAACGCTCAAATCATAGGCATAATCGCGCATGATCAGTGGATACAAAAATCTGAGTTATCTCGCCTACGGCGAACGGCGCTACGGCACGCAACCAATTTTCGGAAAAAAACGAAAATTATGGGAATTCGAATTCATCCTAAAAGGACTCGCTCGCCCAAGCGGCGTCAACACATGTATAGCAAAGGAAGAAATGCCATGCCTTTACGTCTCGCACCCAGAATCTAAACATGGGTGGACTGACGAAATTAACGGTATTTCAGAGATTTTCGTAGTTCACTTTCGCGAAGTACCCGAAGAGTTGAAGGAGCGCGTCGGACCTACAAAACCGCTTCTTCTCGATATAGACGAAAACTCACTCAATCTACTGACACCTAAATTTGCAAGGATTCGCGAGAGTGCGGGAAAAAGTGACGCACTGACCTCGCTCACACTGCTAAGCTTTCTAATTGATCTGACGACCCTAGCGATCAGCCAATCGCCGGGCATCGCACTCCGCACCGATCCAGTGGATAAAGTGAGTCGCGTATTGCATTGGTTTGAGGAAAACCTCGGTCGTTCGCCCTGCGTGGAAGACGCCGCCGAATCTGCATGCGTCTCGACTGCGCACCTGCGTCGACTCTTTGCCGAAGCCGGACACCCTTCTCCAAAAAGCGAGTTGGCCCGCCTGCAAATCCAAGCAGCACAGCACGCACTACTTAAGGGTTGGTCCCAGAAAGAGATTGCCGAATTTCTAGGCTTCAGCGAACCCAGCACCTTTGCACGCGCCTTTAAAGAAATCTGCGGACAGCCCCCCGGCGCATGGCTCAAGCAAAACAGGCAAGCGATTTCCAGAAGCAAGACCCGATGAGGGCAGATAATACTGTCACGCAGTGGGCTGCTGATACGCTAAGCGATGGTTTAGCCTTTAACCTGAATTGATCTATGACTTCAAGAAGGATGGCTCAAAGGCAGCTCGTTGAAGATTGAAATGCAAACTGGCGAATTCACTATCACCCGATCGGTCGGAACCGTTGAAACCGTCAAATCTTCAGCTATCGAGTGACTCGTTAGACTATTTGAATCCTGATAGGCTATAATCAACCAGCGTCCATCCGGCGTAAAAGCAAAATCACGTGGCACCCGCCCCTCGCTTCTTATACGTTGCAAAGATGCAAGTGCCCCCGTCTCCCCCACAGTGCATAAACAGATAGAATCCGCAGCGCGATCCGAAATCCCCAGCAACCTTGCGGAAGGATGCAAGTGGATCGCGGCGGCCGCACCAAAACCCTCGAATTCTAAACAATCCAAAAGCTTGAACGTCTGGAGTAAATGAAGCCTACCTGTGTCTTCGTTCCAGCCGAAAGAGAGAACCACTGGTGTCAGCTCACACACACACCAGGCGAGCGGCTTGGATGGGTGAAAAACCATATGGCGCGGCCCAAATCCTAGCCCAACTTCGATATCTTGGATATGAGTTGGCACACCGTTGCGCAAGGAATGCAACCGGATGCAGTCACTTCCGAGATCGCACACATACAGCCAACGCCCATTCGGTGAAACCACCGCTTGATGCGCGTGCGCGCTCTTCTGCCGTTCAAGGTTCGGACCATTGCCAGAATATTGAATAACACTCTGGGCAGCTTTGAGGCAGCCCCCGTCTCTCGTATACGCAGAGAGCCGTCCGTCCAAATAAGATGTGGCATAGAGGTGCGTATCAGTGGTCGTGAGATGGCAAGTCGCCAAGCCCTGTGAAGATTGTGAACTGACTAGAGTCAGCCCACCTCCCGCATCGACCGAAAACCCGAATACCTCTCCAGCCTGTTCTAATCGTTCAGAGGCGACAAACAAGTGCTGTTGATCATCCGCGAGTTGAAGCCACGAGGGGTCTACTACATCAGCACACATCTGAAGATGGGAAAAGTAACCGCCGCCTGAATTAAACAGGCAGGTCATCACCCCGTTGCCTGAAGTCCCCGGAATGGCTGATTTTCGGGTTGTATAGGTTCCGATAAATAATCTCATTTAACTAAACTCCAACATCCTGAGGCACCTGCTGGATGTTCATTCCACCATCGAGCACAACTTGCGCACCGACCAGGGTCGGTGCACTCTCTGACGCGAGGAAAAGCACAGTTCTGGCTATTTCTTCCGGCGAACTAGGCGCTGCAGAAGGCACATTTTTACGTCGACGATCCTCGACCCCATCGGCCAAGTGATTCCAACGCTCAGTCCAGACGTAGCCGAGCACGAGCGAATTGACTCGTATGCCGTAGCCGGACAGCTCCTGCGCCATCGCGCGTGTCATGCTGTCGAGCGCAGCTTTACTCACATTGTAAGCGCTCCGTCCATAGATGCCCCGCTGTCCTGCCAACGAAGAAATATTTACAATGGCTCCCCCACCCGTTCGCTTTAGGTGTTGCGCTGTCAGTTGCGCGCAGCGGAACGCGCCGAAAAGATTCACTTCCATCACATGGCGAAAGAAGTCTGGGCTCTGTTCCAGAAAGCCGGAATCCCCGAGTCCTAAATGAGCAGCGTTGTTAACTAACACATCAGGCATCAACCCCTTCGCTTCAAGGTCAGCAAAGGCAGCATCAATCGCTGAGGGATCTCCCAAGTCAAAGGAAAGCTGAGTCAAAACAGCTTCGGGATAACGCGCTTTCAGCTGCTCGTAGGCAGTTTTCAGATTTGCTTCTGAACCGTGTAGGATCACCCGTGCTCCGGCTTCAACGAAGGCTGCGGCAATCGTTAATCCGAGATTACGACTGGAGCCGGACACGAGAACGGTTTTCCCAGTAAAGGAGAGGAAGGAAGTTGTATCGATTTTCATGTTACAAATGGAAAAAGTGATCGATCCGTAAGCACCAGCGGGTAATCCGTCAACGGAAGCCGAAAGCGTGTGCCGACATTGGCATCGTCACAGATAAAAGGTTCGCCGAAGGGTACGCCGTCGCGAACGAATGAGACCGCCATCGGGGTGGCCAAAATTGCGCTTTGCTGCGGGTTCTTCTCATCCGGATTCATGAAGCGATAGAAGAGTTCACGCCGCTCGCTGGCGTCATCGAAAAGTGAGCAAACCCTCTGGAAAACTTCGAAGGAATACTTGGGCTCGTAAGTGGCTCCGTTGATTAAGCCCATCATCACCGGCATTTTCTCTTCGCCTCCGGCTTGACGGTAAGGACGTCCCATCAGATCGATTACGTGAAAATAAAGTGCCATGTCGAAGCCCGTTTTCAAGTCGACTAAGATTCGTCGCGCTACCCACTTTGCCTGCACGACTTGATCGGTTGCGTAGAGTCCCAACCAGTCGTCGTTGTGCCCTTCGGTTTGCGATGGGCAGCCGTTCTCGCCCTGCCAAACGTCGATCACTTTGCCGCCGGAATATTGCTTGAGCAGACGTCGCACGAGGTCGTGCATGTTCTGCAAGTTCGGTTCGTTCCAGACTTTCCAATGACGCACACGACCACGGAAGCAGTCTGCGAGCGCACGCACATAGTTGTCCCAAGCCACTCGCACAGAGTCGCCATAATAAAGTGGCACATGACCAACCGCCGATTCGTGCGGCACATCGGGCATATAGAGCTTGTTGCCAAAACTAACCGAGAAGAAGGGCTCCACGCCCACCGCCAACAGCTTGTCGACAAGCTCCTCCAACCAAGCGAAGTCATACTTCCCCGGCTCTACTTCGCAACGGTTCCAGCCGGTTTGCACGCGTGCCCATTTCGAGCCCAGTTCCGCCATCAGCGGATACACTCGCTCTGGATCAAACATGAAGCGATTCAGCGTCTCAAAGCAAACGCCGATTTTAGAAGACGCGATGTCCGTGGTCTTACGCACCGGCATCGCACCAATCGCGGGCATGCCGCGCGCGGCAAAATCCGTCAGTTGTTCTCGTTTCAGTTGGGGCACATCCTATACCTCGACAGTCTGGTTGGGGTCGGTCTGAGCCGTCATAAATAGAATTCCCTACTCTTTAAAAATGAAGCCACTGCCCTTTGGACGAATGTCAGTAAGCGTGCCATCGTAGTGCCGCAACTCATGCGGCTTATAGGGATACTTGGCCAAGGCTTCGATATCGATATCCACCCCCAAACCGGGAGTGCTCGGTATGGTCAATTCTCCATCCTCAAACTTAGTATCTTCTTGTGCAACTTCCTTACGCCAGTCCACATCTGTCGCCATGGTTTCCAAACGCATAATGTTATTCGAAACCGCAGCAACATGGAGTGTCGCGGCATTGGCAACCGGACCACACGGATTGTGCGGACAGCATGGGATGTAATGCGCTTCGGCCATATCCGCGATGCGGCGAAGTTCCATAATGCCTCCGGCATGAATCACGTCGGCTTGGACAAAATCAGCCGCCTTCGCGGCAAAAAACTGCACGTAGTCCCAACGACTATACAGCCGCTCACCTGCAGCAATCGGCACACGACTACGCCGCCGCACGTCCGCAAGCGCATCGAGATTACCCGGTGGCAAGGGCTCTTCAAACCATCCGACATTATAGCTATAAAGCATGTCAGCAACACGCACCGCTGTTGGCACATTGAAACGACCGTGCCCTTCAATCAAAAGCTCCGCACGGCCATCGACTACTTCAGCTACAGCAGCCACGCATGCTTCAGCCGTCTTCATCGCTTCCGGCCGAAGATCGTAATAAGCCGAGCCAAACGGGTCCCATTTTAAACCCTTATAGCCGGCATCAATAGCCAGTTTGGCTTTCGCTGCAAACTCTTCCGGCTTACGCGCACCAACAAACCAAGCATTGGCATAGCACTGAATCGAATCACGCACCTTACCTCCGAGTAATTCATAGACCGGCACTCCGAGCGCTTTGCCCTTAATGTCCCAGAGCGCCATTTCCAGCGCACCTAGAGCCGACATATAGACCGGCCCACCTCGATAATAAACCTCGCGGTTCACGTCGTCCCAGATCGATTGAATATCCCCCGCGTTCCGTCCGATGACCGTGCGTCCGATTTCCAACATGGCTTCAGCCACTGTCTTCTCGCGGTATTCCAGTGAGGCTTCTCCCCAGCCATAAATCCCTTCATCGGTCTCCACTTTAAGGAAGACCCAATTGGTGCGAAAGCAGTCGCAAATATAAGGTGTAATCGAGGTGATTTTCATAGTAGTCAAACTTTAGGTTAAAAACACAACCATGACAAAACTACCGGTTTCATCAAATTTAAGCGCTTTACATCCGTCGGCTTAAAGTTAACGAATATGCGTAAACGTGTGCTCGGACAGATAACAAAAACCTCAACACCCCCCGCCAATTGGCAAGCACTCAACCCGGTGTTAGAGCGCTGCTATGTCGGTCCGCCTGCGGGTAAATCTGGCAGCTTCCCCGGCACTGTCTTCACCCTCGGAAAATTGCTCGCCGGGACTGTGCAGATGGAAAAAGACGGTCACCAGATCCAGGCTGATGCCTGCGAGCCGAGCTGGATTCTCTGCACGCCCGGAACCCGCACCCAGCATTTCTCCGCCGACGCCGAAATCGTATCCATCCACCTCTCGCTGGGCAATCCCAGCAACGGTGCCCAGTGGACCGGTTCCCCAATCGTCTGCGCACAGACGGATGCCGCAGCAGAGTCCGCCTTAACCCAACTTTGCAACTGCGCCCCACTCCAAAGTTTCTCCCCAGAACAACGCCTGAATCTACGCGGCTTGGAACTGACCATCGAAGCTTATCTAGAACTCCAGACGCACACACTTGAAGTATTCAAAGGTGTACTACAACTCGCAGGCGAACACGACATGCGCTACCAAGTTCCCAGCATCCACGATCCACGCGTGCACGCCAGTCACCGCTATCTTGCCGGGCTCGACATTCGGCAAGAAGTCTCACGTCAAGAACTCGCAGCCAAGGAAGGCCTAACAGCCGGGCAACTCGACCGACTCTGGCGCGCTGAACTGGGCATCACTCCCCACCAATACCGCGACCGGCAGCGCCTCACCTACGCCTGCGAGCAACTCCGCCAGCACAAGACCCCAATCAAAGTCATCGCCGCCGACCTCGGATTCCGCCACCTATCGCAATTTTCAAATTGGTTTTCGAACCGCCACCGCGAATCCCCCCGCAGCTACCGCAAGCGCCCAGGCACGAGTTAATGCCTAATCGCTCCCTCATCCAACACGTATTCCTAAGCATTTCACTCCTGTTTTGTTCAATTTAAAGTCGTTTTAAACAACTAGTAATTAGAACTTTATGGAGTAAAAAGATCTGCCCTCGTTTTTTACAAAACTTTTACCTGCACTTTCCGGCTAAATATAGAATGATGCTGCAATGCCAGACAGCCCAAGACATCCTCCTGTATCAACTCCAACAAGCGAAGCTCCTGTGGACTTCAATGATAACAACGTGGGTAAAGTGCTCGATAGTATTCATCGATACGGAGCCGGCCAAAAGAAACCATTTCAAAAACGATTGCACACATAACGATACAACCCCTTTCCGGAGCTTACGCTTGTTCCGCTCCGCGTTGCAGAAGGTCTTGTCGCCTAAAGGCTCGGAACGGCTACGAGTTGGGCGTTCTTAAAAGCTTATACTTTTTAGAAACTGTAACCTAGGCTGGCTCCGATCGAGAAACCGTCGAGTTCGTCGCCTGAAAGGAAGCTGGTGTTGGCACCGAGCGACCAGTTCTCGTTGATGGCGTAGTTGGCACTGAGTCCACCCTTGAAATAGCTTTCGCCGACGCCGGGAATCTCGATTTGACCGGCAACAACGACGCTGTCGGTGCCGCTTAGTTCGACGTCGTCACCATTGAAATCATAATGCCAGCCTAGGACTGCATGGAGGGTGAGTGCTTCGCTGGCTTCCCAACCCAAGAGCACTTCCACGGAACCGATGAACCAATCGCGGTCTACCGAGTCGAGTTCGCCGCGATCCAATACGGGGCCTACAATGCTTTCGCTAAAGGAATCGACATCCACATTGGTATAATTTAAGCCGATGCGGGGCGTCACGATGATATTATTCGCTTGGTAGATGGTATAATCGACGTTGATACCTAGGGTGTAGAACTCGGTATCAAAATCGCCTGTTTTCGGGGCTGCGATCGCCGCACTGGTGCGGGTGGAATCGTTGCTGAGGTTACCTAGACCTGCGATGACAACGGCGTTGACCTCACCCCACTGGTAAGCGAGCGTGGAGGCGACAAACCAGCCATCGGAATCCAGCTCTACATCGCCAGTGAGCGCGCCATCGCTGTAGTTGCTCTCCGCCTCAGAATCGAACAGAGAGACCTGTATGGAAGCGATCAAGTCGCCAAATGCGTGACCGTAGTTGAGGTGCATGGCGCTTTGGTCAATGTCCCCTTCAAAAAGGCGTACACCGGTGCTGCCTGTTTCCACGTTGGCGAAGTCATAGCCGGCAGTGAGCGTTTGCGCTTTGCGGGCGTTAGCGATGGCAAAGTCGGCTGCGCTTTGCACGGCAGTCAAGCCCTGCTCAAGCGAAACCGCGTAGCCAGCTGCTTCTTGGGCATTGGCCTGAAGGAATTGTGCTTGCAGCGCAGAGGATGAAATAAGGGTGAGGCCACCTATGAGGGAGAGTTGAGAAATTTGTTTTTTCATAAAATTGAAGCTTTGGAGTGAATAGTTAGTTAGGGGCGAGAGTTAATGGTAAGGTTAAAATAAATAAAGCTCATAATTCAACCGCGCGCCAAAAAAGGAGGGGGCCTGCTTCAGGAAAAGTCCATATTTGAGCGCCACCATTTCCGGTGCGTTCGCTGCCAACCTCCGACCAATTAAGCAGATCGATGGAGGACTCGATGCGATAGCTGCGATCCGTGAGTGTTTCTGCGACGGTGAGAATGAAGTCACCGCTGACAGCGTCGCGGCTGATGAGGAGCGCAAAGGGGACGGTCCGCTCTTGAGGCACGGGGGCTTCGTAGCTACCGCTGATAAGCAAGTTGTCGTCGGGCAAGAGCAATAGCGCAGTCACATCGGGGTCTCCGCCGAGCGAAATATCCTCCACTACGCTGCCATCGAAGGTAAGCAAAGTGCCTGACTCGCCGCCTATGAGGAAGCTGCCCGAGCTGGTGACGACGGCAGCATGCAGATCCTCCGACACTCGAGTATAGCCACTCGGCGCTGAAAACGCGGTCGCGATGGTGCCGCTGAGGACTACGCCGCTCCCTCCAACTGCAAGCACATCGCCGGCAGCGTTGATGGCTAAGGCATTGATCGGTGCGGCCAGATCTTCGGCCAACAACTGCCAACTATCGCCATCGTCGGTACTGCGGTAGATGATCCCGGTGCCGAAGTCGACCCCTTCACCGGCTAGGATCCAGTCGGTGTTCGCTTGCCAGGCTATGGCGCGCAAGCTAGAGCCGGATGGAACGGTGAGTTCCGTCCAAGTTTCGCCATTATCGCTACTGCGTAGCAGATGGGCGCCAAAGTCATCACCTGTGGCTAGCCAAACTCCGTTGCCATCCGTCGCGACAGAAACTAAGTCCCCGAAAAAGCTGGGGCTAGTCGCTTGCGACCAAGTATTCCCGCTGTCGTCCGACCGCGCGACCAAGCCATCCTCCCCGACTGCGATCACGATATTTCCAGCCGAGGCCAGCGCAAAGTAAAGTTCGCCAGTCTCGCTGTAAACGCCGTTAAAATTAGCTCCGTCATCGGTCGAGCGCCAGAGGCCATTTAGGTCGGCACCCATGATGCCCGCCGAGGTTTCAATCAGAGAAGTAAAGGGCTGGCCGCTACCAATCGTCTCCGCTGAGGCACGCGAATGCGTCCCTATTAAAACCAATAGGGTGAGAAAGATAGGAAGCTGTATAAGCGATCTCATTAGAAGATCAGTGAAACGATGATAAGTGATTGGCTTCCGCCGCGAGGCAGGATGATTGTATTTACTCGAACTGAGTTGGAATCGACAGAGAATAAAGCCTGATCATCCACCAGCACGGTGGGGCGAGCCGTGGAAATAATATTGGCGAAGCTGGTGGGCAAGCTAGCGACACGGCGAACGGACTCGTTATCGCTACGGATCGTGATGAAGCCGCTGGTTGATTGCACACGGCTCAGCCAGATGTTGGACGAGGCTTGTAGGTCCATGGCACCGGTGGTGGTTTCGACGCGTCCGCTGAGCCCCATGGTGAGGTGGCCGCTATGGACACGTGCGCTCAGGCTGCCGCCAGAGTTCTGACGGATGATGTCGTTGATCCAAAGGTTCCCGTTGAGGATGGAAAGATCGATGGCACCGCTACCCATCTGGCGGATTGGCGCATTGACGGTTAAACTGCCAGTATTAACGGCTACTGTGAGGGTGCCGCTACCGCTGCCAATTTGCACCCCGTCGCCGATGATCGCCGCCGCTTGGTCAAGCACTAGATTGATACTGCCATTATCGGTGGTTGCGGTGAGCTCATCTGCTGCCACTACGACTTGGGCACCGGCACCGCTACTGGCCCCGATACCGGAGACTGAAGTGATGGTGATGCGACCGTCGCGTGCCTGCAGAATGACGCCGCTGGCGACATCGGTCACACTCAGTTGGTCGGTATCGATTGTAATATTACCATCGTCTGCGATCACAGCGGCACCGAGAATTGTCGCGCCATCTACATCGAGCAATAGCGTGCCGCTACCATCGAAGCGCACTTCACCTTGGGCGGAGGTTAAGGTGCCGTTTTCGACGACTAAGGAGATGGTGTCGCCAAGATCGGCGCTCGACGCGAGGCCGGCGCGGCCGATGGCGACATCGCCCGCTTGAATCAGATGGAGTCCAGTGGCGGATGCCACATCTAGGCGACCTGCGGCGAGCAACAATTCATCGGCAGCAGCGCCCAGTGAGCCGCCGCTTGCTACCAAGCGCATGAACGGCGCAGTGAGTTCTCCGTCGATACGGAAGATAGACCCGGCGGCACGGAGATCCATGCGATCGCCTGCGGTCAAAGAAGCTACATTTAAGTCGGCGCCTGAGCGGATGGAGAGCGAATCACCGGCGTCCACACTGCTGGCCGCGCCTAAAGTGATCTCACCCTGAGCGCGTAAGAGAATGTCGCCAGCCGCTACGATGGAAACACCCGCACCGACCGAAAGTGTGTCGCCACTGAGGCGGATGTCGCGACCGGAGCTCAGATTGGCCGCGACGGTGAGGTCTTGACGCGTTTGCAGAACGATACGGCCATCCGCGACGGTGATCGGCCCATTGAGCTGCATGTCGAAATCGAGCTGATTGAGATAGAGGTCACCGCGACCGGCCATGGAGATGCCCTCAATGGTGGCGGCGCTCAGCAAGTTGACGAAGACACTGCCTTGCACCGTGTTATTGATGCTCAAAGCCGAGGCTTCGACATTCAGGGCACCCGCGCCAGTCTGGCCGATTCCCTGGGTGGTAGTGAGATGCAGCGGGTTGTTGCCAGTGCTGATTAGGGCACCCGGCTGAATAGAGATACCGCCATCGGTTGCGGTAAGGTTGATGGCGGCATCGGTGCGAATGGCAGCGCCAAGCTGAAGCCTAGTGCCTTGCAAGGTGATGCTACCCGTCCCCGAGACAATATCGGCTTCGACGATGAGTGCGCCGGCTGCCGCCACGATGGAAATGGTGCCACTGCCATCGGCACTCACGGCAATATCATCGTCGTTGGAGCCATCTTGCAGGATGATATCGCCCAGAGTCGCCAAGAGCACGATGTCGCCGTCGGCCAAGGTAATGAGGTCTGACTGAGCGTCGTCGGTCACGGTGGAAGTGGTGCCGTTCGCGTTGAAAGTGACGACGGACACGGTGACATCGCGCACCGTCACACCATTGGACTCAGTAATGTAAAGGGAGCCCGTCGAGGACAGCGCAGAAAGATTCGCGACCGAAGTGGTGAGCGGGCGAGCGCTCTCACCGACAGAGCCGGTGGCCGCGATGCGCAGATTCTGGGCCGTCACGTTAGTGCCGCTGCCGGCGGCGTTGATGACGGCGGCACTGCTCACAATCGATAGATTGGCTGCGGTGACGTTACCCAGGGTGATAGCACCTGCGGCGGCGAGACGAGCGGAGGAATTAGTTGCTTCTACGCTTGCCGTGCCGTCCATGGTCAAGGCACCCGTCGCGGCGTCGATCG
>Ga0307933_1002775_pt1 | contig 11656 bp, 13 predicted proteins | sample OrgLakmetageno88_FD_201811 | JGI IMG/M metagenome (GOLD analysis project Ga0307933, IMG submission 201811) | Saline water microbial communities from Organic Lake, Antarctica - #88 | ecosystem: Environmental > Aquatic > Non-marine Saline and Alkaline > Saline | place: Antarctica: Organic Lake...
CACATACTGACCGAAGTACCAAAATTATTGAGTAAGCAGCAAGCTGAAAAACTGCAGCTAATCGCCGATCATCCTAAACAATCAGAAAATTTTCCGCTGTCGCTAATGAGATATGTGGTGTTTGGTCAGTATCAAGCAAAGTGTATTCAAGCGCAACGCAATCAAGTACTGAGCATTGACAGCTTTGCACTTCCCCCGCTTAATGAATACGCGGCGCTGCTGCAAACTTTTACGGCGCAAGTAAAGCTGGTTGAGCAGACTTGGATGGCAGTGCTGCATATTTTATTTCTTGAAGACTCAGACGATGCGCTTGCATTGCTGAGTGCGAAAAGTAATTTTTTAGATATATTGTCTAATGAAAAGGTCAATTCATACGATCGCAATAAAAAAGACTTATTAACGTTAATCAACGAGAGCGAGGTTTTTAAAGGCTTTAAAGCCCAATGCAAACAGGCATACGCACGTAATAATCGACAAGGTTTCACAGCGAGCTCTCAGCTGTCCGATTTGACGCTTTATTCAGATAATACGCTTTTGTTATTGGGTTTATCCAAAACTTTAGAGCGTATACTTCACAAAAATGAAGCCCTTTTTACCAATTTAAGCTCCGATGATGCAAAATATCGTTCTGACGGTTGCATATTCAAAGATGAATTAATGCAAAGGATGAAATTATGAATCAGCAAAAAGATGATATAGATGAAGAAATATTTACCGCACTGCAGGCATATGAAGCTTTAAAATCACATTATCTCAGTACTTCTGCCTCATCTAATCATCTTAGGTTGTCTTTTACCGAGATTATGCATTGTGCACGAGCACCGCGTGCGCCTGAATCAATTGTACAACTCAGCCTGATTAATAAGTCTTTAGACTATCGCAGAAAGTATCGTTTTGTACTTCAGAACCTAGCGCGTATACATAGTCCGAAACAAGTAGCCGCCTCTACCGCAGAGAGTTTGTTAACAAGGGAGGCTGCAGAATTTAGTTTAAATGTTAAAAATATGTCAGAACACTATGCTTCGGTAACGTTAAAGCTTAAACAGGCTTATGAGCATTCAGATGAGACTCTGTATTTGCATTGTGAAGCTGACGACGCTTTTGTTACCATTAGCGTTCGACGCAACGAAGAAGATGCTTATGTTGGTCAGGTTGAACAGGCTTCTAAAGAATATAATGCACTGTTAAGTCCTACCAGCGAGATGTATGTGGTATACGAATAGATGTTAGAGTTTAGATGTTAGACAAAGTACATGTTTTTATTGCCACAACTGATGGCCTCGTACCTATTTCAAAAATAAAGAAAAGGGTAGGGCAAACATCGGTCTCTCTTGTTACGCTTGCCGGTACATCAAAAGTCGCATCGATTATCACGCGTTACCGTGACTTTGTCAGTCAAGCTAGCAGCCCATTGCCAGGCTACTTTGAACACAGTGCATATCATATGGTTTTAGGTGGCGATATTCACCAAGGTGAAAGCTGGCAATTTGCGGTCGCAATCGCGCATTTACTTGAGCAACACCAGCGTTTAGGCGATGGTAATGTGAAGTCAGGCGATCAGGTCATTATTGCCACTGGCGAAATTGACGCCCTTACCACTGACGTGAAATTAATTAGTCATTTAGCGCAAAAGTGTTTGCGAGCTCAACGACAAATACTGCAGTGGCAACAAATGCACTGCCGGGTAGACTTCATGGTGCCAGCGGATAATTATCGACAGCCTCTTCCTGATATTCAGTGGCCACTAATACCTATTGCTAATATTGCCGAGCTTGAGCAACAGTTTATCAATAAAGGGCTAATTCCAAGTGCGGCAACCCTTACCCAAAAGCCGACTAATCGAGGTTTAACATCGAATTACTTTAGCGGCGCGTCGGTAAGCCAGGCCTTAACAAAAGGCATTAACCTGACCCGTAAATATAGTAAAAGAATAGTGATGGATAACACTAAGCTAGCGGGAATTGGTGTCGCTTTGACTGCTCTTGTGTTGTTTTTATTTATATTGTTACCATTCGAAAAGCCCATTATTACTCTCACGTACGAAGTTAAAACACTGGGTCAATGTGCTGACGCTGAACCGGTTATTTTTGATTTCCCCGTTGCGTCGGTCGCGCAGTTACCAGAGTTGAAGCTCAATGAACTCTGCGAAATAAGCGTAAGCCTACCAAAGTCAGTGGATTCCGTATGGTTAATTGCAGATTCTTACGCATTATTGCCATTGACTGCATCCCCGCAGAATCAAAGGCAGTGGGAAATTCCACTACCTACTTGGCAGCAAGCGAGCCGTCAGTATACTTTGATGACCTTCAGCGACACACCCGATGAGAGCGACAAGCAAAGCATGCTGGCTTACTTGTTAAAACTGCATCAACAAGAAAAAGTTATGAGTTTACAAGCTTTAGTTGATTGGTCGAATCAGCAGTCTATTGAGGTGCAATTTGTCCAGCATAGGCTTATTTTTGAAGAAATTTTTTAAGGTTTGATACATTCTAGGTTTGTAAACCCTTCGTTTCCTTTTTGGCGATCTTCTTTCATGTGCGTTCGTAAGAAATATATACAAATTGTTATTAAAATGACAAGGAGAAAATATGAAAGATATTCCACAGTTGGGAATGGGTACATTTAGATTGGAGGCTGAGCAAGCCAGACAGTCAGTAAGTGATGCACTTAGCGTAGGCTTTCGTCATATCGACACTGCCCAATTCTACGGCAACGAATCTGAAGTGGGCGACGCTCTTTTAACGAGCGGATTAGGTCGTGACGAATTTTTTGTAGCAACTAAAGTTTGGTATGAGTCACTTGGCGAAGACCAATTTATGGCAAGTGTTCATGAAAGTTTAGGAAAGTTGAAACTGGAGTATGTTGACCTCTTGCTTATTCACTGGCCCTATCCAGGTGAGGACGTCACGCTAGAAAGCTATTTAGGCCGCCTAAAAAAGTCGAAAGATCTAGGTTTGGCTCGGCATATCGGTGTATCAAACTTTACTATAGACCAGCTTGAACGAGCGGAAAAAATTCTTGGTGAGGGCGAAATTTACACCAATCAAATAGAATTACATCCATTCATGCAGAACAGAAAAGTGGCAGAAGTTTGCAAAGAAAAAGGTATCAAGGTGACGGCATATATGCCATTTGCTGTAGGTAAAGTAATGGATGATGCTACGTTAATTAATATTGCTTCCAAATACGATGCGTCGCCCGCCCAAGTTGTTTTGTCATGGATGGAGAAGCGTCATATTTATGCAATTCCATCTTCAAGCAGCAAAACACATTTGTCGGAAAATCTTGCCTATGGCGGTGTTCAATTAACAGACGATGACCTAAGTGCTGTTGACGAATTGGATAATGGCGAGCGGATTGTTGACCCACATTTTGCCCCTAAGTGGGATTAAGCCTTATACAGTAGACGCAAAACCTCGGGTAAAGATGTTTGAAAAATAAGACAAAAAAAAATGCCGTAGCTCAAGCTACGGCGTTTTTTTAAGCGGTGAAGCATAAACCCGCCATTATGCCTTTGCACTAAGCATGGTAAAAGTCGATTGGTAACGTCAAATATTTTATTTAGTTTTGTGTTCTTCATCACTTAAACTCGTTGATGTCTCTGCGCTATCTTGCTGACCAGATGGGTCGGTATAAGCATTATTTAACTCCTGCACATACCGGTCAGCATTTAAATAAATTTGGCGCAGTTCCTTTTTAGATCTCCATCCCCAGCCCACTGGGCCACTACTAAATATACTATTCCAAAAGCCTGTATTACGCACAAAGGCGTTTGCGATGCCTTCGCGCCTTTCTGCGCTGAGTTCACTAACGCTTGCTGGAATAGATTTACTGATCTTAAGGGCTGCACTTTTTTTGATGAGAGAATAAACCCAAATGAATATAATAAAAATCGGTATGGCTGCAATTAATCCGCTTTGCAATGAACTAACAGTCCAGTTCCACCATGCAGTGCTATTAATATGACCATATACGCTAGCGGCTACTAAACCGCACATTAACGGCAATAAAAATAGAGCGCTGCGCCAAATAACGCCTTGTCGCCACTTTTTCTTTAGCGCGATTAATCGAGGTACTAAATCATCTTCTATTTGATGAGCGGTGCGCTCTAGGTTTGCAGCAATACGATAAAAACGCTCAACTTTAACTTGCGTTATGCGTGCGTAAATCTCTGCCAAATCTCCATTGCTTTTCGCTTCCAAACGTTCACGAATCCTGTCATCTTCAATGGGACGGGCCTGTTCGGGGTTAAATATGGTGTAAAACTTACCGGCTGTAAGTCCTTTTTCAGCTATTGCACGTTGCCAAGCACCTACTACTTCTTCGGGGTTATCTTCTTTAGCGGTAGTGTCAATTTGATTGAGAATGTACAGAAATTTATTGGCGTCGCTACGATTCACAGTATCCCCGACTAAGTGCTGCAAGGTATCACGCATTGCGCCTGGCTCCGGTCGACGGGCGTCAAACAATACCAATACTAAATCAGACATATTCATTATATGCTCTGTAATACGCAAGGTTGCTGTACGTTGGGCATCTGCATCAAAACCCGGTGAGTCGATCAGTATTTGACCTCTTAGTTTTTCACTGGGGCAGGTTTTAAGCTGCAGGTAACTATCGATACGAGCGCCTTCACTGGGCGATACTTTTTCTAACTCTTCACGCATTTGATAAAAAGGAAATCGTGGGTCGGCATCTAGAGCAATACCTGGTAAATTGCGAGATTCTTTATCTTTTGAATAACACATAACCGTAAATTTATCGTCTACCGCTTGAGTACCGCTTTCTTGCACCTTAAAACCCACATAACGGTTAATGAAGCTCGATTTTCCGGCAGAAAAGGTACCAAGAACAGATATCATCGGCCACCAAGGAACTTGAAAAGCAAATGATTGATCAGTTTTTAATAAGCCTAAGCGATATGCAACACGGTCAAGGTCACGGAAGCTTTTTACTACGTCAACCAGTAGTTGGTTTTCGCTTTTTAAATGCAACTCAAGTTCGTTCAAGCGCTGTTTGACTTGTTGATTAGGTCTTGGCATAAGGTACTCCCTTCTTTATAGGTACGACAATAGCCTATCACACATGCTAACAACAAGATTAGCTTCACCATTAGTTAAAATATTAGAAACATAAACTCCTGTTATGTTTTTCACTTACTTCAATAATCTTTTATTACTCTCACTTTGCTCCTAAACCATCTATAAATCTTTAAACCGCTCTGCAGTATGTTTGGCAATTTAAATGTTTCACTATGATCAGACTCCTAGCTAAGGCCCTTTTTAATGTATGCATAAGTTTTGTCGTAATCTTGTTCAATTAATGATGGTGCGGCCATATTGCGATGATACATGGCCGAAAAAATCATCGTGACTCAACATATCACCTCTTACGTCCCCATCACTTGGAAAGTAATCAATTGTTACGTAGGGTCTACTAACAAAGCTAATACCTTCTTGTTTATTGGGCTTAGGGCCGTATACACGAGTTCTAACGTGTGTTGAAAGTAGAAGAATATTGCCATGTTTTTCATAAACTGGAACGGCGTCAAACTCTTTAGTTTGCTCAGGACTTAGCGAAAATAGACTGGTGTCACTTACAATAGCTTGGTTAAAAAGGTCATCGTTAAAGTGTTTTTTTGACAGATCATTATTTTGTGTTGCTTGGGTGTTGGCCGAGGGTATATTACTCACTTTAGTGCGGTCGGCTTGAGTGTTCATACATCCGAGAATTAAAAAACATGCCGCTATTGAAAAAGAATATTTAACATTCATTTTGTACTCCATCCAGTTGAGATCAAACCTCCAATGAGAAACATAATGTCAATTTCGCTTCAGCTTGTCACTGTTGTCTGTCTTATTTTTATGTTTATTTAAAATAACTTTCTATTTATTTACCCTTCCTGCAAAAAATCTCTCTAGTCGTTTCATATGCTTATTTACTCGTTACAAGCAATTGCTAACACTAAGTTTCATGGGGATAAAAATATGTGGAATACCGTTAATAAAATACACCTTAAATTAAGCTGCATTGCTGCGTTTAGCCTTTTATTCTTGAGTGGCTGTGGCAGCACTATGATGGCGTCGCCTGCGCCTGTTGAAAACGCATACCCGGTGTCTCAGCGCATCGATAGTCAATGTTTGGCTCAGGTAAACGAGCGTGAGCGTGCTATACGCGATACTAGCAGTGCGACCCAATTTATGGCCTTAGCGAATCAATCTATTCGCTGCTTAAAAGAAATACACTTTTACCCTAAGCACCCAGACAATCAAGAAGGTATGCGTTTAAATGCGCTTGCCGTAGTCAATTATGTGAAAAGTGGAGATATTGAATCGGCACAAAACGAACTTACTGCTTTTAAAACGAGATTTGTTCGACAAGATTTAGTTTTTGCTGATTACACCTCATTTGTTGATACTGCTACCGCCTTATTAGAGCCTAATTTATCGCCCCGTCAGTTGGCGATGCTGAATATCAATCCAACCTTAAAAAGTGAGCTGTCGCGTACGCGCCAGTGGTCATTGTAGGAGAGATGAAAATGCAAACATCTACATATTTTAAACCGCAGCTCCTAGCCCTGGCTTTGAGTTTATCTAGTCTAAGTTTGAGTGCGGCTGCTGTTACACCGACCGGCAATAACGGTGAATGGGAGCCTGTATCGGCAGAGTCTTTAATCGAATTGCCAGCAAACCTGATTGAAAAACGCATTCAACAAGATTTCAATATGTCACCTTGGGCCAATGAGTTACTTCAGCTTGAGCAGTCAATTGCACAACAAAGTTCACAAATAAAGGCTTTGCAAAGCCTTGTGAGCGAAGCCGGTGATGATGAGCTTGTTGACGAAAAGGTAAGCTTAGTTCAGTTAAAGTCTGGATTTTTAGACGCGATGCAGGACGGCCATGAACTACGTCAAAAGTCGTTGAATAAAAAGATTGGGGTGTATCAAAACGTGCTTGAAAAGATTTACAGCGCCTCCAATCGTCAAAATAATCAAGCTAAGTTTGTACTCAAGCAACAGCAAGAAGCCGCTCGTCAGCGGATGGAAAAAGTGATGGCGCAAGTGGATGAAACGCTTTCTGCGCAAGGCTACACTGAGCAAAGCCCTTACGCGGATGAGTTTGCAAAAAACCTCTCCAAAATTGAGCAGTTAAAGCAAGCCATAGGTCAGCATCAAGCCACCATGGCGGCAAAAATTGATGGCATTGAAGTTACCACCGACGAGTATGTTAGACAGTTACTGATTCAAGCGTCCAGTGAGCAATCTTTACTTGACCAAGAAGGCTTAATGCTCAGCTATATGTCAAAGCTTGTAGCGCTTGATGCTCAGGCACTTGAGTACGCAATAAGCGCAAGTGCTGACGAAGACAATATATTGGCTCAACCGATGACCACACCGGCAACTTCGGTAGACTTGTTTTTATAAAATGAAGTGTGAGTAATTTTCACTTTTTTAATAGATATAAGGAATAAAAAATGAAATCTTTGACACGACTAACACAGCTAGCGTTTGTATTTTGCGGATTAGCCTTGAGCAACCTCGCATCAGCAAACAACGAGCCGCTGAGTTTAAGTAATCTAGAAAGAGAGCGTGCGGCCTTAGTGCAAGACTTGCTTGACCCGTCTTTGGACTTTGAAGCTCGTTTGGTATCTATCGATAGACGTCAGCGTCAACTCACCGATATGGAACGCATGGTGATTCGTGATGAGCGTTTGTTGGCTTCAAAGTCCCCTATGGTTAAGCGCGCCTTTGAAAAGTATGAACTGACCTTTTTAGTTCATGCCGGGGCTGAAAATAACCAAACGGCGACTGCACAGTGGCTAGAGCAAGTTAACTTTAGCTCACAAAGTATATTACGCGCTAAAGCGGGTTACAGATAATGCGCGCGCTCCGCACCCTTCCATATCTGCAGAGCAGTTTTATGCGACGTGCTTTGCAATTGGGCTACTGGGTAGGGGGTAGCTTAATTATTATATTAGCGGTACTGAGTTTTGCGACACAAATGACGCTAGCCGATATCTTAGTATATGTAGAACGTTTGTTTGGCATCACATTTACGTTGATATTTACTACTCTTGTATTGCTAGCCTCTTGGGCAATTATACAGCTGTATCAAGGCAAACAGACTGCCTTATGGACAGAGGTTGGTATGCAAATGGCAAATGCTATCTCTACCTTGGCCTTGACCTTTACCTTGTTGGGGATCAGTTTGGGTATTGGAAGTTTGTCTAACCAGGCTCTCACGCCAGAGTCAGTGCAGGGGATTATCAGTCAACTTACTGCGCAGTTTTCAATGGCCTTCATGACCACAGTAATAGGTTTGCCAACCGCCACTTTGTTTCGTGCTTGGGTGAGTATTTTAAGCGTGAAACTACAAATTAAAGAGTCAGCATGATGAAAAAAATATTTTTTATAGTTAGCGTACTTGGTGCTATGTATTTAGCCTATCAGTCTATGGGGGCTAATTGGTTTTCAGCTGGACCTCAGAATACTGTTGTTGAGCAACAAACATTGAGTAAAGAGCAAGCTGAGCCTGACACTAACAACAGCGTCGTACAATTAGCCGACATGAGTTCGCGCTTAGAGGCGCTAGAGCAAGAAAATCAAGCATTACAAGCACAATTGAAACAAAGCGAGCAAAATGAGCAAAGGCTTCAATCTGAGCTTGCTCACATGAATACCGCTAACTTAGAAGCACAGAATCGCTCCAATGATATTGACAATAGATTGGCGCGTGCAAATAAACCCATAGCAGCAATTGAAGTTGGAACAGTGCCAGACCTTGTGACAGTGACAGACAACAAACAAACTGAGCAGCAAAAACGCTTAACGCAGCAAGCGCAGCTAAGAGATGTGGCGCAACGCATGCAGTTGGCTGCGCTAAACGCGCTCAACAGCAGCTCTCGTTAATCTCCGGCTTTAGTATCGGGACATTGACATGATGATGGCAAAGCAGTCAGGTTCACTTAATAAACAACATAAGTGGACCTTCGCTACGCTAGCGATGTGTTTGTTGATTGTACTAGGAAGTATTTTAATTGAACGCGCTCAGCAACGCCGTGAAAATGTTCACACTAACGAAGTCACTCAGAGTGAGCCGGCCAAAGAGTCGAAAAGTCCAAAACAACCACCAATGATATCGCTGGTGTCAGTTAAGCTACCAGCACTACCACCGCCTTTAAAACTTCAAACAAAATCTGCAACTCTAGTGCAACAAACAGCTCCAGATGCTAACACTCCATCATTGGCAGCGTTTAAAGAGCCAGTAAAAGCTGCGAATGTTCCAATGGACATGCCACGTCAACAAATGTTAACCAATCAGTTGTCTAGTGCGCAGATGCGGATTGACTTCCCAGTGCAAGAGCGAGAAAAACGTCGCATCTTCGATTTTTTGTATCAATGTGTGGGCATAGGCCTAGGCGCAATTCAGCGGCAGGCAAGCGAGTACACCCTGATGCCACTGATTAATTTCCCTGACGAACCAAGTAAGTTATTGCGCAGAATTTCAGGGCAAATGAGTCAAAATGAAATTACGCTGCAACAAGTCTATGCACGCAATAATGAACTTGTCAGGGTATACCCCGCAAAACTAGACTTTCACTTAGTTCAACATTTATCTGAGCACCTACATTCTCAATCATTACAAACGTTTACTGGCGAGTATAGGCTTGAGCAGAACCGCTTATTGTTAAGTAATATTTATATCAATGAACGTTTTGTTCCGCAGACTTGGATGCTATTTGATGGCGTTGAGCAGCGTTGCCGTTTATAATCATTCCTATGAAGTTTTTAACTATTAAGTTCGTTGTATGATCCCGCGCCTGTCGAAGCTTGCGATGTCTAGTCTACTAATTCTAGGACTAAGTTTAAGCCTTTCTTATAAAGCGCTTGCGGTCGACTATACCCTAGTGTTTGATAATTTCACTCCTCGCCAGGTTAATCAGATAATGGTTTATGCTACCCGGTTTAAAGGCTTTGAGCAGTATGAAATATTGCATCAACGTTCCTCAGATACCAGTATGCATTACCAGTCGGAAATAAAGAATGCTCTATTGAGCTACAATTTTCAGCAAACTTTTGATGATATTGAATGGGAAGTCATTGCTCAGCAGCAGGGCAGCCAGTTTCAGTTTACCTTTGTGCGTTCAGTACCGAAACCGATCCCATATGGGGTCTGGTAGGCGCAAAGCGCTTAAAAAATTAGCTTTACTAAATACAGCAAGCCAATAAGTATGGGTTGATGCAGCAGGTAAATACTTAGGCTATGTTGTCCTGGCCAAATTAGTGCTTTACTTGAGGCCAAGCGAGGAAATTTTTGCAGAGGATCGTTTTTAAACCATTTTGTATGGGCTAAGCTAATACCAAAAAACACCACGCCTAGCCAAGGTATGATTGCGACGTAGTCATTGGTGTATGCCGGTAAGTCGTCAAACAATAAATGAAACGGCCATCGTTGCGAAAACATTCCGCTTAACCCCAGCAACATAAAACCAAGACCAATCGCAAAACTCAGTTTAGGCATGCGAACAAAGGCAACGCAAATCAGGCTTGCGACCGCAAGAAAATGTAAAACCCCAAAAAATATCCAGTTTTGCGGTATGGCAAACCAAGTTGCTACAGAAATAAGCAGTGCAGCACCTGCAATTTGAGCGACACGTCGTGCAAACTTTTTGGCACGAAACTTAGATTGATGCGCAAGGCTCAGTGACAGTCCTAAGCACAGAAAGAAAAGGCTAATAATGACCCAACGAAAATGCTTCCAACCATCACCATCAGGTATGTTCCAGTCAACCCAATTAAACATTTTCAGGTCATAAATGAAATGAAAAATCACCATTAAGACGATAGCAAAGGTTCGCGCCAAATCTAATGTGAGGTTTCGTTGTGCTCTACTTGCGGTATAAATATCACTCACCCTGATAACGTATTGAAGGGTTAATAAAAGAAGCATGAAGAAACGCTACGTCAAACTTCGTTTGTTACTGTAACGTAAAACTAATAATTAAATAAACTTAATCGCATATTTTACTGCGAGGTTTATCATAGCCGCAATAATTGATGTTAAAAGTCTTTAGTTCGCAACGAGTAAGCAAAAAGACTTTCACTAAATAATGAGCATTATGGCAATTACAACACCAAGCGCAAAAGAGTTCTGGTTTCTTCCGTTAGGGGGAACCGGAGAAATTGGCATGAACCTGAACTTGTATGGGCATAGCCAAAATTGGCTTATGGTTGATTGCGGAGCCACTTTCCAATCGCCTTTAGACCAAGCCTTGGATAATGATAAAACGGCAAAACGATTCGACGTTGTGAGTGCAGACCCAGCGTTTATAGAAGCTAGAAAAGATCAACTCTGCGCTATTGTACTTACCCATGCTCATGAAGACCATATTGGGGCTATCACTGAGCTTTGGCCAAATTTAGGCTGCCCGATATACGCGACACCTTTCACAGCAGAAGTGCTTAGGCGAAAGTTTTATCAAAAGGGACGCTATGAAAACTTACCGATTGTGGAAGTTGCCTCGAATCAGGCCTTAGACATAGGCCCGTTTACTATTACTTGGCTAGATATTACCCATTCATTGCCTGAGCCTCAGGCCTTAAAAATAACCACACCATTGGGCAGTGTGTTTCACACCGCAGACTGGAAAATTGATA
>Ga0307933_1002776_pt1 | contig 11656 bp, 11 predicted proteins | sample OrgLakmetageno88_FD_201811 | JGI IMG/M metagenome (GOLD analysis project Ga0307933, IMG submission 201811) | Saline water microbial communities from Organic Lake, Antarctica - #88 | ecosystem: Environmental > Aquatic > Non-marine Saline and Alkaline > Saline | place: Antarctica: Organic Lake...
TCTCCGTATTCCAGATGTTCGATCTGCTTGTGAAGCATATGGTGTCGTTGAGACCTTTCGATCCGACTTTGCGAGCAAGGGCATCTACTTTGTATCCTTTTATGATATCCGAAGTACGCAGTACGCTGCCATGGAACTGCAGCCCATGCTCCAACGAATGTCGCTCGCCCAGCGGAGTAGTGAAGATGTCATCGTGCGGTATTGCCTTCCTCTTAACTCTTCCAGTCAGTTTGACGAGAGCCAGATTTTGATTCACGATCTTCCTCCGGCGTACCAGGAGCATAACTTGTCGGCGATATTGTCTTCCTACGGCGCTGTTCGTTCCGTCGTCCCTCAAGGAGCCGGTACCTTTATTGTTGAATTCCAAAACGTGCAAGATACCAAGCAAGCGCTGCTCGAGCTGGATAGTTCACAGCCTTGGGGGGATTCTGTCACTGTCGAAGTTGGTATGCGAAATCCAGTTGACCGGAAGAAAGGACGCGAGCTCTTGGCCATTTTGAGCCGGTGGCGACAGGCAGCGAATCAAAGACTTAATACCACCACCGAAGCTGCTGCCCCGTACGCAGGCAATCCAAATCTGCAAAATGACCGGTGGCGGCCACCTGGCATGTCAAACTCGTCTTCTACGCCGGGACTAGCCATGTCATCTTTGTCGTCGGCTGTAGGAATGCCTCCAGACGCTGGTAACTTTCATGGCTACGCAAGGCAACCAAGACAGCAGGAAGCTACGCAGGTTGTCTTGGGTCCAGACGGTCGGTACACCCAAGTTGTCATGCAGAACTCTGCTCCTCCTGCGTACAATCCTTATGCTCCCAGAGGTGCCGATGCGGTTGATCAACGTCACCAACAGCAGCAGCAGCAACAGATTATCCATGGACCGAATGGACAGATCTACATTGCTACGGTACCATCTGCACAGCAGAGCTCACACGTCTACATGGGGCAGTCTACGCAGAACGTTGCATACCCCGCAACGATTTTGACTTCAAATTCTAATTATGTCGACAGCTCTCGACGAGGTGGTCAAGGGTCGAATACTCCGTACTACGCTCATAGCGTGTCGAATGATGGAACTTCTTTATCAGGTCGATCACATCGTTCGATTCACTCCCAGAACAACGAAGACAAGGACACGCGCCATCTCCTTCTTGATCTCGACGCTGTTGAAACAGGTATAGACTCACGGACATCGCTCATGGTCCGTAACATTCCCAACAAGTACACGCAACGAATGCTCTTGTCCGAGTTTGTGGAGAACGGCCACGGACCAGGAGTGATTGATTTTTTTTACCTTCCCATCGATTTCAAGAACAGATGCAACAGAGGCTATGCTTTCATCAACTTTGTCGACCACAAAGAGATCCTGCCATTCCACCGCCGCTACTTTGGAAAGCACTGGCGTACATTTAACAGCGACAAAATTTGCGATATTACCTACGCAAGGATCCAAGGAAAGGCGGCTATGTTGAAGCGATTCGAGAATTCCGCGTTAATGGAAAAAGATGATGAATACAAGCCACTCGTTTTTGTTAGTGATGGGCCTGACAAAGGAAACCGCCTTCCTTTCCCGAATCCGGCGACGAAGACCAGCTAGAGACGAACTTAATGTATCGTACGATTTACAAAATAAGAGAAATTTTTAATTTTGCTTCACGACGATGGCTTGCCTCAATGATGGAAAAAGACGAATCATTAAGTGCTGGGGTCTCTAGAGCTTCTACTCTGGTCCCGTAGGAATAGGAGAGCCTGCTCTACTGGTGCAGTAGCTACTAACTACTAAACTCTACTATTCCAGTACCGGTCAAAACGAGAAAAAAAGCGGACTTTTTAGGAAATCGCGCGTGAGACGAACGAGGAACAAGAGTCACGAGAAATCGCCTCTAGACGGGCACAACCATGGCGAGCGTATCTCGAGCGTCCTCGCCAGCAGTACCAGCCATGGAGGGCCTGTTCGTACGCTCTACTCGCTTGAAAGAGATCATCGGTAACGACTTGTATGAGGTCTTCGTTACAATTACGCCTTCGAAGAAATAGAGCTGACTGTGTCGGGTCGAGATATCTAGCATCTTGCGGAATGGTTCTTGGGTGTGGAAGGCCTTTGGTTTATATGCAGGGGAAGATGTCTTGGCTGGGAGATGGGATCATCATCGTCGATGGTACTCATGCGGATCTTGAGGAATATGCGATTTATCTACGCCGTATTGGCTACAACCCCATACTGGACGTCATTGCAGATGACGATGATAGAATATTTTCAAGTCTGAAAATCTGGGCCTCCCCTGGGATGCAAGCGACACAAACCGCTGCATGTGATATTTTACTTCAGATTTGACCACATGTAGAGCACATAATAAGGTCACGCTGTCTTCTGGTATAGATTCAAATGCCGTAGACGGAACAAATTGGTTCTCACGTGGATGGACATTACCGATGAAGAATGGGATGTCATGTGCCAGCCGCTTGCGATTCACCCGGTAGTCGAACGTCTTTACCTTGGGGGCACTCTCGTCCACGAGAAGGACGAGGACGATTCCCATTATGAGGAGATGTCTGACGCAAGCAAGACCCACCGTATGCAGCATCTTGTGGAGATGCTAAAAGTGAATACAATTATGAGTAACACCACCATGGACGACGAGGAGCGCGACGAAGCATCTGGCTTAATGAAATCAAGCCACGTCTCGTTATGAACAAACATAGGCCCCGTATAGTTGCAGTCAGCAAGGCTGGGGGGCGTTGCGTGCGCCTTTGTTTGGTCGGTCGTTGCATGCCCTCAACAACAATAGCACTTCGCTCTATATGATGGTCAAGGGAAACGTCGATTTGGTCGCTGGACTCGCCCGCGTTCGCGCACGAAAGGCTCGTAAGCGCCCTCGACATGGCAAGTACAGAATGTGCTGCAGGCCCGGAGATGGTCTTTATTACATTATATTCAAGACGATTTTTTGTTGGTGTTGCTGTTGCTGTTTTCGCGACGAGATAAAGTGAAAGATATAGTCAGTCGTGTTGGTACTGGGGATACTTGTTGTGGCTCCTCTAGATCCCTATTACTTGTAATGTACCAAGGGACTCTGCAGGCATATTCGAAGTAGATACGCTAGAGAGCTAGCTGCGCGGACCACGAACTCATAAATCCAACCCGACTAGACTACAATTTCCAGCGTGCGGACGCACCAGAGTATGCGCTCTTAATTAATTAGATCGCGAGGCTGGGTATCGTACAGCTAGCTAGAGATTGTCGAAGTCAGAGGCCACGGTGTCCGGTGAATCATAACTACCCCTTTCGCGCAATAGATCGAAAAGATTATATGAGACGATGGGAGAATAGGTTGGATCGAGCTGTGCCGAAAGATGTAGCGCGCGGGAGAGAGAGCATAGATAGAGGGACTGACTCGTTCCTACTAAACCCAGCATCGCACGAATGAGAGTGTGGAGGCAAAGGCAATGGGGTTTTCGAGAGAAAGGGCATAGTCTAACTAATCAATTCTTGGATCATGATGCACGACAGTTCCGTTCAACGGCCAGTAGAATAGGTAGACAGCGTGATTTTTCGTACCGTCAATCGCTAATCATGCAGTGTCACATGTTATAGTTCGCATGAGGTTTCGATGATGAGCCATCCGCAGCGTGTTGTTGTGCGCACAAAAGTGTGGTACATCTGCATAGAATTCGCATAGATCATGTCTTTGCAGTCAGGCAGAGCAAGCCCTGGGTCTACGGGACGCTTCGCTGAAAGCTGGGGTCGGGGAAGAGAAGGAAAGAAGAACTCTTCGATCACGCGTATAGGATACAGCTTTTGATTTCTAACAGGTATTGGTCTCTGATGGGCTTCGCGGTAAGCAGGCGGTCGTCCTGGACGCGAAATGCAGCGCGGTGGCCGTCATCATGGGCGCGTTGGTCAGCGAGGCCGTGGTGGCAGAGGAGCCCCTGATATTTCGAGTATTCAGTCTGTTGCTACAAACATTATTCTTGCGAGCGTCACGGATCACTTCAGATTTTATCAATACATGATCAGAGCGGTGGACAAGGCGGGCGATCAAATCGACAGTTCCAGTCGCAGAGCTGAGCTCTTTAGTATCGGGGTCTGGGATACTCTTCTGAGCGAGATGCCGAAGCGAGACAAAAATGACTTGAAGCGTGTCGTGTTCTTCGCAGGGTCTTGTTGCTACGCAGCGCGCCCGATTCCCGGACTGGAGTCGTCCACGCTACCAGTTGTAGTGCTGTCGGGAGATAGCATCGACGGAGACAGCATAACAATCGATCGCGTTAGACAGTACACGACGCCACAGGAGCTAGTGGAGCAAAGCGTATCCACCGTTCTTTGCGAATCAAATTTGAGCTTTGACTTGCGCTGTTCGAATTGCGCTCAAGCATTCCATGAAAGAGAATCGTTGCTCCAGCATTGTCGCAGTTCGGGGCACTCCCCAGTCTATGCGATTGAAGCCTGCGATGAGCCCATAGCTGCGGTCTCAATTGATGAGTTCGTCTCGTACACAAACTTGGTTCTACAGCGAGCCATGTCGGAACGACTAGTCAAGTGGGATCGGGTGTACGTCGATCTTACTGCACCTATTCCGGCGACCGACCGTAGAGGCAACGACTTGGGCGTTGACATATTCCAGGCGTACTCTTGTAGCTTTGGAGTCATTCAAGTCAGAGAAAGGAAGGCTTGCCTTGCCCTCACTTGCGATATCCGTGCTAAAGTTATCCGAAAGATGAGTGTATTGGACGTTCTCTACGGTAACAGAGGGCGTGATACAACGTTGAGTAGACTCGAACAAGATCGTGCCAAAAGAGAATGGATTGGGAAACTTGTGTTTTACACGAGCGACCGCAAATGTAGGTTTCAAAATGACTCGCCACAACAGAGTATCCAATCTGTCTTTCCATTGACCTTCCGCTGTTCTTTCGACTCTTTCCGTATGCAGGTTACACGGTCACTGATCTTGAATTCGAACACAGTGCAGAGACGATGCCAGTATCTGGACGAGGTATGTCACACGCGGAGTACTTCAAGAGTGTCAAGAACATTCAACTCGAGCACCCGAAGGCACGGCCGATGATTGCTGTACTTGGGCAACGAAAGCAGACAATTTATCTCCCAGCCGAGCTTGTGACTGGAAACGAACTGGATCCCCGTGTGAGAGAACAGCTCCCAAAGATCGCAAGCTTTTCGCCCGACGTCAGGACCAAGGCCATTGAAAATATTAAAGCTTTCCTTACCCCAGGCGCTCAAACGACGAGAGGTGCCGGTGGTCTTCTACCAGCAGTTGGTATAATCCTCGAAAGTGAGCGACTAAAAGCGCGGGCGCAAGTTCTACCATTGCCAAGCATGGTAGCTGCGGGTATCGCAGTACCCAAGATGAAGGCGGAGAATTGGGCACCGATGCTTAACAAGGCAAGCTTTAACACAAATCCCAAAAAATCCTCGAAAGTGAGCGACTAAAAGCGCGGGCGCAAGTTCTACCATTGCCAAGCATGGTAGCTGCGGGTATCGCAGTACCCAAGATGAAGGCGGAGAATTGGGCACCGATGCTTAACAAGGCAAGCTTTAACACAAATCCCAAGGCAGCTCTCACCCTGAACGTGGTCGTCTTTCATCACCCGAAACTGCGACAGGGAGCTTTGCATGTATACAACCGAATCAGAAAACGCGTCAACAGCTTTCGGTCCTTCTATCGCCTTGCCGAGACTCCTTTTGCCATGGAAGAAGCTGGCGACAATGAACGTAATTGGGAAAAGGTCAACCGATTCTTTTCACAGGAGGTCCCCGAAAATGTAAGTCTTTGGAGCCTGGCGATAATCCAACGCATGGGAGCACGGCTATCACCCTTACTTACACCTTCTAATCGTCTTAAATGTGCTTACCCAGACTTTTGTGCTGGACTTTGTAAAGCCCCGAGGTCCACTCGACCCGGCATATCCTGTGATCAAGCGTATGCTCTCCGAGTCAGGGTATCTGTCGCAATTCGTGAACTTCAATACGTACGCCCACGACAACCCAAAAGATATGCGACGCAGTGAAATTGTCTTGAAAGGGGTAGCGAGGCAGATTCTACAGGAATGTGGAGTAAGTTCAATCGATTCGGCTGTTGGTTATACGTGACAACTGCTGCTTACACACATCTTCGGTTCACACAGGTTCGGTTGTGGTGGGTTAGCATTCCCAAGAGTCTTCCCATGCCCGCCATTTTCGTTGGTGTCGACGTGTTCCACGCTCCAATGGTCTACGACCCTGAATCTAAACAGAGGCGGAGGAAGGCATCGTGTGCAGCCATTATCATCGAAGTCATCCGCAACAATACAAGCGACCAAGCTCTTGTCGAGATATACTCGGAGACTTGGAAAAGGAGCGGTGGCAACGAGTACCAGCTCGGGGATGCATTACAGCAGACCATTACAAATGCTCGAAAGGTTCTCAAGGTGAATCCTTTGTGTGTCGTCGTTTGGAGAGATGGGATCGGAGAATCTGAGTTCGATCGTGCTTCTAAAGAAGAAATCGAAGGCATCCGAAAGGGACTGCGTCAAGGCACCGAAGTAGTTGATAAGGGGCAGTCAAGCCAACCGCAAACAATTCCTCTAGCGTATGTCGTATGCCAAAAGAGGATCGCTACCAAGTTTCTCACACTCGATGGGAGGCATGGCGCACCGTCAGGAACCTTGGTCAAGGGTATTCAAGGACTCAAGCATGAGACTTTTTACATCAACGGGCGCGCACCACCATTCAGTACCCCAAAACCTGTGCGCTACATCATCATCGAAGAGGACGATGCACTGGCTGATCTACCATTGGAGGAGTTGACTTGGGGTCAGTGCCACAACTATCCAAACTGGACAGGACCGATTAAAGTCCCAAGCGCTTGTCAGATGGCACACAAGCTCGCGGAACTTGCCGGTTCATTCGTCGACTGTGGCGAAACTATCAACGCGGAGCGATTCAAGAATAAGATTCATTTCTTGTGAAGGATAGAAGACTCTAAAGGAGATACGTAGCGTTCATTGAAACATAGTTCTAGTCAGATCAAAGACGAACTAGGCGCTCTTTCGGGCGGGGATACCACTGTCTCGCATGTGCTGCTTGATAGTCTCGATCTCGACTTCCTTGCGATGAAACATGCCAGCGGCAAGAGCTGCCTGAACACCAGTCTTTGTAAAGACCTCTGAAAAATGTTCGGGCGTACCGGCACCACTGCTCGCAATCACTGGAATAGAGACGGCCTCGGATACGGCTCGTAGTAGTGCGAGGTCATAGCCTTGTCCTTGTCCATCCATGTCGATGCAATTCAGCATAATCTCGCCGGCACCCAACTGTTCGGTTGCCTTTGCGACAGTGACGGCACAAATATCTCTTTCTTCGCGTCCTCCTTTGACAGTACATTGATACCAGCAGAAGCGCTCTCCATTGGGACCCAGTTGATGAGGGTCGAGCTCAACAACAACATGCTTTGAATCAGCTTGGTCTTTCGACTCGACGTAGACTCGCTTCGGGTCAATCGAAATGACGACTGCTTGTGCACCGTAGACTCGCGATATCGTTTCGATAGAAGTATCACCCTTCTTGGCGCCACCTGAAGCCACAAACGCCTCTGCTGCATGAACAGAGTCACTACCGAGACTAATCTTGTCGGCACCGGCACGAAAATATCGCGAGGCAACTTCCAAGGCGGTCCACGTTTGACCCGAGTCTGGATCGGTATAACTTCGAATGCCTCCACCAACAGTCAAAGGGACAAATATCTTCTTGGATGCCTCTTCGAGAACTTGCAGCATGGGCATGTCTTCAATCACTCCGTGGCGAAAGCTCGTAATGTTGAGAAAGGCAATTTCGTCGGCGCCCTCTTGGTAGTATCGGCTCGCCAGGGACACTGGTTTTCCCAAATTACGGACACCCCCGCGACATTCCGTCACGCCCTCCTTGTGATTCTCTCGAACATCGTACTGATCTCCCTTGGTAACGACCAAGTCACCGTGATCGTTGCTTCGGACGTCGAGTGCCACGACAATACGCTTGGCCAGATGCGTCTCGGCCGTCGGATCGACCTGTAGTGGCTTGGCCTGGTCCAACGTTCCATTCTCCACAGCCTAATACGAGAGAGTAAGAGAGAGCAACAAAACGACTGCTGTTAGAGATATTTCCTTCAATCGTCCATAACCCAACGCTACCTGTCGTCCTGCACTCCAGCAACAATCACTCACCTCCAAAAAGCCCTTGAGCACGTGCAATCCAGTGACACCGCTCTTTTCTGGATGAAACTGGGTCGCCACGACGCTTCCTCTTTGAATGGCACTGACAAACGCTTGACCCGAATACGTGGTAGTCGTCAAGACCCACGGGGCATTCTCGGCAGTCAAGGGAGCATAAAATGAATGGACAAAGTAGGCGTCCTCGTCCGGCGAAACGTGCTTTAAAACGGCAGAATCTTGGTGGAGAATGCGACCATTCCAACCAATGTGCGGCACGGCCATGTGGGTCTCGTTAAACTTGATGACTTTACCGGGGATCACGCCGAGACCAGGAATTGGATCGGCACCAGGCTCGTGCTCGTCCGAAGACTCGAAAAGAGTTTGCATCCCGAGACAGATTCCCAAATAGGGGCGTTTGTAATCTGCAAGATAGTCGCGAAGCGGCTGGTAAAAGCCCTTTTCCTTCAATACACGCATGGCGGAACCAAAGGATCCGACCCCTGGAAAGACGATACAGTCGGCTGCTACGATTTGTTCCGGCGTGGTAATGTCTTGAATTTCGTAGCCGTTGGCGGCAATGGCGTTGCGGACCGAGCGCACGTTGCCGGCACCATAGTCCAACAACGAGACCTTGAGTTTCTCAGGCATACTTTATTGGTTCGGTAGTTTGATGAAAAGTAAACGACGATATGAACGCTGTAAGAGATTAATTTTCTGGCTAGAGATGAATTTGTGTGAGACAAGAGCAGCAGTGTGAATGAACATGAAGTGTTCATAGTACGACGTACCGATACCGGTACTGCACCGGGTAATCTTGTTCTTGCAAAAGATGAGCGGTCGGCAGTCGGCACCATGCTTTGGAGACAGACAGACGCCAGGTTTGGCGCCATTTTGCCCTGTTGGCCTCCAAACTGATCCGAACCCCGAGCTAGCGTTTCAGACCCTTACCCTCACCATCAACCTTCTCACCGACCTTCAAACCTTTCCACATTCTACCGGCTGCGATTAGAGTCTTAAGTGCTGCATGCTACAGCCCGTCCCGACTTGCTGGTCGAGTCAATTTGCCTTTTGAATGCAAGAACGCCATTTGAGGCTTGCTCTTGTTTCATCTTCCTGGCTGGACCGGGCACTACTAACCACGACCTGCATAGTCGCAGAGTACAATAGAACCACACACTTGTTCACCCACACACTTTACATATGTACTCCTGTACTCATGGAGATGACAATTTATACACGTACATACAACACACAGGACTGTAGAGGAGTGAGAGGAGGAGGAGACCACCAGCTATGGGACACCGGCATTTTAGCATCTTTACGGGTTTACCGGGTGTGCCCTGTACTGTACCTGGCTGGCACCTGTACTCTGCTTCCGTGAAAGAGCAGCTTGTACGGTAAAACATCGGGAGCGAAAAGGCCCCTACTGACACCAGGTCCGTTTGGTTGACCAGGACGAATGGATCCTCGACTTCGATCACAATCCCGAGTTGGAAGTTGGAAGTGGCAACTGTGCCGTACTCTTCATTGTCTTGAAGTGTTGTACGGTACCGGTACCGCGAATGTAACGCGTCACTATTATTCACCCACCCAAACCCACACCCACACCCACACATACATTGCATTGCTTCATAAGCATAAACAAACACAATCACACAGAGTAATTACAATTTCGGTGATAACTGGGCTTAACAGTATTACTCTAGCAAAGAATCTGGGACTGATGCATATACACACAACACGTTTTTAACGAACTCTAAAGCTCGGCAGGCGATATGTTGAAACGAATGTCTTGCAAAAAGTACTACTGTACTGTACCGTACCGCTCCTTTACTGTACTGTACTCTACTGTACTCTACTGTACTCTACTCTACTGTACTCTACTCTACTGTACTCTACTCTACTGTACTCTACTCTACTGTACTCTACTCTACTCTACTCTACTGTACTGTACTGTACTGTACAACGGTCGTCTACAGTAGGCAGTAAGTCTGCTGTCTAGTCTATCTACAGTATTGTTACAGTATTTGTTATTGTGCCTGAAAATTTTACAATCACGCACGCACCTCCATGAAATTTTGGACCAAATAAATGATGTTCGCCCCAATTTTCGTCGAGCATACAGAGAAAGATAAAGAATATACCACCAACGGAGAGAAATTTTCGTCGAACGACGCTCGATAGATAGCCTCTTGAAGGGGAAAAGACTCACTCCACCGACCCCAACAGAAAGAATGAAATCCGGGACTATCGGCGGGTTGCTTCCACCCTGTTCAGAGGAAGCTGCTGACGAAATAGAACTCTACGACCTTCGAGGAAGCGGATCGAACAGAACCCTACGCCCGGGCCGCACTTGAAATGAAGCACATCCAGAGTCATTATTTGAATTTGTCGAAGAACCGAGTTTAAAATCTTTTTTGTTGATATTGTTGCGCAGCCGCCGACGATTGACGACTGACGCGCACAGACAACTACTCAGCACCTGCACCACGACCACCCTTCCCGGCAACGCTATGAAAATTACGATGCCCTTCACCACGACGACGATGGCTGCTTTGCTTAGCCTCGTGCCGGCAGCCCAGGCCATGGCCCGGAGTGGATCCTTAATGGCCAAACTGGCCATGCCGATCAAAATGAAGGCGCACGCCAACGGTGCTCGCAATTCCGCGGCGGCGAATGATACCGTTACCAGCTTTATTGACATCCTCAGTGGCGTTGACGAAGCAGAGTGTGATGCCGAGACGGGCTTGTTGGGCGACCGCTTTCCGTGCAAAAACATGAATCTGGCGGGCTTCATGACGGGTAAGCAGCTAGGATCGCCCTACGCTTCTGTGGAAGAACCGGAAATTTACGCCACATGGGTTTCTGACATTTGGGGATGGGTGGATCCCATGACAGCCAAGGAATATGCCTTGGTGGGCATGTGGGACGGTACCTCCATCGTGGATATAACGAACCCGCAAATCCCACAGGCTGTCGGTTTCCTCTACACCACCTTGCAATTCAATGAAACGACCGGCGAAGAATTTGGTGACGGACTAGACGGGATCAATAACATCTGGCGTGACGTCAAAGTGGTCAACGACGTCATGTACGTGGGATCCGAAGTGACGTTTCACGGCCTGCAAGCCTTTGATTTGAAGCGAGTGCGCGATTTGCCGCTGGTGGCGGACGGTGAGGAAGTGCCAATATTGTTTGCTGACTCCACTTCGCGCTTATTGGGCAATACGCACAACCTTGTGGGAGCACCCGAAGCGGGCAAGATCATTGCCGTGGGTTTGGGCGAAGAAGATCCCACCTGCCCATCGGGCGCTATGGCCATTTTCGATGCTTCTGCAGAACCTGTCTTCGAAACATGCTACTACAACGATTTCACCGGCCAGTCGTTCAACGGATACGTACACGATGCACACTGTATCAAGTACCGCGGCCCCGATGAAAACTTTAAAGGCGTAAACATTTGTGCTTTGTT
>Ga0307933_1002778_pt1 | contig 11652 bp, 8 predicted proteins | sample OrgLakmetageno88_FD_201811 | JGI IMG/M metagenome (GOLD analysis project Ga0307933, IMG submission 201811) | Saline water microbial communities from Organic Lake, Antarctica - #88 | ecosystem: Environmental > Aquatic > Non-marine Saline and Alkaline > Saline | place: Antarctica: Organic Lake...
TTCAGGGCTTTGGTGCGAGCGGCTACCCACAACTTGCCATACCTCACCGTCTTTATGTTGCTGTGTACAAATGTCTTTGCGAGCGCCATTCTCAAGCTTGTAGGCTGCTTCGCCTACCCAACCAACATAAGTTGATTTGAGAACCGGCGCATGCACAACGCCAAGACTAGGCTCTCCATATTCTATTAACGCGATATTGACGGTAAATTCACCGTTTTTCTTAATAAATTCTTTAGTGCCATCAAGCGGATCAACTAACCAATAACGACTCCACGACTTCCGCGTTTCCCAGCTTATATCAGCTGATTCTTCCGATAAAATCGGAATGTTGGTCATGGTGCTAAGGCTCTCTACTATATGCAAATGTGCAGCGAGATCGGCTTCGGTTAATGGCGATGCGTCGTTTTTCTCGTAGATTTCAAAGTCTTTATTATAAATTTCAAGAATACGGTCTCCCGCCTCTTGGCTGATTTGCACAACGGCGTCTACTAAGGTCTGGGTGATTTCAAATTTGCTCATGACACATATCCTTGTTCTTTTAAAATAGTGTAAAGACGCTCAGCTGTTTGTTCTGGGGGTTCATCAATATATTGCAAATGCACTTCTGGATTTGTCGGCGCCTGGTAAGCTGAATCAATACCTGTAAAGTGTTTTATGTCTCCTTGACGTGCTTTTTTGTATAGTCCTTTGGGGTCGCGCTTCTCACAAATATCTAGAGGAGTATCGACATAGACCTCAATAAATTCTCTTGCTTGCAGCAATGAACGACAATAATCACGGTCGTCTTTAAATGGTGAAATAAAAGCGGTTATTACAATTAGACCAGAATCGACGAATAGCTTTGATAGTTCACTAATACGGCGGATATTTTCTACTCTCGCTTTGTCATCAAAGCCTAAGTCACCACAAAGACCGTGGCGAACATTATCACCGTCAAGCAAGTAGGTATGTTGGGATTGTTCGTAAAGCTTTTTCTCAAGGAGATTGGCAATAGTCGACTTTCCTGAGCCGGAAAGACCTGTGAACCAAACAACGCTTGGTTTCTGCCCTAGAGCTTTGGCGCGCTCTTGTTTGTCGATAGTGTGTTGATGCCACAAAATATTGTTGGTCATTAAAATGAACCTTCTATATACCGAAATCCTATATAACTAGAACTTTAGCATATTTCAGAATATATAATTATGACAATTTTGTCTTGGTAACTACTAATTGATAACTAATAATTAGGTAAGCATTTGACTGCGTTGCTCAGACCACAAGATAGCATCATCGTAAGCTGAGGTCATGGCATCTAAATCCACTGCATACTGTTCGCTGATATCGTTGATCTGACTCCAATCGGCTTGTTCAAATAATTTGCACAGGGTAATACAATCAGAAATCCAGCCTTGATGTCTTACCAGGGCTAGTTTTATCTCGGTCGACAATGGAAGTTGACTGATCACTGCAGCAAGCTTTGCGTCTAACATTGCGTCTAGTAATGACAGCATGCCAGCTAAGAAAGCAGAAGAGGTCTTATCTTGGTGTTTAGTTAAGCCCGCAAAAGATTCACAAAATTTTGCGCGTTGCAAAGACAAGCGCATAAGCTCTGTCGGTTTCTGTTCTGAGAATGTAGCTGCGAATAACAACATTACAAAGCGTTCAAGCTCTGCTTTCCCAAGCATCACCACAGCTTGTTTGATGGTCTCAATTTTGCGTTGGCGATGAAATAGCGGCGATTGTGTATATCTTAACAGCTTAAACGATAGAGCTGGGTCTAGTTCAATTAAATCCACAACACTGGTAATGTTAGGTTCAGGTTTAGTGATTTCATTTAACAGAGTGCTAAGTAATGACTGTGAGCTTGAAAGTGCTACTCCCCTTATCATTTCTGGTTTGCTAAAGAAATAGCCTTGAAAAAGTGTGAATCCTAATGCTTTATAACGTTCAAACTCTTCTGCACTTTCAACTTTTTCAGCAAGTAATTGAAGGTGCGGATGACGCGCTTTTATTTTTACCACTTCTTGTAAATCGAGCTCGCTTATTTCTACGCAGTCAACTTTGATAATTTTGCAAAGTGGGTAAAATTTTTCCCAGTCAGAATGATGTATAAAATCATCGAGCGCAATAATAAAGCCATCATTAAAAAGCGACACCAATTGCTGATAGATTGGCGCTGTAGGTTTAACACTCTCTAAAATTTCGATCACGACTTTATCATTTGGCATTAAAGCCGGGTGACCCTGCAGAATTGATGCACTAGTAAAATTAATGAAGGCAAGTTTATCAGAGGCTATACGGTCGAGACCTAAATCAAGATATAGGACTTCGACCATATTGGATGTAGCTTTTTCTTCGTCTACTTTTGGGAAGGCATTTTCCATACTATTGCGATACAGCAACTCATAACCGTACAAGTTTTTGTCAGTATCTAGAATAGGCTGCCGAGCAGCGAAAAAAGCCATTTAAATTTTTATGAATTCCCAAAGTCTGTATTTTTTAATTCCGATCTATATATATCGAACATTTTTGTGATTTCTTGATTTTCTGCTGCAGTTAATTTACCCACAACGTAAATAAACAAGGAAGCCACGATAAAACCAGGGATAATTTCGTATATTGTGCCGGATAAACTTGCGCCATTTTCGCCAAGCGGTGCATAAATCCAAATTAGTACAGTGACAGCACCGGATATGATGCCTGCGATGGCCGCTTTTTGTGTCATCTCTCGCCAAAACAGTGTAAACAAAATCAATGGGCCAAATGCTGCACCAAAACCTGCCCATGCATTACTCACTAGGGAAAGTATCGTTTTGTTCTCGCCAAATGCGAGCATTATAGCTGCTATTGCAACCACTAAAACCGACAGGCGCCCGATCAATACTTGATGCTTTTCACTCGCATCTTTGTGTAAAAAAGTCACGTAAATATCGCGCGTTAGGGAGCTGGAGGTAACCAGTAATTGCGAGGATATCGTACTCATAATGGCTGCTAAGATTGCCGCTAGCAAAAAGCCGCCGATTAAAGGGTGAAAAAGTAATTGTGATAGTACGATAAAGATCGTTTCACTGTCACCTAAAACGGCTTCAGACTGGGTGATATACGCGAGCCCGAACAGCCCTGTCATAGCAGCACCAAACAAAGAAACAACCATCCATGTCATGCCTATGCGACGTGCGGTAGGGATCTGCTTTACTGAGTTGATTGCCATAAACCTAACAATAATGTGAGGTTGGCCAAAGTAACCAAGCCCCCAAGACATTAACGATACGACGGCGACAAAACCAAGTGCCTCGCCATTAGCCGCGTCGGTAAACATTTTAAGTAAATTCGGGTCAATACTTGAAAGTGCCTGCAAGGTCGCATTTACACCACCAAGCTCGAGCATCACCACCGTTGGCACAAGGATTAGGGCGATAAACATAATACAGCCTTGAATAAAGTCTGTGAGTGAAACTGCCATAAAGCCACCCACTAAAGTGTAAGCAACTACCACTCCGGCAGTAATTAACACACCCCATTGATATGCTAAGCCGAATGAAGACTCAAATAACTTACCACCTGCGACTACGCCAGAGGAGGTATAAATAGTAAAAAATATAATGATAACTACGGATGCAACGATACGTAGCACATGGCTATTATCGAAAAAACGATTTTCAAAAAAGTCGGGTAGGGTGATAGCATCGTTAGCGACTTCGGTAAAGACTCTAAGTCTAGGGGCAACCAAAATATAATTAAGCCACGCACCAATACATAATCCAAATACAATCCATAGTGATGAGGCGCCCGATAAATACATCGCTCCCGGCACTCCCATCAACATCCATCCACTCATATCAGAAGCACCAGCAGATAATGCGGTGACAGGTGCAGATAGCTTTCTACCACCTAATAAGTAGCCCGAAGCGCTTTCTTCGTTCGTTCTATAGGCATACAATCCTACGCCTAGCATTGCAATAAAATAAAGTCCGAGTGAAATGTATGTTCCGATTTCCATGTATACCTCTTTTGTTTTTTGCATATGGTAACAGCTTGAGGATAAATCGAAAGCCTAGCACTTATTTGCCTCATCTGTGATATGCCCAGTAGCGTAATTATTGCTCGCGTTTTGGTATAAAAAAAGCGGGCTTATTACAAGCCCGCTTAGATATATTTAATAGCGTATTTTTTATACAGAGAAAGACATTAGCTGCTTAGCTTTCTCTTTCAATAAAGCAACTTGAGATGCGTTTTCCCCCACAATAATAATTTTGGCTGACTTTAGGAGAAATGCAGAACCAGTATAAACATTATTATTAAACTCTTGCTCAACCGATTTAGAAAGCTGCGAGGGCACTACAAATAGAGATGTAAGGCCTTGCTCACCTTTTATAATTAGGTGTAGGCTTTTAATGGAATTGAGGTAGCAATAATTTGCTGAAACAATGTCGCCCATACCTTCTTTTACTTGACCATTATAGCTAGCAAGCTTGTTATTTACTGACGCTATATCGGTTTTACCATACTTGTTTATTTCATAAGCAACATGGTCCATGTGAGCGAATACATCGTTGGTTAAATTCCCCGATGAAGAATTAATAAGACCTATGCTAAGGACGCTCGCTAGCACCACCGAAGCCGCTAGAGCTAAATACCACGGTTGGCGCTTTTTATGTTTTTGAAAGCGATTAATTGATTGATTTAAGATAAGTTTCTCAGCTAAGTCTTCAGGCACTGGAATGTTCATCGCTTGTTCTAACGAGGCTTCCATTTGTTTAATATCGTCCCAAAACGCCTGTTTTTTAGGATCGTTTTTAGCGGCCTCTATCACTTCGGGGTCTTTGGTGAATGGGTCAGCATAAATAGTGCGTCTGAAAGTAATATCATCCATTAACCTTTACTCCTGCTTCATTATCTTTGGTCAAGATGTCTTTAATCTGGCTGCGAGCTCTAAATAAGCGTGTCATTACGGTGTTCTTATTTAAGTTGAGTTGCTCAGCTATTTCATCGCCACTAAAGCCCATTAGTACCTGCATCACGATGGGTTCACGATACTCTTCACTTAATGAGGCAATGGCGCGTCGTAAATCACGATTTTCAATATTACCGTCAGAGGGGGCGACGGGATCGGCCACACTGACGTCATCTATATCAACTAAATCAAATTGCTTGCGTTCAAAGCGCCTAGCATTTTCTCGTCGTAAAATTGTTATCAGCCATGACTTTGCAGCGCCTTCATCTTGCAGTGAGTCTAATGATTTCCATGCACGAAGGAAGGTCTCTTGTACCACGTCTTCGGCAATGGCCCGGTCTCTTATGAGCCAAACAGCGTAGCGAAAAATATCAGCATGCAATGCTTTCACTAGGGCTTCATATCGTCTTTGTTTTGTCATCATATCTTTAGAGACCGGGGACTCCTTGGTTTTATTTCCAAACATAGGTAAAAAAACTCACTTACAAAAAGATTGATGATTGCCCGTGTATTATTGAGCTTCTGTTCTCGCAATCCAAAGGTCAATTTTCTGCTCAAGAATGTTCAAAGGAATTGGGCCATACATTAACACCTCGTCGTGAAAGTCAGCATATGAAAATTTATCCCCTAAGGCACTTTTTGCTTTATCTCTTAACGTCATTATTTGGATTTTCCCTACTGTGTAGGCAGTGGCCTGACCCGGCATTGCGATATAACGTTCAATAGCTTTAACCGCATCATTTTGTGGATTAGGCGTAGTATCCACTAAGTATTGAATTGCTTCTTCGCGCGTCCATTGCATGTCATGTATGCCTGTATCAACAACGAGGCGGCAGGCTCTCCATAGCTCCATCGCTAAACGACCGAAATCAGAATAGGGGTCTTGATAAAAGCCCATATCTTTTGCAAGTTCTTCGGTATATAACCCCCAGCCTTCGGTGTAGGCGGTAAAAGACATATATTTTTGAAATTCTGGAATACCCTCTAGCTCCTGTGCAATAGAGCGCTGCATATGATGTCCAGGAATCCCCTCGTGGTAAGCGAGAGCTTCCATCTGATAAGTAGGCATGCTTCCCATATCAAATAGGTTGGCGTAATAAGTGCCTGGGCGTGAGCCATCTCTTGCGGGCGATTGATAAAAAGCTTTACCGGCAGATTGCTCACGGAACTCTTCAACTCTTTTAACTATCATGTCAGCTTTAGGTACAAGTCCAAAGTACTCTGGAATTTTGTCTTCCATGATATCAATGTATTCTTTTGCTTCTCGTAAGTAACGGTCGCGACCTTCTTGATTATTTTCGTAATAAAATTGTGGGTCTTCACGCATAAATTTGAAAAAGGCCTGCAGATCCCCTTCAAAGTTAACTTGCGTCATAATATCGCGCATCTGATCGTGAATGCGCTCCACATGTTCTAAGCCCAAGTCGTGAACCTGTTGAGCGGTCAAATCTGTGGTAGTGAACCAGGCTAAACGATTTTGATACCAACTGTCACCATTAGGTAAGCGCCAAACACCATCACCCTCTGGGCTCTTATCTCGCTGCTCAGCAAGCACTTCCATCATCTGCCGATAAGCCGGCAACACGCTACTTACCAAGGCCTGATTTGCCCCAGAGAGAAGCCCACCTTTTTCAGCATTACTCAGTCCCAGAGTATCAAGTTTAGCGGTAAAGTCGGCTAAAATGCTGGAGTCAGATACTTCTTCAGCGAAAGGGTTGCCGCTGATCACATTTGCAGAGGCTTGAATCATTTGATCATAAGCCCATCGGGGTGGAAAAATACCTGCTTCTTCTCTTAATTTTAACTGTTCAATAACCTGTTCAAAAAGCGGTTTTACGCCTTCTAGTCGTTCTATGTATGCCTCAGCATCTTCAACTGAGGTAACTTTATGGGTATTAATTAAAAAGCTCGGTACAGTGGTGTGCCAGGCTCTAAATTGATGCATGATATAGCTATGCAGTCTAAATTCATCGTTCGCAATCGCACGTTCTAAATCGGTTTGATAAAGCGTCAAGCTCGATAAATCTTTTGCACTCAACTGGCTGCGGTCAAAGCTTTGGCTTTGCATTAAGCGCGTTTCTAACAGCTCTCTGCGCGCTTGGTCAGCAGCCGGAGAAACATCATCCCACTTTCCATAATCCCACTTAAGTCCCAGCCGACTTTGTCTCATAGGTGACATTTCAAGATCTTGTTGAAATGATTGTGTAAAAAAGGCAGCTAGTTTTTCTGATTCAGTACCTGTTTGAGCGCTGGCACTTGCTGAGTCTGAACTTGTGCTAGTCGTTGAAGGGCCGGGGCTGCAGGCGCTCAAACTCAATGCGAGGCAAACTGAAGAGAGTAAAAACAGTGGTTTTTTAATCATTTTTTAGATCCTTATTACATCATTGAATAGGGTACATGCTTGTATTAGTGTGGCTAAGCTGTTTTGCATGCTCGCGCTGGCGCATATCGTATAAAGCTTGTTTTAGCGCTGCATAATCGCCGGTTTTATGGCCAGAGGAATAGGCCTCTTTTAATAGTGAATTAAAAGCAACAGCAACGTGTTCAGCGCCCATCACTTTAAGCGTATTTGTAATTGATTGCACTTTACTTTGGCTGAGCTGAGTTAACCATACTTTCAAAGATTGTTGTACCTGGCTTATATTGGCACTTTCAAGCGAATGGTTTAATGCATTCCACGCCTCGGCCTCATTGTTGACGTCTTTGTTCTTGTAATATGGCTTGGTAACCGCACCTGTTGTATTACCCAGTTTTCTTGCCCAAATAAGTAAGCTGGTCAATATTATCACTACTGCTATTAGTAACAAATGCAGCAAATCAAAGCCCCAAGCGATAGGGGTAAATCGACCGGTATAGTCGTTGCTAGAATTGATGTTGGTATCAGGTTCAGTGATGTCGTTGATAGAGGACACCGGATTATTACCTATTTCTTGATTATCTGTACTGGTATTTTGTGCAGGTGCAACAACACGCACTGACCGTGCTGGGAGCACTGCAAACTGAGTTTGCTTATTAATAACGTCAAACCACGGCACCCTAATCTCAGGTAAAACAAACGTGCCGGTTTGCCCTGGGATAATTGCGGTGCTCTGAACCAGTTGAGCAATTAAACGGTTGTCTTGGTTAACCGTCGCTTTGATTGGTTGCTCTGGATAGGTTTTAAAGTCTGGGTGGTACTGCGCTTCAATGTTTGGCAACTGTTCTTCAATTAATCCTAATGCGGTAAGGGTAACTGTGCGCGTAATGGGTTCGCCTTGCACCATTTGTTCAACGTCGCCTTGCCACTCTTCCGCTATTTGTACTTGCTCACTCGGTAGCCAGGTATACTGATAGTTTTCTGGAATAGGCAGGACGATAATGGTTTGCGCCGGGGCGACTCGGTTTATAGAACGACTGCGGTTAAAATACGCAAAACTTTGCCGTGTACTGGTGAGGACCTCAGCCTGAAACACCGGACCATCAATCATAAATGCGCCGCTAGCCTGAGGTAAAATCGCAAAATTACGCTCAATAATACGGTAGCGCACTCCATTCACCAGTTCTTGATACTCTTTGTCGTCGCCAAGTTGTTCAATTACCGCACCGTCTAATACCGGCGTAGATAAACTGCCACGTTGAATTTCACCTGCAAGATGAATTTTTACGGTATAGCGCACTTGCTGCTGTAAATAAACTTCAGCATTGTCTACTTCTGCGGTCACAAAAAACTCACGAGGTTGCGTCCGTGCCGCTTCACTAAGGGGTAATACAGTAACTTGAATTGCTTCACTGCTCTTTCCGTCAATGGTAAAGCTAGGGATTATGAAGCGCCCGGTGCTTCTAGGAAATAACTGCAGCGTCCATGTGGTTGTTGTGGTGCGGTCGAAGTTAATAATCTGCGTAGATTGACTAACCGACGGTTGACTGATCCTGAAATTTTGAGACAAGATTGAAAAATCAATATCGTCACGGTCTGCACCACCAAGGGCGGTAATTTGCAATGAGACAGATTCGTCTAACAATATCGGGTTTTTATCAACGGTAGCGGTTAATGTAGTGACATCACTAAATGCTGGGGAGCTCACACTGATTAATAATATACAAAAAGCCCAGTAGAAATACTTCATTACCATTCCTGCTCTTGATTAGTGGGAGGTGAAAATTGTTTTCGTTTTTGTGCTTCAATCAACATTTTACGCTGCAATAAAAAGGCGGGATTGTCGGGCACTTTATTCATCAGTGTTTGTAAACGCTGCATTTGCTCTCTTTCTTCTGGTGTCAGCTCATCTTGTCTAACAGCCTGCACCGCTTCTTCCTCGCCGTCGTTTTGCGCCTCTTCTTGCTCTTGTGCTGAAGCGCTTTCATTAGCATCTTGTTGTTGGTTTTGCTCGCCCTGTTGTTGATTTTGCTCAGGCTCGCTCGGCTCTTGTTCACCAGCTTCTTGTTCGTCAGCATTTGACTCACTTTCAGATTGCTCCTCACTTTGTGACGAATCTGATGGGTCTTGCTGTTGTTCTGAGTCTTGGCCTTGCTGACCATCATTGGAGTCCGACTGCTCTTGCTCAGAATCTTGCTGTTGGTCTTGCTCGTTTTGTTGCTCTTGTTCCTGTTGATTCTGCTGCTCTTGTTGCTCTTGCTGTTCAAGTAGCGATTCTAACAATGCTTTGTTAGCAAGCGCTTGTTCATGGTCAGGGTCAATTTTCAGTACTTTATCGTAGGCATCAATAGCCTTTTGCAACTCACCTAATTGGGCTAAGGCATTTCCTTGATTATAGATACTGTTGAGGCCGTCACCCTGTTGGTATAACTTTAATGCACTCTCATAATCACCGGCTTTATAAGCGGCAGCTGCGCGCCAGTTAATATTGTCGAATATTTGTTGAGCTTGTTGATAGTCACCTTTATTAAACGCGCGCTCACCTTTTTGATTATCGTTTAAAAACATTGATGAAATACTGTTTTGCACGCCTTCAAAGTTGCCTGCTGAGAAGGAACTAGGCGAACTTGTTTCATTATTGTTGACCTGGGCAGTTTGTGCGATCGCTTGATTTGTGTTCGGCGCCATAAATATAAAAGTAAGCATTAAACTAAACACCACTCCTTTGCGAAATAACAAGGCAACAATGGGTAATAATGCAATCACCACATATGCTCCCATATCGCGCCATGCATCCCCCGTGCTCTCTTGGGTACTGTCTTGCCTAACTTGGTCTATTCGCTGACTAGTGAGCAACATAGATTTAATATCACTATCGTCGATACTCATGGATGTTTGTCTTGCGTTTGATACATTCAGTGCTTCTCTTAAGTAGCTAGCATTGAGTTGCGGAATAACGATACTGCCATTATTTTGTTTAAGTAAAGTGCCGTCAGTGAGTTGCACTGGAGCCCCTTCTTTTGTGCCAATAGTTAATACCGAAAACTCGTACTTACTTTGACTGATTAAAGAGCGAAGTGGGCTAATATCACGGGACTGAATACCGTCAGTGATCCAGTAAATGTGGCCATGTTGATAACCAGCATTGTCGAGCAATTGAATTGCCTGATTAAGCCCAGCCACCGGATTGCTGCCCGAGCTTGGCATTATCTCCGGGCTTAAACTGGGAATCAAATTTTCAAGATTTGAAATATCTTCAGTTAAGGGACTAATCGTAAAAGCATCTCCTGCATAGGCAACGAGGCCCACCTCACCGTCATTTATTTCTTTAATCAGATCGATGGCTTTAAAATTAGCTCGCATGAGTCTATTGGGCGTAACGTCGGTAGCTCGCATCGAAAGCGACATATCCATCACTAACACGCGTCCTGAATCGGTCTGGTATACAGGTTGCGGCAGTTTTTCCCATGTAGGTCCTGCTGCCGCAATACAGGCGATAACTAGCGCAAAGCTTAGCCATAAAAAGGGTTGTTTGCTTTGTGTATCGCCACTCGCACTGACAAGATGCTGATGTAAGTGCATGGGCAAAATTTGGCGCCATTGACTGCTTTTTAAAGAGGCGCGCATCCAGACAAATGTCAATATAACTAACGCTGGAATGAGTAATAGGAATACAGGGCGAATAAACTGAAATTGCTCAAACATCTACACTCGCTCCATCTTTTGCACTATCAGATGTCCGCATGCGGACTCGTGCTCTTGCCCAAAACGGCCTCGCAAGCGCCATTAATAACATTAAGGCGCATATACCCATAGCACCCGCTAGAGGATAGTAGAACAAAGCACTTTGTGGACGCATTTTTTGGGAATTACCTTCAACAGGTTCCAAGGTATCGAGAAGTTGATAAATACTAAACAAGTCTTCCGTGTCCTTGGCCCTAAAATATTGGCCACCGGTTTCACTTGCAATCGAACTTAGCATGCGTTCATCAAGCTCTTGAGAGGGATTAATAGTACGTTGACCAAAAAAGCTATTAACCACTTGCTCATCTGCACCCACACCAATAGTGTAAATAGTAACCTTGTTTGCCACCGCAAGTTGTAGTGACTGCTCTGGGGTAATATTACCCGCGGTATTTTGTCCATCGGTAAGCAATATTAGAACGCGATTAGATTCTTCTTTTTCGCTAAAACGTTTGACTGTTAATCCGATTGCATCGCCAATCGCAGTGCGTTCTCCTACGAGGCCAATCACGGTCTCATCCAGCAAGGTTTGTACTGTGTCACGGTCGTATGTAAGTGGCGCTTGCAAATATGCAGTATCAGCAAACAAAATCAGACCTAAACGGTCGCCAACGCGGCG
>Ga0307933_1002779_pt1 | contig 11649 bp, 11 predicted proteins | sample OrgLakmetageno88_FD_201811 | JGI IMG/M metagenome (GOLD analysis project Ga0307933, IMG submission 201811) | Saline water microbial communities from Organic Lake, Antarctica - #88 | ecosystem: Environmental > Aquatic > Non-marine Saline and Alkaline > Saline | place: Antarctica: Organic Lake...
GCGAGGCTCGACCTACGCAGATCGTGTCGGCATGGTGCTCGGGCCAACCAAGACACGAGGCGCAACCGGTGTCCAGATGCTCGGGCGAACCGTCGTGTCACTCCTTCGGACCCGACACGATCTGTTCGAAATGGATCGTGACGCGTTCCCCGGTTCGTGGCCGACGGTTGAGTACGTCGGTGAAGAACTGGACCTGGTCTTCACCACCGCCCACGGGACCCCAACGCTGCGCCAGCACGTCGATCGTGCGATTCGCAAGGCGGCCGAGCGGGCCGACATCGAGTCCGCCGGCCTCGGCACCCACGCCGGGCGCCGGTCGGTCGTGACGAACCTGTTCGCTTCCGGCTCGCTCGATCTCGAAGACGTCGCTCGCTTCGTCGGCCACAACGATGTTGCAACGACGCGCGGCTACGTCCAACACGAGGGCGACCGACCGCGCCGAGTCAGCGAACGCGCACTCGAACTCCTCGACCCGAGGCCGACCAACGACCCGAAGTAACCGGCCGACACCAAACCTCGGGCACTTCGCAGACCTCGACTCGAGCCGTCATTATCGAGCACGTCCCCGCGATCAGATTGCCGGATATCGCGTGGGCTCAGCCGGTAGCGGGCGTGTGCGTTATCGAGTGGGTGACGGCTCAGCGAATCTTGTCGAGGCCTGGGACGCTGTCGAAGATTGCGTCCGCTGACACCAAGCCTGCATCGATGTGCAGAGTGCTCGCAGCGATCCACAGATCGTTGGCATGCACAGGGTCTGCGAGGGGGTGGCCAGCTCGACGGCACGCCAAGCGGAGTTCAGCCATTCGCGTGAGGAGGGCGTCGCTCACTGGCACGACGGTGGTTGTTGCGATTGCTTCTTCCAGACGAACGCGACGGGGCTCGCCCCAGTCTGCAACGAGTGCTCCGTAGCGAAGCTCGAAGACGGTCGAGACGGCGAGGAAGAGCTGGTTGCTAGGAAGTCGGTTGACCTGGGTCTCGAACTCGGGTCGACGCCGACGGCTGAGCGCAGCGCTGAACACGCCGGTGTCAACGACGATTCTCACGAATCGAGTGCGGCTGCGAACGCGTCGTCTTCGTCGGTCGAGAGCTCCTCGATCACGAGTGCGTCGAGGGCTGCGAGACTGGGAGCCGAGCGAAGCTCGGCGGGTGTGAGGTCGCGAGCGAGCAAGGTGGTTCCGTGGGGTACGGGCTCGTCGTGGGTCGCCGCGTTGCTCATGTGAACAGGGTACGTCACCCCGAGCGCCAGCAGCTTGGCGTTTCTCGATCTCGCTCGAGGTTCAGAACGCGAAAATGCGCATCCACACCGACCGAGAGCCTCACGGCCAGCTCGCTATCGGGGCGTTCGATCGCTGGGATCCACTCAGATCGCACACACGCTTTCTGCTCAGGCCAGAGGCGCTCTCCATTGCAGTTCTGGGCGGCTGCGAGTGTTGGCGACACGAACCCTCCGACGGTTCAAGTCCTTGATCGGCCGGATTCTCAGACGACGAAGTCGGTGCAGAGAGTCCGATCGGACCCCACAAGATTGACACATGACCTGTATGCGCCGGGCTCCAAACCGTCGATGTCAAAGAAGTCCTCCACGCCCGAGAGAACTCCATCGTTGACGATGACCTCCTCCCCTGATTCGAGCTGGACCAGCTTCCCCAATGCTCCGTCGTTGTCCGCTGTCACGAACAAACCGACTCGCTCACCGTTGGAATCCGAGATCCGCGACATCATGGACCGTGGCTCGTCGACTCCCGAGAAATCGACCGTGAGCACTCCATCATCGACAGCCGACTTGACCAGCTCCACCTCTCCGCCGCTGTCGCTCAGCAGAGGATCGTCATCCGGCAGAGATGAAGTCACTTGAACTGTGTCTTCAAGTGGTTCAATTTCAGCGGGCGCGGTCGACGAGTCGGAACCACAGGCCCCGACCAACGAAGCGAGTGCGATCACAGCGATGCCGAACGGTCGTTTGGCCGACAAGAAGCTATTGCCTTGAATCGTCGATTTCCTCGTGAGCTGACCGAGCATGTCGATGTCCCTTCTCCAAGTTCCTTCATCAATTGGTATCAGTAGGCGGCCGCTGTTGAGGGTCGCACAGCGTCTTCCTCGGTGGCCACGACGCTCTCAGAGATTCCGAGATCGGCGGGCATCGCATCCACGGTCTCTGTGTGGTGCTCGAGCAATGACGGGGCGCCGACGAGTCCATTCGTGGTCCTACGCCCAGTGTCGATCCGGCCCGTCTGACTGACGCCGCTCCAGAACGCTCACGCCCGTACGGGCCGAACACCGCTCGTGATCGGCACGTCCCGGTCGCTAGGGCTGCTCCATATCGGCGAGGATCGCTGCGATGTCTTGTGCGTCGGCGAGCAGGCGGACGACATCAACCTGATCGCCGCTGACGAAGTAGAACCAGCCGCACGGGAAGTCCGGAACTCGGCGGACTCGTAGCTCATCGATGCCGCACATCTCGCCCACCTGCGGTGAGCCGGCGCCGGGCATCCGTCCGATCGCGTCGAGCGCACCGATTGCTGTACTGAAGAATCTTTCGCCGAGGTCCGAGCCGCCCTCGGCTCGGTAGTACTGGGTTCGCTCGACGAGATCGTCTTCGGCTCGCGGGCGAAGGATCGGGCGTGTCACGCGTCGTTGCCGAGTGCTCGCTTGCGTAGTTCGTCGATCACGTCATCGGTTGCCTCGCGGCCGTCGCCGGATGCGAGCCCGTCGGCGATCAGATCTCTGAGTCGCTGAGCTGCTTGCTCGCGCTGGTCGCGGCGGATCAACTCGCGCAGGTATTCGCTCGTGTTGCCGTAGCTCCCGTCGCTGACTCGGCCGTCGATGTAGTCGCGCATGGTCTCCGGGAGAGCGAAGCTCATCGTGTTTCGACTCATGAAACCAGTCTGCTCCCGCTATCAACAGTTGTCAACAACGCTCAGAACAACAGCCGATAGTGAGTACCCACACCGATCGAGATCGGCACGTCGGGGAGCGGTCGGCTGCTCCAGGTCGTGCAGACGGGTGGCCGATGGTTAGAGCGCCAGGTGAAGCCGTAGTGCTTCGTCGAGGTCGCCACGAAGTTCGCCATCAAGCGTGCCAACGAGCGCTCCGATGCGCTCGACATCGACCGATCGAACTTGTTCCGCTTGCGCTTTCGAGTCGCGTTGCAGCCCCGTGGAGTCCGCGGTGAGCAGCACTTGGAACGGGTAGATGTTGGCGGTGTTCGAGGTCACTGGCACGACGGTGATGACACCTCGCCCGAGACGCTCGGCAGTGGTGTTTGCCCCGTCGTTGCTGACAATGACGGCCGGGCGGTACTTGTTGGCTTCGGCTCCGCGCGATGGGTCGAGGTCGACCATGCGGATCTCGCCTCTTCTCATCCGGCGGCGCCGTCGCCGACGACCGATTCCCAATCACCTGAATCGTCGTCGGCTGCCCACTCTGCCCATGCCTGCTCATAGGCGACGCCGAGTCCGGACGAGCGGAGAAGACGGACCGCTTTGTGGACAGCCGCCGATCGTGACGCCATTCCGTTGGTGGCGGCGTAGTCATCGAGGAACTCGATGTCTTCATCCGGGAGTGAGACACTGACCTTCATACGAACATGCTACTCCTGGTAGCACGCTGAGGTTGCGCAGCGCATATCACCGACGAGACGGTGCTCACCAGACCGTTCGTGATCGGCACGTTTGATCGATCAGGCCCGATCAGATTGTGCTGAAACTCCATCGCTCGACGAGGCGCTCTCCCCTGTCTGTCAGGGTGGGGTGAGGCACCGGCGGTAGCCGATTATCTGACCCTGACGGGGCGAGACCGGAACACCTGACCAATGACTATGACCACCACTTCGTTGCATGAACGCGCCCAAACTGGGAGCGTGAACGACGACGACTTCATCAATCCGGCGGCGAGGCCGACACGGCGAACGTTCAGCGCCGAGTACAAGGCCGACATCTTGGCCGAGTACGACTCGCACCCGAAAGGCTCCGACCAACGCGGCCAGATTCTGCGCCGTGAGGGCTTGTATTCGTCGCACATCTCGGAGTGGCGCAAACAGTCTGCGGCGGGTGCCCGCGAGGGTTTGGCGCGCAAGTCGAAGAAGCGTCGCACGGCCGAGCAGGTCGAGTTGGAACGGCTGCGCCGCCAGAACGAGCGCCTCGCGATCGAGTTGAAGCGGACGCAGACAGCGTTGGAGATCACGGGAAAAGTGCACGCGCTCTTGGAGCAGCTCTCCGAGAGCGCGGACACCGAGAACAGGTCGAAGCCGTGACCGCAGAGAACCTGCCAGCGCTCGAGGCCGAGACCTCGACGAAGCGGGCGTGCGAGCTGTTGGGTGTCAGCCGGGCCACGGTTCTGCGCCGCCGGCAGCCGCCCGTGTTGGGGCCGCCGACGCCTCGGCCAGCGCCGCCGAACAAGCTGACCGAGCCCGAACGCCAGCGTGTGTTGTCGGTGCTGCGCTCGCCCGAGTATTGCGATCTGGCGCCGGCGCAGGTGTGGGCACAACTCCTCGATGACGGCATCTATCTGTGCTCGATCCGCACCATGTACCGGCTCCTCGCCGCTGCTGGTGAGAGCCGCGAACGACGGCGCCAGCGCACCCACCCGGCCCGCAAGAAACCCGAACTGATCGCCACCGCACCAAACGTCGTGTGGTCATGGGACATCACCAAACTGGCCGGCCCCGAACGCGGGATCTACTACGAGCTGTTCGTGATCATCGACATCTACTCCCGCTACATCGTCGGCTGGACCGTCGCTGCTGCAGAGACCGGCGAACTCGCCGAAGCATTCATTGCCGACGCGATCGACCGCCAACAAGTCGATCGTGATCAGCTCACCCTGCACGCCGATCGCGGGTCGTCGATGACATCGAAACCAGTCGCCCAGTTGCTCGTCGATCTCGGCGTCACCCGCTCGCATTCGCGGCCGTCGGTGTCCAATGACAACCCCTACTCCGAAGCCCAGTTCAAGACGCTCAAATACTGCCCGGCGTTCCCCGGCCGGTTCGGCTCGCTCCCCGACGCCCGCCGGTTCTGCGAGGCATTCTTCGATCACTACAACCACGTGCATCGCCACGCCGGCATCGGACTCCACACCCCAGCATCAGTCCACTACGGCACCGCCACCGAAATCCGTGCTGCCCGAGCCGACACCCTCACCGCCGCCTACGAGACGAACCCGGCCCGGTTCCGACACCGACCACCCACACCACCCAAGCTCCCCGAAGCAGCCTGGATCAACGAACCCAACCGAGAAGCACTCATCCAATCCGCGTAACAAGTTGCCTCATTCCCCTTGACACGTTCCGCTCCGCCGCTGGCGGTCGACCGTTTCAAGCGAGTCAGAGTTGGAGAAAAGGTCTGACAGAGCGTTCGTTGAACTCAGCGAGGATGGAGCCTGGCCATCAGAAGCAGATCGCGATACTGACCTCCCCATCGAGCTGCCTGGCGGAGTCGTCCTTCGTTCTCGAACCCAAGGCGCTCAAGCAGCTTCTTCGATGGCAAGTTCGACGGATGAACCAGTGCCTCGACCCGGTTCAACGACATGTTCTTCCTGCCCCAGTCGAGCACCGCCGACATCGCCTCAGTCATGTACCCCTTACCGCTACACCAGCTGGCGATCTCGTAGCTCGTTGAACACGAGTCCCAGTTGCGGTTCCATTTGAACAGTCCACACGTGCCCACCAGTTCACTCTCGTCTGCGAGTTCGAGGCCCCACCGAACGCCGGGATTCGGAGTGCTCCTCCACCCTCTCCACGCTTCGATGAGTTGACGTGTCTCGTCGATATCGGTAGAAGCGTCTGCGCCCCACCACTCCATCCAACGTTGATCTGAGTGGATCTCGAAGAGCCGGGTTGCGTCGTCATCGACCACAGCGCGAAGCACAAGCCGTTCGGTCTCGATCACGGGAAAGGGACTGTCGCCAGGCGTCACCCGAGCAACTTAACCCGGATCTTTCGTAGGGCTGGCGAGTGGTGGCGTGAAAATGCCCTCCGACCTGGGATGATTGGTGTTGCGACACAACAATCATTTCCCACGGTTCGAAGGGCGTTCTCATGGTTCAAGGTAGCAGTCTGATTCGACCGCGCACGGTGACGGGCGACGGTGAGGGTCTGGTCTCTCACGCCGGGATCGCGTGGCTCGCGGAGACCGCCGACCTCGCTGGGTTGACCGCCGGGTTGAGCGCAGCGATGGCCGCGGTTCCCCAGAGGCGTCACGATCCCGGTCGCACGCTCGCCCAGATGATCTTGGCGCTCGCCGATGGCGCGACGTGTCTGTCGGATCTCGCTGCGATCCGTTCGCAACGCTCGATGTTCGGGCCGGTTGCGTCGGAGGCAACGGTGTGGCGCACCTTCGATCAGATCGGCTCGGTCGAGCTTCGTGGCATCGCCGCCGCTCGGGCAGCAGCACGCAAACGCGCGTGGACCGCTGGTGCTGGGCCTGTCGGTGACGATCTGATCATCGATTTCGATGCCACGTTGATCAACACCAAAGCCGACAAGCAAGACGCCCGCCCGAACTACAAACGCGGCTACGGCCACCACCCGCTGCTCGCGATGATCGCCGAGACCGACGAAGTGCTGTGCGCGAAGCTGCGACCGGGCAACGCCGGATCGAACACCGCAATCGATCACGTCACCGTCTTGGCCGACGCACTCGACCAACTCCCCGCCGAATGGTCCGCCGGCCACGGCGTCGGCGACGACCCGGACCAGGTCGCGCATCGGGTGTTGATCCGTGCAGACGCTGGCGGAGCGTCGCATTGGTTCGCCGAAGAATGCGTCGACCGCAACCTCGACTACTCCTTCGGGTTCCACATCGATCACCGCGTCCGCGACGGCGTCATGATGGTTCCGACCGGCTGCTGGCACCCAGCGGTCGATGCCGGCGGCGCCCGGCGTGACGGCGCCGAAGTCGTCGAACTCACCGAGTTCGTCGACCTGTCCACCTGGCCGGAAGGGACTCGGCTGATCGTGCGACGTGAGCGGCCGCACCCCGGCGCGCAGCTGTCGTTGTTCGACACGATCGAAGGATTCCGCCACACCGCGTTCATCACGACCCAAACGAGTTTCGATGTCGCTGCGCTCGAGTTGCGGCAACGCCAACGAGCACGAGCGGAGAACGTGATCCGCGACGCCAAAGCCTGCGGACTCGCGAACTTGCCCTTCGATGACATCGTCAACAACGAGGTCTGGATGAACCTCTGCTTCGCCGCCAACGACCTGCTCGGCTGGGCACAACGCATCGGCTGCGTCGGCCAACTCCGACGAGCCACGCCCAAGACGATCAGGCATCGCCTGCTCCACGTCGCAGCCCGGATCACGCCAAACAGCCGCCGGCTCCGCCTCGATCACGACTGGCCCTGGACCACGATCGTCATCGAAGCCATCGCCCGAGTCCGCACCGCATTCCAGTCACTCACCGTCACCGCAGCACCCGCCACTCAAGCAGCCCTATGAAAGATCCGGGCTAGGAGACGCCGGGTCCCCACTGCGAGAGTGACTTCGGTCAGGTCGTGTCGGCCGGGCGGGCCTTGATGCGCACCGGACCGCGCCGCTCGCTGACGTCGGTGTGCCGGGCGACGATCTCGATGATGCGTTCACCTTCGACCTCGTCGTGCTCGCACAGGATGTCGGCGATCTCGTGGAGCGCAGTGCGATAGGTGTTCACCAGCAGGTCGGCGCGTTCGGCGCCTTCGACCATGTACGCCTCGGCGGCCTGACGATACGTCTCGTCGGCGAGCACCTTGGCGACCAGGTTGGCAGCCGTCGGAGTGGCAGCTGCCTCGAGGCTCAGCAGTCCAGGTCCGTTGCCGAGCTGGCCGACGAGTTGACACGCGATCGTGGTGGCAGCGGCCAGGTCGGAGCTGACGCCGCTACTGGCCTCGCCGTACTCGAGCTCCTCGGCGGACCGCCCTGCGAGCGCGACACAGATCAGATCCCGTGCGTCGGAGGGAGTCTTCAGGAAGCGTTCCTGGGCGTCGCCGTGGGCGACGAGCCCAAGGGCCGCGGAGCGGCGCAAGATCGAGGCCACCTTGACGTCTCGTCGAGTGAGCACGGCGGTGAGTGCGTGGCCGGCCTCGTGGATCGCGATGCGTCGACGCTCGTCGGGGTGGTAGCCCATGTCCTGGGACACGCCGACCTCGGTGATGAGCTGGGCCGAGAGCAGATCCGCGAGCGACATCGCAGTGCGCCCGCCCCGCAGCGCCACGATCAACGCCTCGTCGAGCAGCTTCTCGATGCGCACCGGGGTGTAGCCGGCGCTGAGGTCGGCGACGAGTGTCGCGGTGACGCCGGGCAGGTGACGCTTCTTGGCGAGGTAGTACTCGGCGATCGCCATGCGATCCTTGCGGGCCGGGAGTGTGAAACCGATGGTGCGGTCGAATCGGCCGGGGCGCAGGAGGGCGGGGTCGAGGTCCGCCGCGCGGTTGGTGGCAGCGACGATCAAGATGTTCGCCATCGGTGAGCGCGGGTGCTTGATGCGACGGTGCGGCGGCAGGTGCTTGTTGACCCAGTCGATGAACTTCGCCTTCACCTTGTCCCGGGGAGCGGGCATGTCGAAGCTCTGCATCTGCACCAGTAGTTCGTTGACGATCCCCGCCGACCCTTCGGTCATGCTCCCCTTGCCCATGCCGCTGCGGGACTGTCCGATCGCATCGAACTCTTCGATGTAGCCGATTGCTCCACCCTCTTCGCGGGCGGCCTTGCGGAGGTTCTTGAAGAAGGTGCGGATCTTCTTGTTGGTCGCCCCGTAGTACATCGACTGGAATTCCGATGCGGAGACGAAATGGAACGGCACACCGGCTTCGGCGGCCATCGCCTTGGCGAGATAGGTCTTGCCGGTACCCGGAGGCCCTTCGAACAGCACGCCGCGCCGTGGCTTGCCACCCATGACCTCTTCGAAGGTCTCCGAAGCAAGGAACAGATTCATCGAGTCGATCGCCTCGCGCTTGGTCTGATCAGCGCCCACGACATCGTCGAGACGGACGTCGGAGTCCTCGGCACGGACCACCGTGTGTGGCGACCGCCCCTGACTGAGCATGGGGACGAGGATCGCCACCCCGAGGATTCCGATCAATCCGACGGCGATGATGATCTCCGGGTTGCCCTGCAGCCATCCGGGAACGCCGATGCGGATCGGGTCGTCGATCGCCAGTCGGTAGACGAGGTACAAGAACACCGGCGACAGCACGTACAGCTTGCGTCGGAGGCGGCGTTGGCGGGCCCGTTCGCGATTGGCTGTTGCGTCGATGTCGTCGCCGGAGAGCATTGCGCCGGTACTGAGTTTGGTGATGTCCATCGGACCTGCCTTCACGTGATTCGCACCGCACCTTGCGGTCATGTCGACCGTAGGACGGATCACGGGAGCCCGGCGGGCCCGATGGCTCAAGGCTTCGTCAAGAACCTTCACCACGCTGCGTCGTTGCCGCCCCACGCGTTCGAGCGGTGACGACTCGTGGCGGGTCGGTCCCGAAGCGAACAGACTCTGGACGACCTCGATGGAAGTCTGTTGGGCACCGATCGGGCGGTGAATCGACGATTTGTCCGGCGCGAAGCCGTCGGCATCCGTTGACGCGAGTCCCGCGTTGTTACTCTGTTTGACGTGGCAACGCCCGACAACAACACCGCAGGTTCCGATTTCGGAGCGAACTCCTGGCTCGTCGAAGAGATGTACGAGAAGTTCGTGCACGATCCCGGCTCGGTCGGTGACCAATGGCAGGAGTTCTTTGCCGACTATCGCGCCACCGCGCCGTCGGTCGCCGCAGCAGCGGCCGCGTCGCCTGCGGTCCGTGCCGTCGCACAAGCCCATCGGGCTCCGTCCGAGGCGGATCTGGCAGCTCCGACGGCCGCCACCCACACCGCCGCACCTGCGCCGGAGGCGGCTCCACAGGAGGCGGCTGCGAAGCCGAAGCAGGACACCGAGCCCGCAGAAGAGGCGGGCAAGCCGATCCGTGGCGCGGGAGCCGCGATCGTGCGCAACATGGAGGCCTCCCTCGAGGTCCCCACCGCCACCAGTTTCCGCAACGTGCCCGCCAAGCTGCTCGAGGTCAACCGCAAGGTGATCAACGGATTCCGATCGCGTTCCGGACAGGGCAAGATCAGCTTCACCCACCTCATCGGCTGGGCAGTGGTACGTGCGATCGCCGACGCGGTGCCGAACATGAAGAACGGGTACCTGGAGGGCGAAGACGGCAAACCGCGCCTCGTCGAGAACGATCACGTGAACATGGCGTTGGCCGTCGACGTCGAGAAGAAGGACGGCAGCAGAACGTTGCTGACGCCGATCATCCGTGACGCCGACGCGCTCGACTTCGCCGGCTTTCTCGCCTCGTACGACGAGCTGATTCGCAAGGTCAAGACCAACAAACTGACCGTCGACGACTTCATGGGCGCCAACGTGTCGCTCACCAACCCGGGCACCATCGGCACGGTCCAGTCGGTGCCACGGTTGATGCCCGGCCAGGGCTTGATCGTGGGTGTCGGCTCGATCGACTTCCCGGCAGAGTTCGAGGGAGCCGACCGGGCAAGCCTTGCCGACATGGGTCTGTCGAAAACCGTCACGGTCACCTCCACCTACGACCACCGCATCATCCAAGGTGCCGAGTCGGGTCTGTTCCTGAAGCGGGTCAAGGAGCTCCTGCTCGGTGAGCACGAGTTCTACGACGACATCTTCCACAGCCTCGACCTGCCGTACGAAGCGGTGAAGTGGCGCCCCGACATCAACCCGCGCGATCGCGAAGAAGCGATGATGCGCAAGCAGATGGCGGTCGCCAAGCTGATCCGTGTCCACCGGGTGCGCGGCCACCGGATCGCCGACCTCGACCCACTGCGTTGGATCGAGCCGCACACGCCGGTCGAACTCGACCCCGCCACCTACGGGCTGACCATCTGGGACCTCGATCGCGAGTTCCTCACCGATGGGGTCGGCGGCAGCGACAAGATGAAGCTCGGCGACCTGCTCGGTGTGTTGCGCGATGCGTACTGCCGCACGATCGGTGTGGAGTACATGCACATCCAGAGCACCGACGAGCAGCGCTGGGTGCAGGAGCGGGTCGAGACCAAGCACAGCGACTTCGGGCTCGACGACAAGCGTCGAATCCTCGAGCGGGTCAACGCCGCCGAGTCGTTCGAGAAGTTCTTGGCCACCAAGTACGTGGGCACGAAGCGGTTCGGGATCGAGGGCGCCGAGTCGGCGATTCCGATCCTCGACGTCATTCTCGGCAGCGCAGCCGACGCCGGGCTCGATTCGGCGATCCTCGGCATGGCCCATCGCGGCCGTCTGAACGTGTTGTCGAACATCATGGGCAAGAGCTACGAGGCGATCTTCTCCGAGTTCGAGGGTCACCTCGATCCGAACTCCGTGCAGGGATCCGGTGACGTCAAGTACCACCTCGGGTCGAAGGGCAAGTACGTCAGCCCGTCGGGTTCGGAGATCTCGATCGAACTGGCTGCCAACCCGAGCCATCTCGAAACGGTCGATCCGATCGTCATGGGCATGGTGCGCGCGAAGCAGGACCAGATCGAGCCGCCCGGCTCGTTCCCGGTGCTTCCGCTCCTGATCCACGGCGACGCGGCATTCGCCGGTCAGGGCGTCGTGGCCGAGTGTTTGGCGATGAGCGACACGGGCGGCTACCGGATCGGTGGCACGATCCACCTGATCATCAACA
>Ga0307933_1002789_pt1 | contig 11620 bp, 16 predicted proteins | sample OrgLakmetageno88_FD_201811 | JGI IMG/M metagenome (GOLD analysis project Ga0307933, IMG submission 201811) | Saline water microbial communities from Organic Lake, Antarctica - #88 | ecosystem: Environmental > Aquatic > Non-marine Saline and Alkaline > Saline | place: Antarctica: Organic Lake...
GATCGCACGTTATCTCGGAGGTCCAGATGGCATACAGGCACGTTTTGCTATGCTGAGGGCGCTCACGGCTAAGGCTGGTGTTTTCTCTCCACTGAACATAGTGTCCACGGCATTCCCCCATGTGGCCAACCGCGGCAGCGACGAGCCGTCGCTCGTACGTTCACCATATGCCTTCTGGACGGCACTGTCGGCGGAGACCTATACAGGCAACGGTGGCTACCTGGGCCTGCGCTACACGGGCGCTGGATGGCCGCTGCTGGAAGCGGAAAATGTCTTTGGACCTTCGCCTCACTCAGAGGCAGCACTTGAGGGTGTGGTAAACCTGGAGGTGGCGCAGCTCACTACGAGCGGCACTGTGCAGCGGACGTTCGTGTCTGAGGCGCAGCGACCAGCTGTACCGATACAGCCAGATCCCCCATATTCGGTGTCGTTTGGGGTTGCGAACACGGTGTATGGTGCGGCAATACATGCCGCGCAGGTCATGCGTGACCTGGCAGATGATGCTGGCACCGTCACATTCGCAGCAACCCACTCCCAGGCCATGTTTGGATACAACCAAAACGACACTGACCGTTTCATAAATGCGTTCCCGGAGGGTGTCAATCTCATGGACTATTGGTATGGCATCCACTCCTTCAAGTCGTTCGACGCCCTGCCCGGGATCGAGACAGAAAACTTCCCCATGCTGTTCAACCTTGTGGTAGCGGCGGTGGTCAACAGCGGCGGCAGCGGCGGCAGCAGCGGCGGCATTGTGGCCTTCCTCCTCTCGCTGCTCTCCACGCTGCGCGTGCAGCTGAGCAGCGGGTTTGGCCTGGCGCGCACCGGCATTGCGGTGGGCGGGGCGGTGCAGGGCACGCGCCCGACGGCGACACCATCGTTCTCGGCAGGGCGGCGCGGCGTGGGCCAGATTGGGCGGCCGGTGCGGTGGCGATAGAATGGTATAACATAAGGAGAGAAAGAGAGGGGTGTGAGTCCAATGGAGCGAACACATGAACAAAGAAGCATGTGATCAATTGCGATTCGGCACTGCTTTCCCCAGATCAGCGATAAACGTTTGACACCACCACCACCGTTCAATCCTAACTTGATCATTGGCTGTAATGATGTTACCAAGCAAGCGCCAGCTAGTGGGTGGACGTGCGACGCTTGGCGCCGGACGTGCGACGCCTGGCCCCGGATGTGCGACGCCTGGCCCCGGACGTGCGACGCCTGGCGCCGGACGTGCGACGCCTGGTCCCGGACGTGCGACGCTTGGCGCCGGACGTGCGACGCTTGGCACGCTTGGCCGGCAACGGAGCAGAGGCTTCCACGTCATCGTCAGCTACCACGGCGTCCACAGGGCCGCGCTTACGGCCAGAGCCTGAACCGGAGCGTCGCCTGCGGCCAGAGCCGGAGCCAGACTTGCGACGACGACGGCGTCGTGGCGCGGCGCCCACCAGGGCCTCTCCGAGATCCTTGCCAGCGTGCTTGGAGAGGCTTTTGGCCGCGGCGCTAAAAGGGGAGTCCGAGTTCTGGATGTGCTGTTCGACCTCGTGTTTCGCCCGCTCGGTGGCACGGCGTACAAGGCCCTTGCGATAATTTGCAGGGGTGATGTTCTTCATTCTGAAGGTAGGGTGGTTGGCAAGGCGTGGTGAGACCGGGGAGAAGATGAGACTGTTCAGACACCGAGCAATTTACAAGGCTGGTGCAGAGGTGGGTAATCATCGTCAACGTCGGTAATAACGAACGTCGGTACACGCGTCAACGTCGGTAATAACAAACGTCGGTACTCCGTGTCAACGTCGGTAATATGTTGACATGGGCACTCAAGATCGGTAAAGCTGCAAACGTCGGTCGTGTCAACCCAGCATGAATGCTTCATTTACCCCGTCACCAGTACATGCCATCCTCCTTTCCCCCCACCTCTCATCATGTCCAAAGTGGATACCGAGGCCCCGTTTACGGGTTGCGCAACCTCTCCGTCGCAAATGCGCACGTACCTGAGCAGCCTGCAGGTTCCTCCCGAGGAAAAGGAGAGGACCGTCTGTTTTACGTTTTCCCTGAAGAGCGACGGCGAACGGGAGGAGATGGTCACCGTGGTCGCCGAGGCGCTGCAGCAGTACGTCGTTCGTGGCATGTCCGTCCGGCACGTGTATCTGTGCGACATCCATCCGTCCGACGACGACCGGATCCTGTTCGTCAAGATCGTGCTCGCACATATCGCACGTGCCGAACATGTGTAGACGCATCGCAATGCGATTTTCATACCATTTTCACCTTACCCACGCACCAAATAAAGACAGTCATGGGATACATATGCGCGCATTCAATCGGACGCAAGGACCAAGAGAATCTTGAAAAAAAGCCTTTGGTGGCATAAGAAAAGCCCAATTTTATCCATCCAGCAGAAACGGTGCACAGCTCCAACCGTATGTTTGTGCACGCGACATGTATTGGGGTGGCGCTAGATCAACTGAACTAACATTGACAATACACGATGCAGGAATAAAGAGAAAGAGAAAAACGACCAAAGGAAGAGGGTGAGAGAGGGTGAGAAGAACCGCTGTCACGGCTTCACGTTCGTGGAACGGCTACCACGGGCTGCGCACGTGGACCATATACGCCGCAGCATTCAGCGTTGTCTGCTGCACTACCTGCTTCATCTCTGCGCTGGACACTCCGAGATCCAACATCTGTTTTGCCGGTAGCTCGCCACCGGCCATGTCCCAGCAACAGTACAGAAAGACCAGGCCGTCTTGCTCATCTTCGATGTCCACGTTCAACCACTCCGCGCCCAACGTCGGCGCACACAGGCTGGACCGCAGCTCCCCTTTCTTGCTAACAAGCGTCTCAAGGAGGGAACGTGGAGCGTTGAGGTTGATAACTGTCATGATGTTGCCGGCCTGGTCGTTGTCCGTCATGATGATGCCAACCATGTCCTCTGGCGTCGCCTCTGTCGTCGCCTCTGTCGTCGCCTCTGTCGTCGCATCAACCGGCGACGCGCTCTTGCTTCGCTTGGCAGACTGGTTCATGCTCATGGTTGAATGGGAAAGAGAGGTTTGAATGAGAGAGAGAGAGGGTTGAATGAGAGAGAGAGAGAGAGAGAGGGTTGAATGAGAGAGAGAGGGTTAAATGGGGAGAAGAAAAACGGAGTTACATCATCACCGTGGGAAACACCCTCCTATCATACCTCCGATACCAACGGTGGCGGTGACATTCTGCGACCTTCCCCAAACTTGCACCACGTGTGTGCCATATGTGTGTGACCCCGATGCTGTTATCGCACGTCTTGAAACCACTTGGAACCCACATCAAACATCATGAGAAAACGGAGGTTTGATGCAGAGCGGTCAGAGTGAGAGTCCGACACATATTGATGTTTTTCGGATCTTTGTCCACACTGTCTGTCCGCGACTTCACGGGGTGAACTTGCGGACATACCCCCCCTTTTTTATATTTTTTTCGAAAAACTTTAAGAGAGAAGAGAGAGAGAGACCCCCATCCCAACACTGGTCCAACAATGTTCCAACATTGTTCCGGCCATCATCTGGCAGCCGACTATTTTTTTTTCTCATACGTCCCCCATACTTGCATCACACATGCACGTGGAATTCGATGATGAGCGAATGAGGTCGTGGTGGCAGTTACCCTTATCCGACGCATCCAACCATGGTCCGGTACTACAAGGTGTGCGATCCCCATGGGCGCACATACGACGGCTTCCAGTACAACCTGGAACTGGGAGGGGTCACGCATGATCATGATGTTGATGATGCAACACCTATAGACCTCTGTGTGCGCGGCCTGCACTTTACCACACGAAAACATGTTTTGAGCTGGGCATCAACACTCGGTTACGCCCATGTGTTCACGGTGAAACCTGTGGATAAGATAAAAAAATACCATAACAAAGCGGTCTGTACATCCCTGCAGGCAATGGGACCGCTGCGTAGCCTTCACGAGTTTGTGAGCGACGACATGTGTGGGAATCAACGGCTGAAGATGGTAAAGCGCAAGGGTGTGTTCCTCAGGTACATTGATGACCAGACACCTGAGATGTGCATGGCAGCCGTGCAGCAGAACGGCTGGGCGCTCGAGTGCGTCCGAGACCAGACGCCCGAGATATGTTTGGCTGCCGTACAGCGGGAAGGCTTTGCGCTCCAGTACGTCCGAGAACAGACGCCGGAGGTGTGTTTGGCGGCCGTGCAGCAGAACGGCCGTGTGCTCCAGGACGTCCGAGACCAGACGCGCGAGATAGGCTTGGCGGCCGTGCAGAAGGACGGCTGGGCGCTCCAGTACGTCACAGAGCAGACACGCGAGATATGCCTGGCGGCCGTGCAGCAGAACGGTTTGGCGCTTTACTACGTCCGAGACCAGACGCCCGAGATATGCCTGGCAGCCGCGCGGAATAAGTGCTCGGCGCTCCAACATGTCCGAGACCAGACGTTCGACATCTGCCTGGCATTCGTGAGGAGGAACATCTGTGTGCTGAAGGATATTAGAGATGCTGCGCTGCGGGACGCTGTCATAAAAAATATACACATGGCACAGTCAAGGGCACACATTTAGCAATCAGACGTTGCGCGGCGAACCCAACAGTTTGTCTTCACAACCTACATAAGACAATACACATGTCGGTGATCCGGGGCGTAGTTACCGGTGTCGCAGTGACATGCGCGGCCATGGGCAGTGAGAGGTCCCAGTAATGTGAAGTTGAAACCACGCGGATCATGAGAGATGACAGTTACCTTCCTCCCTCACCATCCCCGACACACCCGAACATGGTCACGTACTACAAGGTGTGCGACGCGCAGGGGCGCACACGCCACGGCACCTTCAAGTACAACCTGGGGCTGGGAGAGCTCACGCACGATCCAGAAGTGACAGATGCAAAACCCCTGACGCCATGTCGCCGCGGTTTGCACTTTACCACATGGGAATATATTTGGAAATGGATATCAGAACTCGGCTATACTCATGTGTTCACGGTGAAACCTGTCGGCATGATCAAAGAATATCAAGACAAAGTGCTCTGTGCGTCCCTGCGTACAATGGGGCCGCTGCGCAGTATCCACGAGTTTGTGAACGAGGACATGTGTGCGGATCAGCGTATGGAGATGGTCAAGTATAATGGCATGTTACTCATGTACATTGATGACCAGACACCCGAGATCTGCTTGGCAGCCGTGCGGCAGAACGGATGGGCACTCGAGTACGTCCGAGAGCAGACGCCCGATATCTGCCTGGCGGCCGTGCGACGGGATGGCTTGGCGCTCCGGTTTGTCACACACCAGACGCTCGAGATCTGCATGGCGGCTGTAAAGAAAGATTGTCGGGTGTACCCGTACGTCGAGCCTTCACAGTACCTCAAGGCTTCACAAGACTAGAATGAGGAGGATTGATAAACACACGTCTTCATATTTAATGTTATGGGGAGAGGGAAAGAGGTCCCAGTGTTGTGAAGTTGAAACCACGCGGATTCTGTGGGATGGCAGTTACCTTCCTCCCTCCCTCACCATCCCCGACACACCCGAACATGGTCACGTACTACAAGGTGTGCGACGCGCAGGGGCGCACACGCAATGGCAGCTTCAAGTACAACCTGGGAGTAGGAGAGGTCACACGCGACCATCGGGTGGACGGTGCGCCACCCATGCGCCTCTGTGAACGCGGCCTGCACTTCACCACACAACCGTATGTTTTGAAGTGGGCATCGGGACGCGGCTACACCCATGTGTTCACGGTGGAGCCTACGGGTGATGTAGACAAGGATGAAGACAAGGCCGTCTGTATGTCCCTGCGTACAACGGGGCCGCTGCGCAGTCTCCACGAGTTTGTGAACGAGGACATGGACGAGAATCAGCGTCTGGAGATTCTCAAGTTCAACGGTATGTCCCTCCACTATGTTAACGATCAGACACCCGAAATGTGTCGGATGGCCGTGTGGCAGAACGGCCGGGCGCTCCAATACATCCGAGACCAGACGCCCGAGATCTGCCTGAGGCGAGGGTGGCGCCGTCGGGCGTGCAGGCCAGAGCGCGGACGGCGCTGGTGTGCCCCTTTAGGACGGCGGTACATGAACCGTCAGAAAGGCGCCAGAGGCGGACGGTCTCGTCGTAGCTGCTAGAGGCGAGGGTGGCGCCATCAGGCGTGCAAGCGAGATCGATGACGGGGCTGGTGTGCCCCACGAGATCACGATTCGACATTGTGTTCGAGATTAATCAGTTTGGTATGTAACAGACACTAGGTTGGGGGAAAATGAATACACACAACTATAGTATGTCGTAGAGCATCGTTTATTTGCTTATACCTTCAATAATGCGGAAGGATACGTCACCCACTAACATATTCTGGCGACAATATGGGCAGCGCGATTCGCCTCGGAGCAGCGTAATGCATTCCAGACATACGCGGTGCATGTTAACGCATATGGGTTGCAGATGTGTTGAATTGTAGCAGATAAAACATTCTTCTTCTTCGGTAAGAACCGTATCCACTAGTAATACATCATTGTACCTGGAAACAGACAACGTTTTACCATTGGGTGTGAAGGCGAGGGCGTTGACGTCGTCGGTGTGCCCCTCGAGGACGGCGGTGCATGTGTTGTCGGTGAGGCGCCAGAGGCGGACGGTACCACCCTTGTCTCCGGAGGCAAGGGTGGCACCGTCGGGTGTGAAGGCGAGAGAGTAGACGGGACTGGTGTGCCCCTCGAGGACGGCGGTGCATGTACCGTCAGAAAGGCGCCAGAGGCGAACGGTCTTATCGTTGCTGGTGGAGGCGAGGGTGGCGCCGTCGGGCGTGCAGGCGAGGGCGACGACTACACTGGTGTGCCCCTTGAGGACGGCGGTGCATGTGTTGTCGGCGAGGCGCCAGAGGCGGACGGTATTATCGTTGCTGCCGGAGGCGAGGATGGCGCCGTCGGGCGTGCAGGCGAGGGCGCGGACCTCGTTGGTGTGCCCCTTGAGGACGGCGTTGCATGTGTTGTCGGCGAGGCGCCAGAGGCGGACGGTGTTGTCCCAGCTGCCGGAGGCGAGGGTGGCGCCGTCGGGCGTGCAGGCGAGGGCGTCGACGAAGTTGGTGTGTCCCTCGAGGACGGCGGTACATGTGTTGTCGGCGAGGCGCCAGAGGCGGACGGTGTGGTCCCAGCTGGCGGAGGCGAGGGTGGCGCCGTCGGGCGTGCAGGCGAGGGCGACGACCCAACGGGTGTGCCCCTCGAGGACGGCGGTGCAAGAACCGTCAGAAAGGCGCCAGAGGCGGACGGTGTGGTCCTCGCTGGCGGAGGCGAGGGTGGCGCCATCAGGCGTGCAGGCAAGGGCGTTTATTTCGCAGATGTGGCCCATCAGATAACGACTCGACATTGTGTTCGAGCTTAATCAGTTTGGTGAATGTAACAGACACTAGGTTGGGGGAAAATGAATACACACAACTGTAGTATGTCGTAAGGATCGTTTATTTGCTTATACCTTCAATAGTGCGGAAGGATGGGTTGCAGATGAGTTGAATTGTAGCAGATAAAACATGCAATTACCCTTATACGCCCGTGTAAATTTCAGCAGCAGTGCGTGATCTCTCTCATCTGTTTTTTTTTTGATTGTGCGTTGTCACCCCAACGTTCATCATGACAACCCTGGGCAATGGCACATGCCCACGCAGCCACAACGACCTGGGGTGGTCAGCGGCACTCAACGCTGACAACCTCGTGCTGAGTAAGGATGGAGTGGCCGATGTTATATACGACATCACCGGTCGAACCGTCAATCAGTTTTGTGCAGCGCTTGCAACCGGCAACTACGCGTGGAGCGTGCGCGGGTGCCTCGTGCGTGGCGTGGTGAACATAGCTACGGGCACCGTGACACTGGACGTGACCGACGCCGGCTTTGGTCCTGACTATAGCGACACCGAGACCTCCAGGACAATCACTGACGTGACCAACCCGTACGTGTTCCTCCTGGAGGACGCGCTGGTGGTGGCGCAGCGTGTGAGTGCTGATGTCAACCTCGGCGATAGCAGAGTGGTTGTGTCATGCAAGGCCATGGTGACATTTGGTGCCAAGGAGATCGCAGGAGACGCGCACGTGGCGCGGTACGCAGCCCTGTCATGGATAGGGGATCATATCGGAACCTACGTGATCCAGGCGCTACGGGTGTTTGATATGGACACCTTCGATTATCGAAACCATAACGGCGTGCTGACCACCATGAGTAAAATGCCACGTCGCTACCAGGACTATCCGGCAGATGGCGAGCCGATGCGAATCTCGCTATATCCAGGCGGTTTACGCGCTGGTGGGGACAGGGTGTCGGCGCGCAGCTGAAAACCGTAACACTGGGCAGCGACGCCACAGTGGCCCACATCGCAGGATCACGCTGTTTCATCCTCCGTCGATCACTAACGAATAAACACACGCCTTCACATGTATCGTCATGGGGGTAAAGAGGTACGGGCGCATCACGCATTGTCCGGCGCGCCAGATCCCATGCTGCACGATGGGGAAGGGTATGACGGTCAACTTCGGGGGGGGGGGGGTGCTGAAGTTCCCGGCAATCCCGACACATCCAACAGTGTTCGACCACACTATGGCAGCCGACTCTTTCCTTGCTCACACGGCTCCCAAACCTGCACCACGTGTGCGTCATGCACGTGCGAATCCGATGCTGAAGTAGCACGTCTTGAAACAACTTGGAAGGCACATCACCCAGCATGAGAAAACGGAGGTCTGATGCCGAGCGGTCAGAGTGGGAGTCCGACACATATTGGTGTTTTTCGGATCTTTGTCCGCACTGTCTGTCCGCGACTTCACGGGGTGAACTTGCGGACATACCCCCCCTTTTTTATATTTTTTTCGAAAAACTTTAGAGAGAAGAGAGAGAGAGACCCCCATCCCAACATTGTTCCAACATTGTTCCAACATTGTTCCAACACTGTTCCGACAACAAATGGCAGCCGACTATTTTTTTCTCATACGGCTCCCAAACTTGCACACCATGTGCGCATGGTGTGTGTGAGCATGATGATGTGTGTCGGGCACGTTGAAGCAACATCAAAGGCACATCACTCATCATGAGAAAACGGAGGTTTGATGCCGAGCGGTCAGAGTGAGAGTCCGACACATATTGGTGTTTTTCGGATCTTTGTCCACACTGTCTGTGAGCGAGCGGTCAGAGTGAAAGTCCGACCACACTATGGCAGCCGACTATTTTTTTTTCTCATACGGCTCCCAAACTTGCACACCATGTGCGCATGGTGTGTGTGAGCATGATGATGTGTGTCGGGCACGTTGAAACAACATCAAAGGCACATCACTCATCATGAGAAAACTGAGGTTTGATGCCGAGCGGTCAGAGTGAGATTCCGACACATATTGGTGTTTTTCGGATCTTTGTCCACACCGTCTGTGAGCGAGCGGTCAGAGTGAAAGTCCGACCACACTATGGCAGCCGACTCTTTCCTTGCTCATACGGCTCCCAAACTTGCACCACGCGTGCGCATGGTGTGTGTGAGCATGATGATGTATGCTGGGCACGTTGAAACAACATGAAAGGCACATCACCCATCATGAGAAAACGGAGATTTGATGCCGAGCATACATTTCCCATGACTGTGGTGCGGGTAATGGTTCGTTATACTCGTGCCTTTGCTTTATTGTCAATATACGGATTACATCAAGTTTATTCGGGGGTGTGAGAGGGTGTCTACAATACGCGATACTATTCGAGAAGAGGGTTGGCGCTCGACTATATTGGTAATAACCCCCGGACCCCTATAGCGTACGGGAGAGAAACACTAGGCCGCGACTCGGTTTTATCCACGGATACGCCTGTCTGACCACACGCTCGCGCGCTGGCATGTTCCGCAGCCGAAAACCGGCCGACGTGTACAATGAAATCGCGGCTATGTTATCGTTTGTCGTCCATAGCCAGGCAGAGCGTGCGCCCGAGTGCCTTGCAGTCGATAAAAGCTTTTTCAATAGCCGCTTACCATGGCCTTGGCCTCTGAACTGTGGGTATATCAGAATATCCCCCAGCATTACTGTGTCGCAGCGACGCGAGAAAAATATTCGCCCGAAACCATAGTCATCGTGTGCGACCTGCAGAACCCGTGTATGGTCCCTTAGGCTGGACAGCGGGTAGTCGTCTGTGTTAGATGGCTCCATAAATGAGTAGTACGCGTCACAGCTGTAGCCGCCAATCTATGTGTCGAACAATTTACACATCTCGTGTACCCCCCCCTTTTTTATATTTTTTTCGAAAAACTTTAGAGAGAAGAGAGAGAGACCCCCATCCCAACATTGTTCCAACATTTTTCCAACATTGTTCCGACCACCATTGGCAGCCGACTATTTTTTTTGTCATACTGCTCCCAAACTTGCACCACGTGTGCGCATGGTGTGTGTGAGCATGATGATGTATGTTGGGCACGTTGAAACAACATGAAAGGCACATCACCCATCATGAGAAAACGGAGATCTGATGCCGAGCGGTCAGAGTGAGAGTCCGACACATATTGGTGTTTTTCGGATCTTTGTCCGCACTGTCTGTGAGCGAGCGGTCAGAGTGAAAGTCCGACCACACTATGGCAGCCGACTCTCTCCTTGCTCATACGGCTCCCAAACTTGCACCACGTGTGCGTCATGCACGTGCGAATCCGATGCTGAAGTAGCACGTCTTGAAACAACTTGGAATGCACATCAGCCATCATGAGAAAACGGAGGTCTGATGCCGAGCGATCAGAGTGAGAGTCCGACACATATTGGTGTTTTTCGGATCTTTGTCCGCACTGTCTGTGAGCGAGCGGTCAGAGTGAAAGTCCGACCACACTATGGCAGCCGACTCTCTCCTTGCTCATACGGCTCCCAAACTTGCACCACGTGTGCGTTATGCACGTGCGAATCCGATGCTGAAGTAGCACGTCTTGAAACAACATGAAAGGCACATCACCCATCATGAGAAAACGGAGATCTGATGCCGAGCGGTCAGAGTGAGCGTCCGACACATATTGGTGTTTTTCGGATCTTTGTCCGCACTGTCTGTGAGCGAGCGGTCAGAGTGAAAGTCCGACCACACTATGGCAGCCGACTCTCTCCTTGCTCATACGGCTCCCAAACTTGCACCACGTGTGCGTTATGCACGTGCGAATCCTATGCTGAAGTAGCACGTCTTGAAACAACTTGGAAGGCACATCACCCATCATGAGAAAACGGAGGTCTGATGCCGAGCGGTCAGAGTGAGAGTCCGACACATATTGGTGTTTTTCGGATCTTTGTCCGCACTGTCTGTCCGCGACTTCACGGGGTGAACTTGCGGACATACCCCCCCTTTTTTATATTTTTTTCGAAAAACTTTAGAGAGAAGAGAGAGAGACCCCCATCCCAACATTGTTCCAACATTGTTCCAACATTGTTCCGACATTGTTCCGACAACAAATGGCAGCCGACTATTTTTTTTCATACTGCTCCCAAACTTGCACACCATGTGCGCAGGATGTGTGTGAGCATGATGATGTGTGTCGGGCACGTTGAAACAACTTGGAAGGCACATCACCCATCATGAGAAAACGGAGGTCTGATGCCGAGCGGTCAGAGTGAGAGTCCGACACATATTGGTGTTTTTCGGATCTTTGTCCGCACTGTCTGTCCGCGACT
>Ga0307933_1002790_pt1 | contig 11613 bp, 14 predicted proteins | sample OrgLakmetageno88_FD_201811 | JGI IMG/M metagenome (GOLD analysis project Ga0307933, IMG submission 201811) | Saline water microbial communities from Organic Lake, Antarctica - #88 | ecosystem: Environmental > Aquatic > Non-marine Saline and Alkaline > Saline | place: Antarctica: Organic Lake...
GCTTGCCCCGAGAAATTGCAAGTAATCTGGCCCCCGCCGGATGCCAATGCTGGCACCATTCACGCGCAGCGTGCCAGACATAAAAAAGCCACCCCGAAGAGTGGCGGATTTTTGCAAAATAATTTAGGGGACAACATGATTTTTTTATATTTTAAGCGCTGCGTCCACTGTAGGGTCGTTTTTGCAAAATAATTTTGGGGCAGAACGATTTTTCTTTCGGCGTTCTTGTTTCTTCAAAAGTAGCTTAGGCTTCTAGCCTGAGACTTAATCCGTCGCCAACGCGACGTATTTTTAACCACGGCCTGTCGTCCGTAGCTCATAGAGCGTAGTAGGGATGCACACGGATAAACACGGATCTGCTCACACGTTGGATTCTTTTGATTGTTTTTTACTGCTCCTCTCTCCTCTGACTTGGGACTTGATCAGAGGGAACACGCTGAATCTATGCTACTTCCAGTAGCGATGCGACGCCAGTCGCATCTCCGTAAAACCGTGCCGTAGAAGCCGACAAGCCTGTCGCTTTTCCCTCCGGCCCAGCCCAGCGGATGGGACATCCGCCCTCCCCATCGAAACACGGGTGTTTGCTTGAAAAACAAGGAAAATTGGACTGACTCCATTTGACCAGTCTTATAGCAACAGGGTTGCAACGCACGAACAATGGCCGAGGCGCTTTTTGACAGAGAGAAGACATACCTAACCTTAGCTAAGTTCACTTCGCTAAATCAACCCTGCTCTCGGATCTTCAATCGAATCTGGTAGAAGTAAATCGCCTTAAGCAGGCAGAAATGAAAGCCCACGGCTCCATCGCGAAAGCCTTTTTTAAGGAAATAGCTGACGATGAAATAAGCTGGAGCAAACCACCACTTCGCAAGATTACTGTATTTCCTCTTTTGCCGATCCGTTAAATTTAACCATTCTGCGCAACTCTGTTGCGATGATTGATGGTTAATTGCGGATGACTGAAGCCGCATCAGGCGTATGTAGCGCATTGATTCCCAAGACGAATATTCATTATGCTTGGCGATGTAATGCTTCAAGCCACGAAAGTCATTGTGCTCGATAAGCGCACTAATTTCGCCAACCGAACCGTCGAGCACTGGATGTTCATGCACCTCCATGTCGAGATGGCTCCAGTTGTCCTCTTCGATTTTTTCGTACTCGCCCGCGCCTAGACGAAACAGCGCCAATTTGCGGAAGACATCCCCCCCCCTGAGCTTTTTCCCCATGAAGTGGTTCGAGAAATTAAGCCAGAAGCCCACATGCTTCGTATCTGTGATCGCAGCCTTAACCTCCTCGATAAAGACCGGAGAGACAAACTCATCCGCATCGAGAAAAAGTACCCAACTCGTCTTAAATTCGTGATTCCGTAATGTCCAGTTCCTCTTTTTTGGAAACTTGCCATCCCACTCAAAGTCCAGCACTTCCGCACCCGCGGCATTTGCGACTTCTTGAGTCGCATCCGTGCTCCCCGAATCAATGATTAGCACTTGACCGAGCTCCGAAACCGCTTCGATACAACGAAGCAGATTCTTCGCTTCATTTTTAACAGGGATAACTACAGTGATGTCACTCATTCAGAACGCTCTTTTATATATTTCGCAGGGTTCCCGCCAACAATCGTGCCAGTGGAAACATCTTTCACAACAACCGAAGCAGCGGCAACGATCGCCCACGCCCCAATCGAAACTGACGGGCCAATAAATGCATCGGCGCAGACCCAAACTTGATCCCCGAATTTGATTGGATGCTTCACAAGAGGCATCGCTGGATTTTTATAATCATGCGTGCCCGCACACAAGTGCACACGCTGCGAAATTGTCGTTCGTTCGCCTCCATGTCGAGATGGCTCCAGTTGTCTTCTTCGATTTTTTCGTATTCGCCCGCACCAATACGGAACAGCGCTAATTTACGGAAAACATCCCCACCCTGGAGTTTTTTACCCATGAAGTGGTTCGAGAAGTTAAGCCAAAATCCCACATGCTCCGTATTCGTAATCGCAGCCTGGACCTCTTTCACAAATGCCGGAGATACAAATTCATCCGCATCGAGGAATAGAACCCATTCGGTTTTGAAATCATGATTCCGGAGTGTCCAGTTGCGTTTTTTGGGGAATTTACCATCCCATGCAAAATCCAGCACCTCCGCACCCCCGGCCCTAGCGACTGCTTGCGTATTATCCGTGCTACCCGAATCGACCACCACGACTGGGCCAATCGAACGCACCGCTTCGATACATCGAAGCAGGTTCTGCGCTTCGTTTTTTACGGGGATGACGACTGTTACGTTCATTTTGAACGATGACGGCATTATATTATCTTTCCAAACTTTTGGGCAACATTTTCAATGCGCTCTGCGAATTTCGAGAATTGAAGATTTCGACCCACCCAGTCTCGTCCACGAGCACCCATCTCTCTCAACTCCTCAGTCGAACGATTATTAAATTCTTCAACGGCATCACTGGCAGTCTTAGGCGCATCGTCAAACAAGCCCCATGAGCATTCTTCCGAGACGAGATCAACCTGTAGATCATTCCCACGAGACAAAATAAGCGGTAGTCCCGCAGATAAAGATTCCGCTGCTGTGTGATTGAAGTTTTCCCGGTGCGAGAGCGAAATATAAGCATCGGCAGCCAGCAGATATTCGTATTTCTGCTCCCCATAGACAGGGCCGACCAAATGAACGCGGCCACTGATCCCCTGCTCTACCGCAAGATTATAACAGTCCTTCAAAGAGACATCCTGTTCATTCCCGACAATTAACAAATGCAGATTCTTGTTGCCACCGGAGGCCACGGCACGAATCGTTTCAAGTGGCTTCTTCATCGAGTGAAGTCGCCCAAAGTAAATTAGCACCTTCGCCTCATCGGGTATTCCCAGCGCCTCACGAATACGAGCGCGACGTTTATCCCTGTCCGAATAATCCACCAACTCAACAGGCCATGGTATGATCTCGGATCCAGGCAAATCAAATTGAGAAAGCGCTTTATCTCTCTCAGAAGTCGTCGAAAAAATAACAGTTGATGCTTTATCCAAAAAACCACGCCCTCCACACTGCCAAAATAACTTCTTAGCGACTTTACCATATTGCATAACCCAAGGATCTAAAATCCCATGAGGTACGAACCAATAAGGAACGCCATACTTTCGAGACATTTTATTCACCCAAATCGCATGGTAACGATAAAACGAGTGACATGATACAATTGAACTTTCCGCGAATGAAACTTCGGCGGCGGCCGTCGCACGTCTCGTCGAATATTGCAGTTGCTTTAATATCGGCAGAGGAACCGGAACAACCGGCTGCGCTCTTGGGATCGCCAGACGATTCTCGCGAAGCTCATTTGCGTCACAAAAGCTGAAGAGTTCAGCCTCCATTGCGTTTTTAAACGCCGTAATTGTCTTTGTAGGGCCTCCTGACCCCTTAAACACACCTAAAGATATGATTGTTTGTTTCAAAATAATGAGCGCTCTTAAATAGAAATACTAATGAACGCGCGTCACATCACCCACTAGGTCCCCCTTATAACGATAAGTAGAGAAGATTGATTTTATATATGAGAGATTAAGAACTCGGTAAGCACGCGCAAAAATAATCCCCAACTTTTTCTCACGAGTCGAAACCATTGGAAAATACATCTCACGGTTTAGTTCATTCTCTTTTCTCATACCAGGCGGCCGGGCATCTTCGCCCCCCTTAACCGAGGCTGCTGTTTTCGCATCCTCATGCAAGCGTAAGGCCCACAAATATATAGGAATACGCTCATAACGAATACCTCGACTCGCAATACGCCACCAATACTCCGTGTCCATACAGAAATGAAAGTCCTGCCTGAACCCGCCCAATCGCGCATACAGATCACGGTGAAAGATCGTGCTTGGTCCAAAAACATTCAACACACCAAAGCCTAATGCAAAATTCTCAAACTTGCCAGATCTACAGCAGCGCGTGATCTTTGACTTAGAGTCAATGTATACTACATTTGCCGTGTACCACTGCTGCTTGCAGTCGGCAATACTATCGAGGAAACGAGCTAGGGCACCAGGGCAAAAAACATCATCCGAATTTAGCCACGTGAAATACTTTCCACGCGCAAGAGCGAATCCTTGATTAAAAGCATCACTTTGCCCCTCATCTGGAGCTGAAATAATTTCAGTAAAAATATCACGATAAGTCTCAACTATTTCCATCGTCCCATCCGTGCTCCCCCCATCCATAAGGATGAGCTCAACTCGGTCGGACACTTCATTTTTCAAACTTTCCAAACAAGCACCAATATACCTCTCACTATTATAGCTTGGGATAACAACACTCAATAAAGGCCTATCCATCCTGCTCCTTCGTTTCAATTAAGGTGTGATACAATTCATCTGCAACAGCTAACACACCAGTCGCTTCAATTTGGATCCGCTCTTTCATTTTTATAGCTTTAGATTTTTTCTCGGTGCTCGGGATCGACAACTTTTCTTCATCACCGCCATGATCGCGATTCCATTTACGCACTTGTGCTTCCACCCATCGCTTTTCTTCGGGAGAACTCGTCGGCTTTTGGAAGGTCTTCCCAAATTTTAAATTCAATCTCTCAATGGCAGTTCCCATTCCCTCAGATACGACTTCCTTAAACGACACGAGAATAAGTCCTCCCATCAATCCCCTTACGATCATTGCAAAATCGATATAGTCTTTCAACAACGAAACTGGATCCCCTCCATTCCTCATAACCATCAAAGACGCAACGCAATCTAACGGCTCTCTAATTATAACTAAGCATGGAATCCCATGAAACACCGCATATTTCACATGTGCAGGCACATGCAAATGATGCCCGACCTTTAGATCACGTTGCGAGTAATAGAGTGAATACATACTAGTTGTGTTTGCACTCCTAGGATATGCTTCGACCACTAATTCGCTGTCTCTTCTCGCTCGTAAACGCTTCACGGACGGTTTATAACCTACCAAAGAGAAATAAAGGAATGGATGCCTCCGAATGAAGCGCTTAACTGCTTGGAATAATGACAACATGATTAGAAAATGTAATTGAATGCCTTAACGTCATCGGCAAAACGATGGGCCACATGCTTGCGTGTGGCCTCAGTGTAATATTCGCGATAGTCATTGCGACTGGATTTGTTTTGATGATGAACTTCCACTGGCTTCAAGTTCAAGACCTCGCAAAGCTTAGAGACATCTTCTTCAAACGACTCCAAATGAAGAAGATAGTCGACATGTAACCCCCCTGAAGGAGCCTGTAGGTAATGGTAACAAGTATGCGTTCGATATAGTCTCAACCAAAGGGGGAAAGGTAACAGCTTTGCTGCGATCACATTCAAGATCGCCATCGGGTTTGTTTGCTTTCCTTTGAAGACCCGTGAGGCGACACGTCCGTTCCGATAAAAATGATACGATGACACTAGTCGATCCCATGGATTTCTAACTGCTCCTACAACAATCATAGATTGGATTTTGTCCCACCCGATGCGCGATGCAATGTCTGCCAGCGAATCATGCTCACCACAATGCACTTCAACGCCATCAACAACAATAGCATTGCGCCTCGACTCGATGACGTCACCAAGTGCACTCGTGAAACTTGTAGTCCCCGTTTTGGGGACTGCTATAAAAAGTAGATTAAATTTTTCTGAATACAGCATATTATTACCTTCTAGCTTTCTGACTAATCGCTCGAAAGCCGGGCAAGCGACATTGCCGATAAAATTCCCCTCGGATATATGCAAGTGAACTCGTGGAGAAAAAAGCAGCATAGAGGGCCAAATAAATCCCTGCGCCCTGCCGCGCACCTGTGCCAATTGGTGAGAACGCCCAGTGCCAATAAAAGAAAATACACGCAGGCAATAACCAAGGAGTCGCAAGTGTTTCATCCTGCGCAATTTTCAGAAAAATACGATACACAACGTAAGCGAGATAAAGCCAGAAAAGTGCACCCAAAATACCAGAAGTGACCCAGCCTCCCAAAATAGCCGAATGCCCGCTAGAGCGACCGCCTCCCCCAGAATCAAGCAGCATCTTTATCGCCTGAGTATCCCCTGAATATGCGGAAGCCTCATAATAATAATCCGTCAATATGGGCCAAGAGCCCAAGCCAAAAATCGGACGATCAATCCCTGCCAGTAGCAAAGCCACCGTCTCAGTACGTCCACTTAAAACCAGACCAATTGGCGAAGCGCCAAATTGCGTCTGGGACTGCTTCATGAACTTTTCTCGCGGTATCTCCCCTAGAATTCCACGGGGTGCTGCATAAACATAAGCTCCATAGAAGATGCTCATAAACATAACCCCGACAAGACCAATCAACGCAATTTTACCAGTAGTGATTTTAATTCTCGGACGATTCGGATTTTTAACAACAGCCAGAAGAACGAACATACCACCTACCATAAATGCTAGCAAAGCATCAGAGCGCGAACTGAACAACGCCAACACGACAAATAACACGCCATATATCGCCCCTGCCAGCAGCTTGCTCTTCGCGTAAACCACAGCCCCTCCAAATCGAGCCCATACAATTAAAATCGGACCATATTGCGACACGAAGCGGTTATACTCCGTAATATAGCCTTCATCCAAAATATCTTTCGGTGCACGAAAGACAAACACTAAGACGGCCACGGGTAAAGCATACAAATAAAACAACAGTGACCGAGGCGCCAGCGAAAAACAGACATAAAAGAATAGGCAGATCATGCCTATGAACATTGGCTTAGCAATACCACGCATGAATAACTGCATATAATTATCATTATAGAGATCACTTGCAATCACACCCAGCGCATACAGCACGATCATGGTGACAGGAACTACAAGCGGCCTAAAATTCACCTTTGAAAACTGCGGCAACAAGAGCACCAGACCGATTAATGCCACGGCCTCTCCTCCTGTCACACGCGCGGCAATAAGGCGAAAATCAAATGGATTCACCAATGAATATAACAGGCACAACCAACAGGGGAGTGTCACCCGATGCTCGCGAAACATTTGATTAAAAATCTGACTCATACTAAGTTCGTTGATGTGTAGTTCTTAAGACCGATGGCGTTTTCCCCATACACTAAAAAAATTAAGGTTTCTGGCCTGCGCATCTTTTCCAATGCAAGCAATATGCGCATGAGACCACTCAAAAGGATATTCGCCTAAATCGATTTTTGACTGCAATTCATCAAAATCTGCAAATCTGACTGCATCGGGGATCATTCGATTACAAGGTTCCTCGCTCTTTAGTTTGAAGACCCGCTTACCCAATCGGGCAAGCTTGAGCAATTGCGTCGTGGTATGCCCAATCACGAATCCTTTTCTTGAGTAATCGGCGCTCGGAGGCAGGAAAGAATAACCTGCCAAATCGTACCAATCTCTTCGGTTTCGCGGATGCAAGCAAGCAACAAAATCGAGCAACAAAACTTGCCCGAGTCGCCGCCCGACATCCAAAAGGATTTTATTTTCTTTACGATTAATGTCCGCATCCAGAACCACGTAAACGCAAGGGGGATCGGCTTCCTCGGATTGATCCGCGATCTGAAGCGCCCCACAAACAACCACCTCCACGTCCGGATTGAACCGCTGGATAAGTTGCCCCGTCTCTACTCCCCAAGCTAGAAACGTTTTTGCACAAGAACCTTCGTAGTTCAAACGATTGACGGTTTTCTTCGCACCGTAATCAATAAACAATCCATGCTGCAATGTGGCAGTGGGTATATCCTTCAAGTTAAAAAACTGCACGAGCACGTTTTCCGCTGGCCGCATCTCGGCAAAGAATAGCACTTTTGCGGGTGCCACTTTACGAAACGCATGAATGGCATCCAGACAATATAGACTACGCACAGTTCCTGATAAACGATCCAGAAGGCTCTTCTTCTTGTCCGCAGCGCGCCAGGCTAGTGACAAATACTTCAACCGCTTAATCGGATCGAAAGAGAGTCCCCGTTTCCATTCAATCAAAACCGCATGTTTTTTTCCTTCAATACAACCAAGCGTTAAAGCCCACTGAGCGTCATAATCGGCTCGCGCCATCGATTTAACACAAAGAACTGTGCCTGAATCAACACTGACCTCTGGAATGGATCGACGTAGAAAGAAGCCGCCGATACCCAGCACCAGATTCACTAATCTCCGCCATGCGGAAGCAGATTCGCGCAGCTCGTCCGCAAGCAACACCTGCTGCCAATCTATTTTTTCAATATCCTGCATGACGCATTGCGACCTCAACCATTTCGATATCACCCGGCGCATCGACCGCCAGTGTATCGCCCGGAAGTTCAATCATGCGAACTTCATGCCCTAAATCTAGAAAGCGCAGAATTTCGATATCCTCGGACTGCTCGCAGGGCGCCTTCTCAGTGACCGAGGTATACGCTTCGAGATGTGCCCGGGTAAAGGCATAGATACAGACCTGCTTATAATAGACTGCCTGCCGCTTGTTGTAATCTTTATACGCCGGAACCGCCGCTCTGGACATGTAGAGCAAGCGACCATCGGAGGCGATGGCACATTTAGGAAGATTCACATTGGTTGGATCCTCGGACTGAGGAATCGGCGCATAGCCATTAATCACAGTTTCCGGATGCAACTTCGCAGCTTCGATCACGCTGGTAATCGAAGCGGGGTCCAGCATCGGTTCATCTCCCTGCACATTGATAAACACATCCGCATCGATTTGCGTGGCGGCTTCCGCGATGCGATCCGTGCCCGTCAATGCATCGGGCGATGTCATGACCACTTGAAAGCCAGCGGCTTCTACCACTTTGGCGATTTTTTCCGCATCGGTGGCAACATAGGTATGATCCAATCCAACTGCCTTCGCAGTCAGTTCAGCAACCCAGAGAATCATCGGCTTGCCCAAAATATGAGCCAGTGGCTTTTCTGGAAAACGCGTGGACGCGAGTCTGGCGGGGATTAAAGCGGCAACTTTCATGTGATTAACCAAGTGGTGTTTCAGCGGAATAATCTTTAAACAAGGTGGGTGTAATGATCGAAAAGGAGAAGCCGAGTTGCTTGGCCAATGATTGTGTGACCTGAAGCTCATCGGTAATCAACTCATTCTGCTTGGCAATCTCCTCCGGCACACTGACCGCATCCTGCTCCGCATAGTAATGAGACGGTTGCCCTCCAGTATAACCGTCCAGACCGCAAATGAAGACTTCCTTATACCCGAGCTGAACCAAGCCCAGAATCGCCTCAATCGCGGAATTCGACGGCAAGGCCATCGGATAAGGCGAGCGCCCTTCAGGCATGACTTTCAACGCATTCACTCGAGATACTTTTTTGAGCGCAAAATTCACTTCGGCTCCTGCATGGATCTCCGGACCAAAAATCACTTCTGACTCTGCGCAGATTTGGTCTGAATACTGTAACACACGGCGACGATTGCCAAAAAACACCCCATCCGCCGGCAACGGTGGTTGAGGATTGTTGACCGCAAAGACACTGACATTCGAGGTTTTTATAAACTCGGCAATCTTGTCCTTATACGCACCGACACTGCTCCCCCCGCAAACAAGCAGTGCACGTTGCTTATGGCTTGCGCATAAATCCTGAATACTGGCACTCGTTTCAACTGCAGCGGCGTCTGCTAAATTCAAGAAATGCCCCTCTTTCATTTTTTCAAGCTGCTCAATAGAGTAGCGCGATTTTTGCGACTCGGGGAGTTGGCGCAACATGCCATAGATATCATCGGCGGTATATGCTTTTTCTCGCAAGAGATTGGTCGGATAATTCGGATGGCAGTGAAACACGCCGGAAAGCAGCTGCGGCAAGGAATAGCCCCAGGAATACGACTCCTTCTGCGCTTCCATATAGAGATCCGCAAACTGTAGCACCGGCACCAAATGATAACGCTCCGGATCGCATTGCTCATAGTAGGCCAGCATTGCATCGGTAAATAAATTTCCCGCTCCACGCCCCATGCCGAAGACAGAACCATCAATGATATCGACGCCCGCTTCCATTGCCTCGAGGCAATTGGCGAAGGCTAGTTGGAGGTTATTGTGCGGATGGAATCCAAGGGCAGCATCTGTGCCAAAACGAAGCGTGGTAAAAATCTCGCGGGTGCGCTTCGGCATCAAGCTACCGAAACTATCCGCCACATAGAAATAATTCACTTCATCTTTGAAGCGGTTCATCAGATCCACCAAACCAAGAATCTCCTGATTGGTGTAATTACTGATCCCCATGTAATTGATGGTGGTCTGGTAGCCCTTGGCAGTAATCGCTGCGGCAAATGCAGTGGCCTCCTCGGCCGCGCTCTTCGGCGCGGCGACTCGGATTAAATCAGCAGGATAATCCTTCGCATCCGGCACATCATCCAATGTGACAGAGCCATAATTAATCATCACCGCGATCGCCGCGCCATCTTCCAGATCCCCTCGAATCGACCGGAGATCCTCGGCACTGAGATTCGTCCAAGGCAGACCGCTCGTTGCACCCGGCTCCAAGAAACCGACCTCAATATAGTCAACGCCGGCTGCCGAGACTGCCCGATAGAGCGCATCGCCAAAGTTACGGGAAAAATCCCAATTGTTAATGTAGCCGCCATCGCGGAGCGTGCAGTCGAGTAGTTTAGGTAATTTCATGGTGAGTCAGGGTTCAGGAGTCGGGGGACAGTGCTCAGGGAGCAGGTTTCAGGAATCGGGAGTTAGGAGCCACTGCTTTGGGTTATTGAGCATGGATCCAAGCATTTTGCCGACTTCTCGATTCCGTTCAGTTAAGTTCGTGTGCTGTTCTTTAGTAATATATCCGCAATCGAAAGCAAAATCCAAAGACGTATCCGTCTCGGAATTCTCCCCATCGCAATCAGTCAGCTTACTAATAAAGTGGGCCTCGTAGCGTCGTTTTGCCCCCTCCGAGGGCGTAGCTGATTGATCAAGGTGCATTATTATTGGCTTAACCATTTTTGTCGTCTTCCAAGTGATGATTTCAGCTGACGCTCAAACCATCGAGCTTCGGAACGAGTATCAAAGCTGTCCATTTTCAATAACTCCCATGGACAATCCTTGTGGGTGCTCTTAACCCGACCTGCATTGTGAGCATCAAGTCGTCGCTCGAAATTAGCAGTTTGTCCGACATAAATCCGGTTCGAAGTAAGACTACGAATCGCATAGACCTTAAAATCCATAGACTACGGGGCGGAGCCATGCCTCACGAAGGTTCATAGGAACAGACCTAAAAGAGCGGCGAATCTGCGAAATCAATGCAAATTTCTCCTCAGCAGGGAAGCTTTTCGATAGACGAAAAATCTCCATCGAGAGCCGATAGGAAAGTTGGTATACTTTAAGTTCTTTAGCGCTTTGAACTGCCATAATTCAGGGTTCAGGTTACAGGGTGTTGAAGACTCGAGGACACAGGTTAACATTGGAGAATAAACTAATTACCTAACAAATGCATTAAAAAACCTGACCACTGCTCACCGACCACTGCCCCCTGACTCCTGCCCCCTGACTCCCGACTCCTTTCTCCTAGCTTACAAGTCTTTAATGTTTATGCCTCTTCCGCAGAATCAGTGGGCGTTTGAGGGGAGTTAAATAGCGATTTTGTTGAAAACAAAACGATAAAAGCTCTGCATCGTGGCGAATTGCGGAGATCAAGCAGAAAGTCATATAAGTGCCC
>Ga0307933_1002794_pt1 | contig 11604 bp, 7 predicted proteins | sample OrgLakmetageno88_FD_201811 | JGI IMG/M metagenome (GOLD analysis project Ga0307933, IMG submission 201811) | Saline water microbial communities from Organic Lake, Antarctica - #88 | ecosystem: Environmental > Aquatic > Non-marine Saline and Alkaline > Saline | place: Antarctica: Organic Lake...
GACTGCCGCACAAATACTTTGGAACAACCTTGTATCAGATGGACCACCAAGCCTAGCTATGACCGTAGATCCGAAAAGATCATGACTCATGACTGTTCCTCCTAGATCACCAAAAATTGCTTTGATTTCTGGTTGGATCATGCAGCTTATTGGTATCGTATCTGCATCAGCAGCCGTTGTAGGATTCTTATTGTTTAAGTATGTATTAGATACAACTGGAGATCTTATACTCGCACGTTCTGTTTGATTTGCCTGTTTTGGATTAACTACATTGTTTTATGTATTTAGTGTTAGAACCCTCAAAAAATGAGTCTGGACAGAAAATGTATTTGATAATCTTTGGCTTATTTGAGCATTGATATTGGACTTATGACTTGTGCTAGCTCCGTACTTCCGAGCACCTTTAGGAAACTTCCTTGATGTAGTTCCAATCGGTAACCGATGGTTCGCTGCAATAGCGTGTGCACTATCTATCGTTGTACTTATTGAAATATTTAAAGCCTACTTTAGACAAGTATCACAAGAACATACACCAGGTGTAGTTGCATAGCAAAACATCTACTGATGATGATTTAACTATTGTATCTTATATCTAAAACAGTACATTTCTGATAATGTACTGTTTTTATTTATATAAGTAATATTATGTTGAGACATATACTATGCACAAGTTTAGTTATCGTTGGGTGTACAAGTTTCCCTATATTCGCTGAGTACGAAAAACAAGTAGATACTTCTTGGACAACTAACATTGTGGAAAGTCTAGATTTCTCTACAGAATATGTAGATGGAAAAGTGGACATATCATGGAACACCAGCAGTATTTCACTTGAAAATGGTGAATATTGGCAATATTGGAAACTACTAAGATCACAAAAAACCGACAATCCACTATATCCTGAAATATGAGCTCTCAAGGTGAGTGATGATAGATGATTTTCATCATATACTGACAGCTATCCACCAGTGTGAACAAACTACTATAGAGTCTGTGCAATCACAAAAAAAACTAACAATATCAGATATTGTTCTCAAGTAAAAAAGATTATAGTTGAACACGAAATTTCGGACAATAAAAAAATATATGCATATGAAAAACAAAAAATGACTAATGATGTAAAAAAAGAATATACATGAAAAAAAGAAATAAGAGATAATTCACCTAAAAAAATAGTTACAGATGTATCTAATCCTATGAAAATACGTATACAGTCTATGATAGAAACATTTATGAAAAAATTAGACAAAAAATATAGTAGTCCAGAAGAAAAAATAGCTCATTTAGAAAAAATACTTAGCAGGATAGAAACTGCTACAGCATCCATTCAATCAGAAAAAACTGTCCGTATCTTTAAATATTTTTCTTCATTGATTGAAGAATATATAGTTATCTATACATTGGAAGAAACCTTGTCATAATATTATATTTATCAATTCTATGCATGCTATCATGTCAAAACAAGAACTACTAGAAAAATATCACCAGATCATAGCAGAAGAAGTGAATGTAAAAGAAGTAGTTGTCCTTGCTGATGATATTCAAGTCACCAAAAGCTATGCACCACTAGGAAAAGAACTCTCAAGTGCATTTTGAAAAGATACTGGAAGAATAATAGCTGCTGCAAAACGTGGAGATGTAAAAGAGCTAGACAATGATTCTATACAAGTTAGTGATAGTGGAGATGAATGGATATTGGAAGACCACCAATATGAGATTAGGTATTCTGGACTCCAATGAGATAATCAAGTGGTAGAGGAGTGAGTGATAGTAGATCTCGACCTCACTATCACACCAGAGCTACAAGCAGAATGAACAGCTCGTGAAATTTCTAGATTTCTCAATCAACTAAGAAAAGATGCTGACTATCAAGTAAGTGATAGAGTAGCATGTTATTGGAGCACTTCTAGTAAAGACCTCCAAAACGTCATCACTACATTTTCTGATTTTCTCACCGGAGAAGCACTGCTGAGCACGATAGAAGAGTCAAAACAATCAGGTGATATCACCCAAGAATTTTCGTATGAAGACGATACAATAACATTTACCCTAAAAAAATAAGTATATGAAGTTTCTTATCCAGCGCGTATCTCAAGCATCTGTATATATTCATGAAACAAAAAATACTAACAGTATCGATCAATGACTCTTGGTGTATATGTGAATTTCTGTACAAGACTTAGAAGACAATCGACAAGAAAAAATACATAGATTTGTGCGTAGAGTTTCCAAATACGATCTCTTTAGTTCACCACAAAACAAAAAATCACTCGGACTAGATGCCGTGTGATGAGAATTGCTTATTATTTCAAATTTTACTCTCTATGGAAGGAACAAAAAATCATCGAGTATAGACTTTTGTCACGCAGCTCCTTATGATAAAGCTGAACAAGTAACAATTTTCTTATACAACAACTCTTAGAAGCACAAATCCCACACAAAACCGGTATGTTTGGAGCGATGATGGACGTCTCCAGTGTGTGTAATGGTCCAGTGAATGTAGTGTTGGAGTGGTAAAAAAAAGGACCGTTCACTAGTGAACGGTCAACGTTGGAAAATCCATGAACCTAATGTTTACTTATCCTATAGCCACAGTTGGCGCAGTAACCATCTCCGTAAATATCATCGGGAGAGTCACATACACCACGCATGCTTACCTCTTGAATGCCTTCTTCGGTAATAATAAGATTTTCAACAATGGTATCTGACTCTTGTACATAGGTCTCCTGGTCAGGAAGGAGAGGCTCGAAAGTAGTTTCGACTAACATAAGTTACTGATTATGGTTTAACAATTTGACTTTCCATGTTACTGAAAAAGTCTTTTTACTATTCACTTGTAAAAAAACGGAACTAAAAGTCAAGTTTACTTTTTAATTATACCATACATAGTTCTTCTAATCGAGTTTCAAAAAATAATATTTAATATAAAAAACATATTGACTTTTTATGTAATAATGTTATATATTTTATATTTTGTTCTCTAAAATTTTCTATGACTGAAAAAACAACTCATAATGAAGATAAAGGGTTTATTGATGGTATGCCAAGTACCTATCCAATACTTCTAGACCTATATAAAAAATATGAGATGTGAACTGATTCTGATAGCGCTACAAGCACTATAGATAATTTGTTATACACTGACAACAATCCTTGATATGATACAGAAAATACTGAAACATCTCGTGAGCATATATTACGAGGTCATATGACTGAAACATATAATAGAGTCTTAGCTACTAGAGATCATATTCATATGCAATATCTAAAAAAGCAACTTGATGTTATACCTAGCATGGATAGTTGTTATCTTGAAAAAATACAAATTTGAATTCAAGAACAGTTTCTACCAATTTATCAACAAATTGCAGACGCTATCAGTCAAAAACTAGAGTTAGATCCTCCAATACTACTTACAATCGATGACTTAACTGTCAAGCCTATAAAAGCAGATCATAAAAAAATAGTTTGAGATTATCAAATTATAGTTCCAAAATTAAGTAGATATGGTCAGCGATATATACCAATGTTAAAGGAAAAACAATCTAAATTTGAAGAAAAACCATACTATACAGACAATATACAAATTATTAATATGTACCTAAACATACGTTTTGATACTAGTGTTCTACGAAGTCATATTGATGATCTACTAAAACTTGGTGAAAAATGACTCTATGGTGAAAACGATACTGGTAAAAATAAACGTGTTCTCATTGATGGAGCTGAATGAAGTGTAAACTTATGAAAACCTCCTCATTTTTGACACAACAGACCTGCAATTATTTCTGAAGCAATAGGAAATTTATACAAAGCAAATGGATACGAAACACATTGAATAAATCATGTAAATGATCGATGATGATTTTCAAATATTATGACGTGATATGAAATACGATGAGAAAGAATAAATCGTAAATTGATAAAAAATGAGCAACCAAATTGAGATGATTCATCACTTATCAATAAGCTACAAAATCCAGATACAACTAGAACCGCAGAAATTATGTGAAAAGTATATACAATTTTTAGAACTGCTGAAAAATTACACGCATTCACTCAACATGAAAGTTCTATCGAAGTTATTGACTCTGAAGATCAAATACAAAGCTTAGAAGAAACAAATGAAACAAGCAAATTGTATGTTATATTCAAAAACTGAAAAATAAATAAGTTAATTCAACAAGTCATTACTGAACAGGAGGAAGAAAAAACAAGTACTATCAAAACTGTTATAGATGAATCATCGATTAATACATTAGATCCATATTTTAATATTTCAAATCTACAAACATTTAATACTGATTATGATAATTTTTCTCAAGAATCTAATAACACAATGAAAAATCTCAAATGATGAGATGAAGAAACATTTTACTTACGAAAAGAACTAACTACTGCAAGTGACGAGCTTTTCAAAGATTATTATCAACAGTTTGGTATAGAAGCTGACCATACTATACCAGAGTCATTTTATGTACAACCATCACTACAAGTATTCAATGAAAAATATGCAGAATGAAAAATATATCTATATACACCTGAAATTCATGAACAAGAAAAAGTTGTTCTAGAAACTATACATAAAATCTCACAACCATTATTGAAATACTTGGAGACTGTTGATAAAATGAAAATAGATCCAAAAGAAGTTATACCATGGTTCACAGAAAACGAAAGGATGATAGAAATTCTAAGAGCATTTACTTGAATTGAACTTCCATCTAAAAAAGAGATTCAAGAACAATTAGAGAACAGAGATACGAATACTGCTGCATACATAAAATCACTTATTAAAATATTGAGAACTATGTGTCTCAATACCAAAGAAATGAATCACCTGATAGAAGAGTCAGCATGAGATGTTGGTAAATATGTAGTAAATATATGAGGACGTAAAAGATTCAGCGTATTAAAAGCAGATAAATCAACAAATTATGCAAGTCGTGATATATGAGCATTGTTCAAAAGACAAGAAATATTTAATCCAGACAAAATAGTCTATGTTGTTGGAAGTGAACAAAGTTTTCACTTCAAATGATTATTCAAAACTGCTAGAGAATTAGATTTAATACCTAAAACAACACAACTAGATTATACAGGGTTCTGACTCTATAAAAATGACAGCAATAACAAACTATCATCTAGAGATGGTGCAAGAAATGCAGATGAGTTCATACAGGCAATTATCAATGCTTTCCGTGAAACAAATGATCTAGCATCTAGCACAACTATTACAGAGGAAGAAAAAGATGAGCTAGCGAGAAATCTCACAATTGGATCACTTATTTTCAATGATCTTAGTAATAGTCCAAACAAAGACATAACTATTAAAGATGATCCAGAGCAAATGAGAAAAATGTTTACTGAAAAATGAGCACATAGGGTTTATTTTGCATATTGCAGGTACAACAGTATTCTCAATAAAATCGAAGAATGAAACTTAGAAGAAATTAGTTCAACAACTATTGATCTTCACCCTCAAGAAAAAGAACTACTCATAAAATTGTATGAATTCCCCTCTACTGTAAAATCAGCAGCAGAATGACAGCAACCAAACATTATTGTTGACTACATGAAGAGTTGTTCTGAATTAATAAATTCAATGTATAATAAAAAAGAACTTAAAGCTATTGATAATAAGAATTGAACTTACTATCTTCACAGAAAGAAGATTATCCTTGCAGCAAGCATAGTACTAAAAAAATGTATGTCTATCCTGAATATGCCTATTATAGAAAAAATGTAATCGCATATAAAAAAAACAAGTCATCAAGACTTGTTTTTTTATATCGCCTACTATTCATCAGCCTCAATCTCCAACAACTCCCTCAACTGCTGTAATGTCCTTTTATTCTCTCTAATCATTCCATTCAAGGCTAAATCATCTGAATCAGAAGCATCTGACATTTTTTTAAGTGAAGATATGACTGCATATATTCTAGTTTTCATGTTATCAATAATCAGACGCTGAGCGTCTGATATCTCATGCAATTCACTATACATCGCTACTTTCCTAAACAATCTATCAATACGATCATGATACATAGCAACACCTACATCTGGAGTGGAGGTATCGATTCGTGCATGATCATAGAACATTTCTGTATCAGCAAAAAATCATTGTTGTTTCAATCCGTTCCAACGTTTCTTGGTCGTGTAAAACTGTGACTTAGATGATGAATTCTTTGTACGACGAATCCTATGTAACAGTATCTCCTTTCGATGATTTATAATTTTGACAACTGCATTATCAAATCATGGAGGAGCACCAATACGCATTAGCTCAGGATGATTATTTACTTGCATACTTGCCACATGATGCATATAGTCATCGTTTACATATCACTCAAGTCTTATCATTGATTTGATTTTGTTTCATCATTCATGCACTGCAAAGTGACTTAAGTCATATGCATCAGTAGCATCACTCATGACGATACGGAGGTTTGTAGGCACTTTTTGCTTCGATCATACGTTTCATTGCAGTCTCAGTTCCCTATATAGTTCATGAGAATTTGGATCATTATGATCAAAAGCCATCAATAAAAATTGAAGCTTCCTATAAAACTCTGATGTCAGAAACGCCTTATGATTATTGAGATCTGCAGAAGATATCATATGAATATTTTTCATTCAAGAAATATCCTCATCAAAAAAGTTATAATACATATATTGAGCTGTCAATAAGACATCTTTGACATCTTTTACTTCACACCTAATACCATGAGATTCCTGAGCTAATTCAAAATTTCAATACTCTGGAATATCCAATTGTTTATGTCTTGCAGTTTCTCCAGTTTTTGTAGTCACATAGATATTTTCTATAGCAACATCTGGCATATCTTTTGGATATCTTTTTTTCTCCTCATCTAATTTATCAAGCATATTCTGCTCCCATGATATCTTCATTCTTCAATTTGTACATATCTCTTGTATCGATGCGTAGTATTGGTCCCATGAAGCCCCTTCTATCTTGTATAATCATTTTTTCTTTTTCTCATTCAATACATCAATTTTTGTTTTTTTTCTTATATCTAAAGTAAGTACAGATAAGAAATCATGTCACAATACATCAGCAAATCATTCATCTTGTTCATTAAATACTTCATGTTCATTCAATAACATATTCTGAAATCACAACTTCAATAACGAACATGCAAATTGCTTTCTTTGACCATATTTTTTCTTTGTAGATACTTGAAAAAAACGAAGAAGATCTTGTGTGCTTTGAAGGGTAAACTCATAGCTGTTTTCAATCTCTCACTTCTTTATATACGACTCATTCAAAAATGATGATGGAATATGACCGTACAATTCAAAACGATATTGATGCAATGCATTGTTCAATAATGTATTTAGCTTTCATATTCATGAGGAATTGACTTCAAATCAATAGGGGAGTTTTGAAGAAAGAGTATACTCATTTTCTGATAAATATGTGGTAACTAATGCTATCATATGCTGCATAGGTATTTTTTTCTCTTTTTCAGCTTGTTCATTAAACACCCCAGCCCCATTGAAAGTATCCAACAAGGTAAAGTCTTGCTGTGATTCACTATGAAGTTTCTCCTTAATTTCCAAGGACGTAGATAATGAAATAATATCATCAAACAAACGATCTACCACTTGCTCTTTATCAACTCATGATTCATCTAATAATAGTCATTTTGCTTTCTCTACAATCTCTTGCATCAATTCTTTATATTGTGTATAGTCAACGTTATGATGCGTATATAATGGCTGGGATGATCTCGTTTGATTATCTAGTTGTTTTTTGCGTGCTTTATATGCATCAATTTTTTCTTGCATCTGCGGATCCAACTTCATGCCCATTCTATCACAAATAATAGGATAGATTTCTAGCCAAAATGATGCTGCTGCTTCAAATGTATCTAGATAGTCATTATATTTATATGCAATTTTATCTTTGGTGTCAGGTTTTGCTAGTTTGAGTAACTCCAAGGTACTAAAATTATGTCACACATCTCATCATTTCATAATAGCAGCAATAGGCGACTGATAAATACCTCTCAGAAGGTCTCATTTGTCAGTAAAACTAACTTTTGCTATAGACCTAAAGGTAACTTTATCAACCTCTTCCATAGATTGTAAACATAGACTCAAGCTATTTCATTTCTTTTTTGTACGTCTAAGAATATGATAATACGACAAACCTAAAAACAATTCTCTTTTTTGCTTCGTTGGTTTGTCATTATCTAAAACTTGTAGCGCTTTTTCTTCATCATACTCATACAAACTTCTCCATTCGCTTAGGACACATAATGGTCATATGTTCGAATAATCTAGATCCTTCTCACTATCATCACTGAGCAATGCATCAATATCACAAGGATAAATATGTTTAGGAGCACAGTCTTCTGGATCAGCAATCTCTAAATCTTTTTTCTTGCCAACAAACACTTCTGACTCGATTCTTTTGTATGCTTTAACATCTTCAATATCACCAACCACCATAAATTTGAAATCTTCGGGAGAGTCATGAAACAATAATCACAATGCAATCACGAGAGTATTTTGTTCCCACGTTTCTATATATGTACTAATATGTTCTTCATGTTCTTCAAAGAAATCAGCAGGCAATCATAGCGTATGAAAGTCTTCAGGTTTAGTCAGGATAGAATATGTATTTGTTGCTACTTGAATTGCTTTCAAAAGATGGATGAAAGTCGGCATTATTTCATTATTATATCTTTCTTTTCTTCTTTGATCTCATCGATATTGATACAGGACGTCACTTGCCATAGAAACAAAATATTTTTGTTCATCTTCTGTTAGTCACGAACTAGCTAGTAGATTTACCGTTGTATATAATTCTTCAAGTTGCATGGAGAGGTTATTTTCATTTTCATCACAGGCATGTTTAATCAGTCACTCATCTAATCATAGACGCAACAATTCAGCACAATAAATCGACTCATTTTTTTCTAAGTTCATAGAATATTTATTACTAATGTCAATATTAATTGCAACATTTTCTTTGACAAAAGAATACGCAGCATATATACTTAGAGTAGTATATTTTGTTCAATTATTAGCTATGACAAATAGTCACATTCTAGATCTAAAATGATTACAAAAAATCACTCCAATGTTAGAACTATTGGATATCATTCCACAATCATTAGCAGAAAAAACTCGTACCTTGGTATTCAAGCAAGATGACTTACATATTTCTGTGCTTACTACAAACAGTTTCCCTCAGTTATATCATCAAGTAATTGATAAGCTGGAAGCACAATGATACAAAACAGAAACATTTTATACTGATGAGCCTGCATTTGAATATGCACTATCGTGGTATACTGCATATAAAAAACAAAAAGCAATAGACCAGAAAGAACTTGATCGAAGAACTCATGCCTATGGAGATGATGCAATTAATCTCATCAAAGAAGCATATGCACATATTGAAGACTATTCCGAAGGAAATTTTCTGACTGAAATCTTTAGACTTTCTTACCAATCAGGAGCATCTGATGTTCATTTTCAATCAGAAGAAATTGGTGTCGTCATGCGTTTGAGAATAGATGGAGTCTTACAAAGTGTCATTGTATTTAGTCATAAGCAGTTTCTAAAATATCTCATGAAAATAAAATATATGTCATGAGTAAAAATGAATATTAGCAAAACGATGCAAGATGGTAGATTTGACTTCGATATTCATAAAGACAATGATATCATAAAAATTGATGTGAGAGTATCAGTACTCCCATGACTTAGATGAGAAAGTTTAGTGTTGAGATATTTGGATGCGAGTAAAGGAATTATGGGGTTTGAAGAACTATGATGTGAACCATGGCATACGCAACAGTTAGAAGAAGAACTCAGTAGAAATTATGGACTTATTCTCATTACTTGACCTACTGGTTCAGGTAAAACAACAACTGTATATTCACTTTTGAATCATATAAATACACCTGCTCACAAGATTATTACGCTCGAAGATCCAGTTGAGTACGAAATGCCAGGAATAGAACAATCTCAAATCAACGCTAAAGAATGATATACTTTTGAATCATGACTCAAAGGTATTCTAAGACATGATCCAGACATTATCATGGTCTGAGAAATTAGAACGCTAGAAACTGCAGAAATGGCAGTAAATGCAGCTCTTACATGACATTTAGTCATCTCTACATTGCATACAAATTCTGCTGTAGAAGCTATAAATAGACTCTTGAATATGTGAGTAAAGCCGTTTATGCTTGCTGCAGCTCTAAATGCTATTATATGACAAAGACTCTTGAGGAAAGTAGCGAAAGCAAGAGAAGTAGATGCACCTGCGTATGTAGATAAACAAATACAAACATTTCTAGAAAAAATGAAAACTCACAACTATCCACATACACTTACATATGATGGGAATATTTGTCAACCAGATAAAAGAGTAGCAACGAAACAAGAATGATATAGATGAAGAGTAGCAGTCTACGAAGTGCTCCAAATCAATAACGACATAAAACAACTTATGTTAGATAACGCTTCCAACCTTGAAATCATGAAACTCGTAAATAAACAATGATTTCTCACGATGAAAGATAATGCATACATCAAAATGCTCGAGTGAACGACAAGTATGGAGGAGATTGAGAGGGTATTGAGTTAAGATTTATTTACATGTGATCAATTTTATATGTCTTTAATTTACTTATGGATATAAATAAACAAAAATATCTATGAGAAAATAAAGAAAAACACGAATCATGAACAGATTTTCTAGTTAATGAGAATATTAAATACTATTATGCATACCTAAACAAACTAATGAAAAGAAAATGAATACTGAATGATACTGGAACATGTGTTTATCCAGGTATATGAGCCGATATAACTACAGTGTATAATCTTTTTTGAAAAAGAAATATCGTATGATTTGATTCAGCATGAATCAATACGTACGAAGATAGTATAATCGATTCTACTTGAGGAATCGGTCGATATTCTGCAGAAAAAATCAATTCCATACTTAGTGAAATCAAAGAGGTTAAGAATTTTGATTTACATTCCTTCCTTGAAAATACCTGCGATCTAAGCTACAAAAAAAGGCATTGAGGATACTTAACTGTACAATTATGAGAGTGAAAAAATAGTATTAACTTACTATGAGAAATATTAGCAGTTTGATATAGTCCAGATGACATAATATGTATGGAATGAACTGAAAACTGAGTTAGGTACATAGAATTTAAGCTCGAAGACACATTTAGTATAAAAATTTACCAACTTGATGTATTAGATAATACGAACAAAAAATATATAGATGATATTCTAGATAGAGAGAAGTGAAGTATTTACCTGGAAAAAAGTTGAGAAAAAATTTCTTGAGCTAGTGGTTACACTCATAGCTGTCCAGCATCGCTTACGTTAGAATATATGGAAAATAGTTCAGCCACAAAAATTATAACAATGTGATCTCGCATCACCTCTTTTAACAAGCAAAGATTTAATAATCGAAAAAAATTAACAGATATTCAAATAGAAAACAACCATGAATTTAAAGATAAGATGTATGAAGTATCTAATAAAACAAAACAAAATTTAGAAAAAAATTTATCATATAAGTTTTTGAAGAGATTTTGAAA
>Ga0307933_1002802_pt1 | contig 11568 bp, 13 predicted proteins | sample OrgLakmetageno88_FD_201811 | JGI IMG/M metagenome (GOLD analysis project Ga0307933, IMG submission 201811) | Saline water microbial communities from Organic Lake, Antarctica - #88 | ecosystem: Environmental > Aquatic > Non-marine Saline and Alkaline > Saline | place: Antarctica: Organic Lake...
AGTTGATTTTCTTGTTCAATTGAAAATTTATGAAAATAGCGAAGCCCGGAAGCCGTCTCGATTTCGCGGACGTGTCCTTTTGGGACAACGTAGTCGAACCATGTCCGGAACTTCCCGTCTCGGGCGAAACGGAGTTCTCCCGGAGAAAGAATTTCGACTCCGGCGAAATGGTTTGAGACGGAATAGCCCGTCCCGGTCCAAAAAGATTTCCCCGCGTGATAGCCCCATTTTGTGAGGTCTCGCGATTGGTATAATTGTCCGAAGGCGTCCATAACTAAATAATTATGGCCGTTTTTAACACCGAGTTTTGCGGTCCGAAGAGCGTAGTCGCGCGCCGATTTGTCGAGCGTGTCGGTTTTTAAAGTCGGTTGAGGAAAAGCGTTCCCCCATAACCCGCGCTTTAAATGCCATCCCGACGTCCAATGGACGACGAGCCCTTCCGGATAACCGTTCGCGTATTCGCCGCGAGTTTTCATCCGAAGCCTTTCGGTCTCGGCGATATTCTCCGCAAAAGGAACCCAAGCTTTATAGTCGGATTCGTGACCGGGCTCTTTCATTCGGTCGTCAATGTCTCGGCTTCTTTCAACTTGTTTTTTCTTAAAGCATTTCATTATTTTTTAAACCTTTTCCCGCGCCATCCTTCGGATTCAACCGGGAGCTTACTCGCCCATTTGGGGAGCGTATTAAGTAAGAGTTCGAATTCGTTAACCGTCCCAAAACCTTCGGGAACTTCCGAGACGACTTCGTCATGAACGGTCATGATAACCGGATAATGATTCGCTTCGAGGCGAGTCATAGCTTCCGCCATGAGATCACGGGCGACCGCTTGGGTCACGTTCTCACAAAGCTTTCCTCCGTAAGTCGATTGTCGCTCCCATTTTCTCGTTTGAGAGTTTAAGCCCATGTAAGTGACGGCGAGCTTCTTTTCGCCCCAAGGGGTTTCTTTCGCTTTTAATCTCGGCTTATAATAAGCGAGAAGTCGTCCGCTTGGAAGACGCGCCCACAAAAAGCCCTTCGCGACTTTGAACGCGACCGAGTTCGCGGGATAGGCTTTCCCGGGATTCTTCACGGCCATAATCGCCGCATTTTCGAGAAGTCGCCAATAACCGACAACGTCCGGGAACTTCGCACGAAACGCCGAGACCGTAAATTCTGCGAGGTCTTTCGAGACGTCCATTCCGTAACCTTCGCAAGTCGTTTGGAACTTCGGACCTCCCATCCCATAACCGCATCCGAGAACGGCTTGCTTTCCTAGCTGACGCTCGAAAGAGCCCTTCCCTATTTGGTCGATTGATTTGTTATAAATCGTCCCCGCCATGTCTTCATAGATTTTTCCGTGAGTCCTATAAACTTCGAGTCCGGCTTCTTCTTTTGCAAGCCAAAAAAGAGCGCGGGATTCAATCGAAGAGAAGTCGGCGGCAATAAACTCCCGCCCCTTCTTCGCCTTTATGAAGCCACGAAGCATGGAAGAAATCGCGTCTAATAAGTCCGGGTAATGCTCGCGAAAATTCTCATAACCGCCCCGGTTGAGACGCTCAAAAGCGAGAAGAACTTCGTCTTCTTTGAGCAAGCCTCTTGGGAAGTTTTGAGGTTGAATAAGTCGACCGGACCAACGCCCCGTCGAAGCCCCATGATAAAGGAGAGTCCCGCGAACCCTTCCGTCGGCTTGGTCCACGCATTTAAGCATTGATTCAAGTTTCTTTGTGGAAGTCTTTCCAAGAAGAAGACGAATCTCAAGAACGCGCTTTGATTTGGCGTCGATTGAGTCGTCTTTTAAAGCCGCCGTATCGTTGTCTTTTGTGAGACCTTCAAGGACGACGCCTCTTTTTTCAAGCCATGCGAGAATCCGGGCGCGTTGTCCGGCGGTCGTGACTTCGCCGTTTGTTATTTCTTTAAGCTCTCCGAGAAGTTCTCGGAAGTATTTCGCCAAAAAACCAAGGGCCTTTCCGACCATGTCAATATCAATGGGGACGCCGCGAAGGTTAACTCTTTGATCGAATAACCAAAGATTTCTCTCGCTATCGGACCAAGGGAGATTCAAAATCCGCGTAGCGACCGCCGATTCGACCTCGACGTCTTTTTTACAGTATTCAAAAAGGCGAAGAATGTCGGCGGGCTCTTCGTGCCATAAATAAAACTTCTCTCCGTGAGGGCCGCCGCCCGGACAATGCTCAAACCCGCCGTCGTCGAGGGCGATAATATTCGGGTCGCTTAAAATTTGTTTCTTCTCTTCCTTACGAGCTTTCCTTGGTTTGGACATTTTGAGCATTAAACGCCGCCCGGTCATGTCCTTTTCAATGGGAAGCCCTATCGCCTTCGCCCCCTCTTCAAGGTTACGAGGGAGCGCAAGGGCCGCCGCCTTCGCCGCCGTGTCCATAAAGCGCGAGAGCGGAAGTTTCATAAATCCCGGGAACTCGCTTAAAACGTTATTCCAAATTGAGAACTCAAAGAACGAATTCCAAGCGTGAATCGTCGCGCCTTCTCCGATAGCTTCCCGGAGGTCTTGCGGGATTTTATTGTCGTCAAAATCAGATAAAAACGGGGACCAAATCTCAATCGGTCCGCCGTCGATTCGATAGGCAAAACATAAAACTTCGGTCGATTCGTCGCGAGAATACCGCCACGCGCCCGCCTTCTTAATGTCGCAAGCGGATTTTGTTTCGAAATCTAAGTTGATTATTTTTGCCATAAAGTTTTCCAAAAGAATAGCGGACGGGAGGTTCCGACACGACCCGCCCGCTATGATACAAGTTAAATTCCGAAGTCGTCGTCGTTCGATTCGCCTTCACTCGAACCGAAATCGTCTTCTCCGAAATCACTTTCGTTTGAATCAAAACCTTCGACGACGGAAAATTCATCCTTCGCCGCTTTACGACCGCCGAGAACTTCGCCTTCTCCTAGCTTTTGGAGGTTTTGAAGACCAAAGGCGATTCCTTTATTTCCTTGAACGTCGTAAGCGTAAGCCATAACCGTCGCGCGAGCGTAGCATCCAGAATAAAAAGCGTCCTTGTCGATAATATCGCGAGCCCCTTGGTCCACGACGCCCGGCTGATATTTTGATTTCGCGTTAACGAAAACAAAATCCGCTTCCATTCCGTTTGTGTCGAGCTTTTCCTCGCCCTTACGAAATGGAGTTCTTAGGTTTGAAGGAAGTTTCTCTCCGAACTTTTCCTTCGCCGCTTTCATGGCTTCGCGTTTAAGGGCCTTAAACTCGTCCGTCGCTTGCGCTTCTTTGTCGAAGACCATCATAACCGAATAAAATGGCTCCTTCCCCTCTTGCATTGCTCTTGGTTCCCAAACGTTCGCGTAAAATGCGCGGAATTTTGGGCTCATAACATTGCTTTTTGTTTTTGCATTACTCATTTTAAGACTCCTTTTGTCTTGATTGGTATTATTGTTCTAAGTCAACCGCTTTTCGACGGTCGCTTGTCTTTGCGACGGTTAAATCCCCGTCAACTTTTAAAAATAAATCTTTAACGCCTTCTTTCCCAACGGACTTCTCCATTTGGGCGACGGTCTTCATTTTCATATTGAAAACCTTCTCCATTGGGAAAGCCTTTCCGAGAGATCGCTTCACGAATTCTTCGTCTCGCCATTCGCGAGAACTTCTCTTCCTCACAAGTTTGAGCCCCGGAAGGTCTTCGCCTTGTAATTTTAAATGAAGCGCGTACTCTCTTACTTCTTCCAAAAAGCCTTTGATCATGCTTTCACTTTGGACAATCTTTGAAATTTGTTCGGTCGTGAGTTTCTCGACTTCGGGCATTGGGGAGCCGAACTCCGCTCTTGCGACCGCTTGGGTTTGTCTTGCAAGCTCGGGACAAAAGCCCGCCGCCGAACACCAACGGCAATGGTCGCCCGCGCTCAAAGGAGCGTCGGGAGCTTCCGTCGCGACCGCGCCTCGTTTAAGAACGTCTGCGAATTCTTTTAAGTAACTCATGGGGACGGTCCACGTCCGGACAACGCCGTCCGGATGAAAGCAACGCGGTTGAACTATATGCAAGTGGACGTTTTCAAAATCGCCCCATTCTTTCCGGTCCTTGTCGTATGCTCGCCCTATTCCATAATAGAGAAGTTGAGAATTATTCGTGACGTCAACCGGGACGCCCGCTCCGTGTTTATAGTCAAAGACGTGTAAGTCTCCGAACTCTTCCGCGACGCAAGCGTCATTCGTCCCAAACATATTAGGATGGAGCCACGAAAGGTCGAAGCGGACTTCAATGTCTATTTGGTTATCGCCCGCGACCTTGCGGACGTGGTCGACGTAGACTTGAACGGCGTCGATCATGTCGTCGTCGACGATGAAAGTTAAGCCGTCCGCTTCAAGTTTTCGCCCTTTAAAGTCCTTCGCGTTTTTCCCGGTTTCGAGACAAAGCTCGCCGAGTTCGTGCGCGGCGGTTCCTTGAGAAGCAAACTTGGAAGTTCGCCTTTCAACGGTATTTTGTCCCATCCGAATAGAACCGGGACAATTGAGCCAACGGCTTGCGCTCGAAGCTCCGAGTTTTGCGTGGGCCATAGGTCCAGACATTTAAGAAACCTCCGACATGACGTCCGCGAATTGGTCTTCTTTTATGTCGGCGATTTTCTTCGCCCCAAATTGCGCAAGAACTTTATAAGCTTCGTCCTTTCCGTTTGAAGCCGCGTAAGCCTTGAGAGCTTCGCGAACTTGCTCCGCCGTGAACTCGGCTTTTGTTTCTTCGACTTCTCCAAAATCTCCGAACTCGTCGTCTTCTTCCGCGCTCTCAAGAGCGTTTCCGAGAGAGTCGATTTTTCCGGCGAGGAAGTCGTCTTGGAGACCTTTTTTTCCAAGGTCTTTCCATTGAAGCATGTAAAGGTCTTTTTCGACTTTCGTTTTTGCGGGCTCGTCCGCCGTGTAGGCCTTACGTTTTGGGTTTGGCTTCCCCTTCTTCTCTTCTTTTTTCTCCTTCTTGGGAGTCTCTTCCTCTTCTTGAGTTTCGCCCTCAAGGTCTTCCGTCATGTCGATTTCGTCTTCTTCAAGAATGACAACTTCTTTTTCGTTCGCCGTAGCGTCGAAAGCGTATGCCAAATTTACAAGTAAAAGTTTAAATAATTTTTCCATGCTTTATTCCTCCAAAAAAAAAATAGTTATTTTATAGCAGCGCGAACGGCGCAATCTTTTGCTTCAAGTAGTTTTCTTAATGTCGCGGCGACTTCGGCGCGGTTAAAGAAAACGTCTTTTTCGACTCCGTCGACCATTGATTCGGCGAGAGTACAAAAAGGTTTTGAAATTTCTTGTAATACGGGCGGTAAATGCTCGTATTTGAAGAATTTTAAAATGGGAAATTGATTCCTTACGTCCATGCTTTACTCCTTAATGTCGTAGGCGGTGAAAGTCCCGCCCTTAGTTGATTTAACGTGTTTAAAAGGGTTATTTTTCGCGCCTCTATTCCAGTCGAACATTTTCCAATTTGTCGAATAGTCTATGAGCCCCAAAAAAGTATCAATATGATTTCCCTTAATCGCCCCGCCCCTATCATGACAAACAAAGACGCCGTTGTGGGTCGAACCGTCGGGAAGAGCTACGCCTTTGGCGTCCGGGATAAAAAATTTATGATTATTCTTAAACTCACGCGGACACGCTATCGACTTATAAGGGACGAGCGGGTTATTGAAAGAGCCCTTCCCATATTTAAAAACTTCCGAGATATAAAACCGGACGTTCCCCGAGCCTTTCCAAGCGTTTCCGTATTTTGCGCAAGAGTCCGAAGAGGGAATCCCGCGAGAACTTGCGGAATGATAGGCGAACATTTTTCCGTCGATCACGCCCGAGCCTTGCATTTGTACGAAACATTTTTGGTCGTGGCGGATTCCTCCGGAAATACATTTCGCGGTTTTGTCTCTTAAACAAAAAGAGCCGGTCCCGCTTTTAAGCTTGGGCGTCTTGTAATAAGTCGACCAAAGAGTTCTCTTCTTTCCCTTCTTAAAAGTTAACTTGACCGCCTCTTCGGGCTTTGTGGGTCCGACCGGCTTCGTCTCTTCTTGCGGCGTTGTTGGGGGAGTCGTCGCGCATCTTGAAAGGAAGACGAGAACTAAACCCATAATTGTGATTAAAATAGCAATTTCTAATAGGTCTTTTTTTGTGACCTTCTCTTCTTCATTCATCCCATAATCTCCCGGATAACTTTGTTTTTAACAATATGACTTTTTAAAATCTTTTCATCGAGCGTTCCGGCGAAGGTTAAAAACTCCCCGAGAACAAAGTTCTTTTGTCCCATCCTATGAGCGCGGTCAAAGGCTTGTTGATTTTCTCCCGGGACCCAAGACGCCTCGACAAAGGCGATATAAGAAGCCGCCGTCAATGTTAAGCCGACTCCCGCCGCCGTAATGGAGCCGACAAAGACGCGGATTTTCGGGTCGTTTTGAAACGCCTTTACGTTCGCGTGACGCTTCTCTTTTGCGGTCGTCCCTTTGATCGAAACGAGACCATAATCGGCGAGACCTTCTTCAAGGTTCTTTATGACGTCTTTATGGTGAGCGAAGACGATAATTTTTCCGTCGTCGCTTTCGAGCTTCTCTTTTAAATACTTAATCGCCGAAGGAACCTTCGCTTCTCCGAGTTCTCTTCTTGCTTCTGATAGACCTTCAAAGCCGACGGCGGTTCCTTTATTTTTCTCTATTTCGTCAAGAGAGAATTTCGCCATTTTCTTCGCGGCTTTTTTACTCGCCGGGTTTGGGTCAAGGAAAACGATTCGCGCTTCCTTGTCGGGAAGTTGAGGGAGAACCTTCTCTTTCCTTCTTCGAACCATTAAATAAGAGCGAAGGCGTTGTCCGAGTTCGTTCATATTGGAAGCCCCGTCGACGTTCCAGCCGAAGCCGTCATGATAGGCCCCGCAAAAATCTTTTGCGTATTCAAACCAATTGCGAAAACCGATAGCGACCGGACAGGCCGAATCAATTATTCCATAAAGCTCAATCGGGCGGTTAAGCATTTGAGTCCCGGAAATAAAAATGACCTCTTTCGCGCATTTCATTAAGCCGCCCGAGCCTAAAATCGTCTTGGTTCTTCCGGCTTTCGGGTTCTTTAAATAGTGAGATTCGTCACAAATTAAAAGCTCGGTTTCCATGCCATAACGTAATTGTTTCAATATATTAGCGTTGGAAACAAGGCTATAAGAGCCGATAACGATTTCGGCGTCTTCCGGGATTACGTCTTTTCCGTTCTTTATAATATGAATTTTTGTCTCATTAACGAGCCACGTCAAAAGCTCGTCTTTCCAATTGAGAACAAGGGACGCGGGACAAGCTATCGTCACGCGCTTGTAACCTCGATAATTTATAAGCCCTATCGCTTGAATAGTTTTCCCGACGCCCATTGGGTCGCCGAGTAAGTGACGATTCCCAAAACTTGAAACCATGTAATGAATTCCCGCAATCTGAAAAGGACGATAAACGCATCCGGCAGGCGCGGGGACTTCGAGGTCGCTTTCCAAGGCGATTGACGCGAAAAGCCGCTCTTTGATTTGTGAAGGAGATAATTTTTTCATGTCGGAAATGTAAAAATAAAAATAGACAAAGACAAGAATTTTTTTCATTATTTGTTTTTAAACTTACATCTCAAACGCTTAACGCAAGGAGAAAAATAAATGAACTTCATGGTCGACATTGAGACCCTTTCGACAAAGCCTTCCGGAGTTATAGCCTCCGTCGGAGCTTGCGCGTTCTCGCCGAAAGGGATTAACGAAAAAACTTTTTACATGACTTTGGACCTTCAAGAACAAATCGACAAAGGGCGAACCATTGACGCCGGGACGATAGCTTTTTGGATGCGACAAGGGGACGAAGCAAGGAGCGCACTTTTGGGAACTCACTCGGTCACTTCCGAACTCTTCTTAAAAGAGTTCAAAGCTTGGGTCGAATCTTTTTGTCATATAGGCGACGCGATCTTTTGGAGTAATGGGGCGGCTTTCGATATCCCTTTCCTTGAAGACTACGCGAAAGACTTTAAAGGGCGCGTCCCTTGGAATTATGTTAACGCTCGCTGCTTTCGAACCTACGCCGCCATGACGAAATGTGCTGATTTAATGACCGAAGAAGACAACGAAGGAACTCACCACAACGCCGTCGACGACGCCATTTGGCAAGCGCGCGCAATGGTTAAATATATGAACAAAAAGGGGAAGAAGTAATGGCGGCTTATCTAATATCTCCGCCGAAAGGCATGGTCTCAAACCCTTTGACCAAAGGGAAGGCGAAAAACCTTCCTTGTCCTTGTGGTTCCGGGAAAAAATTAAACGTTGTTGTGGACAATTTCCATATATGAAAGCGGACCTCGCGGCGACTTGTAAGAAGTTTGTCGAAGACGGCTCTTCGCTTAATCAAGAAGAAAGAAAAACCCTTGCAATACGGATACAAGCGGAAAAAGCCGCCTATTATGAACGAAAAGAAAAAGGAGAAGAATAAATGGAAAACCAAAAAGCAAACATTAAAGGCGAAATATCAAACGAGACCGTCGAGCGAATGACTCGTTTTAAGAATCTTTGGAAAGAAAAATCCGACGAACTTATGAATTTAACGGGCGTCGACGGAATGGTTATTCTCGCTTATGAGGAAAAGACCGGGATTCATATTTTTCCGACTAATAACGTAACCCAAGAGGTCGCTACCGAAATGATTTGTCAAACGGCGGGCGCGCTTCTTGAGACTCCAAAAGAACAAGACTCTTCACAAATGGAGCTTCCTCTTGATTCATAAAACAAAGACGAACTCGTCCGTCCGCGACCCGGCTCCCCGGGGAAAGCGGACGACTCTTTGTGGAAGTCGAGTTCCGTCAATCCAAGCAACAAACAACGCCGAAGCCGTGACTTGCGAGCTTTGTCAAACGATTAAGGAGATAAAAACATGGGCCAAAAGAAAAAGAGCCTCACACTTCGCGAATTCGTCGACCAAATAGGACCGAACGAACTCGCCATGAGACTCAACGTCTCAAAGCAAGCCGTTTCGACGTGGTACACGCTTACGAGCGCGCCGAAGCCGATAACGGCGGCTCAAATTATAGAACTCTCTTACGGGCTCGTTTCTTGGGAGTCCATTTATAAACCCTATGTCGATTTCAATTCGGGAAAAGAATAAGTGAAAGTTCTCGACCTTTTCTCCGGAATTGGTGGTTTCTCTCTCGGGCTTGAACGCGCCGGAATGGAGACCGTCGCTTTTTGTGAAGTCGATAAACACGCGCAAAAAGTTTTAAAAAACCACTGGCCGAAAGTTCCTATTTTTGAAGACGTCCGCGACCTATCTTTTTTAGATTTTGAAGAAGGAGAAATCGACCTCATTTGTGGCGGTTTTCCTTGTCAAGATATAAGCGTCGCCGGACCTAAAAAGGGACTCGCCGGAAAACGCTCGGGCCTTTGGTTCGAGTATTGGAGACTCATAAATGAAATCAGACCAAAATACGTCATTATCGAAAACGTGGCGAACTTGCGAAATCTCGGACTTGCAAGAGTCCTCAAAGATTTACGGGCGATCGGGTATAATGCGGAATGGCATATTATATCAGCTTGCTCCATTGGTGCGCCACATAGACGGGAAAGAATTTGGATTATTGCCTACTCCATGTTCTCGGGACTACAAGGACACGGGGGACACGGGGGACCCGGAGAAGCTCGCAAAACACGCATGGAAGGGGAAGCTCGTTCCGGTGCTATGCGACCGCTTAAAAAAGGGTTTGTTACCTACCCCGACGACATTCGACTCGGGCCCGCCTCTTCCCCCGCGCAAGAAAAACAAGAGTGGAGGTCAAAAACCGCCGCTCGTTTCCGTCCTTTGTTTAGACAAATCTTTTCGGTTGAGCCCGCGATTTGTCGAGGTAATGATGGGTTTCCCCGAGGGGTGGACGGACCTCGAAAACAACAAATCAAACAACTAGGAAACGCCGTCGTCCCTCAAATCCCGCAAACTATCGGGGAAGCGATTTTGGAATATGAAAAGAAAAATACTTCTCGCCATTGAAGCGCGACTCATACGCTTACAAGTGGACCTTCTCGCCCGTCGCGCTCGACTCAAGGGCGGCGAACCTTACGGCGAATTTAACCGTCAATGTGAAGAAGTCGCCCTCGCATGGAAAGAGTTAAAACTCGAACTCGGGCGCGAACTTTATAGGATAATTTTATGAATGAAAAAATTCAAAACGTTTTAAAAACATATTGTCGTCGAGGATGGAAACTCTTCCCGGTTATCCCGAAGACGAAACGTCCGGCAATTAAAGACAACTTAAACGCCGCAAGTGACGACTTCTCTCAACTCCTTAAATGGTCCGAGAAGTTTCCCGGCTGTAATTGGGCGGTCGCTTGTTCGCGCTCGGGTCTTGTCGCCGTTGACGTTGATTTCAAACATGGCGGCGTCGAAGCGTGGGATGCTCTTCTTGAAGAGCATAAAAAGGCCGACGAGGTTCTTCCAAATGTCCTTCGCGCGGTCTCGGGCTCCGGGGCGCGCCATTACATATTCAAGGCGAGCGAAGGGGCGAAATATCGCGGAAAGATCAAAGACGGAATCGACATAAAGTTTAATGGCTACGTCGTCGTTTTCCCGTCGACCCATCCCGAGACGAAAAAGAAATACACTTGGGTTAACTGGAAGAATCACGACAAGGACGCCGAGCCCCCGAAATGGCTCGCGAAATACCTAGAAAAAACCGCTCTCAAAGGAAAGGCGAATCCGACTTTCAAGTTTGGAGACGATTATCTCGGGCGGCTTGTCGCAGAATTAAAGAAGCACGAACTCGACTACCATGAATGGATCCAAGCGGGAATGGCCCTTCACGCGGCGGAGCCTTCCGACGTGGGGCGTGATCTTTTTATTGAGCTATCTCAAGGGGAATCCTACGAGCCCGGCGACGAAGAGAAGGCTTGCGAGAAGTGGGAGAGTTTTAAAAGAAGCGGCGAAGAAGGTTCGATCTCTCCTTTAACTCTCGGCTTCTTAGTAAGACAAAAAGGCGGCGTCGTCCCGAACCCTCATTATGAGAGCGACAAAGAGGCCTTTAAAAAAGCAAAAATCGACTCTTTCGAATCATGGGTCGAAACGAACGAGACGGAGGACGGCTTCGTCGAAGACGAGGACGACGCCGAAACTTGGGTTTGCACTAATAAGCGCGCTATCGTTAAGCATTTCAACCGAAAAGGCTTCGCCTACTTGGGAGAAGGCGAACAACGCTTCTCGGTCATAAAGGTTTCAAAGGATGGCTCGGGCGTGAAGAAGCTCAAGGCCATGACGAGTCGGGGAATGATCGAAGCGACGCGGGAATATCAATATAAATACTTAAAGGTTATGGCGACCGACGTTAAGCTCGTCAAAGAGCCCGCCGCCGATATATGGCTTGGCTCAAAGAATAAAGCTCGCTTTGTGGTCCCTTGTTTTAATCCGGACCCGGACGCCTCGCCCGACAAAGGGAGAATAAATCTCTTTGAGGGAATACCTTGTAAAAAGATAACTCGACCGCCTATGAGCGTCGCCGGACTCCCCGAGTTCATAGCAATGATAAAAGACTCGCTTTGTGGCGGAGACGACAACGCCTCCGAATGGCTCTTGAGCTTCCTCGCCCATGCTCTTCAAAGGCCC
>Ga0307933_1002814_pt1 | contig 11546 bp, 8 predicted proteins | sample OrgLakmetageno88_FD_201811 | JGI IMG/M metagenome (GOLD analysis project Ga0307933, IMG submission 201811) | Saline water microbial communities from Organic Lake, Antarctica - #88 | ecosystem: Environmental > Aquatic > Non-marine Saline and Alkaline > Saline | place: Antarctica: Organic Lake...
AAAGGGTGACGCAAAGGGTGACGCAAAGGGTGACGCAAAGGGTGACGCGAAGGGTGACGCAAAGGGTAATGCAAAGGCCGGCACAAAGGCCGACACCGGGGCACCTAAACAAACGTCCGCAAGTAACAATGACGACGAGGTCACCTTTAGTGCCGACATCAAAGTCGACGATGGTGAGCGCGATCAGCCGAAGGAGGAGAGAAGAAGGCACCCGAAGCAGCAAAACAGCTCCAAAAACCAGGACGGGGATAACGGCGCTGATAAAAAAGGGGGGCCGCGCAACGGTGGCAACCAACAGCATAATCGACAGAAGGGAAACAAGTTTAAGGGCAAGAACAAGCGGAGTAAGCCGCGCAGCAGAAATAAGAACTGGCAGAATAAGAATAAACGGAGCCGTGAGGATGATACGCCGATTGAGTTTGGTGAACTGATGGAGTGGGAGGTGCTCGAAAAGCTCGATGAAGTGAAGGCGCTCTCTACCGACCTGAAGTCTGGCAGTGCAGAGGTGCTCGATTATGACCGTATTTACAATATGGGGCTAACTGAATTGCTTGGGGAAGCGGCCGCTCTTGAAGTGGATGCCGGTCAGCATGCTCCGAATCGCGATCAGTTGATCAACGCGATCGCCAAGCAGGCCGGAGAGGCCAAAAAGGCGATTGTGACTACGGGTATTCTTGAACTGCTCGAAGATGAAGAAGGTGGGATTATTGTCCATGAAAAGGACAGCTATCGAATCAAGTCCTTGAGTGCTTATGTGCCTCAGGTCTTTATCGAACATTACGGCTTGAAGCGTGGGCACATCGTGAAGGCCCAGCTGCATCCTCACCGCGAAGGAGAGTCCTGCCCCTTTGTGGTGGCAGTCGAGAAGGTGATGGATCGTGATCCGGAAACGCTCAGCGAAATTGTGCCATTTACAGAGCGTGTGCCTTACTACCCGACTTCTCGAATTCTGATGGAGGCTGATCCGGAGGCAAAATGGGACAATCTTTCGATGCGGGTTGTCGATTGCTTGACGCCGGTCGGCTTCGGGCAGCGCGGGCTCATCGTCGCCCCGCCCCGCACCGGTAAGACGGTGCTGATGCAGGGCATGGCTAATTCGATCCAGAAAAACTATCCGGACGCGCACTTGATTATTCTGCTCATTGACGAGCGCCCCGAAGAAGTCACTGACTTCCGACGGCAGGTCGACGGTGAGGTGATCAGTTCGACTTTCGACGAGTCGGCAGAGAGCCACGTGCATGCTGCTGAAATGGTGATTGAGAAGGCGCGCCGCATGGTAGAGGTGGGTAGAGATGTCGTCATCTTACTCGATTCGGTCACTCGGTTGGCTCGGGCTTATAACACGACCATGCCGAGCAGTGGTAAAATTCTTTCAGGCGGCGTCGAGGCCAACGCCCTGCAAAAGCCGAAGCGCTTTTTTGGTTCCGCGCGTAACATCGAAGATGGCGGTAGCCTCACAATTATTGCGACTGCACTGGTTGAAACCGGCAGCAAGATGGATGAAGTCATCTTCGAGGAGTTCAAAGGCACGGGTAATATGGAACTCCATCTCGACCGCGGCCTTTCGGACAAGCGCATCTTCCCTGCTTTAAGTATGGATAAGAGCGGAACCCGTAAGGAAGAACTTTTGTATCATCCGGATGAGATGCTTAAAATTTATTCATTGCGCCGGGCGATGAAAGGCCTACCGTCCACAGATGCGATGGAAATGCTTATTCAGCGAATAAAGAAGACCAGTACAAACGCTGAATTCCTGATGAGCGTTGCCCGATAGTTTACTTTTTAGACCACCCCAAATAATAATAATAATCCCTGTGACTTCTGCCGACGAATTTGTTCTACAGCTGTTAACCGATAAAGGTATCATCGATAGCGCCACCATTGAAGAGGCGCGTAGTAAAGTATCCGGCGGCGCAGAAGATGTCGATGAGGATACCGCGATACTGCAATTGCTGCTTGCCGAGCACGCCTTAACATCAATGCAAGTTGCCGAAGTGCTGGCAGCGGAATTTAATATGGATGTTGTGGATTTGAATGATGTCCGCATCTCCAGCGAGGCGATTGAGCTGTTACCTTACGAGCTGGCAAGCCGCTATAAGGTCGTGCCCCTTGAAGTCAACGGGACTGAAGTCGAAATCGCTATCGCCGATCCTCTTGATATGGATGCGATCGACAGTATCAGTCACGTCATCCATAGATCCGTGCTTTGTCGTGTCGCACCTCTGGCAGATATCGAGAAGGCGATTCATCAGTATTACGAAGGCGCCCGTTCCGAGCAGGTAAGTGAGATCTTTGGGGATCAAGATGACCCTGATGCGGTGCCAAGTGAAATCGATTTGCCGACAGCTGAAGGCGCGAGCGAAGAAGAGGCGCCGATCATCAAATATGTTCACATGGTCATCTCTGAAGCGCTCAAGCGTCGCGCCTCGGACATCCATATGGAACCACTGGAGAAGCGTTTTCGGGTGCGCTACCGCATTGACGGCGTCTTGCACGAGGTTGAAAACCCACCGAAGCGGCTCCAACCATCCATTGTTTCCCGGATTAAACTGATGTCTAATGTGAGCATCGCCGAAAAGCGGGTGCCACAGGATGGTCGAATCAATATCAAGGTTGGCGCTAAGGTTATCGACCTGCGTGTATCGACTTTGCCGACCGCTTTCGGTGAGAGTATTGTCATGCGTATTCTCGATAAGGAGGGTCTGCGCCTCGGTTTGCCGGAGCTTGGTTTTTTTAGTGATGACCAAGCGGCCTTTGAGAAGATTATCGCATTACCCGACGGTGTTTTCCTCGTGACCGGTCCGACGGGCTCCGGTAAATCCACTACTTTATATTCTGCGCTACACTGTATCAATCATCCCGACCGTAAGATTATCACGGTGGAAGATCCGGTTGAGTATGAACTGGCCGGAGTGAATCAAGTGCAGGTGCGCCGCGATGTTGGGATGACTTTTTCTGCCGCGCTGCGCTCGATGTTGCGTCAGGCCCCAAACATTATCATGGTTGGGGAAATTCGCGACAAGGAGACCGCCGAAATTGCGATCAATGCATCGCTCACCGGGCACATGGTTTTCAGCACCCTACACACCAACGATGCGGCTAGCGCGATTAGCCGTCTGGTTGATATCGGTATAAAGCCCTTCCTGGTTGCTGCTGCGGTGCGGGCTGTTTTGGCTCAACGGCTCGTCCGGCGAAATTGCCCGGCATGCCGTGCGCCGACAGAGCCAGATGAAAAACTGCTTAATTCTCTGGGCATTCGACCGGACCAGTCCGCTGATGCCAGCTACATGCTCGGTGAGGGCTGCTCGAAGTGCAGTGGAACCGGCTTTCGCGGTCGGGTCGGCATCTTTGAGATGTTTAACGTGAATGAAGAGCTGCAGCAAATGATCTACGAAAACGCCAGCTTGGTCGCACTTCGCGACAAGGCCCGAGAAATGGGAATGCGCACTATGCGTGAGGATGGTGTTCGCAAGGTAATCGCCGGTGTGACGACGCCAGGAGAAGTTCTTCACGCGACCGTTTCCGACTCAATCTAAATTCAAGAAAAGACTGACATCTGATGAGCTACGAAATGAATGATCTTCTTGAACTGATGGTGGATCAGGGTGCGTCAGATTTGCATATTCAAGTGAACCAGTCGCCGACGCTTCGCATGAGCGGCACAATGACTCCGGTGGATGGCCCCCCGCTCTCAGCAAAGGACTCCGAAGAGCTGATGAAGGCGATCACGTCCAGCGGTAATCAGGAAAAGCTGAAGACGAGCGGTGGTGCGGACTTTGGTTTTGCCTATCAGGGTAAATCCCGCTTCCGCGTCAGCGTCATGCGGGCAAAGGGAGCCTATGGTATGGTTCTGCGGCAGATTCCTAATGATTTGTTTAAGCTCAGTGAAATCGGGCTGCCGGATAAGGTCAAAGAATTGATCAGTCGCCCACGTGGACTGATCCTGGTGACGGGGCCGACAGGCTCCGGTAAGTCCACCACGCTGGCTTCCATGGTAAACTGGATTAATGAGAATCATGACGGGCATATCATTACGGTGGAAGACCCGATCGAATACTTTCACGAGCACAAAAAGTGCATCGTTACGCAGCGGGAAGTCGGTGTCGACGTCGGTTCCTTTTCAGATGCCATTCGCGGCGCGCTGCGCCAGGACCCGGATGTGATTCTGGTTGGGGAAATGCGTGATCTGGAAACGATTGAAGCCGCAGTGGGTGCCGCTGAAACGGGGCACCTTGTCTTTGCTACGCTGCACACGACAGGTGCGGCCCGCACGGTTGACCGGATCGTCGATGCATTTCCTGCCGACATGAAGGATCAAATGCGCACTCAACTGGCCTCTTCAATCGTCGCGGTCATCTCCCAGGTGCTCTGTAAGAAAAAGGGCGGCGGGCGCATTGCATCTTTCGAGATCATGGTCACTACCACTTCAATCTCTCAACTTATCCGCGAGAATAAAACGTATCGGATCGCCTCCGATATCCAGACCGGTGCTGCTCACGGGATGATTGGTTTGGACGCGCACTTGCTCAGCCTCTACAATCGAGACCTTATCGCCGCTGAAGAGGCGCTCACCAAATCACAAGATCCAGGGCCTATGCGCGAAAGACTTATCGAGTCTGGCGCCAAGCTAAGCAACTGATGATCCATTCCATTCACCCAGCGATTTAGGTAAAAACCCCGATGTTCGAAGACCATAACGAAACAGTTTACGAAATCATCAAGTCAGCCGAGCTGCTTGATCTTGCTCAACTCGATGAGTTGAATGAATCGCATTTGCATACCGGCAAATCGCTGGCCGATGCAGTCGTGGACGCTGGCGTTGTTGAGCGTTCAGCAATCCTCATGGCCATCGCAGGATACCTGGGCTACGAGTTTTTGGAGATCCCGCCCAGGACGATACCAGAGGAGGTGGCCTCGGCCGTCCGTTCCAGTGTCGCACGGATGTATGCGATCGTGCCCTACGAGGTCGATGATACCTCGATCAAAGTTCTGGCCAAAGACCCTTTCAATCCGGCGATTATTGATGACCTCACGTTTACGCTGAATAAGGATATTTCCATTATCGTTTGTGATCCTGAGCTGATAGACGAACTCATCGTCACAACTTATGGCGAGGAAGATTCTTCAATTGATGATATTCTCGGTGACATTGGTGATGATTTCGCTCAATCCGAGGAGGATCTTTCCGAGGGGGATTTAACGGACCTGGCCAACCAGACGCCGATTATTCGTTTCGTGAATCTCGTTCTGCAGCAGGCGATTAAAGATAAGGCTTCAGATGTCCACTTTGAGCCATTTGAGGATCAGTTCCGTATCCGGTACCGGATTGACGGGGCGCTGTATGAGATGGCGCCACCACCGCGTAATCTCGCTGTGCCTGTGACCTCCCGGATCAAAGTGCTGTCCAATATGAACATTTCGGAGCGCCGTATCCCACAGGACGGGCGCATCAAGATGACGATCGCGGGTCGTCCGGTGGACCTTCGGGTGTCAACCTTGCCGACGCAGTTCGGGGAAAGTGTCGTGCTTCGTGTCCTCGACAAGTCGGTGGTTAATCTTGACCTTGAAGCACTTAGCCTGCCGGGTAATATTCTACAAACTATTCGTGATTTGGTCGCCCGGCCGAATGGGATCTTCATCGTGACCGGCCCTACCGGTTCCGGGAAGACGACGACGTTGTATAGTGCACTTCGTGAGGTGAACGACGTAGAAACGAAAATTCTGACGGCAGAAGACCCTGTCGAGTATGAGATTGATGGTATCATGCAGGTCGCGGTCAATCACCAGGTCGGTCTCGACTTCGCCCGTGCCCTTCGGGCCTTCCTCCGACAAGACCCTGATAAGATCATGGTCGGGGAGATTCGCGATATTGAGACTGCACAGATTGCGGTTCAGGCCTCACTGACCGGTCACGTTGTTCTTAGCACCCTGCACACAAATGATGCTCCTGGTGCGATTACACGCCTTATTGATATGGGGCTTGAGCCTTTCCTGCTCTCTGCATCCCTTGAGGCCATTCTGGCCCAGCGGCTGGTTCGTCGAATCTGCAAGAGTTGCCGCACTGCCTACGAGCCGAGCCAAGAGCTCATTGACATGCTCGACGTTGACCCTCTGGAAATCGCGGACAAAGACTTCTATTACGGTGATGGTTGCGCGGAATGCAGCAATACCGGTTATAGTGGGCGGGTAGGGCTGTTTGAGATGATCATGATGTCTGACGCTATACGAGAACTCATCAATCAACGGGCGCCTACTTTGTCCATTAAGCAAAAAGCACTTGAACAAGGCATGCGAAGCTTGCGTGACGACGGTTTGAGAGCAATATTTGATGGTAATTCTACAATCGAAGAAGTCCTTAAATACACCTAACCAGATAAAAACTATGGCTAAATTTAAATACACGGCAATTGATGCCAATGGTAAGCAAAAGTCGGGCACGGTTGATGCGGAGAGTAGTGAGGAAGCAAATTCCAAGCTCAGCGCCTCTGGCCTGATGCCCACAAAAGTGGTCGCTGCCGGTGGATCCTCCGGAGGATCGACGAAGGCGGGCAACAATGAAAAGAAAAAAGCCAAAGGCTTTGGCCGTATCATTAAACAAGATGATTTGTCGACCTTTACTCGGCAGCTCGCGACGCTCTTGCAAGCAGGCCTGCCCTTGCTGCGCGCACTGGAGGTAATGATTCGCCAAGAGAAGAACCTGCGCTTTAAGGCGGTGCTTGAGCAAATTGCAGATCAGGTTAAGTCCGGTAACTCCTTTTCAGACGGCCTTTCCCAGCATCCTAAGATTTTTGACCGGTTATTCATTAATATGGTGCGTGCAGGTGAAGCGGGTGGTGTGCTCGATGTCGTACTCTCTCGTCTTGCCGGCTTCATGGAAAAAGCTCTGAAGACAAAGAAGAAGGTTAAATCCGCCATGGTCTATCCTGTCGTCGTGGTAGCCGTTGCCGTGGGTATCGTTGCTTTGTTGATGACGGTGGTGGTGCCAAAGTTCGAAACGATCTTCGAAGATATGCTTGAAGGTGCGGCTCTGCCTGTGCCGACGCAAATCGTCATTAATATTAGTAACTTTATGCAGCAGAATATTCTGCTCACTATCGGCCTCGTGGTCGGCATGTTCTTTGCCTCCAAGTTTCTGCTTAAGACGGAGTTTGGGGCGAAGGCTTTCAACTGGTGCTCGATCAACACTCCCAAGGTTGGCGATCTGGTGCGCAAGGTGAATATTGCCCGTATCACGCGAACCTTTGGAACACTTCTGTCGAGTGGTGTGCCGATTCTTCAGTCGATTACTATTACGAAGGATATTACCGGCAATGTATTTTACTCGTCTGCTCTTACCCGAATCCACGATGCAGTGCGCGACGGTGAGTCGCTCTCCTCACCCATGGAGCGGGAGACCGTCTTTCCCAATATGGTCACCAGTATGGTGGACGTTGGTGAGGAGACCGGCGAGCTTTCAGAGATGCTAAATCGCATCGCGGATAATTATGATGAGGACGTGGACAACGCTGTTGCCGGGATCACCTCGATCATTGAGCCTATCATGATTGTCTTTCTCGCGGTGGTTGTCGGTTTCATCGTTATTGCGCTCTTCCTCCCTATCGTGGAAATCATCAAGGGACTGACTTAATCGCGCATCCAATTCATTCAAAAGCGCAGCTTCGAAAGAGGCTGCGCTTTTTTGTAAGTGGTATAATATCGCCTTTAGCCGCCGGTTTGTTCGGCAGTCTCTTTTTCGAGGCGCTCGATATACTCAGTTACATTGCAGGTGAGCATGCGGGTGCTGCCGGGTGCGACTTCGAGAACTTTGTTGACCACGCCATCGAGGAATGCCCGGTCGTGGCTGACGAGGATGACGGTGCCCTCGAATGCGTTAATTGCATCCTGCAGGACCTCTTTTGATTTAATGTCGAGGTGATTGGTTGGTTCGTCGAGGATGAGGCAGTTGCCGGGCTTCATCAGCATCTTGGCCAGCGCGACACGGTTCTTTTCCCCGCCGGAGAGGACTTCGTTTTTTTTCAGGGCTTCGTCGCCGGAGAAAAGGAGGGCGCCCAAGGCACCGCGCGGGTTGGCCTCGTTGTTACCCACGGCAGAAGTTTCGACCTCTTGGAGGACGGTTTTAGCCGGGTCCAGTTCCTCGGCCTGAGACTGAGCGAAGTAAGAGATCACGGTGTTGAGACCTGTCTCGATCTCGCCGGATTGGTAGGGTTCGGTGCCTGCCATGATGCGGGCCAGGGTGGACTTACCCGCGCCGTTCACCCCTACGACGGCGATTCGGTCGCCGTTATCAATGCGCAGGTCGAGGCCGTCGAAGATGACGTTGTCGTCGTAGGCCTTGTGCAGGTCTTTGATGGTGATGACCTTGGCGCTGGAGGGGGGAGGCTCTGGGAATCGGAAGAAGATTTTTTTCTCGTCACGAGGGATCGTGATGAGCTCCATTTTTTCGAGTTGCTTGATTCGGCTCTGCACCATGCTGGCCTTCTTTACGTTGGAGCGGAATCTGTTAATCCAGTCCTTCATTTCAGATATTTCTTTCTGCTGATTCTTGTAGGCCTTGCGTAGGACTTCCAGGCGCTTCTCCGTCTCTTTCGCATAGTAGGAGTAGTTGCCCTTGAAGCTGTTGAGATTGCCGAGCTTGAGTTCGATCGTGCGGTTGGCTACTTCGTCGAGGAAAGCGCGGTCGTGGGAGATGACGATGATCGCGCCTTGGTAGTGCTTGAGGTATTGCTCCAGCCAGTGTTGGGAGACGATGTCCAGGTGATTAGTCGGCTCGTCGAGGATAATGAGCGATGGGTTTTGCAGGAGCAGTTTTGCCAGTGCGATACGCATTTGCCAGCCGCCGGAGAACTCGCCTGTGTCGCGATCCATATCCTTCAAAGCGAAGCCCATACCAGTGAGAATGCGCTCAATGCGGGACTTCATCTTCTGGGGCTCATATTGCTCAAGTTGCTGCTCCCACTCGCCGATCAGGTCAATAAGTTCGTAGTATTCCTCTGCTTCAGTATCCATATCGAGGAGTTCTGCGTCGGCTTTCTCGATCTTTTGCTGCAGCTCGAGGGTATCACCAAAGGCGCTTTGAGCTTCATCGTAGAGTGTCTGACCGGAGACAGAGATGCCATCCTGGGGGAGATAGCCAACGGTGACGTAGCCCGGCTGGTCGATGGAGCCTCTGTCGGGCTCGATCTCGCTCATGATCATGCGTAGCAGGGTGGTCTTGCCCGAGCCGTTTGAGCCGATCAGAGCGATACGGTCATGCGCGCCGATGACCGTGTTGATTCCGTTGTAGAGAACCTTTTTGCCAAAGTTGTGGGTGACTTGATTGATCGTGATCATGGTCTATGAGGTGGACTTATCTGTATAAAAGTGAAAGCGGGTAGAGGTGATAGGGGATACCGGATGCACTATGCGAGATTTTTCCTGCCTGGTTTCTTAGTACAAGTTGTCATTCAGCAAAGAAAAAGCCCGGCCAATGGCCGGGCTTTGTGACAGAGATGGAAAGCGTTCTTATTTGCTATCCCTGTTCTTCTTGTTTTTGCGCATGCCTTGGCCGGCCTGCTTCATTTCCTTACGGCTGATTTCGCCATTACCGTCCCGGTCGATCTTCTCGAAATGTTTGACCAGCTTATCAGCACCTCCGGCTGTCGCTTCTGCCAGTGAGATGGAGCCGTTGCCATTGGCATCCATAGCTTCGCGTTTATCGCGTCGCTCAGATTTGCGCTGTTTGTGGTGCTCCCGCATTTCATCCTTGGTCACTTCGCCATTACCGTTGGTATCGATTTGACTGAAGCGCTCGATCAGCCTTTCCGCTTTTGCAGCCTGAGCCTCTTCGAGGGTGATCATTTGGTCGCCGTTGGTGTCGAGCTTGCCGAAACCTTTGCCGCCTTTGCCTTCCTTGTCTTTTTTAGCGAGTGCAAGTGAGGGGAGAAGTGCTGCTGCCATAAGGCAGATGAGGATATTTTTTGTTTTCATAATATGATTTGGTTTGGAGTTTCGCAGCTGATTTGTTGCTGCTTACTTTACAAATCGTGTTCGTTGACGAAAAGTTTCAGTTACTTTTTCCGGTATATTTACTTTAAGTTCCCTCTCAGCCCACAATGCTCAGTCGGATGTTAGATCAAAACTTATCGGAGTTCATCCATCGTCTGCCCAAAACGGAGACGCATCTGCATGTCGAAGGCGCATTGCCCTACGAATTACTCCAAGCCATGGACCCGGAGAGATTTGCCGAGGCTCCTGCCTGCTGGGCTCCGGGGTTCAAGTGGCCCAACTTCGAGGCTTTTGAATCGCACCTGATCCAGCATGCGCTAGAGTGGTTTACGACGCCGGAGCGCTACTACGAGGCCGCTAAAGTGATCTTTCAAAAACACCTGGATCAGAATGTGCGCTATGTGGAAACGTCCTTTCATGCTGGGATGATTGAGTTTTTAAAAATTCCGGGGCAGGAGATACTCTCCGCGATCCGTAGCGCGGTGCCCGATGGCTTGGATGTCCGTATTTTTATGGGCATGTCGCGTAATGCTTACACCGAGGTGCTCGCGCCTGAATTGGAAGCATGTGTGAATTGGGAGGGGCTCGCCGGCATTGATTTGCATGGCGTGGAATATTTGCCCCTCGAAGAGTGGACGCCTAAATTTTGGGATAAGGCCCGTGCTGCCGGGTTGACGACCAAGGCGCATGCGGGGGAGTTCGGCCCATCCGGGCATGTGCGTGAAGCGCTGGAGACGTTGGGGGTGCGCCGCGTACAGCATGGCGTGCGAGCGGTGGAGGACCCTGAAGTGCTCCAGCTGGCGATCGATTTGGATGCGACCTTTGATCTGTGCCCAATCAGTAATGTGAAGCTTGGTGTGATTGATTCTATGGCGATGCATCCGATCCGCGAGTTCTTTGACCGTGGCCTGCGCTGCACGATTAGCACAGACGATCCTTTTTCCTTCGGGAACTCGCTTGAGGAGGAATACCACGCTCTTGCGCAGGATCTCGGGTTCACTCGGGAAGAACTTGGACAACTCGCGAAAAGTGGATTTGAGGTGGCACAGCTCGATGTGGCGACCCGCGCGAAGTGGAGCGCTGAGGTGGATGCCTTGGTTGCTGCGTTTTGATCCTCGCGAGCTGGAAGCTCCCGCTACTTTGTTGAACGTAGTGGGAGCATCTTGCTCCCGTCGTGGACTGGAGGATGCGTCACTAGGCTGCGGTGTTGATTCCCATCCGCGCAGAAAAAAGCCCTTCCGCGAGGAAAGGCTTTAGAAAGGCTTGAGAAAGTATTGATCCAGCCAACGCGAGTGGCGGCTGTTTTTCCGGCTTATTCTTCCGGCTTGGTCTTTCTTAGGCCGATGACGCGATTGCCGTCTTCCCACTGGCCGCGCTTGCGGAGCAGGTCAACGCGCTCGAAGCGCTTGAGAACAGTGCGGTTTTTTTTGCCACCACCGCCGGCGGCTTTGAAACTATTATGTTGGGACATGATGTGACTCCTTGTTAAAAGTGAAAGCGGGCGAATAAATGCGGGTCTTAAGGAAAGATCAAGGGTTATTTCCATGATATTTCGCCTTCTT
>Ga0307933_1002817_pt1 | contig 11525 bp, 19 predicted proteins | sample OrgLakmetageno88_FD_201811 | JGI IMG/M metagenome (GOLD analysis project Ga0307933, IMG submission 201811) | Saline water microbial communities from Organic Lake, Antarctica - #88 | ecosystem: Environmental > Aquatic > Non-marine Saline and Alkaline > Saline | place: Antarctica: Organic Lake...
TTCGATCGCTTACTTGTTTGATATAAATGAAACTGGTTACGAGATAGTATTCGTTCATATGGATCAAGCTGAAATAGAATCAGTACTAGCAAGTATTAGTAGTTATGAATAAAGACTCGTAAACAGTTTTGAATCATTTATACTGTAAGATAAGTAACTTATTCATAACGCCACTTTCATGAATAGAGAATCACATTCAACCCTAGTCGAAAATGCACTACAACACGTGCACCACACGCAAGCTTTACTGGCCTACGCAGCCACTGACGCCGACTTTGCTGAAAGTCTGGCTCATTATGTCCAACACCAGTTCTGGCACCCGCTGAGCCTACCGATTGAAACTCCTTCCACGTACGCTATCCCAGTTGACCGGCACGATGCGGTTCGGGTTACTCATTGGCTTATGCAAGAACTCGAAGAGCAACCAGAAGCCTACACCGCCAGAGGGGCGCTGAGCACCTGGGCCTCCACCTATAAAGAACCGAAAAACCTAGTCCTTGGAATTGTGGGACTAGCCATTATTGGCCCGACCCTTGGCCTGATCGAAAACAAGAAAAAGAAGAAAACTAAGTTACAATTAGTAGTCGAAAAAACGTGGGCAGAATCTTTTACACCAACAGAGCTAGTCGAGAAAACTCACGAAATCAGCCAAGCCGTCATCGCTAAAGAACTACGTAGTGCTAGAGGCAAGCTCGAATGCCTACACCCAGACACTGCCGACTGGTGTATGGCTGGGTCAGGTACAAAGCTACACACTCTGCCGTACAATGAAGTTGAGTTGATCTGCACCACTCTGGCATCCGAACAATTGTCACACATTGCTCTCTACCATAAAGACAAGTTGGTAGCCATTGGAATTTCTCCGAGTATTAGCGACCAGCTAGTAACGGACACACTACAATAAACAAAAACCGTGGACACTGTCCACGGTTTTTTGTTTAGCTACCCTTTTGCTTCTAACTCTTTTACCTTCTGCAAGGCAACTACGTACATACTTTCGGCCCAACCTAGTGGAGTATTCGGGTTCGGTTTATCAGTATTGGAGTAGTACAATTCCGGCACCACCCCCTCTGGTGTCACGGCATTTTTGGATCGACGTAGATAGTAGTAGGCTTTTTCCTTATCTCCTCGTTCAGCATAAATGATAGCCAGCCAAGCTAGACCAAAACACCATTCGGCCTCTTCACTAAATCCGTCGATATTATTATTGTAGTATCGATCAAGCTTATACCTAATTACTCCTCGCTCTTTAACTAAATGATATTCGACGTTTTTGAGAATCTCTAAAGTCTCTTCTTCGGTAGTAACATTAAACGGGTAGATCAAAGTTAGTAGTGCCAGGTCAGTAAACTTGGTTACTGATTCGCGTGGCAGAAGTGCACGCAGGGCATGCTCACCTCGCTCGATAGCAACGTCGGGCACTTCAAGCCAGTCAAGTTGATTCGCCTTTTTGAGTGCTGCGACACAGGACCCAATCGACGATGCGTGTACTTCGAGGTTTTCTTCCCAAATACCATTATCATCATCACCCCAATACTCAATTGCCACTAAATAATCAACGATCCGTTGGACCATTTCTTTTTCATCATTCGTCTCAATAACGCTTTCATCCATCAACTCGAGCGTCACTAGTAAATTAAGCACCTCACCCACTGCATCATTTTGACTATTTCCCCACTCTTCCCAGTACTCTTCAAATGTTTCAGGATGGAAGCGGGCATGGATGTATTGCCAAGCCTCGTTTGGTTTATGCTCGATTGCCCAGTTGATTTTGTCTTTATGTTTTACAAAGACTGACAAGAGCGCCTTCGCAGCATTTTTGGTGGTCACCATGTCACCAGTTTCAAGGAAGCCAAGCGTAATAAAGTAGATATCGCGTAACCACGCTTTATTATAAAAAGTATCATCAAGCGAAGCGGTGAATACACCAGGAACTCGCTCGAGTGTTTTTACAACATCTAGGTGTTGTTTAATCTCAGCATCAAAATCAAAGGTCATATCGTTAAAGAACTAAAATAAATAAATTACTAGGCAGCATGCTTCTGTACTCCTGGTGCCAACTCTGCGACCTGGCCAACCGTAATCCCGTCACCCGCTTTTGGGAGGTAAGACAATGGATACTCTGGTACTTCTGGCACTGGATTGGATTTCACTTCTACTCGCTCAGCTGGAGTCCGTAGCGGTAATTTATATTCGCTTCGATCCACATCATCCATTACGTCTAATCTGTTTGCAATCTCACTAGCGATAACACCATCCATGAAGCGGTTTTTATTATCTCCCGCCAGATCCTCTTGCAATGTTTGGAGGGCAATAATCTGTTCTCCTGATTCCATTGCTTCAAACTCTGGAATATCTTGGATTAATTGTGTAACTTTTTCTGGAGCCCGATCACGTAGCTCGCGCCAATCAGCTAAGTTTTCTATGTTACTTTCTCGTTCGCTAGCTGGCACGTTATTTTTGGGAATACCTTCCATAGACAGATACTTAACAAATAATGGCAAGTATATCATGAAAAAAGCGTACCAAATGGTACGCTTTTTTGAAGATTTGTAGCCCATACAGCACCCGAACTAAAAGAAGCTTTCGTGATTTGTATCGAGGTACTCTTGCTCTGATGCAGTTGTCTCTCTACTTAGCCGCTCATTTCTGTGCGGATACCGACCAAACTGGTCAATTATGTCTTTATGAATGTGTTCGTACTTGAGCGTCTCTTCTATCCCGAGTGACTCAAACAATGGTACCGCCTGCGCGTGGACTACCTTTGACTCGCTATGCATAAACGGCATGTACAGGAACATCCGTTCGGTGGGATCAAGCTTTTGATCCAACCCTGCTGCGATTGCTTGTTGCGCTATGGTCAATGCCATACCGTCGTACGCGAATGCTTGTCCAGAATCCCGAAATAGCTGCCGTGAAAATTGATCAAGCACAATTACTTCGGCCAAGTACGAGTACACCTCGGTCCGATACTGCCAAAACTCCCCCGCTGCGACCTGGGCATGGATGTCGGTAAAGCGATCAACAATCATTGCGTCGATCTCAGCCTCCCCACTAAATCGCTGTTCGTGAGTCAGTTCTTCAAACCAAAACCGTAGCACTTCCCCTAACTTCAGTCGTTCGTATTTCATATATAGTAGTGTAACAAATTTGCATTCTTTGCGTGAAGCCGGCATAGTTATCGCAGAAAGGAGATCTTCTATGGACAATACAGTGAATGACGCCGAAGTAGAGCGGCTGTCAGTTGTGGTGAGCAAAAAGGCCAAGTGCTTGCGCAGAGTCAATCCGACCCATCCGTTGCTTGTGTGGTATGAAAAGCTATGGGAATCGAATAATCTGCCAGAACAGATCGTCCGACTACGCACACGTATTTTTGTCCATCGGTTTACTACTGATCTAGAAGCCAGAAAATACTTCATGGTCGATGATCAGATCAAGACTGATGTCTTGGTTGAATATCTTGGTGCTCTTGAAGATGCACTATTTCATGTAACAAACCAAGAAGAGGAAGAAATGCATGCCTAACACACCCGACACGCGGTTGCTGCGCGAAAACGTGATCGACCGACTCAAGGATCAAAAACTTGACCCCGAAGATCTGGCAGAAAAAGTTGCAGAAGTGCGACACAGAACATTCGTTGAACTCGTTACTGAATTCCCAGAGTGCAGAAGCGACTTCGCCTAGATCGCCCGCGAGACATATCTCGCAGGCGGTTTTTTATTTACAAATGAGAAAATGAGGTGTAAGTTTTAACAAACAGTTCTATCGGAGGAAAAGAGATGAACATTACATCAAACCAACTACATCAAACCCTGCAACATCTTTTTCCCGAAAGCCGGGTTGAGAAAATTGAGGAAGAACAGGCAGCACTCCTCAATGCAAGCTGTGGTGATTATCATTGGTTTGGCGCTCTAAAAATATTTGGGAGCTTCACCAGCGAGACAGAGCAAATGCAAGCAATCGGCTTGTCGTTAACTTTCACTGACCAAGAAGGTGAGGCTCTAGATCTACAGCACAAGACCCAAGTTGACATAGCTGTCTTGAGCATAGAGTTGCAGAGCTATCTTGATTGGGGAACTTTGCTGCCTTGCAAAACACCTTTGGATACAATCGAGATGACGCTATCTCGGAGCTTTCATACTTCTGCTGCCGATTTAGCTTTGGCAAATAGCGATGACTTACGAAGCGAACTAGTCACAGCTTTGCTCCATCTCTCTGGTGAGCTGGAGTACATTGCCCCTGTCCTACAGCATTTTGCATCCACAGAAGAGTTCAACATGCATTTGATCGAACCGATGCTTCGGCCTGTTGATCAAACAGCCGGTTGCTAAATCAACTGCCCACGAGACATATCTCGCCGGCGGTTTTTATTTACAAACTGAATCGAAACGTGTAGGTTGAACTAGGTGGCATTTTTAAACAGGAGTAGCAGATGAATGTTGTAATTTCGCTTGAGCTTCAGGAGACTGATCAGGTACGAATGTACCAGCAAATGGCAGCCAATGCTTTTAGGAGCAACTCCGCTTGGCTTGGATCAGGTGACGAAGCACTTGAACTAGTTGCGGTTCTAGTACCGAATAAGGATGATGTGATACCGTTAGTGCAGTTCGCATTGCGCGATGGAAACGATGGGAGAATTCGTGCGCTAGTTGACGCAACAAAGGAAGGTGGGCCAATTCCTTTGAAGCCTATTATCCAATCGACCGAGCCGTACCTCAAACCTGAGTTCTTTCTCGCAATCGCTACTCACGCGTGCCTTGCAGCGAGCCAAGTGGAACAAGAACCATACCTGAGATCTATTCAATAAACACCTATCGTCTACAAGACAATACTTTGTAGGCGGTTTTTTATTTACTAACAAAAGTGAAGGCGCAGGTTGTCAAAAGACAAACCTGCGCCAATGCGGTCAACGTTCGCAGTGCACCCCAAAGGGCTTTTTCGAACAGTAGAGCCAGGACGTAGTCCAGACTCCGATGGCAGCGTGGTCGCGATTCGCGCCGACCCGCCTCATGCGCCCAGCTGACTGACTTGTAGTTAATTTGTGTAGAAACTTTTTTCTCCAGAGAAGATTTGTACCAAGGCATTGCGAACTGCTTCTTCTAGACCAACTTCTCGCACTACTTTGTTACCAGTGTAATTGCCCCAGGTATCAACTCCTAGCTCGCCATGAATATCTATCTCGTGCTCAGTGCGCAATGTGTTCATAATATCCATGTGATTTTGTACATCTTCATTAAGCTCTATACTCACCGACTGAGGTAAAATAATGCCACTTGAGTACGCAACGTATGTCTTACCATCATGGATTGCCGCTACCCACACTTCTTCAAACCACTCTCCATATCGCTGCACTAATCCACTCTCTATTCCTATATGCATATCAGCTTTTGGCTCACAAACAATACTATTCTTCGCGCGATTGATAGCACCATCCTTCGTCTCAACTCCCAGCGGAGTATCTCGCACCTCAGACTCAGCCGAGCACCCACCGACTGAAATGTCATTATGTTCCAACAAAAAATCTACCACCGATTCAACAGCAGCAATCTTTCGTTTATTTTGAGTTCCGACAATTATTTTCATACAGTTATTCTAACTTAATAGCTACCACAGTCCATCTCTTTTCATCTTCTGGCGTATAGTACTGGTACACGTTGCTGATTCTTTCTTCTGGAAACTGGGCAAACATTGACGCAAAATCGGGGAAGGTGTGCAGCGCAACAACAGCACACTCTAGCGTTTCTCCATTTTCACGATTTTCAAACACAATCAAATCCCCCACAGCTAACTGCCGACGCTTTTCATCATACAAACGACACTCAACTTTTTTGGCACCAGATTTGATCCGCTCAAACGGCTCAGGATGTAATCGCATTTTCATCATATTTTTATATCAAAAAGCTTAATTTTCATTGCTTCAAATATATCGTTGACTGCATGGACTGATTCTACTAGTGTACAAGGTCTAACCTTGCACACTACTTTGGTTTGCTGCCAATGTAGTAGTCGCACTTTTCTGGGTACTCATCATGCGTCCAGACTACGTATAAATACACCCCGCCTGCCAGGCAATCTGGCGGCGTTTTTGTTTATATAAACTTCATTTCTTTTTTACGTTCACTTGGTGGCTTCCATTCAACGTGCTCATAATAGTTAAAAACCTCACCGGCTTTGAATTCATGCATCGCTACTGGCACAATTTCGTCCATGTCTATTGCCATCTGCTCTCCGTCAACTTCTTCTATTAAATCTGAAGCTATTCCTTCTGAATCTATTTCATACACATACACTTCTCTCTCAAGATCAAACTCGTCAGCATGCTCAAAGCTAATTGTGTCATCACGTAAACTGGTCATACCATCTGGACCAGCCGCCATTGCTAGGGCAAAACCCAGACTGGGAGTAAAATAGATTTTATTCTGCAATTCACTTTCAGGCACATTAAAACCATCTGCATCAGGGTGTCGCGCTTGGCTACGTTTAATAGTTTCAAATTTATGTTTTGATGCGTGATACAGTTTCATATTTTGAGATCATACCTTAGAACTTCTTCTAACTCTTTTAATTCTGAAAGAATTTCTTTATTTCCAATCACGGACTTAACTTGTAAAAATTCATCGAGATTATTTGCAAAGTCTTTAATCTTTTGTGAGATATTACTATCACAGACCAGTAGAGATTCACTCGCAAGTCGATGTATCATTTTGTGGTCTTCGGTAGAGTATTCACTGAGTATCAAATTCCTACTGTAACCTATCAATTTTGCATAATTTTCTTTCTTCGCAGAAAGAAGAAAGTCTTGTCTTTTCTGAGAACGTTCAAAGCGATGAGTTAAGTAAGCGCCGCCGAATGCACCGACCAATGTACCTAAAACAGCAACTATAGTTAGAGTTATTTCCATATCACTATTATGCTAGTTAACAAGGAAATTTCAAACTTTGATGAGCCACAGAGAGCACAGAAAAAGCCGGAGAATTTGTGAATCACTCGATAAGGTGTAATTCACAAATTCTCCGGCTTTTTCTTTTGTTCTACTGGTAGATTTCAAAATGAGATGAGTGACGAGGAGGGTAGTTGAAAATTTTACGAGCGGGACTAGTGTCCAGTGAGTAAAATTTTCAGCGTACCGACAAAGTCAATCGCTCATTTTGGAATGACTACCAGGCGAAGTGGGCGAAAGCTCGGTTAGCCTCTGCCATCTTGTGCGTGTCCTCCTTCTTCTTGACTGCATCTCCTTCTTCTTTGGCTGCAAGGAGTAGCTCTTTAGCTAGGCACTTATGCATTGGGGTTCCCTTTTGCTTTCGTGCTGCTGCAATCAGCCATCGGTAGGCTAGTGCCTGTCGTCGTTCTGCTCGTACTTCACGAGGGACCTGGTAGTTGGCTCCACCGACTCGGCGAGAGCGAACTTCCATCAGTGGTCCGGCGTTGCGCAGGGCTGCGTTGAACGTTTCCATTGGATCGTCGCTGGTGTCTTTGTCAGCTTTGATGATCTCGAATGCTCCGTATACGATCTTGCGAGCGGTCTCCTTCTTACCGTCGAGCATGATGTAGTTAATGAAGCGTTCGACGTCAACTGATCCGTGCACGATATCCGGAGATACTGTTGGACGTTTTTTGATTGGTCGTCGCATAATGTTGTTAATTAGTGCGAATGAGTTGTTTATGAAAACAATTATCATTCTTCGCATAATATGATGCCCGAGAGTTTGACCCTCCGCATCGCGTCATATGATCTGTAGCGAATATAAACTATTTGTAATGTGAAGGAAACGTAGTCCTTCGGCTATGCCGCCAAAGCGTAAGAATTTCTTTTCTGATGAGGCCGGCAAGGAATTGAGTGCGAGCCGTACATTGGTACGGTGAGCGATCAATTACCGCAGCCCAACAAAGTCAGGGGAGGAATTATTATGCTTTGGGTTTTTTGGCTCCGTACTTAGAGCGTCCCATTCGTCGTGCATCAACTCCAGTTGCATCGTACTTTCCACGTACAACTGTATAGTTGACCCCGATATCTTTCACACGTCCTCCTCGGACAAGCACAACTGAGTGCTCTTGGAGAGTGTGTCCGATACCTGGGATGTACGCAGTAATTTCCTGACCATTTGATAGTCGGACTCGGGCAATCTTTCGAATCGCTGAGTTCGGCTTTCGCGGAGTCTTGGTTGTTACTCGAGTACATACACCACGTTTAAACGGAGAGAAGTAAGAATTTGGTTGGTTCTTGATTTTGTTAAAACCAGTCTCCAAAGCCGCTCGCTTACTCTTTCGCGCTTTGTCGGTTCGCTTCTTACGGGTTAATTGTTGAATTGTTGCCATAATGTAGCTCGCACACTGTACTATAAACAGATTATATTGCAATACACCCCTCTAGGCCCCGATCAACCAGAAAGTTAGTATTTGTGTTACTCGATACAGTGGTTCTGCCAGAAACACCACAAAGAAGAAAATCACTAACCCAAAACCAAGAAACGCGTTTTGTTCTAGGAACGCACGAAAGCGGTCGTACCCCATTCGAGCTGAATACGGGAGGAGTCGGGGCAGAATCTTTGAACCATCCAAAGGCGGGATCGGGACCAAGTTAAAGAAAGCCAAGAAAATATTAAGGATAATGACCTGTACTGCCAGCACAATGAATGTTTCTGACAAAGCCAGTGCATCGGCAAAACGAACAATCATGGCAAAAATAATTGCCAAGGCAATGTTCGAGGCTGGGCCGGCGGCGGCCACGATGGCTTCACCCCACTTTTGATTGGTGAAGTTATATGGGTTATACGGTACCGGTTTGGCTGCACCAAAAAGAATTGGTGATCCACTCATGATAAGGAGTCCCGGCAAGATAACCGACATTAACGGATCAAGGTGCACAATTGGGTTTGGTGATAGTCTTCCCTGCAACCGAGCGGTCGGGTCCCCCAACCAATCAGCCGCAAAACCATGCGCCATCTCATGAATGACGACAGATATGATAAGGATGACAATCATCGCGATTTGAAGTGGATCCATAGTCCAAGTACTATACCGCAATTCTTTTTGATACACCAAATCAATTGAGCAACTTCGTTCTCTTGAGAGGTTGCAAAATCAACCGTGCATGGTAGTATGGCGCCACTAATCGAAATATCTATGGCTAACGTTTGTCAAATCACAGGAAAAGCAACCCAAGTCGGAGGACGATACTCAAACCGCACCCGTGCGACGCAATTTAACCCGTGCGGTAAGGTAATGCGAAAGCCAAACCTACAAAAGAAACGAATCTACGTACCAGAAATTGACAAGCACGTAGTTGTCAAAGTATCTGCAGCAGCCTTGCGAACAATCGCCAAGAACGGTGCGTACGTAACACTCAAGAAAGCTAAACTAATTTAAGTAAAACTTTACTCATGTTGGTTGACACAAAAGACGCCTTAAGGCGTTTTTTGTATTGTATTTAGTAGCCTAATCCCGCAATTTGTCAGACAAATTGCGGGATTAGGCTATGTAGATGAGCAAAGAAACTTTCATAACCTATTCCCTCCATACCAGCTGACCATCAGAATAAAACGTCACAGTGCCATCAATTCCGGTATGCGCTGTTTGTATGTCACGGGCAAAAACTCGCTGCATGACCGACTGATCTGGGTGACCATAACTATTATCAATACCAGCAGACACCACCGCGTACTGGGGCTGCACAGTGTCGAGAAATAACTCCGAGGTAGACGTCTTTGATCCGTGGTGCCCCAGCTTGAGGACGTTAGACTGTAGCCCAGCACCATGTGCTGCGACCAGGTAATCTTCTACTCCAGTTGGTGCGTCACCGGTAAGCATAAAAGCGGTGTCACCATAGACCACCCGTACCACTATCGATGCGGTGTTACTAGCCCAATTAGTCGTCTCGCTGCCAGGTGAGAGAACCTCGATAGTAGTTGAAGCTCCAACTTGGATCACCTGACCAGCTTGCGCATATTGCCTGACGGCATTTTCTGCCGCAGCTACAGTGGTAAACATAGTGAACGCCGGCGAATCGCCCTCCGCTTGTGTCTCTACCAGCATATCTACCTGGTACCGCTCTAGTACATCGACTAGACCACCAATATGATCAGTATCTGGGTGGGTAGCGATAACCACGTCTAGTGAACGATCACCCCAAGACAGCTCGGCTGCGAGCTGTTGCAAAACTGCACTACTTTTTCCACCATCAATCAGTACTTCATAACCATCTGGTGTCTGTAGCAGGATTGCATCACCTTGCCCCACATCAAGAAAGTGAATTGAGAAATATGGTGACGGGTGGGTTGTAGGTAGTGTCAGTAGCACACCGCCAAACAGTAGGAATATCCCGATCACCGCAAGCTTGAGTCTTTCTACCAGATCCATAGCATCATGATACAATGATTTCATTATAATAATATGTTCTTACCTATGAAATACGAACCTGTATCATTCAATATTCCAGAGCTTGCTGGTATATCAAAAGAAACCATCGACGGTCACCTTGGTCTCTACCAAGGGTACGTCAAACACGTCAACTTAATCCGAGAAAAAATTGCTGCCTATAGTGCTGATCCTGACAACAACGGCTACGCCATCAGCGAAATGCAACGACGACTCGGGTTTGAGTTTGGTGGTATGCGTAACCATGAGTACTACTTTAGCCAACTAGAGGGTGGCCCAAGTGCGCTCCCAGAAGGGAACCTTAAAGAAAAAATTGAATTCCAGTGGGGTTCATTCGATGCGTGGCTCGAACGTTTCAAGCAAATCGCTATGACTCGCGGCGTCGGCTGGGCTATGTTATACCACGATCCACACACCGACCAGCTAGTACAAACCTGGGTTGATGAACAGCATCTTGGACAACTTGCGGATGTTGGTCTGGTATTAGCACTCGACATGTGGGAACACTCATACATGCGAGACTACAATGCCAAAGACAAAGGGGACTATGTAGAAGCTTTCTTCAAAAATCTCAACTGGGAAGTCGTTGCCAAGCGGCTCGCCTAGCGAAAGAATATTGGCGTTACATCCGGCGGGGAATCATTTGATTCCTCGCCGGTTTGTATTTCCGCTTCATCAACTACCTGCCAATCAGTTAGACCATGTATGTTTGCTGCAGGTTGGATTACATCTGTCTGCCGCCTTCGTCGCCAGATCGTATATACACCACCAAGCAACACATACATACCAATCACAGCCCAAACTGAGATATCAGGAATCGCCACCACCGCAAATGGAAAGGCGGCGAACAGCTCGGCCACGACCATAATGTATTGCAATGGCAAATACGCCAGTAACCCCACCAGTGATCCTAGTGGTATAGATACCGCACCCACCAGCCCGGTAATAAACGTTAGCAACATTGCGACTGGCACCATCGGTAGCACCAGCATGTTCACCAGGACTGACACTAGCGATACTTCGCCAATGTGATACATCAACAATGGTAAGACGAATATTTGCGTTACCACAGTAGCAAAGAATAGATCTCTGAACTTGAGCTGGGTCGAATGGGTGGCTAGGGTAGATTCAAATTGTGGTAGTACCAGCA
>Ga0307933_1002820_pt1 | contig 11518 bp, 9 predicted proteins | sample OrgLakmetageno88_FD_201811 | JGI IMG/M metagenome (GOLD analysis project Ga0307933, IMG submission 201811) | Saline water microbial communities from Organic Lake, Antarctica - #88 | ecosystem: Environmental > Aquatic > Non-marine Saline and Alkaline > Saline | place: Antarctica: Organic Lake...
CACAGCCGACTCGGATCATTTTGGCTTTTTTTTAGACCGACACTTTGAGTATCACGCATACATACCGGCACATTGACTATTTCAATACCAATAGATTGATCATTTAAATTTTCTCTGCCCTGCCACTTACTTTTGCCAGCATGCCAAGCACGGTCAGATTCATCGACCAATTGGATCACTTGTAACTGAGTGTCTGGGTAACTCGGGTCGTTACGCTCTGGTATCAGATAATGTGAGCTCAAGCCACCTTCTTCAACTAAAGCCGTCACTGATTTTTGATAGTCGATAGCGGTGTAGTGCATCACCAAAAACTTGATCCGTTGGCTATAGTTTTTAGAGTGCATGCGATCTAAGGGTAATGACGTGCAGCCAACAACGAATATTATCAGTAGGCTAATAGCCCAAAATCGCCGCGATGATGACCCAATTGTCCGCCATTTTGATCGATATTTAACACATTGCGGCATAACAAACTCCATCTTATAGAATAAATAATTATTACTTTTCAAAAAACGCGAAGTAATTATTCTACACATATTGCTGCCCTAATAATATGTTATTTTGAGCCTATATCTTTTGTTTTGAAAAACGAATCTACGTCTCATTTTGGGTAAGTTAGCTCTGTAGCTTTGACTATTTTGGTTGGGTATATAGGCGCACATTAAAATATAAATTATTGCGTTTTTCTACAATATTTAGATGTATTTAAAGGAATGACGATTACCGCGATGAACTTGGTGAATAATCCTAGAGGCTGGCAACATATATATTCTCCCTTAGCGCATGCAAATTGGCATGGTTGGACCCTAACAGATTTAATCTTTCCCTTTTTATCTTTATTGTTGGGTGTCTATGTCTATGTCTATGTCTATGTCGGGCCAACGCCAGCGTGACAACGGTTTAGGTCGCGCTGTAATGGGGCGAGTGGGGACTAAGTGGGGACTAAGTGGGGACTAAGTAGGGGCTAAGTGGTTGCCCATTAACAAAGCGTTGCGGACGTCTCGTTATGTATCATAAACAAATTTTATGGAAAGTATGTTCGACATTTTATTGCGATATTTTTAAGCGATGTTCTGTTTTAGATAGCACTGTCTTAGGCAGCATTGTGTAAAATTAAGAATAAAATATTAATTTGGAATAACATGCTTTTTTAGTTTAAATACAGCTATTTATTTAATTTTTATGAAATAAATAATGAGCAATTAAATGTCTTTGGGTTATAATTATTCTTAATCTATAAATAAAATATTTATGAGTGATAATGTCAACATTTACTAAAATCAAAGCGCTTAAGGACTCTTTCTCGATTAGTGAACTAAAGCTAGCAAAGTTTGCATTGGACTCATCCAATGCCATTCGAGAGTTATCTTCACAAGGGTTGGCAGATGTGGTCGGCGTTAGTCAATCCAGTGTGGTTAAATTTTCTCAGAAGTTAGGCTATAAGGGATATCCAGCTTTTAAGTTGGGGATTATTGATGCGTTAAACGTTTCTAACGTTAATACTAATTTGCACGGTAAAATCACGATCAGTGATAGTTTTGGGCAGATGTCGGACAAATTACTGAGCAGTAAAGTGTCCGTGTTGAATGAGACTCAGAGGCTGAACGATGAAAAAGCATTTATTGAGGCTGTAGAATTGCTTAAGTCGTCAAAACGAATTTTAATTTGTGGCCTAGGTGGTTCAGCATTAGTAGGTAAAGACTTCTCTTACAAGCTTCAAAAATTAGGTATGTTGGCTATCGAAGAAGCTGATACCCATGCACAACTTGCGTATGCTGCTACCTTAAGTGAAGATGATTTAGTATTTGTTATCAGTGAATCAGGCAATACTAAAGAAATAATTAATGTCGTATCTGAGGCTAAACACAATAAATCTAAAATAATTTCTGTGACGCGTTTTGGAAGCACTCCGATTTCTGATATGGCCAATGTGAAACTCTATTCTGTGGCAGACGATGAGTCAGCTCGTTTGTCGTCAATTCTATCCAGAACTGCACAAGAATTTATCATTGATATTTTGTTTATTGCCATTACCCAGTCATCGCGTCAAGGACGTCAGATCCTGGAAAAAACCAATGCGGTGGTAAGTGACTTTAGGCGTTTGCCGTAGGTTTGAACATGTGATGAGATGAAAAGAAATCAGGTGAAATTACTTCTTATTATCACGTTTAAGTATGGCAGCACTATTTATGTCTATAGCCTCTACTGTGGTTAGTCTGGATACAGCAAGAAAGGTTTACGCTGCACTTTGAAGGCTCGTATACCCGGTTTCCAGCTTCGTTTAATCTGTTCTGCGCTTTGTCCTTGTTCAATTGCCAAACGTAATTTGTTGCTGCCAGCTAATTTGTCCATAAAGTCAGGGCGCTCAAAGAAGTTGAGGTCAGACGCAGTGAATTGCTGATAGGCCTTAATAAACTGCTGTAAATCTAATCCTTGCTGTGCACTGTGTCGTAAGTCGATCCCCTTTAAAGCTTGTCCTTCTAATTTGGGTTTTAAGGCAGCGCCAGGGCGAGATTCAGGGCTAAAGCGAAAATCTCCTAATGACACGGTATTATGACCGATTACCTGAAACGGAAAATCCGTTCCGCGACCCACACTAATCGGTGTGGCTTCAAAAAAACACAACCAAGGATACAGTCGCACTGACTGGCTATTAGGTAAGTTAGGGCTGGGAGCAACGGGTAAGTCATAGTTCATATCCCGGCGGTAATGGCTGTTTGCAATAGTGATGAGTGTCAGCTCATCGGCGTTTTTTATCCATTTTTCACCTTTAATCATACGGGCAAGTTCGGCAACCGTCATACCATGTAATACAGGGATGGGATGCATGCCCACAAACGATTTATAGGCACTTTGCAGAATAGGTCCATCGGTGAATCTGCCGTTAGGATTGGGTCTGTCGAAAACCATAAACTGAGTCGAGGACTCTGCGGCTGCTTCCATCATGTAATGCATGGAACTGATATAAGTGTAAAAGCGAACACCGACATCTTGAATATCAAAAATGACGATATCCGCTTGATCCATGATATTTAACGATGGCTTCTTATTCTTTCCATAAATTGAGGTTATAACGATACCGGTTTTTCTGTCGATATCGTTACTGACAGGCGCACCGGCGTCGTGATCACCACGAAAACCGTGTTCTGGGGCGAAAATGCGCACCACATTAACCTGTTTTGACAACAGAAAATCCACGAGATGCACGTCACCGACCCGTGAGGTTTGATTGACAACTAACGCAACACGTTTGTCTTTTAACAATGGCAGGTAAACTTCAACCTGTGTTGCCCCTACCTGAATTGGTTCACGAGATGGCGGCGAAACACATGCCCCTAACGCGAAAACCAGCAGTACAATGCAACATTTCTGGAGCAGGCGCATCCAGATCAAACTAATTTACCCTTGGACTCGACCGCTTTTCGTAAAAATCCATCATTCTGTTTAAGCAGCGACATCGCCTCAGCGGCACTTACCCCAGTTAGTATCATCATAATAGCGACCTTTGCCTCGTTACCCGCAGCCTGTAATGTATCTGTGGCGGTGTGTTCATCACAGTCGGTTGCCTGCATGACAATTAAGAGCGCTCTTGCATATAACTTTTTGTTACTGGCATTCACATCGACCATGAGATTTTGATAGGTTTTCCCTATTTTTATCATACTGGCGGTGCTTAGCATATTAAGGATCAATTTTTGTGCGGTACCTGATTTCATGCGCGTAGACCCGGTCAAAACTTCGGGTCCAACAGCGGCACAAATATCTACATCAGCTTCCTTGCTAATAGCTGAATTAGGATTACAGCTTACTGCCACTGTTTTTGCGCCAATCAGTTGCGCATATTTTAATGCTGAAATTACATAAGGTGTGCGGCCGCTAGCTGCGATGCCAACCAGCACATCCTTTGCATTAAAGTTAATCGCTTTTAAATCTTCAATTGCAGCTTGTTGATCGTCTTCGGCACCCTCCACTGCAACTTTTATGGCTTTTTCGCCCCCCGCAATAATGGCAATCACAACGTTTTTTTCGATGCTAAAAGTGGGTATACATTCCACTGCATCTAAAATGCCTAAACGACCACTGGTACCCGCACCTAAATAAATCAAACGTCCCTTATTTTTAATGGCTTCAACAATGTTATCGACGGCTATCCCTATATTATGTAAAGCAGGCTTTATGGCGAGTGCTACTTTTTGGTCTTCTTCATTTATTTTTTGTAAAATGGCCTTAGTCGACAATAAGTCAATGTTTAAGGTCTCGGGGTTTCGTGATTCCGATAAAATAGTATTGAGCTCATTTAAAAGTGGATTATCATTCATATTTATTTATAACTCTTTCACTTTTCTTGATACGTCTTATTTGTTTGACTTGCATATAGTACATTTTGCCCACTCAAATTAGCCTGACTACATATTAATTCGTAACAGATCATTAATTGATTTTGTGCCATCTTTTGAACATTTAAAATGCCATCCAAAGGCAGTAACTTGGAGCTGATTAGAATACACCAATAGTTACTTCCAAGTAAAAGAACACCTTCTTCACGTCAGTCCATCACGCTAGCATGTAAGTTAAATTCAAGGTTTAAAGATCAAAGTGAGAAAGAATATATTATTCGTTGAATTTTGTATATAACAAATAAAAATTGATTTTAAATAGTTCTGCGATCGTATTTATGCAGAAGAAGAGTGGCAAACTGTTAATAAATATTGCTGCTTTTGGCCTAGATCAAGACGTTACTAGGCCGCAAATTTCACTCCCGCAAATGCCAATGTTCAACTTCTTAGGTTAAATATTCGCGTGGCTAAAATGTGTTCAGCTATAATTTAACTTTTCAGCTTCAATGTAGTTTCGGGCGCCACCCCAAAGCTTTGCTTTAAGTGGGATCATTAGACCTTGATTAAACTCGAAACCGTCTTCGTAATCTTTTTTGATTAATAATGGACCATCTAAATCTACAAACTTTGCTTCATTAACCAATAAAGCGATAGGAGCCATTGCCAACGAACTGCCGACCATACACCCTAACATTATCTCAAAACCTTCTGCTTTGGCTCGTCTCATTAATAATACGGCTTCAGTAAGACCACCGGTTTTATCTAGCTTTATGTTTACAACTTGATAACGACCCTTTAAATAATCAAGATCAGCTCGAGTATGACAAGATTCATCAGCACATAGAGGTATAGGTGAAACAAAGTTAATCAAATCGTGATCTTGACCCGCGGGCAGTGGTTGCTCGATTAAAACCACATTAAGTGCCTTTAATTGTCCACCTACGTCAGATAAATCGCTTATGGACCAACCTTCGTTAGCATCAACAATAAATTTACTAGTGGGCGCTGCACGCTGAATAGCCGTCATTTTTTCTACAATATCTTGATTATCCAACTTCACTTTAACCAAGGGGGGATTATTAAGTTCACGAACTGCGTTAGCCATAGCCTCAGAGGTATCAATACTTAAGGTTTGTGCTGTAACACAGCTAATTGCAGGAACGAGCTGAAGCAGTTGGGCAACGCTCGTATTCTGTCGTTTTGCTTTTAAATCCCACCAAGCGCAATCGAGAGCATTACGAGCTGCACCCGAGGGCAATGCTGCTACTAAGTATTCAAAATTCTCATCATTGAGTGTCTGTTCACAGAACACACTGAGCTGGTGTTTAACTTTGTCAATAGACTCTTGATAGTGAGTATAGGGAACTGCCTCAGCCCAGCCTATATTCTCACCATCATCAATTTTAACGATAATTACGTGCGCATGCGTTTTAGCACCGCGTGAAATACGAAAAATATGCTTTAGTGGCAATTGTTGATCAAATACGTGGATTACAAGCTGACCTGGCGTCGCTTTTTTTTGCTCTCTATTTAACGGAATATTCTTTTTCACTTTATCACCTATCCTAATTTTTTTACTATAGCGTCTGCACCATCACGCAATGGATCGACACATGGAAGCGAAAATTGTGCACTGAGTTCAGCGCAGATCTCTTGTCCTTTTTCTTCACTTACACTTGATGTGTTGACGGCAATGCCCACGACTCTAACCGCAGGATTAGTCAGCCTAGCAGCTTGAAGGTTTAGCTCAATTGTTGTTTCGATACTTGGAAATTGGGTCATTGGCAGACCTCGCATATGGCTGCGATTTAAATCGTGACATATCACTAAAGCATCAGGTTGCGAGCCATGCAATAACCCCAAACTTACACCGGCAAAAGAAGGATGTGATAGTGAACCCTGTCCTTCGATGACATCCCAATGCTCGGCACTATTATCTGGAGAGAGTGATTCTGTGGCACCGGATATGAAATCGGCGACAACACAGTCTATCGCTATACCTTGCCTCGCAATCAATATACCGCATTGGCCTGTTGCCCGGAAATCAACATTAAAATTTGATTTCTTCATCGACTGCTCAATACTTAAGGAGGTATACATTTTGCCTACTGAACAATCTGTACCTACAGTAAGTAACCGTTTTCCCCTGCGTTTCACACCATTGCCAGTTGAGAATTTTTGTAATGGGTGGCGAATATCAACTAATTTTGTTTGAGTTTGTTGCGCTTTTTCAACGAGTTCAGGAAAACTGGACAATTTTTCATGTAATCCTGAAATGATATCCAGACCAGCTTCCATCGCCTCAATAATGTAAGGTAGCCATTGTTTATCTAACCTCCCTCCACTATTTGCAAAACCTAAAACAAAAGACTTAGCACCCTTTTCAGACGCTTGTTTTATGTTCATTTTTTCAATGCCAGTAGTCACACTGCAACCCTTGACACTGTATTCGCCAACACACAATTCTTGACGCCAATTAGCCGCACCTAGCGCCATTTTGATGGAGAGTTTGTCCGTCGCATCACCAATGAATAATAGATATGGAGATTTAATTTTCAAAATAATGTTCCTTTACGTAAAAATTTAGGTCATTTGAGTAATTTTTATAAGCTTAACTAAAAGTAAAATTATTAAAAGAATAATTATTAAAAGACCGATTATTAAAAGCCCCATTATTAAAAGCCCCATTATTAAAAGCCCCATTATTAAAAGACTAATTATTAAAAGATTAATTATTAAAAGACTAATTATTAAAAGAACAAGCGCCTCAATTCTTCATAACCTAGGGTTAACCGTTAATTACAAAGAAGCCTTCCTTGATACGTTCGAAGGTTGAAACCCCAGTTGTAACTCTGCATGTGTTAGCACTTTATTTATTGATGGCTGAGAAACAAGTGATATTTTGGCGTTAGCAATATCTATAGAAAAGCGCCAACCTGGGACTTCCTAAGGCGACTCTTTCCATATTTTTAATTTGTAAAAGTAGCTAATATAAACACGTTGGCGAACATCTTAAATGGTACCAGCTTGTAAGTTTTGTTTGCCATATTCAAACAGCCATGAGTTCACTATTAAATTCACCCGAAGTTGGTGCTATATTGATCGCTCGCCAGCAGCAAGTATTAAGGAAAAAATCTGCATGAAACAAACAATAATGGCTAAAGAAGCTGCCCAGTCACCCCAAGTAATCCAACAGCAACTGCTTAACAACGCTAAGTTGTGCGAGCAGATTGGGCAAACACTCAGGGCTAATCCACCTCAATTTGTTTACATCATTGGCCGCGGCTCATCCGATCATGCTGGCGTATTTGCTAAGTACCTTATTGAGGTTGAACTAGGTATACCGGTATGTTCTGCAGCACCGTCTGTTAGCAGCTTATTTAATCAGCAGCTTGCACTCAAGAACGCCTTGGTGTTATGTATTTCACAATCGGGTAAAAGCCCCGATATTCTTGCTCAAGCAAAAGCCGCGCAACAATCCGGTGCCACTTGTATTGCATTAGTTAATGACGAATCATCTCCTTTAGCAATACTAGCGGATGAAGTGGTTCCGCTTTGTGCGGGAGAGGAAAAAGCGGTTGCAGCGACAAAAAGTTACTTAGCAACCCTTTCGGCTATCTTGCAATTAGTTGCAGCGTGGGCACAATCTACCGAAATTTTGAGCGCGTTAAATGAATTACCTGAGCACTTACAAAAGGCTATTGAAGCACCGGCACAGTTATCGCTTAATTTTGTTCAACCGCTTCGAAACTGCGTTGTCTTAGGCAGAGGTTTTGGCTATGCCATTAGCTGCGAAATTGCATTAAAGCTTAAAGAAGTTTGTGGCATACATGCTGAAGCATTCAGCAGCGCGGAGTTTTTGCACGGTCCAGCAACCTTGGTATCGAAACAGCTTGCTATCATAGATATTGATCTTAACGATGAAACGTCAGCAGCTCATCGTGCGCAGGTTGCGGAAATGAAAAAACGCGGAGCCATTATTATTCAGCTTACGGGTCTTGCGCAAAAGGTGCATCCACGATTAGCACCGCTGACAATATTACAGCGCTTTTATTTGGATGTAGAGCAGATTTCTGCTGCAATGGGCTTGAATCCTGATGCCCCAGAGGGTTTAAACAAAGTGACGCAAACGTTATAGGCGTAGGAACAAGTTATACTGTTGAACTTTAATTACAAATGATAATGATTATTATTTGCAATTACATTCCATTTTGTTTATCTTTTATGTGTTCTCAAATTTAAGGAAACGTTATGGCGCTTACTTTTCTTTGCTCGGTCCATCGCGACTGGGTTTATCTTCATCCTCAAGATGCATTAGCTCAGTTGCAAGCGACACAGCAGAAGGGAGAGGCACTTATGAAAAAACAAGAATGGCAAGAAGCCATGACGTTTCTGGGTTGTGCATTTCAAACCACAGAAATATTAATAGAGCTGCGGGGTAATGAACAATCATTTTTGTTATCTAGGTTAACCAATTTAGCCATGTTGCTTGCTATTAGTTTCGCTAAGTTAAATGCAATTAGTTACGGCGAAGAGATTCTCAAACAAGCCCAACATAGACTGCAAATGGTCGCCCGCAATTCTTTAGGCAATCAGCCTACGCAAGTTCATATTCAACAATGTCTAGTGGCAGTAAAAAACAGCTGCAAGGAATTGGTATTTATGCATCTAGTGGCTGAAGATATCACGACAGCTCGGATACATTAACGCTAATACCCATATGACTAACGAAAACCGCAAGAGTTAGTCTATTATGGAAAAAACCAAAAACCATTCGTCATAAGGAATGGTCATTTTTATACTCAAAATTACTGGAACTGTACGTCGGCATCAACAAAGGATCTGAGATGATGCCGACGCTGCTATCTAAAAGTTATGACTAACCTGTAACAGCAAGGTTCTTGGCTCACCCGGGAAATGACCATTGCGTTCATTAAACCCACTAGATGCATATTCTTTGTCAAACAGATTACGAATATTTAGCTGAATATCAACTGTTTTATATGTTGACCTCCAGCTAGCATCCCATACAACGTATGATTTAACTGTTTGGCCACTAAGGCTGATACGTTCACTAACGTAGTCCATACCTATGGCAAATGCAGAGTCGATAGAAAGCATGTCGTAACGTGTCCAGAGTCCGAGTGTATGATCCGGTGCATTCACGAACTCATCACCAACAGAGTTACGTATCGAGTTAGGCAGTCCACCCGTTATTTTTGCATCGTTGTATGCGTAATTGAATGTGCCTGTCCAGCTCTCGGTGATGTCACCGACTACATCAAACTCGATGCCTTTACTGGTCACCTCTCCGATTTGAAACACACTAGGTTGGCCGTCGTTTCTCCCGGTGTCGTCCGGGTTGCCAACGGTGACATTGTCTTTAACGATGTCATAAAATGTCAGTGTGGTTAATATTGCATCGTCAAACCACTTATTTTTGACCCCCAACTCCCATTGTTCGCTTTCTTCAGGCTTTAGCTCGCCAGGTACATCGTCATCTAAATCATCTAATACCGAAGCAAGTGATTGCGGATTAAAGCCACTGCTTTTTGAAGCAAAGACCGACATATCTGCATTGGGTTTATAAACTACGCCAAAACGTGGCGATATATCTGTATCAGAATAGCCCAAACTATTGCTATTGTCTTCTTCTTCAAAACGGTCGTAACGCATGCCAACAATGGCCTGCCATTGCTCACTCAGTGCAACCTGATCTTGAATGTAAATCCCTGCACGCGTATTACCTGCCTCTCTCAAAGGAAATTCTCTGACCAGATAAGTAGAAGTATCGGCTCCATACACAGGATTAATAATATCTATATTAGGAATAAGAGATGGCAATCCACGACCTGCAATAGGCAAATACTCAGTATCATTTACAAAATAATCACCACCCACGAGGAGTGTATGTTGCATATCCGCTATCGATGTTGTGTAAATAAAATCAGTGGTCACGCTATATTCATCGTTAGTGCGATATTGGTTGCGGAACTCTCTTACCATAGTGCGGCCATCTTCTAACAACCCCCTGTTCTCATGATAGTTTTGGGTTCGTTCATTAGTCAGGTAACGCACAACAGTCGTGTTTGATAAATTTTCACTGATATCTGTGTTGATTATCGCTTGCAAGACATCCGCTCTGACACGCTGAAAGTCTGTTTTTTCATTTGGGCTATAGCTAATATCGGTTAGGAAGTTACCATTATCGTCTACTGGCACACCCCTTAATCGGTGTCCCCCGAGGTCTTGATCGATAAAGTCATACTGGAATATAACTTCACTGTGTTCATTAGGCAGCCAAGTCATTCCTAATGAGAGCAAGGAATTTGTCTCATCAGTATTATTTCTAAAAGGCTTTACGTTTTGATGGAAGCCCCCTACACGATATGCTAACATATCACTCCCATTCATCGAGCCTGTGAAATCCGCAGAAATCCCTTTGAGGTTGTAGTTTCCAGCAAAAAGTGCGACTTCTCGCTGTGTTTCAAATTTAGGTTTTTTGGTCACATAATTTAATAAGCCACCTGGTTGGCCGCCACCATAAAGCATGCCTGAAGGGCCTTTCAGTACTTCAATTCTTTCTATATTAAATAGCTGCGGTATGGAAAAGCCGCCGTATGGGTCGCCTTGAACACCATCATAACGAACCTGATCTTGGCGAAACCCTCTCGCGTTTACACCGGAATAAGAAAATTGTGTCATGCCCGAAATAGACCGGTAAACGTCACTGGTTTGACGAGCAGCTTGGTCTTGAAGAAGTTCTTGGGTTAACACCTGTAATGATTGAGGCAGGTCCATGTAATCGGTTAGCGTTTTTGTCGCCATTGCAGACTCTTGGAAGAAATAGAACTGTGTTGCGCGTCCCTTGACTTCTATCACCTCAATTTTCTGCTCCTCGCTTTGCTGTGCTGCAATATTACCACTGAACCCAAGAGCTAAAAGCGCTAGGGAAATTTTATTTTTATTCATGAAATAGTCCGTTTTCTTTATATTTGGTGTGAACAAGTTAATTTGTTGTGGAAATATTAGTGTAGATAACCTATTATTGCAAATAATAATCATTATCATTCGCATAAATACAGGGACGTCTTTTGAATAGAGCAAAATGGTTTAGCGTTCACAGTTGGGTCGGTGTTCAGCTCTCAATATTGCTATGTTTTGTGTTGATTACTGGTACC
>Ga0307933_1002822_pt1 | contig 11515 bp, 7 predicted proteins | sample OrgLakmetageno88_FD_201811 | JGI IMG/M metagenome (GOLD analysis project Ga0307933, IMG submission 201811) | Saline water microbial communities from Organic Lake, Antarctica - #88 | ecosystem: Environmental > Aquatic > Non-marine Saline and Alkaline > Saline | place: Antarctica: Organic Lake...
GCCCAACCGATTGGAGCAAATGATCAACCAATTGGCAGGTGGTGAACTCGTCCAAGTAAAGGTCGTTGGCATGGGTGGCACCAACTCGGCAACGGGTGCTATTATTTTGGAGTACGATTTGATACCGGCCGACGCCAAGAATCCCGACGTGATTGTTAACTCGTACGCTACCAACGATATGCACGTGATAACCATGCGTCAAGCACAAAAGGGAAATACCACACTGCGGGACCAAGTGTTTGACATGACACAAGACTATGTTCGACAAGCGTTGCGGCCTCTGACTTGCCAGGATGGCGGCGATAGCCGTCAACGCCACCAACCACTGCTTTTACACTTGGACGACTATCTGGGAAACGAACAACGAGAGATCTGGTCCACCACGGCATTGGCACAAGGTGTACACGTCTTGGCGAGCTACTATGGCTTTGCTTCTGTCTCATATTCGGATATGGTGCGCGACTGGGTGTACGGAGATACGCGCGAGACCTTGTTCTCGGCCGACTGGTACAAGGAGGGAGAATTTGGTCGAGAGATCCATCCTGGAGTTGGAGCTCATACAACCATGGCGTGGGCAGTTGCTTATAATTTTTTGAATTTGGCAACGACGCATTGTGGTATGGTGGCTGCAACTAGTAGTGGAAACCGAGACGTGAAGCAACTCGAACGACGACTACCAGATTCGAACGACCTCACCGGAAGGCCGCAGTCAATGCCACAGAGTCTACCACCGCGGCTTACCAAAGTTATGTGTTTAGAGGATATCAGCGAGGTATGGCAGAGATCAGCAGCGTTGGAAAAGATGAAGGCGACCTTGGGATGCCAGGAGCGGTGTCCTTTCTCCTGGGTTGGAGGCATAGATTTGCTCCAGAGTGACGAAAACTGGGTGAGGGACTACTTTAATGCCTTCACCATGAATTCAAATACGAGCGGCTGGAAGCTGCACGCGGGAAATCAAAAGATGGGCTTCATTCCAATCAGTGGGCGCCACGGCGCCGAGATGACGCTTACATTTTCCAATCTCACTCAATCGATTCAAAGTCTAACGTTCTTTACTATGAAAAGCTATGGCGACAAATGGAAAGACAGCCGAGCTGAAGTAAAGCTATGGAAAAGAAACAGATTACAGCGGAGCTGGGACGAAGTGGCATCTCGAGAGCTCGTCGGATCCCACGATAAGATTGCAAGCGAAACATACATCGACGTGATCAAGCTGCCAAAGGAAGTATCTGCTGGCGACAGCATACGGATGACAATTAAATTTCTGCAGGGGCAGAAATTTAAACTAATGGGGCTAGCTGTCTGCAGCTGAACGATAATAGAACATGATTCATAATGTAGCACTACTAAAGTTCACTGACTACACCTGTTGAAATATGACCGTTTATCGCCCACGAGAAGCAGGTGGATGGTGCAGAATGGTCCTTCCGATCTAGATTACCGTCTACCCCTTCCACCCCTGCCTCGCCCCCCTCTTCCGCGACCGCCGCGCCCACTTGCTTTCAAGCGATCCGAGCCGTAAAAGACTCGAACCATCCCTTGGATGACTGCGTCTATAGGGAAACAACCCACGTGCGTTATCTCTCCAGCAGGCAGAGGGGACTCGTTTGTTTTAAAATCAGATTGCATGAGGTGGATTCCCAAAACGTCGTCCCTACGGTCGAGAACGATAACCTTCTCGATGCTTTGTGGGAGATAGACAATGGTCGGCGCTCGTGTCGAGACCAGACGCCACTTGGGTCCGAACTGTGGATCCAAAATAAAGACGCCGTCAGAATCTGGATCGGGGCTTACCGTTAGCTCATCTACCAAAGGATGCTTGTCGGGCAATGGGCATTCCAATATCAGCGACTTGCCGACCATCTTGAGAATCTGCCTTTCTTTACGTTCATCCTCGCGGTCTTCTGGATTCTCTGGTAAATCACAGTCGGGGCCAAGCGCCCACGCGGGGTCGTTGAAGCAGCGGGGACACAGAGGGAAGTTCCTCGGCGGCTGGCCCACAGCGTACATACAGAGTTCAAAGTTGCACCCTTCCGCGGAACAAGTTCGGCCAGTCCACTGCTTGATCAGGCCTCCTGCAGGTAAGGGATACACCGTCTCTGTCCATTTGTTGTAGAGCCTTGCTGGCGGACCTGCGATGTATTGGAGATAACGCCGAGAAAGTCCGCAACGTGTAAACGGCTTGCCGACGTCTTCCAGCTTGGAAAACGAGGAGCCAAACAACACGTCCATCTTTCCAATATCCTTTACAAAGCCCTCAAACTTGGAAGAGAACAAGTCAATAGCTTGCTTGACGACTTCCTCTCTACTGGCAAGACCCTTGGATATTCTGTTGCACTGGTCTTCGATATCCGATCTCACCTGTGGCAAAACGAGCGAACTGTCGATCTGGTGATAGCCCTGGACTAGAACCAGCCCCAGTTTGGATGGAATCAGGCGGCGACCCGATGATGCTAAAGTCACGTAGTTTCGCTTTTGAATATTCTCAATATGGGTAGCAATGCTCGCATCAGTTCCAATACCATACCTCTCCATCATCCCAATTAATTCAGATTCTGTTAGATACGTTGGAGGAGTCGTCATCTTTTCTTTCATATCAAGCGTAGCTCGAACTGGTTGTCCCGACGTGACTGCCCCTTTCATTGAGTTGGACGTTGATGGTGCATTAATGAGAGGAAAGACTTCGCCCTTGACGAACTCGGGTATGACCCGCTCCTCCTCGTCTTCGTCGCCGACTTCTCGATTAGGATCGACGTCGTCTCCATACTCTTTATGCAACAGGACAGCGAGAAAGCCCGGGGAAACGAGCTTTTTACCGCGCAGAGTAAAACCGCCTTTGTCACCGAGCGCTTCTACGCCAAAGTCGACGCGGTTGGATCGCCAGATCGCGTCCTGACTCACGGAAGCGATAAAGTGCCGTACAACGAACTCGTACACTCTTGCCATGTCACCAGAAAGTTCCCCTGGTCTAGCCGCTCGACATGGAGTAATCGGTGGATGGTCTCCCATATCCACGCCACCCCGAGACTTGTTGTGGCCTTCTCGAAGCAAGCCCCGAACTTGATTTCCCCATCGATTGTCGATAACCTGTTCCTGAAGAGTGGCAGGAATATCAAACGATTCGGGATATGCGGAGGACTCGGTACGAGGATAAGAAAGGTACCCACTGAGATAAAGACGTTTAGCCGTCTGCATGGCTGCATGGGGACCAATACCGAGCACTTTACTGCAAGCCTTGAGCAGCGCGACTGTATTGAGCGGAACAGGACGGCCTTGCATCTTTTCCTTAATCACAACGTTTGTCACTCGAGCCACTGGGTTCGCCTCTAGTACTTGCGCCTTGAGCTTTTCAACCTTGTTCTTGTTGAAGGAGCGACCCGAGTTCCAGAGAGCACGCATCGTGCTACCACGCTTGAGTACATTCAGCTCCAAAGCCCAATACGGTTCCGGCTTGAACGTTTCAATGTCAATGTGCCGTTGCACGCAAAACCCCAGGGTTGGCGTCTGACACGGACCGTAACTGAGGACTGCACTGTCCAAATCGGCGTAGCGACCTTGAAAGAATCGCGTCTGGAACCTTGAAAATGCCACTCCCACCTTGAGATCTAGCTCTTGACGCGCGTCAACTGACAAGGCTTGATTCTTGTCGGGTTTGCCGAGTGCGTTGTACGCCTTGACAATGTCTGTCGGGTTAATGGCCGAAAAGTGCGCTCGGTACACTCGGTCATAGTTGGACGAGCTCCCTCCCGCCTTCATCAAGTGCATGCAGCAATCCAACACTTCAAAGTTAATGCTTTCGCCTTCGCGATCGCAGTCCATCCAAAGGACAATAAAGTTGACTCCCCGCGCTTCATCCTGCAAGTGTTTCACGATGGATCCCTTTTGCGGCTTGCGCACAATCGGCGCGGTGAACAGTTCGGCCGGATCCACAGAGTCCCAGGACTGAAACTGAGGTGGAAAGTCGACGGAAAAGAGGTGACCCGCAACCGACGTGACGCGATGGTGGCAGCGACGCGCCTGGGGTGCCTTGGGAAAGGGCGGATCTGTGAATTCGTACACGGGCAAGGACTTGCTTCTATAATCGGTCTCGCCTCGTGGTGCGAGCCCGTCGGCAATGGCTTGCGCAATGCTCGGCTTTTCTGCCACGTGAAGAATGGTAATGTCCTCGCCTCTGGCATAATTGATATTGCTTGTTTGTTGCGGTTCACTGGGAGGGACGGAAGGAGCGAGATGAGGCGTCGCGGAAGGCGTTTGGGAAGCTTTTGTTTCATTCTTTTTCTTGCTATTGTTGTTGTTACTTTTGTTTGATACCTTTCGATTTGCCTCCTTTCCCCCCTGATCGTTCCGTTCCTTGCTGTCCTTCTTCTCCGTCTTACCAGTATCTCCTGACTTGGCATTCGACTGCGCCTCGCTTTTGCTTTCCGCGGGGGAATCTTGTTTGTTGCCTGGCACTTTCTTGTTCTTTCCCCTTTTCTTGCTATTGCTCTTCTTTAGGGTTGAGGACTGCAACAGTGACGATTGTGGGCTCGGAGTCTCTTCCCTCCCCGACTCTGGTTGTTCCAGTTCACTCTGCGTGTGATCCTTGGCGGCATGGACGGCAGCCGTCGACCGACCTCCCGAACGGCCTCTTCCTCTCCCACGACCACCACCACGGCCTCTTTTTCCACCACGACCACTAGCACCTCCACGACCCTTGTTGTCGCCTATATTCGTCGCTGGTGGAGCAGTCTCGTCGGCCATGTTTAATACCGTAGCATGCTTTGTTGTTGATTGTTGTTGAGAGAGAAATGAGAAGAAAAAACCGAAATTAAATCGTACTGAAAGTCAGGAGTGAGAAAAATGCGACACATATTTATTCTGATAATTGTCGTTTATAGAAAACGAGTACTCTCAATGGTCTTGCCTCCGACCGATAAAGATCCGCGAGGATCGTCAAGGAACGACGATCTACAAAGGCACAACAAATTCCAAAGACCATACCGAACACAGACTGTAACAGACTCTACAGTAGCCAAATCGAACCAGACCAAGCCTCCTTTACACACACAAACAAAATGTCTGGCATTGGAGCTTCCGGATCCGCCATGGGCGGTCAATTGGAAGAAAAATTGGACCTGTCGGCGGAAACCGACGCCAAGCTCGAGCAAAGTACGGCGCTGATGCAAGCGGGACAACTACAAGAAGCCCTCCAGCTCTTGACCGCCTTGGAGAAGCGCTGCCGAATTGGTAACGACACTCCCTCGCTAGTACGAGTCTGCACAACCGCGCTCAAGCTGTGCAAGGAAGCGGGCGACCAAGAAGCCTTGCTTTCCACGCTCCAGACATTGTCGACGCGCCGTTCGCAAAAGACGGCGGCCGTCAAGGCCTTGGTGCAGACGGCAATGCCCTGGTGCATTATCGAACCGTATGCGCCGTTGCCAGTCTCGGCCGCGGAACAGCCGGCCCGAGACAAGCTCGTGGATGCGCTTCGGGAGATTACCGACGGCAAGATTTTTCTCGAAAAGGAACGCGCGCAGTTTACCCGCGCTCTGGCGGCCATTAAGGTGCGTTGTTGGTGATGCTGTACTGCTGGTTGTTGGACGTTGGTGTGTTTGTTGTAGTCGCTGGGTGTATTGTTGCGGACTACAGTTTTCATGACTAGTACTACATTCTGCATGTGCAGGAGAATCTCTCACGCCGTTGGTCCACGTATTTTGTCTTTTTTCATTGTTGCGTATTGCAGGAAGAAGAAGGCGACGTGGCGGGCGCCGCCGATGTCTTGCAGGATGTGCACGTGGAAACGTTTGGGTCTCTTTCCAAGCGCGACAAGGTCGAGTTCATCCTAGCGCAAATGCGCTTGACGCTAGCCAAGAAGGATTACGTCCGAGCCGCCATTGTGGCTGGCAAGGTTTCTAGAAAGCATCTGGCAGAGGAAAATATGGAGGAGTACAAGGTCAAGTTTTATCAACTCATGACCATAAATCATCGGCACGACAAGAACGCATTCGAGTTGGCCAAGGATTATCACGCAATTTACTCGACGCCATACATTCTCAAGGAAGAGGCAAAGTGGATGGAGGCCTTGCAATCGACCGTCGTCTTTTTGGCTCTCAGTGCTCACGACAATGAGCAAAAAGACATGTTGAATCGCATCAACCTAGACACCAATTTGGAAAAGCTACCGGCCTGCCAGTAAGTGTACTCGATGTGATCCGTGCTCTGTGGAACGAAGTGAAGCAGAGTGGAGTAAAGCACCCGATTCCAACTATCCATTGTACTCACATTCAAGCTCTTTTGCATTTTTAGAACGACTATTAAACTCTTGCTAAAGAAGGAGATTGTCAACTATCCATTGCCCAACCAGGCTGAGCTGGAGGCCTTGCCTGCCTGTCTGGAGGGAGGCGACGAGTTTTCCAAGCACTGGCACGAAGTCTTTCACAGCCGTATCATTCAGCACAATATCCGAATCGTCTCGCTTTACTATAAGCGCATTCATGGCGCACGATTGGCGCAACTTTTGCAGCTGGAACCCGAGCGTTTGGAGTCCGAAATTGCCAGCATGGTCAGCGACGGTAGCGTCTACGCCAAGATTGACAGGCCTAAGGATATCGTTCGATTCTCTGCGTCCAAGGCACCCGAGGAAGTCTTGTCCGACTGGGCGTCTGACATTGACAAGTTGTTGCATTTGGTGGAAACGACTTCCCACCTTATCCACAAGGAGAACATGACGGCCCAGTAAAATAAAAAAGCTGTCTACGTTATCTGTAACGTTGATTGAGGGAATAAATAAACCTAAAACGAATTGAAATAGTTGATACGATATATTTATTCTCTGTATTGCTTATGAATCTAATAATTCTACTGTCGGCGGATTCATCGTTCTTGTTGATGACAGAGCTCGCCAACCTGCGGAGTGCGTCGCCAAGATGGAACTTTGACTAGGATAGCGACAAATGTCGGGTGAAGCGTCACCAATCACCATGAGTTTGGACCAAAAGGAAAAGAGCTGCGTCACATCACCGATTTGGACGTCTCCATTGCCTTCGGTGGCGACTACTTCCTTGCTCAGGTACCACAGGATCGTCTGCAAAGCGCAAGAGAGATTATGTATTTTTGTTAGTTAGATCCCACAAATAGTCGAAGCAGGAAAGCCAACCGACCAAGAAAAAGGCCCCGAGGTATTGGCCACTGACCTCATTGGAAAACCGCTTTGCAATAAGACATCGAAGCATCTTTCCGGGTTGGGCGACCTCGCTTTCATCTCTTGACAAGTCTAGCACTGCCTCTTCATGAGAACTCCGCATCGATCGACGTTCGACTCGCTGCACTGGTTGCCGAGGCTTGGTAAAGACAAAGCCATTGCCGTTACTCCCTGTGCAGTGGTAGATTCCATTTAATTCAGGGTCTCCCGCGTTGGTTACTTGCACCCGTCGACTCAAGAGCAGGGTGGGAATACGAACATGGGTGCCAGTGGCGCTGATCGCGACCCCTTCCAGTTGTTCCTTGGCTCGCAACAGCATCATGACATTACTCAGCTGTCGCTCACTGCCAACATCTCGGACTCGACGATTTGCACTCTTGTTGGCCATTTCCAATAAGCGAGAGCATGTACGTTGACAAGCAACGAGGCTTTGGCTCTCGAGGAACTCAAAAATGCGCAAGATAATGTCGTCGGCGGCCATGTATTGTATAAAGGAAAAGCTGGATCCTATCTCATTGACCTTGCCATGTGCATGCTCCAGACGCTCAAAGGCGGCCAAGAACTCTCGATACTCGCGAGTTTGGCGCATGGCTCTCTCATGCTCTGGAGGAATGGATGAGAGCCAACGACCACACTTCCCGAGCTGGTATCCGGGAACCTCTTGGTCTATCACGACTACATCCTTGTCCGCACCTCCAAAGTGTGCCATGGTGTTGGATTTGGATTCCTTCGGATCCATTTTAAGGAAAAGAGATATCCCACCAGACGACTCCTACAGCCATTATATTGCGACCTGGACAGCAACTTTCGACTATCCGTTTCGTCTCTGCTTCTTTACTAGAGTCTCTTGGGCGTTGCTGCGGTGGAAGAGTGCTGGTTATGGCAAAGGAGGGTCAAAGGCCGGAAGGATGCATTCGAATGACCCTTCTTGGGCTTCTGTCGATTTTATTATACGTCCATCATCCTAAGCCGATTTTTGTTGCATCAAAGATACCAAGAAGGACATACCGGAACGGACGGTAGCACACCCGCTTTTGTGAAGTGGAAATATCGACGACGCGACTGACTCACTCGACTCGGAGCTCTATGTACGTACGTACTACATACCGGTATGCTCTCGCAACAGAAGAGTACTCTAGACTAGTAGACTATGCGGTACTAACATCTGAACCTATAGTATCTAATGCTCACTTGGCCACTCCTTTCTCCTTCATTTCTTTGTCGTCCGCGCCATCGTCGTCGTCTTCATCTTCCCAATCAGCTTCGAACTCTTCGTCAAACTCAGCATCCGCGCTTGGATCGTATCCTCGAATGGGATGGACGCCCGTTCGGTCAATCACGTTGGAACCGGGGAACTTGCTTTCCATAGTATCAATGACGATATCGTCCGGCTTTTGTTTGAGAATATCATCACCCGCAAAGGCCATGTGATCCTCATCATCGTCAAACTCTTTGCCCCATTCATACAGGTGAATCTGAGTTCCCAGAACAACTTCTTGCATGTACGAATCCCATCCAGGCATTTCGTAACCACAAGTAATGATTTTGCACTGGCGTCCCATGAGCTTCTTCTCCAACAAGGGTCTAAAGGTTTCCAACGCTTCTTGCGCAAAGTACATGGTAATGATCGTCGCTTCCTGCACCAGACCCCACACCTCGTGATTTTCATCCAAGAGATCCGCCACGTAGAACTGTAGATCGGGCGGAGGATGTCGCTTGGCCAATCTATCTCTAGCAACCTGGACAATGTTCTCATCCACATCTATACCGATTGATCGTTGGACTCCGTAATCAATGGCATGAAAGTTGACGCGACCATCGCCGCTGCCCAGATCGACGTGAATGTCGTGCGGTTTGGCAGCCGCCACGTCAAATACTTTGCGAGCGACCGCGTCGGGAATGGGCGCCCACGGGCTCAGTGACGTCTTGCTCAAGTAATCATCCATATCGTTCTCGCCGTGTTGATAGGCTTCTTGGAGGCGGCCGAACGCGGACGGTGGCATGGTGCCTTGCGCACTATTGTGGCCAACATAGTTGCGACTGCGTCGGAGTGTTGCAAAGGTTCTCTTTGTTGGGGCATGCTGTGGTTGTAGTGGATGAGTGATGAAGCTGTGGTGTATCGCTACTACTTCTCTTGCCGGTACTGCTGGTACCGACCAGCAGCGATGCGCTCTTGTCAAGGCTCGCGGCGTCATCGTCAATCGTCAAATGAAAGGGTCGATTTTCGATTTCTAACGATTATTATATTTCGTCGTTCGCTCGTTTTCGCGCCACAAAAATAATAATGAAGAAACGGAAAAAAGTGCCGCTTGCTTTGCTATTTTGTGAAATGTGAAAGTTGAAAGTTGTCCGGGCCGAGTGCCGAATGCCGAGTGCCGAGGAAGAGAGCGAGACAATGGACATTCGAAGAAGAAAGGCAAGTCCATCGGCCTCATCGGTAGTCTATTGTCTCTATCCGTATCACCGTCGTGTACTGCTACCACTGCTAGAGGCAGCGAGTCACTCAGTGAGAGTGCGGATAATAGAGAACGAACGCACGCCCGCCGTTCAGAGGCCGCAAAAAACATGAAGAAAATGGCATCGTCGTCGACGGCCAACGGCAACAAAAAGCCCGCCGTTGATCCACGCCGGGAACCTCCCTTTTGTCTGTACCAAGATCCAACCAAACTCGACTTTACCCAAGGCTTGGACTCGGTCATTCATCTCTTGCGTGGTCGCAAGAATATCATTGTCTTGTTGGGTGCGGGCATTTCCGTCTCGTGCGGAATCCCCGACTTTCGCAGCAAAGGGAGCGGTCTTTATTCTACGTTGGACGCGCAGGACCTGGGCTTGTCGTGCCCGGAAGACTTGTTTGATTGGGAATTCTTTCAAGAAGACCCACGGCCCTTTTTCAAGTTTGCCAGCAGTCTCTACTTTCCACTAGGCGGCAAGGAACGAGTGCGACCGAGTGACTCGCACAAGCTCTTGGCCCTGTTGGAGCAAAACAAAATGCTGCTGCGAGTGTACTCGCAAAATATTGATGGATTGGAGGAAGTCGCTGGAGTTTCACCCAAAAAGATTGTCTACGCGCACGGCTCTCTGCAATGGGCCACGTGCTGCAAGTGCAAACAAAAGGTGGCCTCCAAGGATATAGAAGGGGACATTCTCAAGGGCGTCGTGGCACGATGCCAGGCTCCCGTCATTACTACTCCTACATCGGTGGCTACGAGAGAACTGAGTCAGCGCTCTTCGCGGAAACGACCCAATCCAATGTTATTTACATCGTCATTATCATTGGTGTCATCAGAGGACAATACTCTGGTCTGCGGGGGTGTATTGAAACCTGGAGTGACCTTGTAAGCTTTTTTTATTGATTGATGCTGTCGCTGGCCTGACCTTTGACCTGGTCTGGTCTAAAAAGCCAAGAGACTATCAACTAACTTTTCCGTTTTTTAGCTTTGGAGAAGCTCTCCACGATAATGTTCGCAGGTGTTTAGAGTCCGATCGCAACAAGGTAGACGCATTGATTGTTATTGGGACATCACTCTCGGTGTAAGTGTTTCGATGTCTGCGCTGCTATTCGTTACTTGTCGTTGACTTGTGTGCTGGTCCCCGGAACGCTGGACTGACACGCAGTGTTTGCCTTTTGTGTGTTTCTTTTTGTAAAGCGCACCAATATCCAAAGTAATTGACTACCTTCCGCCCCGCATTCCCCGCATTCTGATCAATCGAACAATTGTTCGCCCAGCACATTCTACCGACCCCGACCCCGAGGACGACGAAGAAGAGATCGACTTTCGCGACGACTACGTCTTTGACGCATACTTATTGGGGTTCTGCGACGATGTAACTCGGGTACTGGCCAAGGAAATCTTTTCGAATTTGAACGATGAGACCCCTGTAGAAGCCAAAAATGGCAGAGTCCTGGCGACGTTGAGCAAAGGGGACGACGAGATGTACAAGGCTGACGATTGGAAGTTAACTGATGTGCCGCCAGAAAGGGTCTTTCTCTTTCCGGGAGCGCAACCTTCTTCTGGCGATAACAACTCGGAGCTAACGTATCAGGAGATTGCTCATTGCGACGGTTGCTCCAAGCAGATCGCCGGAACGATTCACAAGTGTGTCGTTTGTTTTAATTTTGACCTTTGCAAACGGTGTTACGTAAGTCCATTGAACGCGCACAGCGATGGGGTTTGCTGTACTTGCGTTTGTTGACCCAACTCATGCGCTCTCTTGTCTCCATCCTCTTTTTTGTATTCATAGCCGGCCATGTCCAAAGAACACTACGATGGCAAGCACCAATTTGCAGCCGAGCTATAGAATAAAGTAGAAAAGCGCAACTTTAGATGGAGATCA
>Ga0307933_1002830_pt1 | contig 11501 bp, 9 predicted proteins | sample OrgLakmetageno88_FD_201811 | JGI IMG/M metagenome (GOLD analysis project Ga0307933, IMG submission 201811) | Saline water microbial communities from Organic Lake, Antarctica - #88 | ecosystem: Environmental > Aquatic > Non-marine Saline and Alkaline > Saline | place: Antarctica: Organic Lake...
GTTTTCTTCTTTTTGGCGCCAACTCCCCAAGAGAACCCGCCTGGCGTCTAGCCGTCTGTAAGTCACTCGTTTCGTCAATCGACCAAACTCACAATGAGGATTGCGGTAGACTATTGCGGTAGACTATTGCGGTAGTCTACCATAGACCATAGCATACGTATCCTATCAGCCAAGCATCAGTACCGGTACCGTAGTCGAAGAAGCGCGCTAGTCTACACAAACACAAACACATACCACTTACAGTACGGTACACACTGACAACAACACTTACAACAACACTTACAACAACAACAACACACCAAGAAGAATGGTGCTCGCCGAATTGGGCGGCAAGCTCCGTGACTCGCTGCGCAAGCTGCATTCCAGCGGCACAACCGTCACCCAGAATGATCTCACGGCGCTCTTGGGAGACATTGCCCGCGCCCTCATGGAGGCCGACGTGAACGTCAAGCTCGTCATGACGCTGCGAGACAACGTCAAACGGGCCGTAGAGCACCACTTGGTAGACGAGCAAGCAGACGGAGGCGCAGACGGCACTACGAACGCCGCACCGCAGAACCTGGCAAAGATTGTCCAACGCGCCGTGGTGGACGAGTTGGTGGGTCTCTTGCAGCCTGGCGACAAAAAGGCATACCAGCTAAAGCGCGGGAGACCAAACGTTATCCTCTTTGTAGGGCTGCAGGGAGCAGGCAAGACTACAACCATTGCCAAGTTTTGCAACTACTATCAGCGCAGGGGGTACAAGTCCGCCATGGTCTGTGCCGACACATTTCGCGCAGGAGCTTTTGATCAGCTCAAACAAAACGCCACAAAGCTGCGAGTGCCATTTTACGGAAGCTACACACAAGCCGATCCCGTGCAGATTGCCCAAGACGGCGTCCGACAGTTTGTCAAGGACCGCTACGATCTCATTATTGTCGACACGTCGGGTCGTCACAAACAAGAGTCCGCCCTTTTTGACGAGATGCAAGAAATATCTGCCGCGGTCAATCCCGACAATACCGTACTCGTTATGGACGCCACGCAGGGACAAGCAGTCTACGACCAAGCCTTGGCATTTCACAATGCCGTGCAAGTGGGAGCCGTTGTCGTGACTAAACTGGATGGTCACGCCAAGGGGGGAGGCGCCTTGTCGGCAGTGGCGGCCACGGAATCACCCATTATCTTTTTGGGATCGGGAGAACACTTTGACGATCTAGAGCCCTTTGATGCTCAATCCTTTGTTTCTAAGCTGCTGGGCTTTGGCGATGTCCGGGGATTAATGGAAGCCATGAAGTCGGCTTCGCCGGATGGCAAGACCCAGCAAGAGCTCATGGAAAAAATGTCAAGGGGAGAGTTTACGCTCCGCGACATGTACCGCCAGTTTGAAAAGGTCATGAACATGGGTCCGCTAAACAAGCTGGTCGGTATGCTTCCAGGAATGCCAGAGTATCTAATCCCAAAGGGTGGTGACCAGGAAGCCACGCACCGTCTGCGCAAATTCATGGTGATGATGGACTCCATGACGGCCTCTGAACTGGACGGAAAGGTGGATTTTCACGACAAGTTTGACCCAGGAGTCAATTCTCGTGTGCGCCGGATTGCTGCTGGCTCGGGAGTTCATCCCAACGAAGTCAAGATGCTCTTGGCCACGCACAAGCAGTTTGAAGGCATGATTAGCAAAATGGGCAAGTCTGGTCTCGTTGGAAAAAACTCTCAGGCCAAACAGCAGCAAATGGCTGCTCAGATGCGCAAGAACCCGGCCTTGATGCAGCAGCGGCTCAATCAGATGGACCCCAAGGTACGCTTACTGTCGTTGTCGAGACACTTTATTGTTGATGCTGCAACTGACACTACTTATTCATTTTCTACAGATGCTCGAACAAATGGGCGGCCGCGATCAAGTCATGGCAATGATGCAGCAAATGGCCAAGGGAGGAGGTCAAGGCAGCATGCCAAACATGGAATCTCTCATGGCTGCAGGAGGTGGTGGTGGAATGCCTCCTGGAATGGGCATGCCCGACATGGGTAATGGTGGTGGTGGTGGCGGTATGCCCAACATGGGTGGTGGTGGCGGTGGAATGCCCGACATGGCGACCATGGTACGTTGCCGCGTAGCTGCGCTGCTCAAACGATCCAATGGTGGCGCTCTTTCCGCTTGAAGGCGCTGCTCGACTCTGGGTCTTTCGCTTTTCCTCATCGCCCTTTAACTAACCTTGCTTTCAACTACAGATGAAAATGGCGCAGTCCATGGGAATGGGCGGTATGGGAGGAGCCCCTCCAGGAGGTCGCAGATAAACGAGCAAGAGCAAGGCAGCGGGCCAAAGAGACACGCGCTGCCCCAGGCCACAACAATTGTTAATCTAACTTGAATCTCCTTTATATTAAACGACAAAGCTTTGTTCTTTAAAGCATGGGATGATCACTACTGTAGCTAGTCTGCCTTGACACTCTCGACGGCTTCCATTGGGCTGATAAAGTCGCAGCTCATGAGCACGTGACGCACTTCCAGTTCTCCAATTTGCCCGCCAAGCCATGTTCTCCAACCTGGAGCATTTGCCTCTTTGAACGCGGCGAAGACAACGCCAAGCTTTGTCTTTAGTCGTGACGCCTTATCAGCAGTCAAAAGCTGAAGCTGGACGGACATGAGCACAAGGTACGTGGTGAGAAACTCCAGCAGTCCAGTCGCGCAACCGCAACTGTACAAGACTTCCTTTGGAATCGAAGAGATGACTTCTAGCAAAGCGACCTGATAAAGGGAAGAAACGATCGTGACGGGTGAGTAAACATTGAAAACGGACGTTGGACAAAGAAAACGAAACGAAAGACGTACCCAAACAGGCTCGGTATAGTTGAACCCCCAGTGGCGTATAGTCACCTGTACAGTCCTTCCGGCAATCCGAGCTTCACGCGGACCGGTCAAACTCCGACCCCGAACGACACCGCGAGCCTCTCCTCCAGTTCCACCATTTGTTGTGGCATCCTTATCTAGAACAGATGTTATCGCAGGTAGCATACGAAGTAGGAGAAGAGGGTGCTTCCTTGCTAGGTCGGACAAAGGTCTTGCAAGTTTGAGGTCGCCTGCCGTCACACCAAACAGCATTTCCGCCAGACCATCGTCCATGCTCGAACGCCAGTCAACCCATGCAGCAGCGTGCTGTTCCGACGCCTTTGTTAACACATCGCGAACAGCAGCGTCCCCGAGATTCATTTCGAAAGGGTGGCACAGATAGAGACGCAGCATTGCGGCTTGGAGAGTAACGTGGTATTCATCAATTTCTGAATCCGAAAACTCGTGAAGGATTACATCGCATACAATGCGCAACTGCTCTTTCCCGAGATTAGCCAGTAGCAGTAGAAGCGCAAGCCAAGGCTCAAAGTCACGCTGGCGAAATTTGCTATCTCCGGTGGAGCTACTGTCTTCTCTCGAACAATCGAGAGCGATTGAAGATGCTGCGCGAACAGAGCACTCAGAGGCGCACCAAGGCGGATGCACGCTCTTTGCATCCACCTCTGAAAAGGCTTGGACCTGAACCGACGGCAGTCCAGAGGTTGCGACGAGAAATCTCGCCATTCGCAAGCGACTGTAAAGTTTTGCACCTCCATTGCTCGTAGAGATGATCCATTCACAACAAGCCAAGGCATGGTGCCGACTCCACGATGCAATGCAACTTGATAGCAAGCCATCAACCATTGATCCAGGTGGCCATTCGGTATCCGAAAAGAGCAACTGCCATAGTCTGACGCTCCCACGCGGTTGTGACAAAACGGGAATCCATTTGAGAATACATTGCTGCAAGCTACTACTACTGCACTTTTGTTCTTGAAACGCCTCCAAGAGTTGAACTGCAATCTTGGTCGCGTTGAAACAGCCCTGTAATTCTAATGCATCAGCAGCTTGGAGACCAATAATATTGTGCTGAAGCCACAGGTCCAAAGGTTTTTCTCTATTCTTTTCAATAGTCCGTGCGATGAAAGTCTTGACCGATTCCATATCGTCAATATCACTTGGGGATGCGGTCATCGTTGTCTCTTCGATCGTCTTGAATTCAAGCCTAGTAGTAGTGGACGCCTCTGTCAATTTTCTGCTGGATTCAAGCGAACCCAATCTTTCCTCGTGCAGAGTCTTGAGCACCGATGACGATACATTATTAGCGGATGATAGCGTTGCAGAGACAGCAGCCTTCCCCTTTTTAGACTTTATGTTCTTTGCCTTTTGGTATTCTGACTTGCAAGTATCCGACAGCCAATCCAGAAACGCTGTGGAGACCTCCGTCTTTCCCTGGTGAGCGGAGACCCCATTGAGGCGCAAATAGGCAGACAGCCGACCAAGGAGCTTACGAGAGACATCCCGACGCTGACCAACACGCCCAATATCCCACTCACTCGATGCTGATGGATCCAGAAGCCGAAGATATACTGTATCTTTCTCCGCCTCTGTATCGCCAAGACGTCCCAACCTATCAATCATTGTCAACAAAGATGCCCGGGGAAGGCCCGAGCAAAGCAACAAGCGTGGAAGGACCCCTGTCGGCGCTGACAGTGCAGCTCGCCTAGCGATTGAATCGCTCCGTGCCTTGGCAAGCATAATCCACTATTCGTTAAAGAGCAAAGAAATGTATCTCAAGTTAGTCTCAACCACATTGCAGAGTCACAAGTAGAGAAAGTATTGCGTACAACTTACCGACTCGACTGTGACTGCCGCTGAGTTAGAGTCCTCAATCTTTGCGCCAGCGAGGCCGATTGAGCTATCTTCCTGGACCTCGGTGCCCTCTTCGGCACTAGACCGCATAAGCGAGCCAACAAGATCGTTGATGGCTCCAGATGCCGAATTATCCCTGGCCCCGACATCTTTTTCGTCTTTCCAGATACTGAGCAGGACAGATATTGACTGGAGTAAGGCAAGAGGTAGCTTCAATTGCTGGGTTTGCAGGAACGATGACGGAAAGGGCTTCACGACAACGACGACGCTACCAGTCTCCGTGCCATCCCCTATCGACTGGCTTTTCCCACAACGCACAAACGCATCATGGGCGACTCTTATTGCCAACGATCGAAGATCCGAGAATGAGTCCATTGCCTCCGCGTACACGCTGGGACGACTCGAAATCAGGTGAACTAGAAGGCTCGAAAATATCCATTCAACTTCAATCTCGTGTGTTTCTGCAAAGGCGATGTGCTTTTCCAAAGCCATTAAAAGAGAGCAGAGAACCTTTCCTCGTTCAAACGTGGCTGCGATTGACTGCGAATGCAAGACTCCACAATAGTTAGAAACACGAAATACTGGAGAACACATCTGGATTAAATGTGAGTAAACGTACCATGTGCATAACGGCCCTGGAAACCAACGCCCTGGCGTCGTCAAGGTGAAGAATATTGAACATCCACGGAGACATCCCGTCAACGGAAACGTCACCAACCCGTGCGAGAGCGTCGTGCAGGACTCGTCTTGCGCATCGTCGTCGGTCCGGATTGCGACTCGCAACGTCGGACATTAGGAGATCAAAGGCTTTGACCGCATCCGACTCGCCAAAGCGTCCGCGCAATGAGTCTTGAACGTGGCGAAGAAGTGGTGCCGACAGTTCACGGAGCTGCCTCCTCTCCTCGCCACCAGTACCATACGCGCGAAGCAAAAGAAAACACGAAGCGCTCGATGGTAGTCGGTCGATTGTACCAGGTAATCTTGAAATAATCGGAATGAGCCAATCATACGCAAGCTCAATAGCTCCACGTGTTGTCTGACCGATAGTTAGCAAGACGAAGTCCGGTTTGACTGAGCACTGTAACACATTTGACAAGGCGAAATTCTCCTCTACCGACATCAGCAAATCGGCAGCTTCACGGGGTGGCTTACGAGCAGGTCCGACAGGGTTCCATATCATGATCGACCTCTGCGCCGCCCGAAGGGTCTTCTTCCTACGGTTCAATTCTGCGAGTAGAAAAACAACACAAAGGTTGAGTTTGTTGAGCCAGCGTAACCATGGACCTCGTTGGTAGAAGTACGTACCAGCGGCTTCTTTCGCAGCTTCTTTTTCTTGTTGCTGCTTTTTGAGACGTCTGGATACTCTCGACCCGTGGGCATTACCCTTGATCTTTTCCTGTTTCGGTGGAAGAAAAAGAAGCTCGGCGATTTTCGTTTCCTGCATTTTGAAAGATAGATAGACAGTTAGTTTGGGATACGCATACCAGTCTTCGACGCGAAGGAGATAGCTTACCTCGTCTCGCGCTGTCTGTTCGCAACGCTTCATTTCTTCACGCATCTTATCGTCGCTATCGACTGTCGGAAATCGATAGCGTCCCGAAGTTGTCATCTTTATCAAAGCCCGCAACGTAGGATGCTCCTCCCATACGACGACACCAATCCTATCGGGTGACATGGCGCTCATTATAAGGGCGAGCATGGTTACGCGCCACCACAAGCCTGGAGCAGCAAGTCTAAGTAGCATGGACGTGTGAGCCAGCGGATTCGGACAAAGAGTACAGCTAGAACGACGCGGGGTTCTTACCTTGGGACGTCGAGTGGGTCGTCCCCATTTATCCTGTCGGGAGACTCAGATCTCTCATCGTCAGAGACATTGGGGTTGTTAGGCGTGTATTCGACCAGATTATAGAGCTCCCAAACCAAAATGGGATCGGAAACTCGTAGAGATCCACCGCGAGCCTTGCTACATGATTCAAAGAGGTGCTCAAGCAATTGGATACCCATCTTCGATGACATACCGCCTTCGGATAAGCTGCACGACTTCAATACCGTCCACACCATCTCATCATCTAACGTGACACCGTATTCACAGCATGCTTGTATCCGTGCGCGCTCCTCGTGCCAATCTGTCTCATCATCCGCTTGAGCGCCCTCAGGAACGACAAAGCGCTTCATCAGAGGAGAATCAGCCTCTTCAATGAAGAGTAGACACCGTAGCGTATTGAGCCACGAAGGGATCTTTTCCTCTACACCCGGGCCGAGGGCGCTGGCAAAGTTCCCCGCGCCTACTACCAAGTCACTCTCTTTCTCCGAGACGATTCGTCGACGATTCAGTCTGCTTGCCCAACGAGGCCCGTAGTCCATACAACACCAAGTCAAAAGTAACTTTCTCGCATTCGATAAAGACTTATCAAAAGACAATAGCGACGAAGTGTCGGCGCTTCGAGCTGTCAAATCCGAGGGAGGCGACACAAAAAGAGTCACACACTGAAACATTAACCGTGCTTTGTCTTCTTCATCTCGAGTCGACCACGAATCTGAGCTTACGTCAAACGCCAGCAGCGACTCCATCAAAGAGCAGCCGTCAAAAGACGGCTGTAGCTGTGACGCAAGCGCCCGAATCATCCCCCGAAGCCGCTTGACTAGCAGGTGGCGCTCTGTGGGGTTCGTATTCTCTGACGAAGTCCCTGTCTTTGGTGGGTTCACTAGCATCATGAGGAGTGAAGCTGCCATCGCCTCATATGAGATGGCATGGGGAATGACCGAGTGGATAGCAGCAATCATCTTGAGCTGGTCGGAACTCGATGCACCAGTAGTCTCTGCGCTATTAAGGACACCTTGGAGTAGCTTGAAGTACATGTGATTGGCGACAGAAGCCGTCGGTATCCGTTTGGCAATCACTGTGACATTCTCAAGGTGCGCATTAAACTGGAGTACCGGTACGTAAAAGATGGTTAGCACGAGCAATAATGACAGTAGCATCGAAACACATTGTTTGGCTCACCTGGTTCGCTTTTAGCTTCATGGCGAGAACGCAATCAATTGTTTTAAGATCCTCTTCCAGTGGAGGATCAACGTTTTTTATCTGACCGACAGTAGAGGAAAATAAAGTTCTAGCGAGACCAGCGAGAGCTGGCGACTGTAGCCATTTCTCTAGACTTGTTGCGATTAGAAACCGTACGCCTGGAATCGAGGTGAACCACGGCAGGGATTGCAACAGCCCTGAGTTTTGTTTCGACTTTACATCCAGTCGATCCAGCAAAGACGAACATATCGAATCGTGTGCATAGTTTAGATTCTCGCCAAAAAATCGTTGACGTACTCTCGTTAGATCCAAAGTCGACTGCATGATCGGATACAGCGCCTCTACTTTTGGGCTAGATTCCACTTCCATCTCTTGGTTCGTTCCATTCGCCGCTGACGACGGAGCAGACACTCCATTCTCAGATACGATATCCATCTGGTCCTTGCCGTTGGATTTGCTGGTGACAACAACCTCTTCGTCCTCTTCACCGGACGAAGAATCGTCGTCACGCTTTACTACATCACTCACAGCGGCGTTAAGAATGCATTCTTCTTCGTCCCCGGAATCGGAATCGTCTTTGTTGTTCTCGAGCGACTGCTGTCTCGATATAGAACCTTCGACCAACGAGTCTGAAGACGCAGATCGCTGCATTTTGGCTGAACCTGTCGACGACATGCTCCCTCGATGCGGCATTCTAGGGAAGGAAAACTCTGGATCATCGACACTTTCTTCAGGCAGTATTTGTTCAAATCGGCGATACGCATCGGCAACCATGGATGCATCTCGCAGTTGCTGGTCTCCGGCCTGTAGAGGTTCGGCCGAATACGCCAAAGCGAGGTTTTCAACCAAGAGTTGGCATCTTCTGTCGTCTACCCATAATCTTGGACCGAAGCAATCGTCCGCGAAGGCCTTGGTCAAGGGTGCTGGCCAATGATCCAAGTGTTGAAATGCGGTGTAAAGGATCGCCGCTGCCATAGCTTGGACGTTCCACGAAGGCTTCCTTTGTTTGCCGACATCGGTAGCCTTATGGGTAAGATGTCTTGGCGCCGGGACCGGTGAGTGTGTCAGCTTCATAATCTTGTTAGCCGCACGTTCTGGTTCTCCGACTAGAGATAGCGATCGCTTTCGAGTACCTGGTATAGGCTGAAGCGACCCTTGACGTTCGCTAACTTCCGACTCGCCCCCGGAAGACGCCGCCGACTGCAGGCATCGCAGGAGCGCCCGAAACAAGCCAGCGTCTTGGATAACAGCCGATATAGCGGGAATACTTTCGGGAGAGGGACACGAAGAGGATTGTCCATTGTTGTTGCTGTAAGAAAATCGAGGCGGTAATGTGCATGAAAAAGGTTAGAAAAGCTAGACTAAAGTTGATGAAACGAGTCGAGTCGTTATTTAGTCATTTGCAACCGGTAGCCCCAAAAGGACTACTTCTGTCCCATCGAACCTTCGTATTTGGTACTTACCGTGCCTCGCGAAGGGTTGACTGATCGACCTTCAAATTGACCAATAGAGCAATAGATGCCAGATAAACTTCGGCAAGAGTCTTGGGAGATTGAGAGGAGATGCTTCGTGAGAGTATTTTGAGCTTTTGTATGGCTTGGCCGAGCTCTGGCGGCGTCGTTGCTACCATGGTGAGATACGGTGCCTCACAAGGACTGACGAGATGGTAAATCGCCTACGGATCGCCTCGTAGGGAGAGACGTAGAAGCAAACAACCGAAAACGTCGTAAAATCCAAGCACCACAAACAACAAACAATACCGTACCTTGGTACAACAACCAAAACGGCTTCTGACCGTGTCTGACTAGTGACCAGTCACGTCTAATGACGGAATAAAGAATGCCGCACTTTCATCAACGAAAAAAAGCGACAAGAGCAAGAGCTCTTTCCTTCTCCTCCAACCGTCGAATCTCCGAGATCTCAGCGCGCTGCGAAGCGCAAGCCAACGACGAACAACGACCTTCCGAGCGCTTTGCGGCCTCGTCGATCAACTGCCATTCCACATCCTAAACCTACCGTACCACCAAGATGATCATCTACAAATGCAGATTCTCCGGCGATGAGATGTTGTCCGATGCCTTCAAGCCTGCTCCGGTCAAGGACGACGATGGCAACGATGTTCCTGGACTCATCCAGATTCAGTCACAGAAGGTCAACAAGGTTCGTAACGCACTCTGTTAGCCTATACCGGTGCTAGAAGCTACAGTAGTTAGGCTACGGTATCTGTACCGTCGCTGTGCGGACCGAAGCACTATTGCGCCCAAGAACCAATAACGAGGGATATGATTGATCCTACTGGTCTGCGTGCCTCGGGATCCCGCTACAACCCTAAGCCGTTTCATAATAGATCAAAGTCTCACCGAATACTCCTCTCGACCTCTCACAGGACTCGGGTGGTGCGGTGGACATTGGTTGCGGTGGCGAGTTCGGAGGCGGCGACGCCGAGGTTGCCGATGACTCTGCTGTGTTGGTGAACAACGTTGTCGACGAACTCATCGGATTCGACCTCCACGAAATTCCCATGGGAAAGAAGGACATTAAGGAGTATCTTCAGATCTACTGCAAGAACCTTCGTACCAAGCTCAAGGAGGACGACAGTGTTCCGGGACCGGAGGTTAAGGCCTTTACCCAGGCCGCCCCTGCTTTCTGCAAGTGGATTCTTTCTAAGTACGACGATATGCAGTTCTTCACCAGTAGCTCGATGGACCCCGATGGCAGTATGGCCTTTGCTTACTACGAGGACGTTAACCCGACCTTTGTCTTCATCGAAGGCGGTTTGCACAAGGAGAAGTGCTAGATACGAGGGAGGTATGTTGGTAGACTAGTTGATAGTATTGTCTACACATTCATAAACCTAGCGTTTGATAGACTACAGGCTATTCGATAGGTGTAATCCGAATGATGCAAGCAACGTCTACCCTTTCCCACTCGGCACAGTCACTGAATCAGAATCATACTAAATCAAACAATCAACCACTGGAGCTGACAAGAGGCAGGAAGGAGACGTAACTCATATCCGTCGTTCGTTGACCGAACTTTCGGTTAGTATCGAACTGGTTCACACTCATCCTCTTCCAGCATCATGTTTGGGATTCCATTTTGCACAGGAAATTCACGCCCAGTGTCCGGGCAAGTCAACTGAGAAGCAGGTTAGAGACGAGATAAGGTGTGAGCGAGGATGACAGCTTTTATTCATTTATTGAATTCATCATCGTCATCACCAAAACTTACCATGCCTTGCTCCAAATGAACGTTCATCAAAATGTGGTACAAGGCTTTCAGAAATTCTGGGTCGTCCGCAAGTTCTTGGGAAAGAGCTGGTGGAAGAGTCGGGATACCCATTTCCGCTGCTGCCTAAACACCAACATAAAATATCGAGCGTGAGCGGGTGCTGTCAAGAGAGACGGCCGTTCTCTATGAATACATACCTTGACGAGAGCCGACCACTCAAGCATCGATAGAACACCCTTGACAAACACTATTTGACTTTCTCCAATGGGCTCAGCGTTATCCTCCACTCTTACTTCCGCTGCAGTAATACGGAGCGGAAAGCCCTTGCCCTTGGCTTCCGCCGAATTGTTCCTCATGGTGTTGTGCGTCAACAACCTCATTCTGACTATGATCGAAAGCTTCCTGATAACTACCACTTGCGACTAATTAGTCGAATCTTGAAGGATCGAGTGATCTAAGCAACTGTCTAGGAATGAGTGTCCAAACAAGCAAGGTCTCGTCTCATGGAGCTGTCCAGCTTACTCGTATGCTTCTTCTTTTCACGTTTGACTTTTGCTGTAAAAC
>Ga0307933_1002845_pt1 | contig 11442 bp, 16 predicted proteins | sample OrgLakmetageno88_FD_201811 | JGI IMG/M metagenome (GOLD analysis project Ga0307933, IMG submission 201811) | Saline water microbial communities from Organic Lake, Antarctica - #88 | ecosystem: Environmental > Aquatic > Non-marine Saline and Alkaline > Saline | place: Antarctica: Organic Lake...
GAGTTGCATGAAGGCATTCGTCGGGCGGAGAGTGTAGGCAACTTTCTCCCGTATCCGCAGATGGTTGCGCCTTGTCTCGATGGCGCAGTCGCATCAGGCCGAGCGCCAGCAGGCCGCACAGTTCGGCACGGCGCTCAGCGGGTGTCATCTGGTCGGGTGGCTGGCCGTTGGGGCCGGCTCGTTTGGCGTGCATCGAGTTTTTCATGAGGTAAACGCTACCCGCGTGAGCCAAGAAAACAATGCAGTTCAGACGCTTATGGGAACCCTGCGTAAACGTGCGTCACAGGTGGTAATCGAGGGTCACGAGCGCTGTGGCGACAAGCGCCGAGCGGCACACGGAGCAGTTTCTAAACGTGGTACACCACATAGCGTGGTTGCCGACATCACCTTGAGAAGCAACGCACAACGCACGCCTGGATGGTTTGGAAGGCGTATGCGCGCTCGCCTGGAAATGTACGAAGGTCTGAAACGCGCCCAGGGGAAAACCGAGCCTTTCACAGGACAAACCATAACGCGTCAGCTATTGTCCGAGTCGAAATGCCCATTCCTTATGATGATGCCCACAGGATATTTACCTCGGAGAAGCGGCTATTGAAGCCGTTACGCTGGGAATCGGTAGCGAAGAACAACGACAAGACTGCGCTTCTTCGGAGGCTCGAGGCCCGCGTACAAATTGATGCCGGCGTCCCGAGAGGCGTGTTTTTTCGACTTATGGTTCATCCCGGCTCTCTGACAAACGTAACTTTCCAGCTCGATTGCGACCTCTCAACCGGGAGGACAAACATCGCTCTGTATCGTTTTGAGCTCAATCCGATTCGGCCGCATTCCAACAAGCTCTACGGGCCGGATGAGATAAACGGAGCCTTTATAGGCGCAGGCGTGCCACATGAGCATCTCTTCTACGACAGCCTATGCAGCGACGGGTCCTTGCGCAGGCGTACTGATCAACAGGCACGCATCGTCGAAGACCCACCTGAAGATTTTCCTACCGCTCTCGAGTTCGTTTGTCGTAGAATAAATATCACCAATGGAACAGACGTACCCAACCCAGGTGGTCAAGGTCTACTACTGTGAAAATTAACGAGAATGATACACAAGCTGTTGACAGGGTTCGAAAAGCTCTGACACGCATCGCGTCCGTCCGTGGGATGGACGGTCGTCTAGTGGTCGATGTGCCGGTCATGTATCCAAGTGGTGCGACCGCCGTGGTGGAGGTCGAGCGAAATGGCGAGCAGTTCTGGGTCTCCGACATGGGCCACGGCTTTGTCGAGACCGAGTTCGTGGCAGCTCAGGACTTCTACTCGAACGCGGCGCGACGGGCTGCAGATGACTTCGGCGTGCAATTCGATGGAGGTTCGATATTCGCATTATGGGTGCCTGAAGCAAGGCTGGAAGCGGCGATAGTCTGTGTGGCGAATGCCTCCAATACGGCCTGCTCGGAGGCAATCAGAAGCGCGTCTGAGGCTAGGGGGCGAAAAGAGAACGAACGCATCTTTGAACGCATCCAGGCAGTGTTCGGACCGAAAATTGTGGCCAAGACCGCCGATATCTTGGGGCGCCATGCACATTGGGAAGCTCACAACGTGGTCGTTTTCCCAGATCGACGGAAAGCAGTTTTTGAATCCATGTCTATGCACGGCAATTCGGTCTCGAGCCGTTTCCTGATGTTTTCCGACATCAAGGCGGCAGATGAAACGGTTTCTTTGAATGCCGTCGTGAAAGACATCGAGCAGCTGGATGAAAAGGCTCAGATGGTTGGTGATATAGCGAACATAGTCGCTCTCAGCGCGAGCGATGAAGAGCTGCGGCAATATGCGGTGGCTTCCTAGTATTTTGCAAATAGGATTTATTCTGGTACGCCACCCGAAGCCGCGACGAGCCTTTCTTGGCTTGACCTGTAAAATAACTAGAAACGGACCTTCAAGATCGGAAACCCGATGATGTCGAGGAAAGGCTGATCTTTGTGGCCAAAAGAAAAACATTCGAAGATATTTTAAATGCTGATTTTCGATGGCCGGAACAGGACGACCAGCCATTCGTCGTTTCTAGTGACCCCTTTGAAAACGCGAACATAGCTGACGATGGATTTGCTCGACTCATTCTCATGAAGGACGGATACAAGTCCGCTGCGGATTTGATGGTCGAGAAAGCTACTAGTGATCGATCAACGCGCAGCATGCTGGTTTTCCCCATCATCTTCAACTATCGACAATACCTTGAGCTTTCGTTGAAATACCAACTTGCGACCTTCGGACCTGCAGTCGGAATCAGAGCAAATTGGAAATGGCATGACCTCGCCAGGCTGTGGTCTGAATTTTTGGCAATGCTTGAACATCACGGGACCGAAGACCCAGACGACGCTGACCCGAGGGTGGAGAAGATCATTCTTGAATTCGCGAAGATTGACCCTGGTTCTTATTCCTTCCGCTATCCGGTGGATCGGCGCGGAAACCCTTTGCCAGTTGGGCATTCTGACTTACACCTGCCGACGCTTGCCTATGTTATGCAGGGGGTGGCGGGTTATTTCGCTGGATGCGATGGATATCTAAGCAACCTTATTGATGCTGGACCGTAATGAGGGCCTCGCGATGCCCGAGCGTTCGTTCTTTCCCGCTCACCTTACGTCAGGCGCGAAGCGTTTGTCACACCACGGGGCATGATCGACAAAAAGGGCTCTGTCAGGTCGTTCGTGACCCGCCCTTGCAAGACAATTCCGGCCCCTCAATGCCGCGTCGCGCCCCGCACCTGACCATCGGTATCCAGCCGCAAGGCCGCCTTCCACAGGGGCGTCTTGACGAACAGCGCATCCTCCATGCGATAGCTGTCCGCGCCGCGCTGCTGGTGCAGCAGCCCCGCCCAGCAGAGTGGGCGTAAAACCTGGAGGTAGAGCGCGCCCATCACCTCGTCGTATCGGGGCAATGGCGTCACCTCGGGTTCGCCGTAGAACACGCGGCGCAGATGCGCCCCGGAGGCACCGTCTTCGGCCTCGACATTCAGCACGTTCAGGAAGATGTCCCAATTGCCGGGGAGCGGCTCGTCATGGAACCGCGAGGCGCTCGCATGGTCAACGCGAAACAGAAAAAACGGAACTGCCGTGCCGAAAATCTGGCCGGGATGGCCAACCAGTTTCTTGCCCGCCTTGGTCAGTCGGAACGCTCCCTTGTAATGCCGGCCCAGCTTCATCGCGATCATCATGTCGTGCAGCAGCATGAGCGGCATGAAATCGGGCTCGTTCAGAACCCTGTTCACGGCGAATAGATCGGCCTCGGTGTGGCCGGGCCAGTCGAACTCGGCCGCGGCCCAATGTACGAAGACCCGCTTGAAGGCCTTCGAGGGCGTGAGGGGAATGTCCCCATGCGCGTCGATCCAGTCGAAGGTTTTCTCGATCCCCCGCACCATGGGCGAATGGGCAAGCGTCGGCTCGGCGTCGTCGATCTCGCGAAACCCGATCATTTCGCCTTGGGCCGAAGGCTGGGGTCCTGTCGCGCAAGATCCGCCATGGCCTTGCTGAGCAGATGACGGGGGATGTTGGCGAGGGCGAACCGGCGCTTCGACGGCGGCCGGTCGTGGTCTGGCGCCTCGATCACCAGTTCCACATGATCGGTGCTGGCGAAGAGCTCGACCGTGATGTCGGCCTCCTCGAAATCGACCTCGTGACGGCGTCCGTTGTCGCCGCGAATGATGACGTGAGCCAAAGCTATATCTCCCTTGCAAACCACCTAATCCGGCCGACAATATGAATCTCGTCGGCCGTGCGTTCGTATGGACTATAGAAGCCGTTGTCGGAAATCACCCGCACCGCGGGCGGATCGCTGTTGGGGATGTGCTCGAGCCGCTTGGCGACCAGCCCCAAGCCGTCGTCAAGCACGAAGATCCCCGGCGGATTGGGAGCGCGGCGCGTCATGTCCACCAGCACGGTGTCGCCATCGAGCAGCGTGGGCGCCATGCTGTCGCCCTCGACATGCACGATGCGCAACTGCGAAGGGCTGGCCTTGAGGCTGTGCCGGATCCAGGATCTCTGGAAATGATATGCGCGGCCGGCTGTCTCTTCTTGCTCATCGACCACGGAGCCGCCGCCCATCGAGGGCCGCGGGGTGGCATGCGCGATCGACACGAAGGCTTCATCCGGATTCTCAACGAACGGCGACGTGCCCTCGACATTTCCGATTCCGTGGATCAGCCAGTCGCGGTCCACCTTCAACACCCCGGCGACGGCGCCCAGCTTTTCCATGCCGGGCCGCGTCGAGCGGCCGCGCAGGATATCGTAGACGAAGGATCGGTTGACGCCGGCCATCTCGGCGACATGCGCGGGGCTGAGGCCGAGTTGCTGGGCCCGTGCCCTGAGACGGTCGGCAAGGGTATGATGCTCGGCCATGTTTTCCTTAACAGGCTGTGGATTAAAAAGGATAAAACAGGATTGAATGGATGGCGTCAAGCCAATAGGAACAAATAGCAAACACGCTATACGGGAATCGGCGGGAGGGCAGTGAATGCATATCGAGAAATCGTATTTCACGCTCCCCGAGGTGCTCGAGCGCTGGCAGATCACCGAAGCGGATCTGATCTACCTCGCCGAGAACGACCAGCTGCGGCTTTCGGTGCGTGTCTTCGGCATTCCGATGGAGTTCGGCGACATCGAGGAGACTCAGCACGGCGAGACGTTCCGGATACCGTGGGAGCAGACCCGCTATAGCGGGCTTCTGGATCTGCATGCCTGCGATGTCTTTCAGCTTTTCAGGTGCGGTGAGCTGCATCTGAGCGCGTTCCGTGCGTCGCGTGCAGACTATGCCACCACGTTGGACGATGCCCAGCCGGTCTTCGTGCTGATCGGCGATCTGCTGCTGAAACGAGGGGAACGCGACCGGTTCGAGATCGCGACCGGTTTCTCGGGCGGCGACCGTGCGGGGGAAGCGCCCACCTTCATCCACTCGGCGGACTACCAGGAGGTGCGCTGCAACGGCGACCGCTTCAAGCTGGGGCCGATCCAGGCGGAGGTGGTCCGCGCGCTGCACGCGGCCGCACTGGCGGGCGAGCCATGGCAGAACGGCAAGGCGATCCTTTACGGTGCCGGCTCGAGAAGCCTGCGCATGGCCGATGTGTTCAAGTCGCAGGCGAACTGGCGGCGACTCATCCGCTCGGATCGTCGAGGCGGCTACCGTCTCGATATCGACTGAATCGCCGCCGCTCCCCCTCCGCTGGGGGATCGCGAAGGGGATGGGTGGGGGATGGAGGGGGATGCGATCCCCTGATCTACGGCCCCGCCCTTGTCCTGCAAGGACTTTCTGATCCCCCACCGCATCCCCCGCCAGTCCTGACGACATCCCACATCGCGATCGGGCAATATCCTCTCAACGCCAAATGAGAGGAGACACCGATGTTGCAGACGCATTGCATGAACCAGAAGGAGCTGGCCCGTCGCTGGGCGATTTCCCACCGGACGCTGGAGCGCTGGCGCGCCACCGGTCAGGGGCCGGTGTTTCTCAAGCTGGGCGGCCGGGTGGTCTACCGGCTGGCGGATGTCGAGGCGTTCGAGCAGAGCCAGCTTCAGCGCGCCCTGACGATCCGCAATGCGGTCGCACGGGTCGAGCAATCGTCGCGGCGGCTCACGGCCGATCCAGCGCGCGCCACCCGCCAGTCCGCCGCCGTCCGGCGCGCGCCGCGGGCATGCTGATGATGGCCGCGACCCATGGCGAACGGCGGGCGGCCGAGCCGCGCCTCACCGATATCGACCTCTATGCCTGGATTGCGCAGGCCGAGGTCGGCGACGCCCTGATCTATCACCGCGGCTTTCTCGTGGTCGATGCCGACAAGGCGATCTCGACGCTGCCGGCAGACCGGCGCCTTGCCCTTCGCGGCGTGGCGGATGCCGCGTTTCGCGCCGCGGAACAGGGCCTCGTACATCTGGTGCAGGAGCGGCTGGAAACCGACCGCTTCGCCTACATCGCCATCGCCCGCCCCAGACCAAAGGCCGCTACCGCGTCGCTGTCCGCGCTGCTGCTCGACGCGCAGGCGGCGTGACACCCCCCCTTCCAGACCCAACACGCAAACCAAGGAGGCACAGTCATGCCCTTTCCCGAAAACACCCCCACACCGGACGACTTGCCGGCGCTGAGCCCGGGCGACATCGCCCAGCTTCCGGTCGAGCTGCTGGCGGCCTTGCAGCACGAGATCGACGCGCGTCTTGCACGCAACAAGTCCGCCAAGGCCCGTCTCGATCACGCATTGGCCGTTCGTTATGCCGACCGCGCCGCCGAGGCGCGCCGTGCCTGTGGCAAAGACACCGGCACCGTCCGGCTTGCGGATGGCGACTTCACGGTGGTGGCCGATCTGCCCAAGCGCGTCGATTGGGATCAGGACAAGCTCGCCGCAATGGTCGAGCACATCCGCGCCGCCGGCGACGATCCTGCCGAGTATGTCGATATCTCCGTCAGGGTGCCCGAGCGCAAGTACGCCGCCTGGCCCGATGCAATCCGGACCCGCTTCAAGCCGGCGCGCTCGGTTGGCAGCGGCAAGCCCGGCTTCCGGCTCGAGCCCCCGAAAGACACCTGAATACAGCGGCGGGGATGCCCTGACCGCAAGGCTGGGCAGGCTCCCCTTCGGCGCCCGGTCACCCCCCGTCGCTGTTGCCCCCCGACCATCAAAAGGAGCGCGCCATGGAATTGCGCATCATCACCGCCGACGAACGCTTGTCGGATGCCGAAAACAAGACATCGCTGGCGATCTTCGGGCCGCCCGGCGTGGGGAAAACCACGCTGATCACATCGCTGCCGGAGGAAAAGGCGGTCTGCTTCGATCTCGAGGCCGGCATGAAGTCCGTCCAGGACTGGCGCGGACCCAGCATCCCGATCCGCAGTTTTCCCGATTTCCGCGATCTGGTGATCCTGATCGGCGGCCCGGATCCCTCACAGCATCCCGACAGCTACTACGGGCCGAACTACCACGCCCATGTGCAGGCAAGATACGCCGAGACCGGGCTGGAGGCGTTCCTGCGCGACCGCTCGATCATCTTTGTCGACTCGATCACCGACCTGACACGCCAGGCCATGGCCTATGCCAAGCAGCAGGGTGAGGCGTTCTCGGAACGCACCGGCAAGCCGGATCTGCGCGGCGCCTACGGGTTGCTCGGGCGCGAGGTCATCCAGGCGCTGAAGCATCTGCAGCATGCCCGCGGCAAGACCGTGATCTTCGTGGGCGTGCTGGAAAAAGTGACCGACGAGTTCGGCACGTCGAGCTGGATCCCGCAGATGGAAGGCACGAAAGCGGGCCGCGAACTGCCCGGGATCGTCGATCAGGTCATCTCGATGCAGCTCTTCGGCAAGGATGCCGAGGGCGCATGGCAGCTCGATGAAAAATCCACCGAACGACGCCTCGTCTGCTCTGCCGGTAACCCATGGGGGCTTCCGGCCAAGGACCGCTCGGGCCGGCTCGATGTGACCGAGCCGCCAAACCTCGCCGCACTGCTGGCCAGGATCGACGGCCGCACACCCCCGGCCAATGACACCGATTGCAACCAACCCCAGGAAAGGACCTGACCCATGAGCTATGATCTGAACGATGCCGGACCGCAAATGGCCCCGATGGGCGAGCTGATCCCCGACGGCACCTTCGCGAAGGTGATCCTGAAGATCCGTCCCGGCGGCACCAATGGCGCGACCGGGATGGATGCCGGGCTGCTGAAAGCCTCGCCGCACAGCGACGCGAAGATGCTCGATTGCGAATTCACCGTGACCGAGGGGCCGTATGCCCGGCGCAAGTTCTGGCAGAACTTCACCGTTGCGGGTGGCAAGCTCGACGAGAAGGGCCAGTCCAAGGGCTGGAACATCTCGAAAAGCACCTTCCGGGCGATGGTCGACAGCGCGCTCGGGCTCAATCCGGACGATGTCAGCCAGGCGGCGCGTGACAAGCGGGTGATCGAGGGCCTGAAACAGCTCGACGGGATCACCTTCGCGGCGCGCATCATGGTGGAAAGCTCGGACAACCCGAATTTCCGCGACAGCAACAAGCTGGCCAATGTCGTGCTGCCGAACGAGCAGGCTCACGCCGCGATCATGCGCGGCGAGCAGGTCGCCCCGGACCCGGTGAATGCGCCGCCGCGCAAGGCCGCCGCGCAGACACCGCCCGCCTGGAACGCGCCGGCCCCGGCGCAAGGGGGATGGTCCAGCACGCCACAGGCCCCGGCCACAGCGTCGCAACCCGGCGAGGCGTCCGCAACACCGGCCAGCCCCGGCACCGCGCCGGCCTGGCTGAACAGCTGAGATGATGACGCCGGATGAGTGGCAGGCGCATGTGACGCGCGCCGCAGCACGGGAGATCGGAACATGGCTCGAGGCCCGCGGAAGACTGGATCGCCCCATCGCAAGCCTCGCGCTGTCCGATCTCGAGGCCATGGCCTCGGTCGCCATAAGCCGCTTCGTCGTTCTGGCGTCGCAAAGGACCAGCGCGGCGCCGGGGACGCACGCGGATCTCGACACCCTGCTCATGGGGTGACCCCGGAGGCGCGCGTCTGCGCCATATGTGCACGGGAAGCGCGCGGCTTCGGGTTCTGCCTGCGCCTGCAGCGGACGCGCTTCCCTTTCCACCAATTCTGCTCGCGCCGGTGCCAGGACATCGGCGCGGACCTCGCCCAAAGGAGCAATGGGATGATTGATAAAACCGCCCGCGAGGCGCGTGCCATTCGCGATGCCCGCAGGGAGTTTGCCGAGGCGCTGACGGCGCTCGGGCTGATGGCGCCCTTCTTTGACCGCACCGCCGCCGAGATCGACCAGCTCATCGAGGCGGCCGTCACCGGCTACATCGACAGCATGCAGGGCCAGGCCGCGCAGACGGAGCGTGATGGCCGCCCGCCCGAAGACACAATCCCATTCTGAGGTGATCCCATGATCGATCTGAATCACGGGTCCGGGGCGCAATATGCGCCATCGCGGCCCATGCCCGACATCACCGCGGCCCTCTGCGCCGCGATCGACACCGGTCTCAGCGCCCGGCAGCGCACTGAGCGTCCGCGCAGCTATGTGAGCTCGTCCGGTCTTGGTCGCGCCTGCCTGCGCCAGATCCAGTATGATTATCTGGCCGTGCCCAAGGACGACGGGCAGGAGTTCGCCCCGAAAACCCTGCGGATCTTCGAGGCCGGCCATCGCGGCGAGGATATGGTGGCCAGCTGGCTGCGGCTTGCGGGGTTCGATCTGCGGACCGAGCGCCCGGACGGGCGTCAGTACGGTTTTGCCGCGCTGGACGGACGGCTCAAGGGGCATATCGACGGCTGCCTCGTCGGCGGACCCGTTCCGATGGCCTACCCTGCGCTTTGGGAAAACAAGGCGCTCGGGGCGTCGAGCTGGAAGGACACGGTCAAGCGCGGGGTGGCCGTCGCCAAGCCGGTCTATGCCGCTCAGATCGCGCTCTATCAGGCCTATATGGACCTGACCAACCCGGCGCTCTTCACCGCGCTCAACCGCGACACGCAGGAGATCTACGCGGAAATGGTGCCGTTCGATGCCGCGCTGGCGCAGCAGATGAGCGATCGCGCCGTGCAGGTCGTCCGCGCCTCGGACGCGCAGGACCTGCTGCCGCGCACCGCGGCGGAGCCAACCTCGGTCGTCTGCAAGGGCGGCATGGCGGCCGGTCACTGGCATCCGCCCTGTGCCTGGGCGCAGCGGTGCTGGAGGGCGCAGCGATGATCCCGCAGGCCTATGAATTCAAGCGACTGGCATCCCGCTTCCGGAAGGTGTCGGCCTTTGGCTTTCTCTTCGAGGGGGTCGAGGCTGCACCGGTCTACTATTTCGGCGATCAGGAAAGCTTCGACAGTGACGAAGTGGGCGCGCTGCGTGCGCGCATCACGGGCGGGCCGTTGCGGCTGCCGCACCCGAACGTGCTGTTCGAGGTCAGGGATCGGGATCCGCAGCGGGCGGCCTTGCTGGTTCATGCCCGGCAGTTCGGGGATCGCGTCGAGGCCGGCTTTGTCTTCAAGGACAAGCGTCTGCGGAAATGGACGGACTGCCTGATCCATGCCGTGTTCGCCGAGCCCGGGCTGGCAGAAGGCTTTCCGAATCCGAAGCTGAGCGAGACCGAGGTCAATATCTACGGTGAGGTGGCTACGGGGATTGTCTGGCGCGCTCTGAGCATTCTGTCGCAAGCAGCAGAGGTCAGATCGCGCACGATCAACCCGGCGCAACGCCGCAAATATGCCAAGGCCGGCGTGCGCGGCTGGACCTGGCATCAGATCACCATCGATCCGGAGCGGGTGCGCGCGGTGAGCGCATCACCTGGAGGCACGCATGCAAGTCCACGCTGGCATCTCCGGCGCGGCCATTGGCGCCAGCTCGCCGATGGCCGGCGTGTCTTTGTGCGCCAGTGCCAGGTCGGGGATCCCGCGCGCGGCGGCGTGATCAAGGATTACAGCGTGAAAGGACAATCGACATGACCGCATTCACCCCATCGGAGACGCAGGCGGCTGCAATCCGCGAGATCAGGGACTGGCTCAGGAACCGCACCGCCGAGCAGCAGGTGTTTCGCCTGTTCGGCTATGCCGGATCGGGCAAGAGTACCGTTCTGCAGTTCGCGCTCGACGAACTCGGCCTCTCGCCCCATCGCAGCGCGAAGGACGGACCCTGTGTGCCGGGCGTTGTCACCGCCACCTTCACCGGCAAGGCCGCCCTGGTGCTGACGCGCAAGGGGACGCCGGCGCGCACGATCCACAGTCTGATCTACTCGGTGACCGAAGCGACCGAAGAAGTGATCGCCGAGGCCATGCGGCGTATTCGCGAGGCCGAAGATGCCGCGCGGCATCTGAGCGGGTTCGACCGCACCACGGCCGAGGCTGCGATCGAGGCGATGCGCCAGGCGCTCTCGGCGATGAAGCACCCGCGCTTTGCCCTGAACCCGCAAAGCGACGCGGCCGACGCCCGGCTGATCGTGCTCGACGAGGTCTCGATGGTCGGCGAGGAGATGGCGCGCGATCTGATGAGCTTCGGCAAGCCCATCCTCGTTCTGGGCGACCCCGGCCAGCTTCCCCCGATCAGGGGCGAAGGGGCCTTCACCCGCGATGCGCCCGACGTGATGCTGACGGAAATCCACCGCCAAGCGGCCGAGAGCGCGATCATTCGGCTGGCCACCATGGCACGCAGGGGCGAGCCCATCGGGTTCGGCACCCATGACGATCATGTCGCCAAGCTGCGCAAGGGCGACATCACGCCCGAGCAGGCGCTGCGCGGCGGCCAGCTCATCTGCGGGATGAACGCCACGCGGCTGCAGATCAACAACGCGATGCGGGCCGCGGCCGGGTTCGGGGGCACGTGGTTGCCCACCGGACCGGACGAGAAGATCGTCTGCCTCAAGAACCAGAACGCGCATGGCCTGATCAACGGGATGTTCGTCACGCTCGAGGACATCGTCGACGAGGGCAGCCTCTTTTTCTCGGCGGTGGTGACGGACGAGGACGGGCGGCGC
>Ga0307933_1002849_pt1 | contig 11436 bp, 9 predicted proteins | sample OrgLakmetageno88_FD_201811 | JGI IMG/M metagenome (GOLD analysis project Ga0307933, IMG submission 201811) | Saline water microbial communities from Organic Lake, Antarctica - #88 | ecosystem: Environmental > Aquatic > Non-marine Saline and Alkaline > Saline | place: Antarctica: Organic Lake...
GCGATCGAACCAAACGCGAAGGCGTTCGGCTACGGACATGGCTTGTAGCCGAAGCGCTTCCGCTTTGGGTAGTAAGTTGTCGCGGGTGGCGATCGAACCAAACGCGAAGGCGTTCGGTTGCGGATGTGGCTTGTAGCCGAAGCGCTTCCGCTTTGGATAGTAGATTGTCGCGAGTGGCGATCGAACCAAACGCGACCTGTCCCGCCGTAGCTGCAGCGAAGGAGGAAGGCGTGGTCCGGTTCCCTTCGGCAAGCTCATGGCCCGGTCTTGTCGCTTCGCTCGGAACGGCTACGGGTCAGGCATCGTTTGGCCTAAGCATATTTTGAGCCTGCTAACGGAAGTTGATCGGTAACTGAACGTTTTTTGTAATGATCTTTTTCCCATCCTTCTCGCCGGGAATAAATTCCCAGCGCCGCACCGCATCAATACAAGGGGCATTCAGTTTTGGGTTCGAAGATTCGTGCACCCGAATATTGATAACCCTACCGAATTGATCGACTCCAAAGCGGAGAATCACGGTGCCCTTAAGCCCGCGAGTTCTTGGCTCAATCTGTTTAATGGGCACGGGTTTCTTATCGACGTCAGTCAGATCAAACATTTCAACTCCGCCCAATGCGCCGCCGCTTACGTCTAATGACGGCATGGCAAAATCGCCTGCCATCGCTCTACCTGTTCCAGGGTTCAGTGCGATATCCAATTGCTCCAAAGTGATCGGTGGTGGCGGCGAGTCCAGCTCCGGAGGCGGCTCATCTTCTTCCGGTTCAGGTGGAGGCGGCGGTTCAACGGGCGGAGGAGGTGGCGGAGGTGGCGCCAGATCGATGGTATTTATTTCGTCCGGGGATTTTTTGTTTTCGTTGAAAAGTTGTGTCAGCGGAATGGCTAAAAAGAGTAATATGGTCACACCAATACCCAAAAAAATGCCTGTCAGCTGCATCCCTTTTCTTTCTTTGGGTGGATTGTAGATTTTGTTCATGCGCTTTTTATCGATTCCAAGCTTGATAGTTTTGAAGTCGATACTCTGCGGTTTGACAACCAAGTTAGCTCATTAAGTGAAATTTATATGATGCGAGCTTCGCCATACGACGTGTGAGGGACATGTTCCGAGCGCAGCGACAAGACCACGCATGCCGCGTCCAAACGCGAAGGCGTTCGGCTACAAGCGTGGAAAGTGAAACGACCAAACGCGAAGGCGTTCGGCTACAAGGTTGGAAAGTGAAACGGAGCGCGGACATTTCTGTCCGCTAGTATCGACGCCCTTAGGCTTTGGTCGAAGGGCGCAACGACCAAACGCGAAGGCGTTCGGCTACAAGCGTGGAAAGGGTGAGATATGACAAAATGTATTTAAAGGAATACTAGCAGCGACGCATGGTTCTGTCCGTAGCCAAAAGCTCCGATATGGGACAGCAAACTTCCCGCTTGCTCTCAGTCAATGTTCTGCCCAGCTTCTCACTCGTTGATTTCGGAGTGTGGGCATTCGCTTGGGCTTAGGCTTGAGAGGAAAGTCCGGACACCGTAGGGCAGAATTCCCTGTGAAAGCGGGGGCGCGTCAGGGTAACTTGGCGTGACGGATAGTGTCGCAGAAAATAAACCGCCCTGTGCAAATCTTTGATTTGCGCAGGGTAAGGGTGAAAAGGGGAGGTAAGAGCTCACCGCTTCAGAGGTAACAATGAAGGCAGGATAAACCCAATTCGTTGCAAGGCAAAATAGGGAATCAGGCGGCCCGTCTAATGATTCCGGGTATGTCGCACTTCGCTTCGGCGGAGATTCCGCTCCGGCGGGATAGATAAATGAATGCCCAGTCGTCCTTCGGGACGGTGGACAAAATCCGGCTTATAGCACTCCGAAATCGACACCTCTTGGGAACGTTGAACATCGAACATCCAACGCGGCTTTATCGGGGCGCCTCCAATTTTGATGTTCGTAGGGGTGCTCGCTTGCCTTCGACCCCGAGCTCAGGCCGAGGGGCGGCACCCGCGCAGCTTGCGAAGTGTTTCGGAGTTTATGTTGCCTTCCCGTGCGATCGTGGGCTTCCCGAAGGAAAGCCCCTACGGTGTGATTGTCTCTGCGACCAATCGAAGTTACGCCCTGTTTGATGTTTTTTCCCGCTTGACATGCTCGCAAGCCAAAAGCACTTTCCCGCCTCTTAACTTTTTTACAGACATGGCTAATACAAAATCCGCACTCAAATACATTCGTAAAACTGAAGGTCGCACACTTCGCAACCGTCAGGTTAAAAGCCGCTTGAAGACTTTCGCCAAGAAGGTTGATGCCGCCGCCGAATCTGGTGATAAGGACGCAATCGTATCCACAACCCGCCTCTACATCTCTGCCCTCGATAAGGCAGGTAAAGCTGGCCTGGTCCACGCCAACAAGGTCGCACGCCACAAAGCTCGTTGCGCCGCACTGGTCGCTGCTTAATTAGCTGCTAAGCTATACGCCGCATAAATTTTCTGCCCCCGGATTCGCTTGTCGAACCGGGGGCATTTTGTATCCATACTTCCCAAGTGCCCGAAAAACCGAAAAAAAGAAACGCCATCGGCTTTCCGCCTCCTCTACTAGGCAAAAAGCCGCTTCGGTTCGATGTGCTCGCGGCGACAGAGGACTGGCTTGCGCTGGATAAATCTGCTGGCTTCGGCACTCGCGCCCACCCGTGGGATGAGACGCCAGACCTCGACGGCGCCCTCAATGTTCAACTTGAGGCAGAAAAGCCCGAGCTCCAGCGCACTGGAGCCAGCCTCTTCGGTTCAGCGTATTATCTCGACCCGGAGATCTCCGGCGTCGCGCTTTTCGCCAAGAATCGCGACGCACTCACAGATCTACGCAACCACTTCGGTTCGGCTGACTGCAAGTTCACCTTTCATTTTGTCGCGGCTCGCGGTAGCGCAGGTGCCTCTGGCGCCGCACCGACCCAGTCTGGTTCCACCGGGGAAGGCGGACAAACAGTCGCTTTTCAAGCCGACGCGCCTCTGCTCCCGCACCGCGTCAAACACAAGATGATTCCTTCAACCGCGAAGGGTAAAAAATCCTTCACGCGATTCAAGCGCTTGGCTGAGACTGACAAAGGTTGGGTTTTTTGGCAGGCAGAAGTCGACTTTTTCCGGCCTCACCAAGTGCGCGCCCACGCCGCGACGCACGGCATCCCCGTAATGGGTGACGCGCTCTATGATGGTCCGGTTGCGCCCACTGTCCGCCAGCTCCAGCCTCGTGCGCGCCGCTCCGACTCGGAGGCACCTGTTTACCAGGGGCTGGCTATCCATCTTTCGCGGGCTGAAATCCCGCAGGCTGAAAAATCCCTAGTCATCGAATCGCCCTTGCCGAAAGCCTTCGCACTTCTGCTCAAGCGTCTGGGAGTTGAGTTCTAAGGAATGTGGCCTCGGGGATCGGTGAGTAAACACTGAGCAGTTGATCGGAACTGATCGCATGCGCTGGCTATGGCTCCAAAGATACCCACAGGATGCCTAATTCGGAAAATATACTCTTTCCTCAATACAGTTTTTTTCTTGAACCACGGATGCACACAGATGGACACGGATTTTTATTTATCCGTGTTTATCAGTGTCCATCCGTGGTTTATTTAATTTCCTATCATCAGCCATCTTATTGGTATTCAAGATCGAGTGCTTCGGGTAAACCTAGCCGAACCGGATGAGGTGCATGCGGTCCGATTATTTACACTGGCATGCGCCATTCGACAGGCTCATGATTTGAGACAAGCGCAGCCTCTACAAAAAACCCTAGGAGAATAGGAACTTGCTATTTGGTGGCGTCTACTTTTCCTTCTCCCGTTTTTCACACGACAACGTCATGACACAAATCGAAATCCTCACACACCTTCCAATTGCTCAAGCGGCCTCACCCGGCGGCGGCCTTGGCTCGTTCCTGCCCATCATCCTGCTTTTCGTCGGTATGTGGTTCCTGATCATCGCGCCGCAGCGCAAGCGCCAGAAAGCTCACGATAAAATGCTCTCCGAGCTCAAGACTGGAGATGATGTTATCACGAGCGGTGGCATCTACGGCACCATCACCAACGTTAAAGACGATCGTCTTGTTGTCCGCATCGCAGATAATACCAAAGTCGAGTTAGGTAAAAGCTTCGTGTCAAATAAGGTTGATGCCGAAGCGATCAAGTAAGCAGGTCCACTTTTAAACAACCGTCAGGTTCACATTATGTCCGGTAATATACTTTGGAAATTCCTGCTCACCTGCACCATCATTTTCTGGTGTGTGATGAGCATCACGCCTCTTCAGGATCGCCCCTTTGAGGAATTTATTGTCGCGCAGGTGACTGCCGAACAGGCTGAGTTCGCTGACTTGTTGGCAAGCGCGGAAGCGCGTGTCGAGGCTGACGAAGCCCCAACGCTCTTCATCGCGCTTCGAGATCTCGGAGCCGAGGAAGAGGTCGACTACGCTAAGTTTTTCCCGCAGATTAACGTCGCGGATATCGCAAACCAAAATAAGCGGAACGATATTCTGCTCAAGCACATCCTGCAAACCGCTCAGAGCCAGCTTCGCTTGGGCCTCGACCTCAAGGGTGGGGTCGGAGTCACTCTGATAATTGACGAGTCTGCCACAGAAGGCCTCAGTCAATTTCAGCAGCAGGATCAGCTCGCCAAAGCGATTACGATCATGAGTGACCGTCTCGACGGCATGGGCGTGGCCGAGCCTGTCATTCGCGCCAAAGGGGAAAATGCGATCGAGATCCAACTCGCCGGTCTTTCTACCAAGGACAATCCCGAGGTCATTGATTCGATCAAGAAGCCGGCTCGCCTCGAGTTTCGCACGATTCATCCGACGCTTGTTCCACAAACGATTAAGGATAAAGCGCCCGTCGGCTACGAATTGCTGACTGAAGAGCGCGAGTCACGCGAAGGTGACGCTTTCCTCGCCCTGCATTTTGTAAAGATTCTTCCCGAAGCGACTGGCGAGATTATAGAAGATGCCTTTGCCTCACAGACTCCGACTGGAGGCTTCCAGATCAATCTTGTCATGACTGGCGACGGCTCGACGGCCTTCCGCCAAGTCACCGAGCGACTGGCCCCTCAGGGTAACCAGCCGGGCAAGCCGCTCGCCATCGTGCTCGACGGTAAATTATATTCCGCACCAACCATTCAAGCGGTTCTTTCCAAAAACGCGCAGATCACCGGCAGCTTCTCACAACGTGAAGCGCTTGAGCTGGCCAATGTCTTGAACAATCCGCTGGCCGTTGAATTACGTGTCGACGAAATGTATGAAGTCGGACCGACGATGGCTGACAGCGCCCGTGAGAGCTCCGTCAACGCTGCGAAATGGGGCGCGATTCTCGTCGTGGCTTTCATGATCCTTTACTACTTCCTTGGTGGCATCATCGCCGTCACTTCCGCGATTATTAATGTCATTATCGTGCTTGGCGTTTTGGCCAGCCTTGGTGCAACGCTTACACTGCCTGGTGTGGCGGCGCTCGTGCTCACACTCGGAATGGGTGTGGACGCGAACATCCTCATTTTCGAACGTATCCGCGAAGAGCTGCGCGCCGGTAAAAGCATTAAGAATGCGACCACCGGGGCCTTCCAAAAAGTGACGTCCACCATTGTGGATGCGAACGTCACGACGCTCATTACCGCATCGATCCTCATCTGGTTGGGCACCGGTCCGGTTAAGGGCTTTGGTATCACTCTGGCGATTGGTATCTGCGCCTCGATCTTCTGTGCGCTCGTTGTCACACGTTTCCTTGTCGACTTCTTTGTTCACCAGCTCGGTTTCACTAAGGTGCTTGGTCTCAGCCTCTTCCCCGAGAAGAAGCTCGATTTCTTCCAATTCCGTAAGCCCGCCTTCGCGGCCTCATGGCTGCTTGTGCTGGCTGGTGTCGTGAGCGTAGTGATGCATCACGATAACATCCTCGGTAAGGACTTTACCGGTGGCGACGAAATGACCGTCAATTACAGTGAAAAAGTCGATAGCAATGAAATCGCAAAAGTGGTCGAAGAGAAAGACCTCGGTGATGTGACTGCAATCTACCAGAAGTTGATCGGAGAGGATAAAGAAATTCTTAAAATTCAGACTCCGTTTGATCAGGCCCGTCCCGTGTTAGAAGAATTACAGGCGTCCTTCCCGTCGGCAGGGCTGCAAGAAGCAGGTATCAACCAAATCGGTGCCTCTGTATCGAAGAGCATTCAATGGAATGCTTTGTGGTCGGTGCTTTGCGCGCTGGGTGGCATTCTCCTCTACGTCGCATTGCGTTTCGAAGTTGGCTACGGTGTCGGCGCGGTGGTGGCCACGATTCACGACGTATTGATGACCGTCGGTATCTTTGTGATTTGTGGTGAGTTTGGTCTCTTTGTCAGCGGTCAGTTCACCGCACCTATGCTCGCGGCTATCCTCATGATCGTGGGTTATTCGATCAATGATACCATCGTTGTCTTCGACCGCATCCGGGAAGAGCTGGAACTTAATCCAGGCAGCAACCTGCGCAATATCATCAACCTGGCCATTAGCCGAGTGTTCTCACGTTCCTTGCTCACGAGTATTACGACATTGCTCGCTGCGGTATCACTCTACGTCTTCGGTGCAGGCATCATTACTGATTTCTCTTTCGTCTTTATCGTCGGTATCCTGACTGGAACCTTCTCTTCGATCTTCATTGCCAGCCCGGTCTTCTACTGGTGGCACAAGGGCGACCGTCGCCACGTTGAAGAACGCGAACTCACACCTAAGCGCTACGAGTGGGAAAGCCAGAAGGAAGCCTAAGCTTTATTTAATTCATCTCCTGGAATGGCGGTTCGGCGACGAGCCGTCATTCTTGTTTTTCGGACTAGTCCTCGACCTCTTAATCTTAGTTACATTACCTTTTAAAGCCGTTAATTTTACTACGACTGTTGTCCTGGCATAAAGCCAGTCACTACAATCAACGTAAAGAGTTGTCCTGGCATAAAGCCAGTCACTACGATCACCGTAGAGAGCGGGTTTACCCCGCGACGATTTAGCGCGACGATCTACAATACCGAAAACGATGCTTTGGACGACCCCAGATACAGATCAAGCCCTTGCTGCTGAATTAGCAGAGGGGCTCGGGGTGTCGAAGACTTGCGGCCAGCTGCTCGCGCAGATTGGGATCAGTTCCAAAGAGTCTGCGGAGGACTTCCTGCGTCCGCGCCTCGCGCATTTGGACAGCCCCTTCGCGCTGACGAATCTCGAAGCGGCAGCTGATCGGCTTGTCGTAGCGATCAATGCAGGCGAAGAAGTTGTCGTCTTTGGCGACTACGATGTGGACGGCATTACCAGCACGGTGCAACTCGTCAGCATGCTTCGATTCCTGGGGCTGAAGCCACGTTTCTGCGTGCCACGCCGACTGGACGAAGGCTATGGCCTCAGTCGGGGGGCGATTGACCGCGTGATCGATGGTCGAATTCCGCAGCTTTTTGTGGCGGTGGACTGTGGCACCAATGCCCACGAGCCAGTTGCGTATTTGAATGAACTCGGAGTCGATGTCATCATCGTCGACCACCACCAAGCTAAAGAGGAGCCCGTCGCTGGCTGCACGCTGGTCAACCCGCACGTGCATGATTCGGAGGACGCCCCCTGGCATGACCTTTGCACGGCCGGCCTGGTTTTTAAATTACTGCACGGTCTATTGCGCAAGCTCCGCGAAGCGAATGATCCACGCGTTGAGAAGGTTCAACTCAAGGATACTTTGGATCTGGTCGCACTTGGCACCATCGCCGACCTTGTGCCCCTGCGCCGCGAGAATCGTATCCTTTCCTGGTTCGGCCTCCGTCACCTTAGGGCCAATGGCCGGGCCGGCATCACCGCCTTGGCCGAGGTTGCCGGTATCGGCAGTGCACAGGAACTGACGAGCGCCGATGTGTCATTTAAGCTGGGGCCACGCATTAATGCTTGTGGCCGCTTGGCCGATGCCACTAGGCCGATAGAGTTGCTCTTAGGCGACGACGCTCGAACCTGCCGCGAAGTGGCCGGCGAGTTGGACGCACTCAATAAAGAGCGCCAGGCCATCGAGCGTGGCATGGCGAAGTCTGCCGAAGAACGTGCTGAGAAGGAGTTTGCTGGCTTGCCCGGCGTCGTTCTCTACGATGAAGGCTGGCACCCCGGCGTGGTCGGTATCGTGGCCAGCCGCGTGAGCCGTCATTTGAACAAGCCAACCGTCATCCTCGGTGCGGATGGTGATATGGCGCACGGCTCCGGCCGTAGCGTCGCGACCGTCAACCTCGTTGAAGTCTTTCAACGCTGTGTTCATCTCCTGGAGAGCTGGGGCGGGCACCCCATGGCCGCCGGAGTGTCCCTGAAGGCCCACCAGGTCAAAGCGTTCACCCGTTGCTTCAACGAAGGGCTACTCGAATTGTATCCGGATGGCCTGCCCGAAGCCTCGCTCAAGCTTTCGGCGTGGCTTGAGCCCGAGGAACTCAACGGCACCCTCCTCGAAGAGCTCGACCGCATGCACCCCTTCGGCCAAGGCAACCCCGAGCCTGTCTTCGGCCTGCGCTCCGTTCAACTGGATGATCCGCAGGCTTTCGGCAATGGGGGCAGCAACTTCCGCTTCCGCCTAGCCACCGGCGCTGGACGAGGCATCGCCGGTATCGCCTGGGGTATGGAGGCACCCGCACCCGACCAGCCAGTCGACCTGGCTCTACGCTTTGCCTGGAACCACTGGCGCGGCAAACGCTATCCTCAAGTGACTCTGGTTGACTGGAAGTAGGCTTTGTTTTAAGTTTGTCTTATGTCTGATTCATCCAAGTCCATTCTCCTCGGCGTCAACGTCGATCACTGCGCGACGGTGCGGCAGGCGCGCTACCGTAGCCATCTGCTCAATCACGGCGATGAGGTCGAGCCCGACCCAGTGGCCTTTGCGCTGGCCTGCGAGGCGGCGGGTGCGGACGGCATTACGATGCACTTGCGCGAAGATCGCCGGCATGTGCAGGACGAGGATGTGCAGCGTGCTCGCGAGCAGATCGCGACGCGCCTGAATCTGGAAATGGCCTGCACGCAGGAGATGATCGATTATGCGCTCAAGCTGAAGCCGGACTCGGTGTGTCTGGTGCCGGAGAGCCGAGAAGAGATAACGACCGAGGGCGGCCTGGATGTGGTTGGCCAAAAGTCACGGGTCGGCGAGGTTGTCGCCGCAATGACAGAGGCGGGCATCACCACCAGTTTATTCATTGATCCGGATCCAGCGCAGATCGAGGCCTCCGCAGAGCTAAAAAGCCCGTGGGTGGAACTGCACACCGGGGCTTATGCCAATGCCTACTATCATGACGGTCGTTCGGTTGAGTTTGAGACCTTGCGCAAGGGGGTTGAACTCGCACATAGCCTCGGGCTGACCGTGAATGCCGGCCACGGGATCAATTATACGAATATCGCCGAAGTGGTGACCCTGCCGCACTTACATGAGCTTAACATCGGCCACTCGATCATCAGTCGCGCGCTGTTTGTCGGTGTCGAGCAGGCGACAAAAGAAATGAAAGCCTTTTTGTTGTAAATACGGCTCCATGCCAACATATCCGTTGCTATGAAAGTGCTGCCCCATGCCCATCCCGTGCTTAGCTGTGCGAAAGCGAAAGAATTTGAGTCTCAGGTCTTGACGGACGAGGCGGCTGAATGGGCCGCCATGCAAAAGGCGGGTGCGGGCATCGCCCGGTGCATGCTACGCGACTACCAGGAGCTACGCCCGGTGCCGGATCACTTGCGGATTCTAGCACTTATTGGAAAAGGGCATAACGGGGGTGATGCGCTTCTGGCCTGCGGCGAATTGCTGGCAAAATTTCCCCGAGCACGGGTTGACCTAATAATGGGGGCAGACGCCGGTGAATTCAAGCCACTGGCGGCTCGTGCGTTGACTGGCCTCAAGGGCCGGGTGAAAGAACACAGTTTTGACGCTTCTTCCGTGGATGAAGCGCATGCGTTACTCGACACCATTTCCGGAGGGCAGGGCTTTCATTTCTGTCTCGATGGTTTATTGGGCATGAACTTTCAGCCGCCCATGCGCAGCCCGCTGGACGTTCTGATCAAGGCTGTGAATGCGTGTGAGTGGATTGATCTGCGTGCTGCAGTTGACCTGCCATCCGGCGTGTGTGATGAGCCGTCGGAATTAAAATTTACGACGGACTTTTGCTACGCGACAGGTATTGCTAAAAAACCTCTCTTTGAGGGCATCGCGGATTGCGGCCGAATACGCTATATTGATCTTGGATTCTTTGATGGCAGTACAGGCAAAGCGCTTGACGAGCCTGAGGCGATTTTGACCCCTAAGGTATTAAAACCGCTGAATAAACTGCGGCCCGCGGTCTCGGATAAGCGTGAGTTTGGGCATCTTTTCGTGGTCGGAGGATCAGCGTATATGCCTGGGGCCTTACTGATGTCAGTGCAAGCAGCGGTGCGCTCTGGAGTTGGCCTGGTGACTGCTTTTGCCCCGGAGTCGGTCGCTTCCGCACTCGCGGCTCAAGTTCCTGAGGCAATGTGGGTGCCGTGGCCGGAGACGAGTAACGGCACGCTGAATCCACGGGCACTGCCGTTGGCCATGGAACGTATTGGGCAAGCCAGTGCGGTTTTAATTGGTCCTGGAATGGGCCATGATCGCAATACTGAGCTACTCGCGCAGGAAATCGTTACAAAGGTTGATCTCCCAGTCATCGCCGATGCGGACGCGCTGCGACCACGTCTTGTCGAAATCGCATCCAAGCGGAAGAAGAGCTGCGGCAAAGTCGTGATTACTCCGCACATGGGTGAGTTTATGCGCGTGGCAAAGATTTCCGAGCCGGACTATTCAGCTGAGACACTACTTATGTTTTCAAAAATCTATAACGTGATCACGGTATTGAAGGGCGCGAACACTCGCATCTGTGACGGCGAGTCGATCATCTACAATACGACCGGAGGTCCAGTCCTCTCGCGGGGCGGGAGCGGAGATTTACTGGCGGGACTCATCGGAGGTATGGTCGCCCAGAATAATAGCGACGAGCAAACCGCAGTGGCGCGCGGGGTGATTCTGCACGGTCTGGCGGCTCAGCGCTTAGCGCGCGCTAAAGGGCAGGTGATGGTCAAAACAACCCAGCTGCTTGATTATCTGCCGGAAGTTTTGCGCTCGATGAATGTAAATACGCTCAGCCGGTAATTCTCTGGGAGAAGAGACCGGAGACAGGGGGCAGGAGCCAGAAAACAGGAGCCAGGCTCCGTTTGTAGCGATGGCACGCAAGTGCCGTCGATTTCACTATTTTAGAAGTTGTCCGTAAGCGCCTCAATTTTGTCCCCCTATACTGATTTGGTTTACTTATGTATTATGTGTGGATGTTCAATATCCCGCACTCAACGAAAGTAATCGTATTCATGCAACCGGTCGACCATCTGCCACTCTACCGGCAACGTAAGATGTATCAGCGCCAACAGGTGCGCCTGTGCGAGCAAAGCATGGGCCGCTGGGTAGCGCGGAGCGCCGAGGTGCTCGAACCGATT
>Ga0307933_1002851_pt1:0-7500 | contig 11429 bp, 10 predicted proteins | sample OrgLakmetageno88_FD_201811 | JGI IMG/M metagenome (GOLD analysis project Ga0307933, IMG submission 201811) | Saline water microbial communities from Organic Lake, Antarctica - #88 | ecosystem: Environmental > Aquatic > Non-marine Saline and Alkaline > Saline | place: Antarctica: Organic...
GACAAGTCGGCGCGATTCCCTAGCCTTGCCAAGCATCTTCGACACGTCCTTCTCAGGCCGGGGTCTCTCAAGGTTGAACCCTTTTTTTTCGCGAGCTTGTCTGACGCTGACGCCAGGGGCAAGGTGCCCGCAAATGGCAACGAGGAATCACAACTTGGTGCATTGCAGAACGATGCCATGGCCATGGCTGAGCTCAGCAGCGCCGATTTTGAGCAGTTTTGCAAGGAGCATATAGTCGAGACGCTGGCAAGGCAAGACGCTGTGAAGGTGTCTCTGGACGAGCTCCGTGACTGTGGGCTGAGCGAAGCCGCCGACTTTTTGCGCAACCACAAGTATAGGCTCAAGGCGCAACGCAAGACATTGGAACCTTTTGCGATTGTCTTTGACTTCCATGGGAGGGAAGTAGACCTCCACGATTTTCCTTGTGACGTATGCGCCGAGCTGTCGCGAAAGACGTTCGCGGAACTTGCCACGCGCCTCCTTGACATCGTCTCGCTGCAGAAGACGGGCTTTTGCTCGGCAGATGCCCGTGACCCCCGCTTCATCTACAATCGGCTTGCGCCGCTTTCGCCTGACATAAGGCCGGCCAACGACCTTCTGAATCCAGAGGCGACACCTCGCCTCAGGCTCATCCGCGTTGAGGCGTCGTCTCGTTCCTACACCGCGTTTCAGCATGCCGGTACACGTATTGACATGACACGCATGCTTCATCGTACGGTGAATCGCCTCACTGGTGGCTCAATTTTTCTTCGCTACATTGCGCCTTACGAGCCGAGCTACAACTCTCGCTCACGAGATTTGAAGTTTGACGTCGCTCTTGAGGAGCGACTTTTCACTGGCATTAAAGAAGGCGTTTTCGTCCCATCGACTACGGACGGGGAAACCTGCGTCGTTCCCGCAAGCAACGCTGCATTTGTTGTGCTACTGTCCAACCAGGGGCCGGCGTCAGAGGTGCTCGACGCGGCGCAAGACATTGTGTGTCGCTGCCTCAGTGGGCCTCTGGCGGAGGACGTGGGGCCGAAACAGAAGCCTTACGACGTACCACTCGAGAGCCAAGACGAGCTTCCAGCTGCGATTGCATCGCTGGCATGCCAACAAGACTTTAACGCAGACGTCGTTTGCTTTTGTGCCTACGGCAAGCCACAGAAGAAATGGAGCCGACCCTTTTACGATTTGCCAACAAGCATAACATTTGTGAACGTGAGGGAGCTGCGTCTGTGCAAGGAGGCGTTGCGCTGGTTTCTGGATCAGCCGGTGGCCTTGGTCGCCGCCCGCGCCAGGCTTGATGTAATCGGGGAGCTCATCCATGATGACATTGCCCCGGAGAGTCTTGCGCGACTTGCATGGCTGTTGCCACCAAAGCAGCGCAGGAGGCACATGTGGCTCAAGCCGCTTCAAGCCGCTTTTGAGGAGGGTAAGTGAAGTTGATCTTTGCATAAATGTTGGTCGACGGCAACATTCTTGACTCACACACGCCCCTTGCAAACTTTCTGTCTCTTGGTTCCACCGTAGCGAAATGGAATCATGAGCAGCAGATGACAGCCATCAATGGCATGATGCGGAACAGCCGCTTCTATTTTGACGCCCTGTGCTAATGGGTGATGCTGCTGCTGCTGCCGCTTGGCGTTGTATCACACTGTGATCTGATCCTTTGCTCTCAATCAGAGCTCATCGTTGTCCAGTTTAGTACTGTATACTTCTTTTTGCAGGGTCCAAACTGGCAGTGGTCCAAACTGCCTGCCAGTTTGGGTCCTGTTTTGTTGATATTTATCACGTCTGTTCATCTTGCGCCGAAAGGCCTGTCGGCGTTGCGGGGCCCGATGATTTAGACATAAAACGCTCATATTCTCATATTCTCAACGGTACTGCATGGCAACTAGCTAGCAAAAGAGAAAAGAGAGAGGGAGAGATATATATATATATATAAGAGAGAGGGAGAGATATATATATATATATACAGAAGGCGAAACACAAGGGACCAACAAGATGTACACAGGGTCTCACGTTGTAGAAGAAGGGTGAAGGTCTGAGAAAGGATTAGGTTCCCTCCAAACTAAAATTGCGAATACTAAGGCACTCACAGCCTCCATCCCTCCTCCTCCCCTCGCTGCTTTATTGTAGCTGCCGAGAGACCGTGGATGGCTTCAAGAGAGCCCACAGGCCGGTCAGGAATTGCCGCAGCAACCATCAGATGAGCTCCCCGGCCACTCTCTCTCAAATAGGCGATGCCCATTACACGGCCTGCCCTCCTTACAAAAACCTCGCGGCGCTCCTCGGCCGAGTACCCCATCGTGCTCAAAATAATATAGAGAGAGGTGAAGCGTATCACCTGGCGGCCCGCGGTAGTTCAGTGATCAGCGCTCGTGCTGTCATGGCAAGATAAGGCGTGCCGCTTGTCTCCCTCACTCCTGCCCTGAACGCTTGCGAGGATGAGTGGATAGGAGAGCATCCCGAGAGCATCCCACTAGCATGACACTGGTGGCAACGACGTGTATTGTGGTATAGCCAAAGACCAAAGACGAAGGAACTCGGGAGAGGTGAGATCGTGAAACAAGACAACTGAGGTGTCTACCATTGTGCGCAACAACCACGGTGTTTCCTGAGGTGTGGAGACCAGAAATAGACTAGAGAGGCCTGGACCAAGGAGGAAAACCGAGAGACGTGATCCGAGAAGGCGGCCCTTGGAGATCCGAAGAGAAGATATCCGCGCATCGTAGACACTGGCTTGCATATGAAACACGAGGCGCGCTGAGGACGCCTAGAAGTTGTGGTATACACACACTGAAAATGAAAAGGACAAATAGAACAAACCGAAAAAAGGCGGATGAAGGATCGACGTGATACTCGGACGTCTCAGAAACCGGGATGGACTTGGGCGCACCATCAAAAATAGCCGCCGACTACTGTAGTTGTCCACTAGATGGTACTGTACTCCACCGACACCTCGAGGATCTTGGCTGGGCCGCCCGCTGCACTTAGGCGGTAATACAGGCTGTCGCCAGGAAGGTCAAGCATCACCAGGGGCACAACGTTGTCGCCGTGCTTCAGACCGCCCGGCAGCAGGTGGCGGATGAGAATCCAGTCCTTGCCGTTGCCGGAGATATCGCCTGTCACGACGGCAGACTCGGCATCCAGCTTGATGTCCAGCGTGCTGAGGCGGCAGACCTTGCCCTCCACAGAGGCCATCAGGTTCTTTGAAACCACAGTGTCGCCAAGCGAAATGCGCGCCGGTTCCAGGTGGGCGGTCGTGCGGTGGTGGAACGAGTCCAGACCATTGCCACTCGATGAGGGTGCATACAAAGCCGCGCGCCCGCTGGCGCCCATGCCTGCGCCCCAGCCATTCGGATTGCCACCTTGAACCTCCACATTCTTGTTAACGGTAGCCTGGAGCGCGTAGATGAGAATAGATCCCCCGGCGCCACCGGCGCCGCCGCCAGTCTCCTCAATGGGCTCCAGGCCGTCGCGACCGCGTGCCCGGACAACGCCATCAATAATGATCTGGTTGGCAAGGAGGATTATGGCACCTCCGCCAGCGCCACCGCCGCCACCGTCGTCGGGGTTGTCACCATCAACACCGCCGCTGCCGCCGCCACTGCCGTAAAAAAGACGGGTCAGTTCCGGACTTCCATACCCAATTCCGCCCGAGGCAGCCCGTCGGCCGCCGCTCCATTCACCACCTGTGACAGTCACGGGGAGACAAACATGAGGAATGGCAGCATAGCAAGGATGTTATGACAGAATGGCAAGTAAATATTTTGACGAAGGGCGGCGAAAAGGGAATGGATGGAGCAGCATGTGGTCCACAGTGGCTCCCCGAGACAAAAAGACGACTCAAGTTTCGCTCGCGAAGCTTACCGCATTCGCAGCGGCAGCAGTCGCCATTGCCACCGTTGCCGTTGTGCGCGCCACCGCCACCACCAAGACCAGCGCAGCACCATTCCGCTGCGCCGCCGCCACCGCCACCGAAGTACTGATCCGGGCTGCGTGAGCTCCAGAGGGTGGCAGTTGTAAAGCAGGCGGGGCACTCGCCACGAAAGCCAAGGCCCCACGATGCCAGCAATCGGGTACGCGGTGCGCCACGGTAGCCGCGAGCGTTCATATCAATGGCGCCAGAAATCTTCATCGTCCGAGCCCGTATCACCAGCAGGCCGTAGCGGCGGCCGTCCCAGCCGTTGCCAGTGAGAAGCCCACTGCTCGTCACCTCCAGGCTGTTGTAGTTGGGCACACGCTGCAGCGTGATGCGGCGGTCATTGACATTGACGGCGTCCAACACAGACGAAAATGGATTGACGCAAGTTACTTCGGAGCCGCTGACTGACTCGACGCGGCAGAACTCGTAGAGGCCAGCGTCGCTCGGAAGGCTGCCGGAGGTCTGCGCCACATGCACAACAGCCTCATCGCCGGGGGCCAGGCCACTGGCCGCCTCTGACACTGTCACGCGGGCACCGGTGATCCCTGTCACCATGTACGCCGCAGCGTCAGGCGCGCCGCGGCCCGAGATGGTCTCAGAGTGCAGGTTCTTGCCATTTGTAACCCTGCGATCCCCGTCTTTGCCCGACCCGCCCGCACCACCGAGAGTCACCTCGCCCTCGGCCACGATCACAGTGCCCTGCTGCTTCTCCGTGTCCAGGCCGGCGGCGGAGCTGAACGGGTCAGTGTACGTCTCAACCTCGCCACACAACGCGCAGACGCGGTCTGAGGTTGGCGTCGGCGGCACTGACTCGGCGGACGTGAAGGCGGCGCATTGTGTCAGCGGCGCACATGTTCGGTCCGTGGTGGCGGTGGGTCCCTCAGACTCGTACTCCAGCGTGCTGCACTGCCGGTTGTGGCGGCAGATGCGGTTGGCCGTCTGCGACGGCGGCGTGACCTCGTGGGTGTGATCTGGGCAAGGTGTTGCCTTGATGCAGACACGGTCTGGAAGGAGGGGCAAAGGGGGGTGTGTGTGTGGCGTTAAGACGGGGAAGGGACGCACAGGGTTCGTGTTTTTTGGGCTCTTTCCCTTTTTTCCCTCTCTGGATTCCTCCCCTCTCCACCCCCGCCCCTCTCCTCCATGCTCACCCGTAAAGTAGGTGGGCTCCACAACCTCGTACTCGTCCGCCTCGCACTCGGTATACTTGACGCAGACGCGCGGCTTCGTGTCGGTGGCGGGGGAGGCCTCGTACTCATCGTCACCGCATGCCGTGTGGCCGGAGCACTCGCGGTTGCTTGTGCGCGTTGGCGCTTTGGTTACGTACTCATCGCTGCCGCAGACGCGCAGCGGCAGACACGTGCGGGGGCTAGCCGGCCCACCAAAGGCCGACGTCTCATACTCGTCGTGGTGGCAGCGGGTGGCGGCGTCCAGCACGGGACCGTCAACGTAGGTACGGAGCTCGCCAATGTCGTCTGTCAAAGCACGCTCGAGGTCCTGCAGGGAGTCGGTCGTGGCGGCGGCCAAGTTGTCCACGGCGGTAGAGACGGACGCGGTCGCCATGGCCGCCTCTTGTGCGGCTTGCGCAATGGCGGCCGCCAGCTCCGACTCGAGCTCGGCGCGCGCGTCCTCTGCCCCTTGCACGGCCCGCGGAAGGTCCAGCTCGAGCTGGTCCAGCCGTGTCAGGTCGGCGTAGAGGTCGCGTGCATTTTGGTTGTTCTCGACCGTCTCGCTGTCGCCATGAAGGGGCGTGGGGTAGAGCGTAACACTGCCATGGAGGTGGACGTTGTCGGCAGAGACGGCAATCGTCCGGTTCCTGCCAGTGGTGCGGATCTGCGGAGCGTGGAGGGAAAATAGGAGAACAAATGCAATGTTAAGTTTGTGGGTGGGTGGGTTGAATCGTGGGGTGTGACTGGATGAAGGAGGCCGAAGCGGATGGCTCTGCTCGCAGAGACAGTCTTCGGCAGCGAGCCAAGATCGCAACGCCCTCTGTCCATTGCTGTAGGGCCCGTTGACTTACCATGAGGTCACCGTAGGTAGTCTCAATCTCTGGCGCTGGCATGGGCGGTGGTGTCGCGGTTGTACTCGACGTAGTGGTGGTGGTTGTTGTTGTTGCTGGACTTTCTGTCCGGGCGGATGATGACGTCGCATCGGCACCGCCAGACGGATCAGCGGTCGAATTCAAAGAGGAGACACCCGAGACGCCGCCGGTGGCTGTTGTGGTCGGTCCCGCGTGGGCTGTGAAGTGATGGGCAGAAGATGGAGAGAAGAGGGAGCCAAGAGGGAGTCAGGCGACGAGTGGGAGAGAGAGGGGGGGCGCGCGGTTGCGTGAGATATGAGAAAGAGTGTGTGTGTGGACGAGCACGTGGGGGGGAGAGTGGAGTGGGGATATGGAAGCTGTAGAAATTAGAGACAGGGAATCAACAAGAGACGGACGAGAGAGAAAGGGTGGTGAAGGGCGGACGCCATCGCCGTGAGACGAGAAGGACAAAAAAACGCAAACCGGTATGAACAAGCGCTCATACGTTGTGACTAGTGCCTGACTCTTGAGACTGGAGTGGTGTACGAGAGAAAGAGAAAGAGAGAGAGAGAGAGAAAGAGAAAGATGTTCGTCGTCATCTCTCCTCTTCCCTTCCCCTTTCTTCCCCTATCCTTTCATTTCTCCGTTTTACAGCAGCAAGTGGGAATTCGTCAGCGTCGGTGGTGGGATCAGAAAGAGACAGAATAGACAAGAAAAAGAGAAGAAAAAGAGAAGAAAGGGGTGTTAACGTACCGATGTCCGAACTGCAAAGCGCAACGCAGACGATGAGAAGCAACGAGAGCCTCATGGCCCAAGTCTTATATGACTTCCCACAGACGGAGACAGAGATACAGAGACAGAGAGAGAGAGAGAGAGAGAGAGAGAGAGAGAGAGAGGGAAAGAGGGAAAATGGAAGAAAGTGGAAGGTTCCGACAGACGCTCTCTGCAAACAAAAACAAAAAACTGCACCAATCGATACAAATACGGGGGTTATGTACACGTGTGTTTATATTGTGTGCGGGAGAAGGAGACGGGGGAAGATGAACACGCAAGTGGGAGAGAGTCTTGATTATGATTCTGTCCCCTTTGAGATAATCCTTTGTCTTTTCGCCCGCCAGCTGCAGTAGGCGTGAGGCATGGTGGTGCGTTCGTCTAGTAGATATGGTGTCGTACGATGGAGAAAAAGACGGGGGAAGAAGCAGCACGCAAGGGAGAGTGACAGGTCGTAGGAAGTACGACTGATAGGCCAAGCACGCGCCACGGCTCCGCAGCCTACTGTCGTAGATCTGAGATCGCCCGCCAGCTGCAGTAGGCGTGAGGCATGGTGGTGCGTTCATATATTCGATGTAATGTCGTAAGATGGAGAAGGAGACGGGGGAAGAAGCACGCAAGGAGGACCGACACACAGAGACTTTGTTTGCTGGTGGTGGCATCATCGTCGTCGTCTTCCTTTGCACTGTCGCCCCCCCGCGCCCTCTTCTGCTTCTGCCTGACTTGGAGGGCCAGGCGCAGCACTGGGCTGCTCGGCCATGAGCTCCTCCCATGCCGCGGGGCTGCCCGCCTTGCGCTAAGC
>Ga0307933_1002852_pt1 | contig 11424 bp, 9 predicted proteins | sample OrgLakmetageno88_FD_201811 | JGI IMG/M metagenome (GOLD analysis project Ga0307933, IMG submission 201811) | Saline water microbial communities from Organic Lake, Antarctica - #88 | ecosystem: Environmental > Aquatic > Non-marine Saline and Alkaline > Saline | place: Antarctica: Organic Lake...
TGGAGATACTAACGCAGATGTAATACTCGCTACGTGATGGTCTAGCTACCGTACAGCTGATAGTATTTATACATTTATACTTAGAGATCCTGGAGCAAATAGTGGAAGAACATGAATATATGCCACTTTTCCTCGACTCCGTTTCAACCTACCTGCCTATACAAGACCTGATACCTATCAAGCAGAAATAACCTATACCCTCTATGAAAACTAACATTTAAACTCAAACATAGTGTTGACAATTTTTTTGTATCTTTTATGAAGTCAAAAAAAGCAATAAAAATTGCTAAATCACTTATTTTATCTATACTTAAAAAGATTATTTTATTTTTATTTACCATACTACATGAAACAATTTTTAGCAGTATGTTTTGCTCTACTACTTTCCATATTTTCATTACCGACATTCGCTCAAACAGATCAATCAGTAACCAATCTAGGTGATGTTGTGATTAGATTTTGTAATAATCTTGAAGAAAATCCTGATGCAGAACCTACAAAAACATTGCTGTTAGATACTGATGCAGAGGTTCCAACAGAAATCTGTGTATTGATAAATAACGCTGGACCAACAGATATTGAAGCAAAGTTAAATTTTGTAGATGGAACCATTACATCAGATGCATCTCAAAAAAAAGCGTGTCAACCAGAGTGAGTAAAAGATAATTTTTGACAATATGTAGATTATGATTCAGAAAAAATCATCAACGTCCCTGCAGGAACAGTTTCAAAAGCTACAGCAGACATCACTTTTCCATGATGATATGCAGGAATCAGCTATTGATGTGTAACATTACAAATTGAAGGACAAAATGAATCATGAGCTGAAGACAGCATGTTCAAAATTGTCTCTCGTAGAGCTAATTTTGTAGATGTTGTAGTTGATGGGGCTATCGAGCTAGATATGAATATTGTTGAACAAACAAATAGAGCCTTAGATAATCTTGGGACAAATCCATCACTGGTAGTCTATAATACACCAGGAACAAATGAATATACAACTTCTCTTTCTATCAAAAATAATTGAAATGTTGCTCAGGAAGTTGATATAACTCCAGTAGTAAGTGCATGGTTTTTAGGCGCTAAATCTTGAAAATATATTCAGGAAAAAGTAATTGTTTGAGACAATATAGAAACTCTTGATATATTTACATGGAAAGAAGAATCCACACATAATGGAACTAGCATGAAAAAAAGAGTTTTCCCTGGACAAGAAGTTAGTTTCGAATTTGACCTATGATGAGCGATTCCTTTGCGAGAAGGTGTACTAGATATAGAAACAATAATACAAACTACTCCAGTATTTGACTTTGAATCGGAAAATATAACACAAGACATGAGAAAAACTACTACGCAAACACTACAAACACAATTTTTTATTATGCCATGGAAATTGATCATCGCAGTGCTTATTCTTCTAGTTATATTATGGATCTTATTATCTAGAAAAAAACCTAATGATAGCACATCATCTACTATGGAGACTCAAGTGAAACCAACTCCACCAAAAACATATGTAACCAAGTCTTCAGATGTATCTAAGAAAAAAAAGACAATCATAAAAAAACCTACCTCAAAAAAGAAGACAATAGCCACTAAAGTAAAAGCGAATAAAGATAGTCTTACAAAAATAGAATGAATATGACCAAAAATTAAATCAGTATTAGAAAAAAATGGTATAGTTACTTACACTGATTTAGCTTCAACAAAAATAGGTGACCTGAGAAAAATTCTTGCAGAAAACAATCTATCACAACATAATCCAAAACACTGGAAAAAACAAGCTACACTTGCAAAAAATGGAAAACGAGATAAACTAAAAGAATTTCAAAGTAGTCTAAAATAAAAAACAAAAACAAAATCTTACACTTATACAACTATGATAAACAAAAACAAAACTAGTTGCTACAATGCCATATGAACATCAATATGTATTGGGTGTACACTTTTTTTGAGTTGAATAGTTAATCCAGTACTTTCCTCACAGAGAGCTACGTGAAATCTTAGTATCCAAGTAATAAACTCATTTCAAGCAGAAACATACTTTAGTGATATATCCAACTTCTATATATCCTGAGATACTATATATACATCATGAACTCTAGTTGATGTCACATTTTCCTCTGAAAAAGCTGCTACATATACTTCGGCCTCATCAGATATCGTGTGATCGTATATTGGCTCTTGAATAGGTATGTATGAACAAAACCGCTCCATTACGCTCACACCTTGAGATGGGGAAAAAGTAATTCCAAGTTATTATGTTGCATTAGATGATGAGTACTTCCAAGCACCAGATTTAGAAATCGTAGTTGATACTACACCACCATCTATCTCATTACCCATTTCACCTAACTTATGAATGACCACTAAGGATACATCGATATTATTTTCTTGGGCACCAAGTGAAGATACCCACTCATGAGTTAAAAATTATATTCTAGAAATAGCTCAAGAACCAAGTTTTTCATCACCAGAAATATATAATTCAATAGATACAAGTATTCGTATCAACGATACTCTACTTCCTACATGAGTTCTTTACCGAAGAGTAAAAGCAATTGACTTTATTTGAAACCAAAGCATATGACCTAGTTCATTCTTCAAAAAAAATGAATCTAGGACTTTTAAAGGATGATCAACTCCAGAAAAACCAACCTTTGATGTTGATAATATTAGTCTAAGATGATACACAAATACCACTTCGTATGTATGTGATGGTGATATTCGATGATATGTATATTCAAATAAAGATCCCGATGATGTTACTCTTCATATACAATTTATGTGAGGAGAAAAAATATATAGCTATGAACCTCAAGTAAATAATATTGGGTACTATGCGATCCCTATAGATTTCGTAAATACACAAAGTCCAATGTATTTACCTTGATGAACATATACAGTCCAAGTTGAAGCAAATCACCCAGTCGCATGAAAAAAAATATTTACCTACGAAAATTTTATAGTCACAGATAAGTGCGAAGAAGATAAAATCATTCAACCTCCAATGCCTGAACACTTGGCTGCTCCAACTTATCTAAAAAATACATTTGATATCCAACGTATCAAACGCCAAAATATACATAATAGAGTACTCCAAAGAAAACCTACCTATAACAATACACTACTTAACAAAGATCCATTAAGCGCAGCATTACAATATCCAAATCTACTCCAAAAAACATGAGTAGATCCTCGTATGGCGCTTACACACTTAATACTTCTTCAAAAATTTTCTCCAGACCTCTCATCAAAATTTTATCTTTGAAGACTTATACATATCCTACAACCAGGTCGATATGTCTGAATGATCCTCATTATGTTTTTATGTTATGATATTGAACTATATAACAAACGATTATTGAAATTTTATAATATCAATAAATAATAAAAAAGTCAATAAAAACTTGCAAAGTTGACATTCTGTCATTATACTTAATTCGTGTCTTTATATTCTTATACACAAACACAAATGAAAATGAAATTTATTAAAAAACTAGCTCCTCTTGCTATTTTTGCACTAGCATTTGGACTTACATCATTTGCTAGCGCAGATACTGCATGTGTAGGTACTGGTTCTGAATGTTCAGTAACCACTGATGTTTCAGTAGAAGTAATTGCTGGAGATATTTGTATCGGTACAACAGGTTCATTGGATCTAGGTACGGTAACAGCATCTGCCTCACCACAAACAGTAACTGCAACATTTGCTGACGAATTTTGGGTAGAAGACCTTAAAGGAGCTGATTCTGGTTACTATACCACTCTGCAACTATCAGGTTCTCTAGCTGATCTAGCAGGAAATACTATTGCTGCTACAGATGTATCAGTAAGAAGTACTGGTGGTGTATCATTGATGAATGGTTCTGCAAATGCAAATGTAGTGCTTGATGCTGGTATGGCTGGATATCAATCACTAGATAGTGCAAGAACATTTATCAAAAGGGATACTGCAGCAAACAGTGGTCTAGTTGGTCAATATGGTGCATTCCCAGAAATTCAAATTAATGTACCTGCTTACCAGGCAATTGGTACATATACTGCAACTCTAACATATACATTGTACGAAAACTAAAAGTAACCGTGTATATCTATAGTTGATATGAGAATATAGTTCTCTATACAAAAACGCCAAAGCAAAGCTTTGGCGTTTTTTTTCATGTTGTTTCATAAACTAAGACTGTATTACTGCTTCTAGTCATATAATTTTGTCATCCCATACATCTTGCGAGTCAGCCTCCATCACCATCTTCAATACTGGCTCAGTATTTGATGCTCTTATCACAAACCAAAAGTTTTCAGCATATACTCATACTCCATCAGTAAAATCTAGTGTATACTCACTGTAAGATTGTTTAATATTTTCTAATATATTTTCCACTTCTTCATGAGATTTCACCTTATATTTTCTCAATACTGGTTTGTAGTACTTCATATATGGAGTAACAGCTTCAGAAAATGAAGTACTATAAGAAACTTCATCCATCAAATAATATAATGCCAATAATGGACATTCAAAACCACCAACTTCACCAAAAAACAAATGAGCACTCAACTCACCTCCAAACAAGGCATCTTCTTTTTTAAATAATTCTTTCACAAATCTATGTCATACTCTAGATTTAATTGGCTGACCTCAAGCTTCTTCTATAGCTTCTATAATAGCTTTTGTAAAAAATACATCATGAATAACTTTTTTTCTCTTACCTCATCTTTTTAACATATTCAAGGCAATCATTCATGATACAATATCTCCACCAATTATCTCTCATGTTTCATCAACCACTCACAATCTATCAGCATCTCCATCAAACATAATACCAAAATCTGCTGACACTTCTTGCACTTTTTCTCTTAGCTGTTTATAGTCATGAACATCAGTTGTGTCAGATAGATGCGCTCTAAATTCACTATCCGCAAGTTCATTTAGGTAAATAATTTCATGACCAGCTCATGCAACTATTTCTTCTAAGAAAATACGTTCATATCCTACAGCAGCTCCATTCGAAAAATCTACAACAATTTTGTATTGCTTCTCTAATGAGCTAAAACGATTACTCAAAATACGGCTTATACCAAATATTTTTTCTTCTATCATCTCACCAAAAGGATTTTCTTCTCACATAGCTTTCTCCCAGATACGTTTGAAATCTTCTTCATCAATATCATCTGGCACTTCTTCATATGTATCTACAAGTCATTTCAATACCTCAGATTCCATCAATAATGCTTCTTCATTAACAATTTTTAAACCAACATACTCTGGAGGATTATGTGAAGCCGTAAACATTGCTCACATAGTAAATGCATGCTTTGTACACCAATATAACATCATCGTACTTGCTACTCACCATAACTGTTGCTGTTCATCATCAACCGCCTCTACTGGCACGCCAATTCCAATATACTTCGAACATCATCACTCTTCCAAACCTTTCAAAAACCAATAAATCAGTTCATTGTTTGCTTCTCTGACATCACTTGCAAAGACGAAGGATGCATCATCTCATTTTAACTTATAAAGATATGTTCCTATTCCTTTCCCTAAACTATAACAAAAAGTTCCATCTACTGGTTCTTCAAAAATTGATCTTATATCATATGCCTTATATCATGATTCATAATTTTTCATGGAGTGATGTTAGGAAATTAAATGTAAATACTATACGAACGTTAGGATAAATTCCAATCAAAAAATAAAGACTATCAAAACAAATTAAGAGAAGTCAATCACTAGTTTGTGCTTTGTTTTGTAGTCTTTAGCAATATAAGTATATGTGTAGTAGTATTTTATATTTTGGTATTTACATATGGCAGAAAATAAACGCACGAAGAAGAAAGGATCGACAAAAAAAGTAAAAAGTATCTTACGCAAGGAGGATAGATCATTTTTTGAAGAACTTATAAATACTCCATCCCCTACTGGATTTGAATGGACTGGTCAAAAAGTATGGATGGACTATATTACTCCATTTGTGGATGAAACTTTTGTAGATACATATGGTACAGCAGTTGCAACAATCAATCCTGGTCAAGACTATAAAGTAGTTATTGAAGCTCATTGCGACGAGATCAGTTGGTTTGTAAACTATGTTACCGATAATTGACTTATCTATGTTAGACGTAATGGATGAACTGATCATCAAATTGCTCCAGCAAAAAGAGTGATTATACATGGAAAGAAATGACCTGTTGATGGTGTATTTGGTCGACCAGCAATACATACAAGATCACATACAAAAGAACAAGCACCAAAAGTAGAAAACATATTTATTGATGTAGGCGCTAAGAAAAAAGAGGAAATAGAAAAAATGGGAATAGTAGTATGATCTGTGATTACCTATCCAGATCCATTTATGGAGCTCAACGATCGCTATTATGTTGGAAGAGCTATGGACAACAGAGCTGGTTGATTTATGATAGCACAAGTTGCAAGATTGTTGCAAAAAAACAAGAAAAAACTTCCATTTACATTACATATTATAAATAGTGTTCAAGAAGAAATAGGACTCAGAGGTGCTGAAATGATTGCACATAGATTGGAACCAGATGTGGCTATAGTTACTGATGTATGTCACGATACCTCTACTCCAATGATGAATAAAATCAAAGAATGAGATACTACATGTGGAAAATGACCAGTACTTTCAGTCTGACCAAGTGTTCAAAACAAGCTTCGTGATTTTATTGAAGATATAGCAGATAAAAAGAAACTATCATTTCAGCGTATGGCAGCAAGTAGACGAACATGAACTGATACTGATGCATTTGCTTACGCAAAAAATGGTGTTGCATCGGCGTTGATCTCACTTCCACTGCGCTATATGCACACAACTGTTGAAATGGTAGAAAAACAAGATGTAGAAAATACTATCAAACTTATGTACGAATGTGTATGTCATTTGGAAAAAGGACAGAACTTCAACTATCTATAATTCATTATATAATAAACAAAAAAATCCTCAATGATGAGGATTTTTTTTATATCTAGAGATATATTATTTATCTACTCGTCAATTGAGCTGGTCTTCTAATAGCCTCAGTTGCATAATGCATAGTACTATAGATAGTGTCTGTACTCTCATCTATTGCAATCCCGAATCCCATTTCACCGAAATAAGGTTGCACTATAGTATCATAATGCGCAGTATAATGTGTTCATTTCTCATTAATAAAATAGTCAAACACCCAAGATAAAGAGGTAGTCGCTTCATCAGTACAGTCACCTCAATCACAGTATAATGTTGATAGTCATACGTTTTCTGTATGTGTTGCTCTATTTACATTTTTGAAATCTATTCATCTATCATTGAACCACTGAGTAATTTCATCGTAGTCATAAAATGCACTATAGGGAGTTCTTCTATGCGTTCGTTCACCAAGTGATCTTTGATAATAAGAATATTCTGTAGCCGTTTTATCTAGTAATGGCTGATGTGCAATCTTTGTAGTTACTCATTCCTCCTTTCTAAAATCATTTACCCATTTTATCCAAGTTCTTCTGAGCTGTGAAATATTTATACGTCAATTACCTAATGAATACCATTGATCTTTATCTTTAGCGTTTTGTTCTTCCACTTGAGTAAAAGCAATACTCTTAGATTCGTTTTGCTCAGATACTATCACCTTCTTTTTCACTACTGTTTCCTCTTTTTTTTCTACTATTTTTTCTTTTTGTACTACTGGTTCTACTTTTTTCGCTATCTGTATTTGCTGAGGAGCTACAAATTTATCAGCCTCCTGTTTTTGCTCTTTAACAGGTGAACTATGAGCTATATCGAAACGTTGATTTCTTTTCATAATTTTTCCATTTTTCACCACTTGACTTGGTAACTCCATAGAAGATACAGAGTTCATAAAAGCATACCTCTCCTCCATTGAAGATGATATTTTCCATATCATTTGTTTGGCGTATGGATGAAGTTCTTCATCTCACATTGTTGATAAAAGTTCCTCATATTTTTGGATAACAAATGTTGACTGTCAAAAACCTGCTTTTTGATCAAAAAGCTTTTGTACTTTCTTCATGATACGTTCTGCATCCGGCGAAACGGTATTCGCTTCAACTCTATGCATACCTATCATACAGCTACACAATGCACATAAGCACATTATAGTCCAACGTTTGTACATATATTGCCATAAAATAAAAACCGTAACTACATAATTATAACTACGGAATTTAATATGTCAATATATTTATCGTATTTTATTTATATATCTACCAACGTAATGGTGAGAAATCTGTTGAATCATCATATACATCCTCTCACTCCACTTGTTTCAAATACAATACAATTTTTGTTGTTATAGGCAATAAGACAACCTCCAACAATAATTTGAATATGTAGTTTGATATAATAACTGTCCAAATCACTGGCCAAGGGAATACTCCAGCAAAAGCAATAATAATAAATAGTATTGTATCCAATCACTGTCAGACTATTGTTGAAGACAAAGCTCTTTTCCAAAATTTTCTTCCTTGATCATTAACTTTCATTTTTGCTAAAATCACTGCATTTGAAAATTCTCAAGCAATATACGCAATAACACTAGCTAATATAATTCTAGGAGTCATTCATAATACATTCATATATGCTTCCTGATAAGGCCACTCTGCAGCTGACGGCAATCGTCACACAAACATAATTAGTAAAGCCATAAGTACTGAAGCTATCAATCACATTCGAATTATTCTTCTCGAAGCTTTATACCCATAGACTTCAGTCAAAATATCACCAAAAATATACGCCAAGGGAAACAACAACGTACCTCCATCAAAGGTTAATGGTCAAAATACTACCAATTTAGTTGAGGTAATATTTGATATTAACAACACAGCAATATATATACATGCAATAGGCATATATCGTTGTAACGTTTTCATGGATACAAAAAATGTAATGTAAAATTTTTATCATAACTGATATAATCAACTATCGAATTCAAGCTATCTAGATATGTCAAATCACTCCTCCCACAAGAGTCCATGCAATCAATATATACCCTGCATGTACGAGTCTATACGACATAGATCTTGATTCAAATGCAGCACCAGAAAGCATACTTGTCATAATTAATACTCAGATGAGAAATCATATTTGCAATCATTGTGTCAGACCAGCTCATCATACAAATAATGCAACAATCATAGCTCCAATAAACAACATCACAAATCTATTTATTAATGCTGGAAAATTTATGTTTCTAGCAGCACCTTCAGACATATCACGTACTGCGTGAACATATCTACCAAACATCCATGAACTATACCATATCAAACCTAAGACACATGCCGCTATAGATGCAATCAATACACTAACATAATTTATATTAGAGATTCAAGCTAAAATATTCATAGATACTATATAAAGAATAAAAAACAACACTACTCGTATGATCATAGAGAACTTTATTACTGTTACAACTAGGTCTTATCCAAAATATATTTCTTTTACCTTTTCATTAGCTTTAACTTGTTCGTACGTTCCTTGAGCAAAATTCTTTCAAGACTCAATAACATATAATTTATCTACGAATTGCCCTAAAAATGAAAAATCATGTTCTACAATAAGAACCATTTTCTCTAGAGAAATAATCTTTTTAATAAGCTCTATAACTTTCTCTTTCAACTTTGGTGAAACACCAGCAGTTGGCTCATCTAGCAAAAAAAGTCTCGTTTTTTGCAGATATAATCTAGCGATCTCTAATAGTCTCATTTGTCATCAAGATAAATTTCATGCTAATTCGTCTTTTTTATCTCGAAGATCTACCTCAAATAACACATGTTCTATTTCATCTTTTATTGGCTTTGGCAAATAAGATATAGGCAATAATTTATGTTTCCATCATAATTGTTTGACATACGCAAGTGCCAAATTTTCATATAAGCTCAAACCCTTGAATATACCGAAACTTTGAAATACGCGTCAGATTCAAGATAATGCTCTTTGCTCTACTGACAAAGAAGTAATGTCTGTATCATCAAGAAAAAAACTTCATGTTGTAGATGTATTGAAACCATTTACCGTATTGAGAAAGCTCGTTTTCCCACATCCATTTGGTCAAACAAGTCATACTGCTTCTCCAGATGCAATATGCATATCTATTCATTTCAAAATGTCAATTTTTCCTACTCATCGATGGATATTTTCCGCTCTAAACATAATTTTTCCTAAAAATAAAATACTAAATAATATACACTATATTATGGTTCTAATGAAATAGTTTCCATCATATTCATCAATACTGCTGTAATATTTTTTGCATATGCAGAATTTGTAACAAACTCATCAAAATATGCTCCATAGTCAACATCATCATCCCCAGCACGATCCCAAGCTTGTTCAACTTTATCTCATCGGACACTATCTGTATGTGCATATATCGTTTGAGTAACATATACGAGATATTCATTGGTAGGAAAGACTAGCTGAACATCAATTGATCAAGGCAGATCTTGATAGGTAGAACCAATATATCATAGACCAATCACCTCCCCATTTTTTTCTATAGGCAGCACCTCTTGTATATTCCCAAATGATGTACTAAATGCAGGTGAAGTAGCAATATTTGTGCAAAGTTTTTCATTTCATTCCATACACCCAATAATATTCATATATTTATGTTCCAACTGATCATTTCATATATATGACAATACACGAACAGACATATTATTTACTGGACCTCAATCTTTATTGACAAACCATTGATGAATGTATGCTGCATCAGTATACATTTCCTCTTGTATAGACGTAAGTATCTCTTTCATATACATAGGTAGTGAGAGCGTTCATGCATCGATAGTAAAAGCAACAGCACTCCAATCTTGAAACAATAATTCAGGGATATTTATGTTTCCTTGATTCTCTTCCTTACTGTTTTTCTCTTCATCGACTTTACTATTCTTTTGAACTACTCTCTGACCATTTACTATCTCATACATTTCAAAATCTATACCTACTGCATCTCCAACACTATCAAACCAATATTCTCACAAATATCATTTGTAAGGCATATCTTGTGAGAAACTATACACATAATCATAAATATCTTGAGGTGATGTACTAGTTTTTGATGTTTCGACAACTTGAGTAATCATCATAAATGCATCAGCTGCTTGTAATACAGTGAAACCATCTCACTGAATTTTATAGTCAGAAAGAGTATCCATGTATGCATCATCTTGCTGAGCAAGATCAACACTTGCTACATTCACTTCTTTCATTCCTTCAGCTTCATCACCTAATCTTTCCATAAATGGTGCAACAAGTAGGTTATTTGCACCATATATACGATTTTTATATTTATCTAATACTCATTCATCCTCTAATGCTAATGCTAGAGGAATACTCGTAGCCTCAGATTGACTAAACATAAACAAAGCATCAGGCTCAGTCAACTCAGCTACTTGTTTTGCCA
>Ga0307933_1002853_pt1 | contig 11422 bp, 16 predicted proteins | sample OrgLakmetageno88_FD_201811 | JGI IMG/M metagenome (GOLD analysis project Ga0307933, IMG submission 201811) | Saline water microbial communities from Organic Lake, Antarctica - #88 | ecosystem: Environmental > Aquatic > Non-marine Saline and Alkaline > Saline | place: Antarctica: Organic Lake...
AATTGTTTGATGAAATAACCATTTCTTTTAAATTTTCATTACTCGCATCATCCATTCCAAATTTCATTTCATCAGTAATCATAGGATCTAATCTTAAATAATCCCCTTTAAATTCTTTATGATATAATTGATCAGTTATATACTCAGTTCCTTTAGAAGAAGCATTCAATATCAAATCGACTAAGGGAGATCCTTTAGACTCATGAATACTAAATAACCACCCATAAATCCCCCAACCTTTTATGTCCTCATAATCAAATTTGTTTATCTTAGTTCCTGTTCCAATTGATAACACGTTGATCTTACTATTTTTAAACATTTTTGAAGCTTCTACATAAGCTGACATTGATGGGTTATTAATACTCATACCACCATCAACTAAAGGTTGATTTCCTATTTTATGAGGTGGTAAATAAATTGGTGCAGCACTTGTAGCAATTGCGGCATCATAAAATGTATAATCTCTAGACTTATCTTTTTTAGCTTTATGTGATTTAAATAAGAATAACTCATTTGAAAGTGGGTCAACACTTGTTATCATTAAATTAGTTACAGATTTACTTATTTTAGTATCACTACCTAAATATTTTTTTACCGATTCTCTTAAATTTTCACCATCGTATCTACTTTTTGTAAGCCCGAATAAACTTTTAAGTTTATATTTAAATCCATTACTGAAAATAAACCCACCATATTCTAAGTAAAGGTCAACTGCATCACTTGCATTGAACTTAGGTTTCCCATTTTCGTCAGGAAAACAGTAAATAGATGATAATACACCACCAGTAGAAGTTCCTACTATTAGATCGAAATACTCAGCTAATTTTATATCTGATTTAGTTTCTTCTTGTATTCTTTCTTCTATATGTTTTAAGATTTTAGCAGACATTAGACCTCTAATTCCACCACCATCTATTGTTAAGACATTAATTGTTTTCATTTTTTAGTATCAAATTTTTTATAACCGTGAAACTTGGACTTCACTTTAGGTATATATCTTTTATCAAAAACATCTTTGGAAAAATAATCATTAAGTTTGAGAGTTGTAAAAGGATTACTAACTACACATGCAAGTTTGTTAAGATCTTTAACCTTTTTAATCTTATTCAATAAATAATAAGGATCTTTTGTCCCTTTCTTTTCTACGATATCTTCAAATAGTTTATTCCATAGAAAAACAGGATAACCTTTGTTTATTTTTTCATCTGATTTTTTCCAACCAGGCTCATCATTATCATAAAAATATTGTATGTCTAAATTATTACCCTCAAGTATTTTCATATCTGTACTAACTCCCGAAACACCTATTGAATTAGGGAAGAAGATAGAATCTAAATACCCTTCAAATAAAGTAATAGTTGAGTTAAAATTAACATTCATAATATTATAAAAATATGATAATTTGTTATAAAGTATTATTTTATTCATATCCATTTTCTCAACCTTTTCGGGAGATATCCATTCTAATACATGTTCATAATTATAAACCTTAAACATTCTCTTATAACCTTCCTTTAAGTTCCTAACTTGTAACCCTAAAACCTTATCATCTTTTTTGTTCATAACAACAAGGACAGGTTCTACCCAATCAGGACTTCGGTAAAAATTAGCTTGGTAGATATTTTTGTAATTAGTTATATTCCTTTTCTTTAAATAATATTCGACCCTACTTCCTTCTTGGATGGGTTTAAAATTCATTACTTGAGAATCAGATTTACCATTATTTAAAGTATCTGAAAGTTCATCGATGTCTATAAGATCATCAAAGGTAGAATCTATAAACTCATTTTCATAATCATTATAGGTTATATTATTATCTATATGATCATAAATAGCTACCCTTTGTTTAGGATCAATACTTATATTAAATGTGGAACAAAATTGAGTAAATGGCATTTTATAACCAGCGTCATCATAACATATTATATAAAAAGAATTCCAATAAAGGTGAGCTCTTTTCATATATGGATTCTTTTGTGAATCACCACCAATAGGATCGGCAAAATCTAAACCCTCTGGAGTTTCTTTTATTACCTTTTTTTGAGGAATAGTATGAGCTTTATTTAAAATTTCTTGTATTATCGATCTACAATATTCTTTATTTATACCTATACTTTCGCTTTTTTCTTCGCCTTTTTTATTAGCTTTATCCATATCTGTTATATCAATTCTTATTTCAAATGTTTAATATATAAACACGGTATGAAATTTATTGAAAATAGAACAACATATACAGAACTTAATTCATTATTAGAGTCCCGACTTTATTTTTCAAATGACTTGAGAAATAAACTTGAAAAGATTGGTGATGAAGTAAGCAAAGAACCTTTAAACTTAGAATTTAATGATAGTGGAGAAAGTTTAAGTTTTATTGACATAGATCAAAAAAATGATAAGTTGTTTTCTTTTTCAAGAATGGATAAACTTGACGATAAAGGAGTTAAATTTTTTGGAGTGGGTATAGAAGATATGGAAGAACCACACATAAAATCTTTTTGGGATGCGAAATTTCAAGGATTAATAAATGATGACTTTAAAAAAGAGTTTGATAAAAGTAGAAGTAATATCAAAATTGGTAAATTCATAAATAAAATATTACTTAATAAGTTTTCTGATTCCCAAATAGAAACTTTTGTTAACTCTATGAAAGAGTTAAATTCTGATAAGGGAAATAAGTTTGAAATAGTTGATGGTGAGAAAATTATCGATTATTACCTTTGTGATGTAGAAGATGGAAATTTAGGAAATTCATGTATGCAAGGAGAAAAAAGAGTTAATAGAGACTTTTTTAACTTGTATTCAGAAAACAAATCATGTCAATTATTAGTATTATTAGACAAAGATAATAACTTATTAGGTAGAGCACTTATATGGAAAACAACCGATGAATTTGATGGTGGTAAATTTGACTATTATATGGATCAAATTTATCCAGTACACGATAAATACTACCACACATTTAAAAACCACGCTGAAGAAAACGGTTGGGCTATACGAGCAAAAACAGGAGTTGCTAACTCCACAGATATCATTTATGATGGTAACTATTACAATAACCAAAGAATGTCTGTTAATATAGAAGTTATACCCGAGCGATTTCCATATATGGATACATTTAAAGTTCTCGATATTGATAAAAAGAAATTGTATAATTTTGATACTGATAATTCAGAACATTTATGGCTTGAAGAAACCAATGGATCAGCAGATACTAGTAGAATACAAGTAGACTTAGGTAGACGTAAAGGAGAGTACCATATAGTGAATGATGTCGTTACAACTAAAAATGGATGGGTTCACAAAGATGATGTTGTCAAATTAAAAAGTGGTTATAGAATAATAACAAAATAAGAATAAACTATGAAGAATATTAAAAAATTTGAAAATTATAATAGTAGTGGTGGTGATAATAGTAATGATATAAAAATTAATGATTATCATACTAAGAAGTGGTTATCATACCAAAAATTTAAAAGAAGTAATATTGATAATTTTCATAGACTATTAAAAGATGTTTATAAACCAATAGGTCATTGGTATGAAAAGGGTTATAAAAAAGGAGTTGTAGGATTAGAATGGGATAAAGAAAATTGGTCTTTACTCAATAGAATTAATACTAATTATTCAGCATTATCTAACCTAATTAATAGTTTAAATGAATATATTTCTGAAAACAATATAGGTATAAAGCCGTTTAACTTTATTGAAAATAAATTTGGAACTTCTTCTTTTTGGAGAGAGTATGAAAGGATGATAGATTTTTTAGAAAATAATAAACAGTTACTTCTTAAGACAACTAAAGATGGTGGATCTAAAGTAATAAATGATACTATCGAGCCTATATTTAGGACTATGAGTATTGGTGATTTTGGTGAGGATTTAGTGATGAAATATTTACCAAAATTAAACCCAAATATTACTAATATAAAATCTCCTGATGAAAGCGGAGATTCTGAGGATATGACAAAAGGAGTTGATATCAAATTTGATTTTAAAGGTAAAACTTACACTATTCAAGTTAAGAAAATTAAATATACTAAGAAAGATGGTGATGTATATAAAACCTATGGTTCATCAATTGCTAAAAAATACAATGTAGATTATTATGCATTTGTTGATAAATACTATGTTAGATTTTTCAAAAATGATCCAAGTAAGATTGATATAAAATGGGGTGGTGTTTTAGAAATTGATAAAAACTTACTCTCTGGTGAATTTAGATACAAGAAATACAAGAAATATAATAAAAAGAAATGATAATAAATTTAGACAACCAAACCGACTTATCGGGATTTTACGTAGTTTATAATGGTAGTACCAATATAGAAGAGCCTGGAAACTTCGGAATAAGTCATTTAATGGAACACTTACTGTGTAAATCATTTGATCACCTACAAGATACATATGAAGAGAATGGTCTTTCGTGGAATGCTTATACCTCACCGAATGAAATAGTTTTCCACTTATCAGGTCTTGATGAGAATGTACAAAAGTATAAAAAAGAATTCGTTGACTTATTATCAGAATTTAATGTAACTAAAAGCGACTTTGAAAAGGAAAGGAGAATAGTTTTAGAAGAATATATGGATAGTTTTAACGATCAAGTATCATCACATTATTTAAATCTTGATAGGAAATTATATGGTAGTTATAACCCGATCGGGAAAAGAAAAGACTTAGAGAATTTGAAATATATGGATTGTTTAAATTTCTTCGAAAAACAATTTTTAAACCCATCGAAAATAATAAACGTATCTAAACATGATGAGTTTAATTATGATGTTAAAACTGATGGAATGGATATTGATTCAGAACCAAAATTTGACCCTAATAGGGATTTTGAATTTGAAGATGGGAACTCATTCAAAGATAAAAGTTCACTGATATTAAAAACACCAATTATCGATAGTGATTTTCCAGAAATAAAATTTGTTAATTTAATGTTAAGTCATGGTTTAAACTCACCTTTATATGATGAGGTTAGAGAAAAAAGAGGGTTAGTTTATTTCATAAATTCAGCAGTTAGTAGAATGAATAAAAAGGGATGTATTAACATATCGACTTTAACCTCAAATGAGAATACAGATGGTGTAATTGAAGCTATTGATTCTGTTTTATCTGATAAAGATAGAGTTATAAATGAGGAAAGGTTTAATATTATAAAGAAATCAACTAAGATCAATTTAAAACAACAAGATATAAATAGGCATATGTCAGTAAATAAATGGATTAACCCTAAAGGTTGGAATCTATCTGACTGTATAGACGATATAAGTATTGAGAAATGTGGAGAAATATTTGATAAGTACTTTAATGTAGATGATTTTTATATTAGTAATGATAAAAAAGAATTTAAATAAAATGAAAATGAACCATTTGAAAACATATGAATCATATAATAGAAAAGAGAACCATTTAGGTATAAGTAATAGAGGCGACCTAACCGATTCCGAAAAAGAAGAATGGAAGGAAATTAAATGGAAAAGAGATGTTCTTAAGTATGGTGAAAAAGAAGCTAAATGTATGAAAGAACAGAGAATTAAATCACAAGCCGAATGGGATGCTCTTTCTGATGAAGAGAAAGAAGAAAGAAAGAGGTCTAATAAACAGCGATTGAGACATGCGTTGAATAAATTTAAATCTTAAAAAGTCTCATCTTTTAGTAAAATAGATTCTAATTCATAATTATATAAGTCATATCGGGAATTTTCGAAGGTTAAAAGTTCAATTTTTCCATCTTTTAGACCTCTTACCGTACAGATAATATGATCTTTTTTATATGTTACTATGGATAAAGAAACGAATTGATATCCCTTTCTTGCAGTTAATAATTTACAGTAATCATTTGCTATGTCAAAATCACCTCTCATACTAATAACTTTTAATTTTGATTAACCAATCTTTATTCAAATCCCAAAACTCTTTAAAAAGACGAGTTCTAGCTAATTTAACATTTACATATGTACCATTATCCTTTAAGGGTTCTAAACTAACTTCCCCTTTAATAAGAGATCCTATATATGTTTTTATATGATCACCTTGAGTTTCGCCTAAAATATTATACTGTTTAAAAACTCGTATATCACAGTTTATAAATGTATAGTAACCATATGTTTTGATACATTGTTTACCACTTGCATCTAAGCACCGAACCGTTGGACATTCAAACTCACTCCCAGCGGGAGATGTCAAGGACACAGCACCAATAAAAAAGGAAAAGGTTTTATTTATATCATCATTATTTCCTTCATACTCGATGTAATAATAACGAATACTTCCCCTTTTAATGTTTTTTATTTCTTTAGAAAAAACTAAAAAGTTCATTTATGAAATAGGATTTAAGTTAACATCTGTAACTGTAATGGTTTCTCTGTCTTTACCAAAGTAAAACTTATTAACCACTTCTTCTATGTCAGTTCCTCTAAAATAAGATTCTCTTTCTTTTTCTGAATCATCACCTTCTTTTCTCCACTTAACCGTGTAGTTATTTTCCTCAGGCATTACTTCTTTAAGGTAATTCAATACTTTAGTCAAAGCTGTTATTGGACTCGCTCCTTTAACTCTGTGGAAAAGAAAACTTGTATTTGTGTCTTTATTGAATGTGTAAACACAAAGCTTAATACTATTTTCTTTATCTTCATCTTCATCGTATCGAAAATGACAAGTTACCCCATTATCTTTCATAAAGTATCTTGCTATTTGACTTTCTAATTGTAACTCACTTTTATTATCTATCATAATTTTAAATTTTATTACTATTAAAATATTTATTTTTTATCTAATTACAAAATTAATATCATTTTATTTAATATATATTATAATAAAAAATTTAAGCATATGAGGAATATTAAAAAAGTTTTTGTTTACCAAGATTTAGTAGATTATTCAGATAAAATATGTGTAATTTATGATGAAACGACTGATGAAATGGTAGCTTTTTATATCGATGAAGAAAGTGAAAAGGATTTAGTTCCTCAAACTAAACACCAGGATTCACATTACGATCTTGATAAAAAAATATTAAAACTAGATAAAGCTAACATACCAGCTAAATCAAAAGTAGAAGAAAACGATCTACAATATTCAGATGTCTACCAATCTTAATTTATTATTTTCGTATAGAATCTTTATTTTCTAAAAACCAATCAATAGTCTTATTGATCCCCTCTTCTAATGGTGTGAAATCCCACTCTGGAATATCACTTTTAGCGGGTTTTCTATGTTGACCATTTGGTTTAGTCGTATCATATTTAATTCGATCATCACTTATCTTAAACCTTTCAGCTATTATACTAACTACTTCTTTAATACTCCACTCTTTTTCGTTGATAGCCATAAGAGGTTTATCACTTTCCCAATTGTCTATAGCCCATAATATAATATCAGAAAGATCATCTGAAAAAACAAACTGTCTAAGTGGAGTTCCATCTCCCCATACTTCAAAATCTCCCCCATTCTCAGATGCTTCATATGCTTTTCGAATAAGGGCAGGAACTAAGTGGGATTCTTCTAAATTAAAATTATCATGTGGTCCATATAAATTAGTAGGGATAACTGAAAACCAATTGTTACCTGTAATTCCACGGTAGATATCTGTTTTATACCCAAGTAACCTTTTAGAATAAGAATAACCATAATTAGAATCGTGAGGTTTACCATTATTTATTTGATCACTTGTGAGTGGGTATTCTGGTTCGGCGGGAAAAACACATGTAGATAATATTGACACAACATTTTTAACATTATGTTTATAACAATTTTCTAAAACATTCTTATTTATATTCATATTTTCTTCGAAAAAACCTTTATTATCACCCATGTTTGCTTTCACACCACCAACTCTTGCTGCACAATGAATAAGTGTATCAGGGTGTCTTTCGGGGTGTCTGTGATCAAACACTAACGAGAAATAAGAATTAGTAGATGTTGAATCTGTCAAATCTGCATTTTTTCGTGTATGTGGATATAAATTTTCTGATTTTATCTTACCTTTTAATGATGATCCTAGAAGCCCATTAGATCCCGTTACTATAATTTTAGACATATTTTAATTTAATTTGTTTACAATCTTTTAGGTCTAATTAAAACTTTTGTTTATTAAATATTAACTACTATTTTTAATATATATACTAATGTATATTTACTTTTGTTTATTAAATATTAACTACTATTTTTAATATATACACTAATGTATATTTACGATTATAAAATATTTGAAGAGTTAACCCATAAGGAAGTATTTAAAGATTTAAGTAAACCAAAAAGAAAACACTCTAAAAGGGTAGCTAAATTTGTTAAACAATTAACAAATGATAAAGATGTTGAAGATGCTGCATATTACCACGATTATATTGAAAGGGTAGGTTATGATGAAAAACTCAAAGATATATTATCATTTAAATCTTTCAATTTAGTTAATATTTTAACACATGAATATGAAGAAGAAAATGTACTAGTTGATCTAAAATTGAAACTAAGTGAAATTAACAATAAAGAGGTCATAGAAAATGTTATTATTTTGAAAATATGTGATAGAATAGATAACCTATTAAAAAGACGTAAGAAAGGGGATTTATCTAAGAAATATATCAAAAAATCAGCAAAGTTAATTCAGTATTTATATGATTTATCCGAAAATAAAAAACCACTTGAAACCTTTATATTAGAAAACTTAAATAAGATACCTAAGTTGATCAAAAGATTAAAATTATAATTTTAAACAAAAAAGTAAATTTGTTATAGTAATTATATGAGCGGTAATAATAAACATAGCAAAAAATCCATTGACTTTATTCGAAAAAAGATTGAAAAGGGTGAGAAAAGTGGTTTCTGTGATCTCACAAGAGAAGAACTTTTAAATTACTCAAAAAACTTCGGAAAGAAATAATGGAAAGTGATAATTTTTTAGACACACTTCAAGTTGGTAATGTTATATTATTTAAAAACCTATTTAATACTTCAATAGCTATTTTTTCTAAGGGTAAAAAGATATCTAATTCTATCCCCAATGATTTATCATTTTCTAATATATTACCTTCACCATTATAATTATCCTTAACTATTTCTAATATATCTTTCTCCATCTTAGAGTAACCATTAGATATAGGATTACATTCTAAACACAATTCTTCATTTTCATTTATTCGTTTATTGAAAAGTTGTCGAGTTACCTTAAAGTCTTTATTACATTTTTTATGAGAAATATAAAGGTAGGTGTCTGTGTTATTACTATTATACTCAGTAGTATTTAAATAATATCCACTAGGAATTCTTTTCAAATATTTCTGAATTATTTTGCTTTTATAAGAATCAACCCTCTTATTTATAACATGTGGTGACATAAGAAAATGGTCTACTCCATATTTAGATTTACTAGTTTCTTTAATCTTATTTTGTATTTCCTTATACATAAGAGACACTGAACCATATTTAGATTCAATGGTTTCAAATTTCTTTTGATTTAATTTTCCTAAATCTTCTTCTGTCATTTTATTCCAAAATTCTAATCTTTTAGAAGTTATTGCAGATTTCTCTTCTTCTGTTTTTTCATTCCATGATTCTAAAGATTTTTGTGAAATATCTTTATTTTGTTGAGCCCATTTAACACCATTATTTAGATACCATAGTATTATTAAATTTTTCCCTAGATTTACCACCCTCCATATAATGTTTCCCATTATTCTAGCTGGCAATTACTCAAAGCAGATTGGATTTCAAATATAAATTAGTAAGAAAAAAAGGAGTAAAGTATTCCCTCTATTTCACTTTCATTTTCTAAAAAGTGTAATTTATCATCATTTGAGTTACTTTTAGAAATAACTGAGAAAGCTATATCATCTTCTTGGTGTATTATGAGGTTTACAACATATTGAGAAGTGTCTCTAAAAAGAAGTAATTCATTGTCATCCTCATTAACATAATAGTCAAAACTTTTTAATCTGTTGGGATCTATGAGCTGTCTAATTTTATCGAACCTCTCAAAAATCATAACTAAGTTTTTAATCTGAAATTGTGATAAATCAGGATAGTCTTTCTTCATTTTATCCATATACTATATATCAAGTTATGTATCGATAGTTTGTGTATTTGGGATATTTATATTTAATATATAACTAAGAAAATAATTGAATATATGATACCAAGAGCTTATACAATCGAAGAGTTAATTGATGTTGTCCAAGGAGAACTAACCGTTTCGGGATCTTTACCTAAACTACTTCCAGATCTGGAGATCAGAAGAATAGTTGAAAATAAAGCGGCTCCGTTCTTTTATCAGCACCACTTATACGCTGTTCAAAAAATGTATTATCATGTATCTCATAGAGCATTTAAAACCGAAGAGTTTACTAAATATAGATATATCCAACTACCGTGTGATATCCAATCAATTAACTGGATATACCAAGTAAGAGATACAAACCTTTTTAGTATAGGTATAAACTCTCCTAACCTTAGTATTAACATGGGTGTTACAAATCAACCATATTTATCAAGTTATGTAACTACAATTGGTGAGTTAGGTGTGTATAAATCAGTTCTTGATTCATTTTCAGATATGTTAAATCAAATGTCAAAATTCACGGTTAAATTCAATTATAACCAAATGAATAATAGGTTGAATGTTTTAACTGCAATTGATGGTGATTTAGTAATAGAAGCTTGGGCAAATGTTCAAGAAGAAGGTCTTTATTCTGACCCTATGTTTATTATGTACGTTACCGCTATGGCAAAGAAACAATTAGGTAATATGATGACTAGGTATTCATTTAACCTACCAGGTGGTGTTCAATATAATGGAGACTCACTTATAAGTGAAGGTAGTGAAGAAATGACAAAGGTAGAAGATGAAATTAAGTATAAGGGGAATAGTTCATTCCTATTTATGGTAAAAAGATAAGGGAGTTTACACATACAAAGGTTTTAACCCAACTTTAAATGTGAATCAACTAATACGAAATAATCAGCTTCTGTGTTAAATAAATTACAATCGATTTCCATAGCAGGGTTTAAAAGATCTTCATCCAAATAATCTAAAAATACACGTAAATCTTTAATAGCGTTTATAAAAACAAAGAAAAATAGAGACTTAAGACAGTCAAATAAGTATTTTTGATAGCGAAGAAGGAATATTAATAAAAAAAAACGAACACTATAAAAAACAAAATAACGGTTTGGGTATGGTGCGTTGAACGCCAACCTTAATAAATATTAAATAACTTAAAATTTAGAAATAATGACAACAAAAAAGAAAGAACAATATTATCTCCACAGTCCAACCATTGATAGTAGCGTTTATTTTTTTTTCGTACCTATTACACACAACGGCTATTGTATGAGTAGTAGCCGCTATAAAGCACAGAAGTATCGAATTATAAGTTAACTTAATAAATGGTAATAGATTAGAGAAGGGTTTGGCTTTTCA
>Ga0307933_1002859_pt1 | contig 11410 bp, 9 predicted proteins | sample OrgLakmetageno88_FD_201811 | JGI IMG/M metagenome (GOLD analysis project Ga0307933, IMG submission 201811) | Saline water microbial communities from Organic Lake, Antarctica - #88 | ecosystem: Environmental > Aquatic > Non-marine Saline and Alkaline > Saline | place: Antarctica: Organic Lake...
TCCGCCAACGATGGGGCCAATGTAGTCTGGGTCTCGGGCGATGCCGTCGGTGCTGTCGATGTCGGCGACGACGTTCCACCTTCCAAACTGCAAACTTTCGCTTCGAATTCCACACAGGTAACGTTGTCAGGAGACAACGGACGGTCAAAGACACTGGTGGCCGCGAATTGGCACAGCAAATCATCATCCATGCCATCGCCATAGTTGCCGGCGGTGGTAAAGCTGTTGTTTCCGTACGATTGAACGGGACCGAAACCGATAAAGTCATTGTCAATAAAACAGTTGTTTTCAATAGTCATGGTGGATCCATTGAGACCACCAAGGTTACTAATAGCGTAGCCCTCTCTCTATACATACGTGACACGAGATAGGGTGAGCTACTATCGCATGCGTAGAGTAACTAGTTTGTCCGGCACAACAGCAATAATACGTACCGCAAAGTCTTCGTCGCCATACAAGTTGTTGCGAAAGATGGAGTTTCGAATAGTAATGTCGTTGTCACCGGATCGCACATTAATAATTCCAAATTGCAGCGAGATCTCACGTTCTTCGCCCTGCGCGTTACCCTCAAACAAATTGTCGTCAAAGACGACAACCTGGCGCCTTCTTTCTTCCTGCAATTCTCTGTCTTGTGCGTCGGTGGTGGCGGTAACAAGGCGGCGATCCTCTTGGTCCAGCAAGGTATACTTCAGTATAGTCTCGGCGTCTTGCTTTAGATTGCCTGTGAGCTCCTTGAGAAGACTCCTTCGTCTGCTAGGAAAGAAAGAGTAGACTACGAAAACGACTCCAAAGTTGCGGTGGTTCTGCGTTGTGGAGAACGTAACAAGTGGGTAAGGTGACGCTTCACCAAATTTTATACAATAGTTAGCTCACCGTTTCCCGCCTTTCTCTCTGCTTACCTTCCAGACACAGTCGGTAAAGGTTATATCGCCAGCGTTATCCAAAATAGCAGTAAAGAAGTTGGCACTTTCAAAAGTCATTCCAGCCACTTGTACATTGGTATTGTCAGTTTCTTCAGCGCTTCGCGAACTGACAAAATGGCTCCTGCCTCCACGAAGCGTACAGTTGTTGCTCGATAAACCGTCGCTTCCGCACTGAAAGCGTGTGTTCTCCAAGGCAACCAGCGGCGGTTGCCCTATAAAACAGCACTCGCCATTGGCAAAGGGAAAGCCGATATCAAAAATAGTGTTCGGGCAGAGCGTCCATACTTTTTGCACAAAGGGATCCGCCGTCGCTTGCGCGAGCCCAAGCTTTGTGAGATTGCTAAAGCATTCTGGAATATCAAGAGGCGAAACAGTCGGTGCGACAGTGGCGTTTTGCGCTGTGACTGTCGTTGGAGCCGTAGAGACCCACATCAGCAGCATCAGGAGAGAAGGGTTCGTTCCACTCGAGCGCATCATGGTCGTGTCTAGTGTTAGTATGGAAGTAAAAGGATTTATACACCAAGAGGCTTTTTCATGTGTGGCAGAGTAGAGCAGTAGGCTGGTCGCACTTGGAGTTGGAGATACCCCGGGCAAAGAGCAAAGAGCGAAGGGCCCAGATTAAAGGTGTTTTTGGTGGTAGATTTTGGCCCCGTTTGCTCCACCTCCGCGTGTCCAATGAACGCCTCAATGACCTTTTGGAGGATGACCTTCTGATATTTCGGCGACAAGGGAGACCCTACTTAACGCAAATTCCTCACTCAGAACACTCTGGCCTCGATTGGTGTTTTATACAATGTAGGCAAAAATTGGGAAATCTAAGACTATTAAATATGAAACACGATAAGACGCTGTATTGTTTCCGCTTAAGAGCGTGCCATGCGTGTCCTATGGATTGCAACTTGCTTCTGCAACCTTGCCAAATTATTGTGGATTGCAACCCAGTGTGTGGGTCGTATTCAGAGCTGAAGATAAAGGATGGCTCCTATCTCCGATCCCACGGCCCCATCCACTGTACAGTAGGCAAGAAGGGGAGCTGATGACTCGTGCTACTAGCACCCAATTGCTAGATTCATAAGAGGAGATTGGAAATAGTACTAGTAGTGAGCTGCAGGAGGTAGATGGTTAAGTCGGTCTACTAACACACGGAGAGAAGCTATGTAGTCAAACTATCATCTAGCCAGCTATCCATTCTCCTCTTGGGCTTTGGGCTTCGCTATCGTTGCCACTTAGGATGCAGATGATGGCTCGCCCGCCCGCGTCCTCCTCTTCTCCTTTTGAATCCCAGATCCTAGCTAGCCCCATACATCCTGCCTCTTGCGCAGAGGCCCCTCCCATTCGGTAAACCACAAACCACACAGCAGCATTGTCTGCATCTAATATACAAAATATAGTCGTTGCATTTGGCTGGCATATAAAAGTCGCGCTTTACCGCTTGCCATGTTTCATCTGGTGCGCCTCGCAGGCAAACATTACCTCCCGGTGATATATCAACTGCTGGGGTGCTACAGGAGGAGATTGAGATCTGGGACGCCTCACGAGCTGATACCATCTCGGGGAGAACCTTTTCGTGTGCTTATGTGCTTTCTTGATGTTGTGGCTGTGCTGGGGGTTGTTGGGGGCGCTTTGTAATCCGAAGAGGTGCTGGGGTTTGATTCACTCCAGAGCTGCTTGCGCCACCATTCTTCATATAATGCCGGGGTGCTAAATTGGTATTGATCTACGAAGGAACAAGCGACACCGATGAAATCTACACGGCAAATTACCTACTGAGTTCATTGGCATCAGTAGGGACGGATGCCTGTTTCCTCGTTGCCGAGCTCGGTATTCTCGCTCTTCCTCCCGCCAATGCTCGATTTTGTCATCATCTTCTTGCGTTGTGTCTTGCTGATGAAGATTCATGTGTTGAAAATAGTTGTCGTTCGCAATATCACACCGTAGTACAAGGCGTTGCATTCGCTGCAGCTACAACCAAATACCACAAACTGGTCTGCGTTTGGGTATCTCTTGGCGACCAGGCGTAGTCAAGAAGGAGAGAAAAGCTCTGCTCTTGCAATAAGATTCGACTCAGTCAAGAAATCTTGTTGGTCCACGAAAGATATGCTATAAATGTAACTGTTCTGTACGTCCGTCGTACGATTGGATCCAAGATTTCATTGATGACGATAATAATGACCCGTTTCTGATATCATTTACTTTACTGTACATTCGAAAATGATAAAATTGCTTAACGAAACAAATTGACTAAACGGTTAATGAAGCCGTTATGAAGTCCAGCCGGACGTTCCAATCCAAACACTAGCTGATCTGATCTGATCTCGCTAATGGGATCAATGACTAATGGTCGTACCTGTATATGTAGTGATCAAAGTGATTGTAGACTGGAAGCCTAGAGTAGCTAGTACTTCACGACTGCATTGGTGTAAAGGAGCTACAGGTGACGAGGAGAACAATCGCAACAAGCCACTGGGGTAGTACCCTGCCGGCGTGGACGAGGAGGAGAATGCCGCGGCGACCACTCGTATGTAGCTACTAAGAAGGTTGTTCGAAGGCAAGTCTCGATGATGCTTAAAGCAATTGAACGCCGACTCCAAATCAACGAGGAGGGCTACCATAGCTCAATAAAATCTCGCAATTGCTTGCTTAAGTGTTGATGCGCCATTCAAGATGTATCGATTCTATTGTGTTCCATGTGTCGCGTCTCGGGTCGCATGGTAGATGGTCTAGAATGAGGGTCGGGTCGGCCAAAGAAAGCAGTGGTGCCGCTCTGCTACTGCTGGTCGTTTCAGGTTGGTCAGTATTGAGAGCAGCAAGCTGCGTAATATTGATCTATATTGATCTCTTAATAATATATATCATTGTTTTTACAATACCGTACTATAGTTCTTTCCATTACTGATAGTTTGAAAACGCAACGGCCCCATTCGACGCATCCTCGCCGTCTCCAGTGCTACTGCAGCTAAGCTTCCTGCTTTTATCAACCAAAAATCCAACTAGCAAGAAACGTAAACCCGCCGTAATTCGTTGCCCGCAGTGCCGGAGCTTACCTGGAAAGACCAGCGCGTGTCCACGTTGCAAATGAACAGTCGCATCCAAACATTCAAAGTACGTGCCACCTCCTTCGTAATCCATTCCGCAAGCATTCGACAAGGCAATCAAAAAAGTCCATTCCGACTTGTCGGTATGCATATTCAACTTTTGCCGTTCCTTTTTCGTGACATCGTACTTGACCATATGAGGTTCCCGGTCGTCGAGGCTCAAGTCGGTGTTTTGGCAGAACTCTGTAATAGCGTGCGTCACGGTATGCGCCGCGGGCAAGCAAGTGGCCGCCAGTACGGGAAACTCCCGGCACCCCAACGTTTGCTTGGCATAGGTATAGGCCGCATACTGTCCCCGACACACTTGTTCCGTAACCGCGACAATCTCGTCGCATTGAGCAACAGTCAAACCCACATCGGCAACATAAATGTGGTGCTCAGACGAAATAGTAGTCCAATCAACCACTGCGTGAACACAAAGAGCAAAGTATAAGAGTGAGTAACGATTTGCAGCACTTGCAGCGGCTGGCTGTTAAAGAGGACCCGCATCATAATGTGGACGTACCTGGGTGCGCTGGTGTTACCGCCATAGCGGCGGGACGAAACATTTGATCGACTGGCACTGGTGGGATACTAGCATGCTGGTCAATGGCAGCTCGGGCGATGGCTATTGTTTGAACAGCGGATGGTTGCACGGCTGTCGTGCTCTTCTTCTTGTGCTTGCTGCTGCTGCTATTTGGGGTGCTGGAGGGTGGAGCAGTCCATGTTCTGTTGGGTGCTGCTACTGTCACTGCATGTCCTGCGCTGCTCATACCCGAAGACTGTTCGGTAGATACAGTCTCTACTTGTGATGACAGAGGAGTTTGTACCGGGCACTGTTCTTGTTGAATGGAAACTTCGCGTCCCTTGCTATCCAAGTAAATAGAATTTGGATAACGAATGCAGTAAATGTGCGTACCCGACATGCCTTCCTCCGAGTGGCGTGGACTGTGGCGGCGAACGACAGTGCGCGTACTGTAATCTTTCTTGACTGAAACAACACCAGTTGGTAAAGGAATAGCCGTACTAGAGGAGATAGCAGTCGACGCATGGAAATGATGACTGGTGGGGCCTTTTTGTTGCTTGTATAACAAGTGGTGCTGTCCTGACGCAGTCGTTTCGCTTGCGGCGGCGGCAGCCGGTCTCTGGGTATACGCCAAACTCTTGACTGTCAAGTCGTACACGGCAGGATCGGGAGACTCTTGGCGACTGCAGTGCTTCGGAGGACGACCACCATGAGAGTAGTCGCTATCAGCCGCATAGCATGTTTTGGAACAGGAGATGCCCATAATCAATGTGTTTTCTATGGGGTTCGGATTGGGAGGTCTTTTCGTGCGCGTTATGTCGCTACTACGTTGGGAAGCCTCGGAGACTGGACAGAGTCGTGTCAAGTGTCAACCACGAAAAAAGACCTCAATGAAAGGAGATGGCCTCTCCAGCGAGCAGAAAGAGACTAGAGATACGTAGATGGGTAATCCTGATTAGACTTTGTTTGACCAAGGTGAAGACTGTGTGTATGTAGAGTGCTGCTGCTGTCCTCGCCACTTTAGAATCGACACGACACGCCCACGTCGAAAGAACGAAAAGTGCCTGGAGCTGGAGCTCTCGTGTTCCCCGGAAATGCTCGGACATTCGGGTTTCGCGCCACGATACGATGGGCTTAATACGACTAGATCGACGATGCTCGATTCGATTCCAACCCAAGATGCTGGTTTGAGCGCCAACAACTATCATAGCCGACAAGCGATAATCAGAAAAGTAGAACGGAAGGAACCATCTCCGCTAGTCTACCAGTGGCTACTCTAGATACATAACTACTGTTATAGAAAGGACTACGCAGCATTATTCTTACCGTGTCCTTTGATTACGTGATAACGGCCAAAGGTATAATAGAATTGCTTTGAAAACGCGCAGCGCAAAAAAATAATCGGATCCTCGATGGGTAGACTATTAGCTAACCCCTGGACGAGTTCGAACGTAGGCAGCAAATAAATGCTCGAAGAAGTTCGTACATGGCCATTGTAGCCTGGCCCTAGCCTAGCTTGGCGCTGTGAGAATCGAGCAGGAACAACTTGTAGACCGTATGTAGAGAACGCCGCGCCCCGACCATCCAGGAGAGCAATAGCAGATTAGGAGGTACCGTACACTGCTGTGACAGGGACATTCGGCAATAGATATATTTAGTAATCAGTTAATAGATTTTGCCGGGTGTCCCTGTCGGTGCCAGTAGCGTATCCGACCAGACCTGAGCGTTTAAGCTTGTTTTTGTCCGTTCGCACCTCCGTTGAGATTTCTACTTATAGTCAAAAATAGGGCGGCAAACGGAGCTGAGGGATGGATGGAGGATGAGCGCCAACGCCAATGGCTGCCGCAGATCTACCGGTACCGGTACGGTAGGGTTTCCCATATAGCGGTACCGCATCAGCTTACCACCGTTTTGCTTTATCGATTGACAAATTACACTACCGGTATACTTATCACGAGAGAAGCCTCCTCCATCGAACACACTACAAACTACAAACAACAAACACAATGCCCGCGTCAAACGACGACGCCACCAAAGAGCCCTCGACTGCCTCAACGACATGGACGACAAATCATCATCTCGTGGGCCAGCGTCTCTCTCCTTGGTCGGGATTGTTTGTGACTCCAACGGGGACCTGGCAAGCTGTCGTGGACACTGACCCCATAAATGCCTCTACTGCATTGATGGTCCAAACTTTTGAGCCTGAAGACCGTAACACGCGCAAACCTGCTTTGTGGCGTTCCTTGCTGCAAGCTAAGGACACTCCGGCGGCAGAGGTGGCTCTACTGGCGATGGACAATATCGCTGCCGATGGCCAAGAATCTGCTGCTGTTGCTACTGCAGCTGCTTCTCCAACGCCATCAGGAGTAGCGGACACTACCAGGGCAACTCTTCCTGCGCCACATTGTCAGGCCGTCGTCTCGGAGCACTTGCAGTCCATCCTGCATCAACGAGCTGAGGCGTTTATTTTGCCAGACTTGATATTGACGGCTGCTTGGGAGCACGTCTTGCAACAGTACTGCAAGCAGCAAGCCACGAATGAGAATGCTGCTAATTCTGCTGGTTCGTCGTCGTCGTCGCCTACATCCGTGGTGTTTGCTGTCCCGGGCTACTACCGACAGTCTCCCAATCAGTACTTGGTACCCCCGGCCAGTAACTTGCAGCAGCAGCAGCAGCACGCCGATGCAGATACCCACAGCACCGCGGCTGCTGCGTCCGTCTTCTACGTGACACCGTATCAGCTGACCCAACGCATCAAAGCGGGTTGTCACACGGCGTGGGAAGCTGCTCTGCGACAGCACCCGGAATACCATGCCGTGGAGGCGCCCGCGATTTCGGTCGGCCACCAACAGCAGCAGCATCACGGTACCAGTAGTTTGTACGAATCACGGCGCAGTAGCAGTCGCATCCAACACATTCAAGAAGTTCAACAACAGCAGCAAGAGCATCATCAGCAACTGGAGCCGGTGGACATGACAGATACTGTCAAGTGGTGGAAGGTGGTGCAGGGGGGTAAAGTGGCGGCGCGCTTGACTGATACGCTGGTCAACAATGAAAACGATGACGAAAGCTACGACACAACGCCGGATAAAGACAACGGAAACGACGACAGTGAGATAGTCGCCGCAGTAAAGCCTGAGGCTACTGTTACGAATGGAGTAGGCGCAGGAATTACTACCGACGGTGCCGCAACGCAGGTCTTGCAAGCAGAGACGAAAGTCGCTAGTCCCGACGAATCAGACATTGTTGGGGAAGCAAAAGAGGAAAAGGGCACTGCCAATGAATCAGCGGACGACGTCGACGTTGCCCTAGAAGACGATGCGGGCCTAGAAGACGATGATGACGACGACCCTGTCGTAGAGCCGGACGATCAAGATTTTGAACCAGTGCACGAAGAAGACGAAGAAGACGAGGAGGGAGAATACGTTAAAGAAAATGTGAGTGACTTGGTTTTGAGTGGTAGCAGTAGGGACGAGGAAGAAGACCAAGAGGAAAAAGGCGAAGGAGAATTGGAGGAGGAGGAAGACGAGGACATTGACGTTGTGCACGACGAGAATCCCTATCTTGTGCTCTCTGGGCTGGACCTTCTGGAATGGTTGGGTCGCAAAACTTCGAAGTCGCTGGCCGTTGCTAATTTACAAGAGCTTTTTCCATCATTGCTTCTCAAGCCAAAGAAAAAGAAAAGGCGTACCATTGGAGACTCTGGTATGAGCGTGAAAGATGTGTTGTCGGAAACAGATCGCAATATATGGGGACAAATGTTGTCGTCGTCGAGCCCTCTTTCATCGACCGCGAGGATCATTCTGCGGCCCATTCACGAAGATGTCAGTAGTGTAGAAAAATGGGAGACTTCCTTTTTTAGCAAGAGTCTGTTTGCTGTGGAGATCGTTGACGATTCGATTGATGAAGAGCAGGAAATCCGCGCGGCAGAAGAGTTTTACAAAGCAGAACACGCGTACAAGAAGCAAAAGACTTGGGATAGCATGCGGTACAAGGGGATTCATGGAGGCTACACAATCTGGCCTTCGTGGATGGATACGGTCAAAACCTGGCGTGAGGAGAGTGAGAGCAAGCCAACAGTGAATGGGGACAAAGATAAGGATGCGGTACTCGCGCCTCAAGAACAGGTAGATGCAAGCGGGGCTGTTGAAGAAGACTTGGCTTTGGCCCAAGCGTTGGCGGGCCAGGAATCGGACACGCGAACTTCCTCCCGGCGTACGACGAGGCGGGCCGCTGAAGGGGGAGTGTTCTATGGTAACCAGTCCAGCATGACGCAACGGCAGCTTCAGGATGCAGTTCTTCGATTTGTATCGCTTCAGTATTTCCAGACTGTAACGGGCTTACTCACGGCCGTGCCGGACGACAGTAGCGATCCTATTCGTCGGATACGCACCGTCTTGGGGAAATTGGTTTGGAAACGAAATCAACTGGCGCAACTTCCAGTTCAGATAGAATGGAGTGATACACCTATCTGGAAGTCCTTGTCCCAAGCACCACTGATCTCCCTGCAGAGTGCGACTGCGGATGATATCGCTGTCGATAATGACGACAGTCAAGATATGTTGCTGGTTGGATACATTCAGGCTTTGCATCAGACAGAACTGCAGCTGCGTAGTTTGGTTTTGCGACATCTTATAGAGGTTCCAGTCTCGATTATTGCTACAGCCGCGGATGAACGAGCTGGCACAATGGAGGCTATGGACAACGCAGATTTTGAGGATCTGTCTTCTATCGAGTGGCTTTCGACAGGCCACACATTCTTAAGCCAAGTCGTTTATCGACCATTCCAAATTGAGAATACGGACGATCTGACTCCATGCCAGTGGTACCGCCTCCAGGACTATTGCCAGTCAGTTGCTTCTACTCCAGAGGAAGGGGAAAGTGCCGCAATAACGGAGCGTAACGAGCTTGGTAAGGCAAACGATACTACTGCCGTCGAACGTCGCATACGGTTTCGAGCCGTGCCGGTCGCTTCACCTAGCGGCGCTTCGGCTGGTACAAGTGGGCAAGGTCAATATTTGCTTCTTACGGAAGGCCAAGCCCGTGCTGGTCTCAAGGCTGCGGAAATGGAGCGAAAACGCAAGAAACCGACCAAGTCCATGCCAGAGAACCCATTCGCTGGCTGCACGGCGGCCAAAATAACTCTATTTCCGACGGACTCTTCTGGTGCAGCTCAGATCAATGGGACAGTCGTCGGTCACGACACTATCCTTGGGCTAACTGGGTATACTCTCCACAAAATTCTTATCTTACCCGACGAAGGCACTGAGATTCAAGAGGCTGTGTGGGGGACACTCTCCTTTTCATCCGACGGCAGCATCAAGTGTGAATTACCTGGAGAATCATTGCCTTACATGGCCCAACACTTTGACTATCATTCAACCTCCCCGGCCTTTAAGGAATGCCGTGCGATTGCTCAATACATTCAGCGTCATCCGAAAGGTATGCCTTTCATGGAACCCGTCGATCCGATTGCTCTGGGCATTCCTGAATACTTCAAAGTCGTTAAGAAGCCTATGGACATCACGACTCTCTTACACAAACTTGAAAGCGGTCAGTACTCGAACATTCCTCCAAGTCAAGCTGTTGGTGGAAGCCCCGTTGCTCGCATGTTGAATGGGCCCTTCCGAAAAGATCTTGAGCGAATATTTGACAATGCAATGCAATTCAACCCTCCCGATGATTGGATTTACCAAGCCGCGAATACTATTAAGAAAGCTGCTGTCAAGAGGATTGAGCAAGCGTCGTCCCAGGCGGAAGCCAAGACGACGGGCCGACCTCGTCAGAGAAAGAGTATTTACGCCGACGAAGACTCCGATGTGGACATGTACAACTACGAGAGTGATGCAGATGACGACTACGATGGTCAACGAAAGAGCCGAAAGCGAAAACGCCCGGTGCGAATGAAGAACAAGGAGGACGCCTCGGCGCGGACTGTCGAGCGACCAATTCGTCTGCAAGGGGCTCTCAGTGAATCCATGGGCTTGCGTGGATATTTTTCGAACCTACCGGTCAATTCGGACGCTTCTACCTTCGGCTTGCCTCCGGAATGGAGCTGTCGTCGCAAGGTGAGAAAGTTGACAGCGAATCTGACTGAGAAACCAAATGCAAGGCTGAACAGCGGACACTTGGAACTGGATGAGTTGATTGCGATGCATCGGCAAATCGAAGAGAGCGATAGTTCCAGTCTTAGACGTTCAACGCGTCAGCATCATGAGGAAGCACCCCTTAAAACGGCTACAAATAATGACAATGTGGAGTATTTTACACCCAGTGTAAAGCATTGGAGCGAAGGGGGGGAGTGGCCCATCAGTCGACTACAAGTAGAATTTGTTCGGGAGAAGCTACACGAGACGCTCTTTGCCAAACTTTACTACGACAAATCCAGTCTTCTGACAAGTAAGAGCGATGTTGGCAACATTGGTCGATTTTCCGATGGTTCGTTTCCGCCGTATTTGGGACGCGTGGTTCCTTTGCACTCTCCGTGCGATCAGTCAGCGGAAACTGTATGGGAAATCCGTCCGCCTTACGTGCTCGCAGCTCTACGATGGGTGATTCGTGGTTTGATTCAATCGGAACACTTGTCCGAGGTGGAGGGCATGACGACCGACAATCTCAACTCTGGGGTGGTTCTTGCCAACCACGTTTACTTTTGGGACAGCAGTCTCGATCCTTTCGACGTTTTGGACCAGAAGGAGCTCCAGCGACGCAAGCGCGCCAACCAGGACGGGGGTGGGAACGACGAAAGCGAAGAAGAGATCGAGTTGAGCGAATACGAAAAGTTGCGCCTAGCTCGGGTCGCACGAAACGCTGAGCGTCTCAAGGCATTGGGGCTTGCTTGAGTATGGAACGACGAGGAAGTAGAAAGCCGTATTTACAGTGCTACT
>Ga0307933_1002863_pt1 | contig 11403 bp, 7 predicted proteins | sample OrgLakmetageno88_FD_201811 | JGI IMG/M metagenome (GOLD analysis project Ga0307933, IMG submission 201811) | Saline water microbial communities from Organic Lake, Antarctica - #88 | ecosystem: Environmental > Aquatic > Non-marine Saline and Alkaline > Saline | place: Antarctica: Organic Lake...
CTCGCTAAGTTCTTCGACTGTCGCCATACCCATCAATCTTGCAGCATGCAGTAAGCCTTCAGTTCGATACTTTTGTTTGTCATCGAGCGTTCTTGATTGTGCATTATTAAAGCTTTTTTGCAGCTCAGCGCGGCCTAATTTAATAATTTAGACAATTCAGTGACATAAATCCTGAACGACCACTTTGTATGTTTTATAACCCTTCAACGATTAGTGGTGTGTCAGTCCACCGATTTGAAATACACCTAAATGATCTTAGACACCCTTTTTTAAAGCACACCAATAGTTAGCTTATTTCGACCTTTATGTTTGCTTGTGTACAAAGCCTTGTCCGCAGCGGAAAATGCGGCGAGTACTTTGTGTTCTATAGGAATCGCCTCAATCATACCAATACTAACTGTGACAGATATGGTGTTGTCATCAAAGCGCGTGCTTGTACTTTCAACTTTTGACAATAGCCGCATGGCGATTTTCTCGGCGGTATCTAAAGTTTCATTCGCAATCAAAACTGCAAATTCTTCTCCTCCAATGCGACCAAGTAAATCGTGACTGCGCAGAGACTTACCTAAACACGATGCGATGCGCTTGATAACTCTATCGCCAGCTGTATGGCCAAAATTATCATTGACTGCTTTAAAATGGTCTATATCAATCATCATGACCATGACTGGCCTATCTGGATAGTTAAGCCAGTGGCGCTCAACTGAGGTAAAAAAATGTTCTCTATTGGATAATTTTGTTAATCCATCTCGTTGGCTTTTTATAATCAATTTCCTTTCCAGTTTGAGGAACGAAAGCCATGGTAAAAGTAGCGCGGTTAAGGTAGTAAGCATTACATGACTGAGTAGAATAGTACTCGTGACGTTAGGCGTTACTATTTCTCCCACTAAAAATGGTTGTAGGACATACACAAAAGCCTGTATGAGCATTATTAAGCTATGCAAAATAAATATTGTTCGTAAGATACGCGTATACACAGGCTCATTGAAGACCGATGTTGCAATAAGTTGTGAGCATATCAAAAACAAACAGGCAAGCGTCATAGCTGCGAAAACATTCACAACCATTGGAAAGGAGTGCGTCGCAAGCAATATTATGACAGTACCAGCAATTCCTAATTTTAAGTAGCGCCGTTTACGTTTGGTGAAGCGGAATCGTGAGAACTTTATTAAGCCTGCAAACACAAGCAGTGGCGCTGAAATAAGCAAAGCGTCGGCTATAAAATATGAGAAAAACGCCGGTAAGTTGAATGCACGCCCTGTCGAAGCGAGTCCCCCGAAGACAAAACAGAAACAAGAGAGTGACCAATATTTAAAGCAAAAGTCTTTTGGTCTTCGTTTGTACAATATTAAGAGAAAAAAACCGATCATAGTGTTAATAAGCAAAGAAAATATAATTAACGTGGGTAAATGCAAAACTGAAGAAAACATACTTAGACCTCTTTTATTTCACCAGAACTGATTGCTTCTCTTGGCTTACACCACGGCTATTTTCACTAAGCTCACAATGTTCAACTATGCTATGCATTTTATTACTCATCGTGCTCATATTTATCACTTTTAAATGTTCTCGCCTTGTACATTAGTCGGACGATTGAAATAGACGCTATATCGAAAATACTTTCAAGCGTTTAATTTTCTTTTAAAATCATATTGAAACCATGTATGAATTGAGCGACTGATATTCCAAAATCTTGACAGTCGTAGCTGATACGCTACGGTATGACTCCTATTTCATAGTTAAATCCTCCGACACTAGCATAAAAAGATAGTCGACTTCGATGCATTGGAAAGATATCGCCTAAACCATTCAATCAGTTTTGCTTAGATTGAGTGATCGTTAAATCAGGACTGCTATCAAAGGCTATAATAGCTTTATTAGCAAATCCTATTCCGACCGCTATTTTTTGCCTTATAAAGCTGCTCATCAGCGTTTTTGATAGTAGCATGCAAGGTCTGATGCTCATCACAGGTTGCAACGCCACCGCTAACAGTAACCAACAGTTTTTTGCTAGAAAACAAGGCTTCCTCAACACTCCTCTTTATTTTTTCAGCTACAAGAGTGGCATTTTCATGATTTGTCTCTGCCAACAACAGCACGAACTCTTCACCACCAAAACGCGCAAGGATATCAGCACTTCGGATATTGGCAGCTAGTAAAGACGCTATCTCTTGAATAACTGCATCGCCAATGTCATGACCATAGTTATCATTTATAGATTTAAACTTATCGATATCAAAGAGCACGACACTGCATGGTTTTTTGTAACGTTGAGCATAGCGCAGTAGTTTTTCTGAAATTAAGAAGAATGCCCTTCGGTTATAGATATTAGATAAATGGTCGTGAGTAGCATCGTGTTGTAAACGCTCAGCAAATTCACTTATACGGATAACCATAGGCCGAAAAACGTATAAACCCTCCAGTAAGATTGTAATAATAACGACTATTAATACAACATTTTGCGCAAATGTTAGACGGCTTACTTTTTCAAGGCTTTCTATCTCATATTGAGAAACGACATTGTTAAGTGAATCTAAAAATTGCTTTGTTGCCATTTCAAAGTAAGGCTTATCAACATTGTTACTTCTATTGTCTGTTTGCTCTGGTTGCTGCAAGGCTTCTAATATCAGTTGGCTAAATGTTTTAAGTTGTTCATCTACTTGATTCGGACCGTCAAAATAAAGCGTTTGCATTTTTGCAGAAAGCGGAGACTTTCTATTGTTTGCTACCGCCTCATAATGCTCTGCGAGTAAATCGCTATGATTCTGCTGCATTTTTGTTAATGAAAGTTCCGCTGAGTTTTTCGCATCCTCTAAACCCGTTTGCTCATACTCAATGGTAAACATGGTGATACGTTGGGATAGCATTCGCTGCTGGCCACTTTTATTTACCAACATCCCCGTTTGAGATTGCTCCTTAATAACCTGATCAAGTACAAAGTGGGTGATGATTGATAAAACTGCAATCAAGGAAAGAGAAGCCACATAGACTGTTGTCATCAATTTGCGGGGGTTTTTTATACTGCCAGTTTCATGAATGTCTCTTATCACAGTATGCACCTTGCAATGAGCAGGTTTGCAATAAAATAAGGCTTTAAACAGCCTGCTTTGTTCAACAAAGTAAAACCTAACAGCACTCTTATGCTAAGAGTCTTGCAAGTCGGACTTGTGATTAAACAAGCTTGATTTATCAATAGTTTCAAAATTTTAATGCACCTTTGAAAATAAAGCTAAATCAATAGGCTCTGGCTTATGCAACAAAAAGCCCTGTGCATAATCAATTCCTAATTCTTTTATTCTATCAAGCACTTTTGGACTATCTACAAATTCTGCAACCGTGAGAAGATCCATTACATTTGCCACTTCCACAAAAAAGCGAACAGCCACGTCATCGAGCGGATCGACAAGTAAATCTTTTATAAATTGCCCGTCTATTTTTAATATATCGATGTCGAGCTGCTTCAGGTAGCCGAAAGATGCCGCTCCTGCGCCAAAATCATCAAGGGCGACTGTAACTCCCAATTGTTTGAGTTGAGTAATGAATGAACTTGCGTCAGCTATATTGGTGACCGCAGCGGTTTCAGTGATTTCAACACATATTTTCTCACATATCTGCTTACCGGCTTTTTTCAATATCTCACAAGCTTGCGTATGAAAAGCCCTGTCTCCTATTGATTGTCCGGATAGATTGATGAAGAGTTTGTTTACCGCGGCGTTCTCAGTGCCTCGGCTTATTAACCAATTAATCGCGTTGTTCAACACCCAACGGTCAATGCGCGTGGCAAGCTTAAAACGCTCTGCCGCAGGCAAGAACTCACCGGGATAAATAATACCTCCGTGCGTATCGCGCATGCGCACCAATACTTCTAAAAAGACACCTGTTTTTTGACCTTCTAGTTTCTTAAGTTGCTGTGCGTGTAGCACAAATTGATCTTCGTCCAATGCTTTTTCAATTCGAGTTGTCCATCGCTTCTCATTATGTCTTGCTTGCGTTGACGCATCAGAATCAAGCCACGTGTGAACTCTATTTTTACCTGCATCTTTTGCAGAATAACATGCAGTGTCTGCAGCCTGCATTATGTCAGATATATTGCCCCAGCTTTTGTCGATAGCAACTAAACCGATGCTGCTGCCAATCCTGAAGCGATGTTCGTTATATGCAAAACGGTAATCTTCAAAAATATCACAAATCTTCTGGCCTACATGCGTTGCCTGTTCGATGGTGCAGTCATCCAAAATAATACAAAACTCATCACCTCCTAAGCGAGCAACGGTATCATTAATACGCACAGTTTCGCCCAAAATCCTAGCCACTTGACGCAAACATTCGTCACCAGCTGCGTGTCCGCAGGTATCGTTGATAATTTTGAATTGGTCCAAATCAATAAACATGAGTGCGTGATGCATGCTTTCAAGGACTGGAGCTGTAAGCAAACGACGCAGGCGAACTTCAATTTCTATTCGATTAATGAGACCGGTCAGAGAATCATGAGTTGCTTTATAGGTCATTTCGTTGTTTAAACGGCGCTGCTCCGACACATCTCGAAAAACCAAGACAATGCCTAAAAAGCTGCCGTCTTTATTAAGGATAGGCGATGCTGAGTCTTCTATGGCGTATTCCTCACCTCGACGAGACACTAAGATTTCTCGCTTTCCGGCTTCTTTTGGCTTTTGATACTCTAGACACGTTATCGCTGAATTTCTTGTAGGTAAACGTGTGCCTTCGTCTATAGTACTAAACACGTCAGACAAAGGTCTGCCAATCGTATCGTTTAGTGACCACGCAGTAAGTTGCTCAGCAACTGGATTCATCCACTGAGTGATACCCAATGAATCTGTGGTAATGACCGCATCACCAATAGATTGAAGTGTGACTTGCATAAGCTCATGTTGCTGCGCTAATTCATCTGCGAGTTCGCGTTGATGAGTGATATCCCAGTTAACGCCGACAAGTTTTACTGCTTGGCCATCTTCGTTTCGCATTACACGCGCAAAGGCTCGAAGATGATGAATACTGCCATCGCTCCAAATAATTCTAAATTCAGTGTCAAATTGACGCGTACCGGCAATAGCGTCCGCTAAAATTGCTTCGGTGGCTGCCTTATCAGCATGGTGCAAATGTTTAGCCCACAATTCGTATGCTTGTTCGGATGTTGTAGCGCTGCATCCATAAAGCTTAAACATCCAGTCGTCCCAAATGAGGCTGTCAGTCAATAAATTGTATTCCCAAATCCCAATGCCGCCACTGTCGGTAGCAAGCGCCATGCGTGAATTGACATTCTCTATTTGTGTTCGTTGTTTAATGGTTTCGGTAATATCTTGAAATGCGCCCACTAAACGGACCGGTTGACCGTCAGCAAATTCGACCTCACCCATTGCACGCACCCAAATCGGCGTCCCGTCCGCTTGAATAAAAGGTAACTCATGCTCCCACCCTTCACCGGTTGCAATTGCATTTTCGACAGATGCCTGCACAATTGGGCGTGCTTGAGGTGCGTAATAATTTATTGCTTCTTCTAATATTGGTTCGTAATCAAACGGCAAACCTTAAATCCGGTAGGTTTCTTCGGTCCAGAATATCGTATTACTGGCTAAATCCACTTCCCAAGCCCCTACATTCGCCATTGATCCCATTTCTTTTAGCAAACGCTTACTTTTGAGCATAGCCTCTCGTTGAGTGGCACTCTCGGTAATGTCGACAACGCTGCCAATGTAGCCAACTATATCTCTATCGTCAGATAAAATAGGTTTTGCGGTTGAATGTACACTGCGTATAGTTCCGTTTCTATGTTAAGTGCGAAACTGAAAGTCAAACTCTGCTTTAGATTGGGCATTAAGCAACCAATTTTCATAGACCTTTTGCCTATCATCTGGGTGTATTCCCGCATGCCAACCTGAGCCAAGACTGTCGTCATAGCTAAGGTCAAAAATTTGTTGCCATCGCTTATTAGTGTATGTACAAGCGCCCTCAGCATCAGATGTAAAAATGCCTGTCGGCGCGGTTCCACTCAACGTTTTAAACAGAGCCTCACTGGCTTGCAGCTTTGCTTCTTGCTCCTTGCGCTCGCTTATATCTTTGCATAGTAAAATACAGTGTGTAAAAACACCCGCTGCGTTTCCAATAGGAGAAACGTCAAGCTCATTCCAAAATGGCGTTCCGTCTTTCTTGTAACTTATTAATTCAACGTGACAATGCTCCCCCTTTACAAGCGCGTTAAGTAGCTGCGATAGTGATAAATTATCGGTTAAAGAGCCTTGTAAGAGGAGCGCTGAGTGCCCTATGACTTCACTTGGACAGTAAGCGCATAATTTATAGAAAGCGTCATTGGCCCAAATTATATTAGGTTGTGATTGCTTCATATTAAGGAGGGATGGTATTTGGGTAACAACAATCGCGTTATGCAAATGTTTTATCAAGCTTTCAAAGGAACTCGCGCCAACATCCTCAAGCTGAAACATTGCATTGATTTTTGTATTTTGCGCCATGAAATTTGCAGCCCTTGGTTAAGACGAATGATATTGACGACATTTAAGAATTGCACAAAATTTCTGCTTATCTAATATCGGACGGTAATCTTTATTCAAATATAAAGCGGTATTTATATTTATTATCGACAAAACTGAGATTCTCTTAATGTAAAACTGATGAGCATTAATCAAAATTGTATGGGTGTTTGTCTCAATTAGGTCTATAGTGATTTCAACAGCATGAAGAGTACTATTAACGTTATGCATACTAATGACAAGAAACTTGAGCTCGCCTATATAGAAATTGCCTTGCAAAATAAAGAGAAGGACAGACGAGCTTATGAACTTATTTTAGCTAACGCAGAAAAAGAAAAACGCGCAAATGAGCTAATCATTGCCAATATCGAGCTCGCCTATCAAAATAAGGAAAAGGATAAGCGAGCGAATGAACTCATCTTAGCCAATGCAGAAAAAGAAAAACGCGCAAATGAGCTTACGCTTGCCAATATTGAACTTACCTATCAAAATAAAGAGAAGGATAAGCGAGCGAATGAACTTATTTTAGCCAACGCAGAAAAGGAAAAACGCGCAAATGAGCTAATCATTGCCAATATCGAGCTCGCCTATCAAAATAAGGAAAAGGATAAGCGAGCGAATGAACTTATCTTAGCCAACGCAGAAAAGGAAAAACGCGCAAATGAGCTAATCATTGCCAATATCGAGCTCGCGTATCAAAATAAAGAGAAGGATAAGCGAGCGAATGAACTTATTATCACAAAGCAACATCAAGACTTACTTGAGCACATAGTACAGTATGACATTCTCACTGCATTACCCAATCGTTCATTACTAGCAGATAGGTTGTCACTAGCAATACTTCAGTGCACCCGCCAGCAGAAGGCATTAGGCGTTGCCTTTTTGGATTTAGATGGGTTTAAAGCCGTCAATGACCTGCACGGTCATGGTTTTGGAGATGATTTGCTAATTGGCCTTTCATGTCGTATGAAAGATGCGTTGAGAGATAGCGACACGCTAGCACGTCTGGGGGGTGATGAATTTGTTGCCGTATTTACGGATTTATCCGATGTTGAAGAGTGCAAGCCTTTATTAGACCGATTATTAAATGCGGCGTCAAAACCTATCACCATAAACAATGTAGTCATAGAATTATCAGTCAGCATTGGTATCACCTTTTATCCGCAAGATTTCGTAACTGCAGAACAACTTATTTACCATGCAGACAAAGCTATGTATGTAGCTAAGGAATCAGGAAAAGGCTGTTATCACATATTTGATAAAAAACGATACGATGAATTATGAAAGAATGCGTTGTCAGGTTATTTACGCGTAAGTTAACTTTAAAGACATAACCTCGAAATAAATTTCTTGAGTGTTCGTGCATGCGGGGCTTCTTTTTTACTCTAAATATATTTAAGTTTTCTTACCCACTATCATTACAAAAGCCGACTGTAACATTGGATAACACACAGGCTAAACGAGGGAAAATTTTAATACCTAAAGACTTAAGTATTTTCTTGGAGCCATTGAGTAACCAGATGCTGGTCACCTCTAAAAACAATTCGGTCTTTGCTCTTATCTAATTGATAAAGATACATAGGGTCGTAATAACCTACAGTAATCGCTGTTAACCAAACAAGATGGCTAGCAAAATTATCTCGATGTTGACATTCCACCGCCGATTTTATCATCTCGACTATTTCATTGGCACGCTGGTTACCAAGGCGCTTTTTTAATCTAAGCAAACTGTCTAACAAATAGTCTGAGAATGCTTGTTCGCCATCTTCTTGGGTACCACCAATAGCCAAATGAAAGGCGACTGTCTGTTCGTATCGCTGCACCACATATTCTTGCCACAACTTTTCAATACGCTCTTCAACAGGCAATTCAATAACCACCATATCACTAGCAGCCATTACTCTATTGAGCGGATCTGGCAAATAACGCCCCCCGATATTCCGACTTTCATTTTCCAAAATGATATTTTGCTTAGGATTGTTTTCACGCACCTTAAGTAACTCTAAAGTAACGTTATTTTCAAAATCAATCTGTGAAGGCTGTTTATTCAGGGGACGGCCAAAACTTGAGCCTTTGTGATTTGCGTGACCCTCAAGGTCAATGCTGTTATGAAGCGTTTGGATAATGTCTGTTTTACCAGTGCCGGTCATACCCGACAGGACATTAAAACGTGCGGTGCGGCATGAATCATCTAAATATTGTAGTAGAAAGGTACGTAATGACTTGTAACCGCCAGCTATACGCGTGCACTCAACATTACTATCTGCTAACCATTGCTGGCTTATTTGCGAGCGTAAGCCTCCGCGTGCGCAGTATAAAACAGCACCAGGATGATGTTCCTTGAACTCCAGCCAAGCTGCTACTCTTTGAGCTTTTTTATCGCCAGAAACGAGTTGATTACCCAAATCAATCGCGGATTGCTGTCCTTTCTTCTTATAGCAAGTACCAATAAGATGACGTTCCTCATCATTGATAAAAGGTAAATTAACTGCCGAGGGCAAAGCACCTTTAGCAAACTCCGCAGGAGCACGAACATCGATCATGGGGGTTTGTTGTAACAGTAAATCTCTATAAGCATTACTCGATGGCAAGTCAGCTTTGTTCAAGATGCGACCTCAATCAATGGCTGTGCTTTAACAGCGCTGCTCATATATCCAATAGATCCATAAAAACAACTGGCTTCTTTCAACACTGCTATCGCTTCTTCTGCTGAATCTGGGGCAATTGCAACGAGTAAGCCGCCACTCGTTTGTGGGTCACAAAACAGGGCTTGCTGTTGGGCGTTAATGCCAGACACATACTTAAAAACACTTTCCCAGTTGCGCTGACTACCACCTGGCACGCAACCTTCTTGGATATAATAATTAAGGGACTCATCAAGCAAAGGCACAGCAGCATTATTAAGTGTCGCTTTTAGCGCACTACCTTCGCACATCTCTAGCAAGTGTCCAAGCAAACCAAAACCTGTCACATCGGTCATCGCACTTACACCAGGGAGTGCACCAAGCATGGCACCCACGGTATTTAAACGCATCATACTCTCAACGGCCAAACGTTCATGTTTAGTTTTAAGTTTGCCTTGCTTTTGAGCAGTAGCCAAAATGCCAACACCAAGTGGCTTAGTCAGAAAAAGAAGATCACCCACTTTTGCGGAGCAGTTTTTCTTAAGATTGGCAAGCTCGACTCGCCCAGTAACTGCCAGACCAAAAATAGGCTCTGGTGAATCAATTGAATGACCGCCAGCAAGTTGAATACCAGCCTGTTGACATGTGTATCTGCCGCCATCGATGACCTGTCGGGCAACTTCAGAGTCTAAGATTTTGGTGGGCCAGCCCAGTATAGCGATTGCCATCAATGGATTGCCACCCATGGCATATACATCACTAATTGCATTGGTGGCGGCCACCCGACCAAACTCGAAAGGATCATCAACAATTGGCATAAAGAAGTCAGTCGTACTAATAATCCCACTGCCATCACCCAAATCATAAACTGCAGCATCATCTTTTGTGGTATTACCTACCAGCAAATTAGGATCTGGCGAGGGTACAAAATCAGTTTTGAGAAACTGCTCTAGTAAGTTTGGCGCAATTTTGCATCCGCAACCAGCGCCGTGACTGTATTGAGTTAACCGTATTTTAGATGTCATAAACTACTGTTTTGAGTCATTGAAGTTATAGGGTACTTGTTTTATATCGTCAGTTCATTGTTTTTACCAGTAAACCTAATCGATACAGTAAAGTTAAAATAGGAAAACCATGCAATTTTTCATTATTAATTTCTAAAAGTGCTTGGGTGCTTTATGAAAAACTACCAGCCAGTCTATTTAACTTGACCAATGATGGTGAGCTAGAAGGATGCTGGCAATTGATCACGCTAACCCCGACTTATTACATAATCTCTCAATGAACAGAGATAAAATCTATGCTGGTCATCGCCATTAAGCCCAAACAACCTCAATAGCACCACCGGCAAACAAAACAAATTTAGTAATACCGTTAAAGTTAAGCTTGCCAAAGATTTTCTATGCCTATATTCCGCCCTTATTTTTCGTCAGGCAAGTGTCTGTCTCAAAAAATAAGTGGGTCATCTGCTGTGTTCAGTTTCTTTACCAAGTCCTCAGAGAGCATCGTTGTAGCAATTCACAAAAGCAAAGCGGTATTCGGATTTTCTACCGACAGCACAATTAAAAGTGTAAATTACAATTTCTTAAATTTGCCTCTGACATAACACATCAAAAGTTAGTCAAATCTCATAACTCCTTCAAAGTAGGGCCATTAGCCGCTCTCAAGCCATTATAGGGTTTGACATGTCCGGTCGTCATATTCTGTCGGGAATTAGGCGGCACTCGATTTCAAACAAATGAATATGAGAGATTTGCCAAAGACGGCAGCAGCGTCTGGATACACATGCAACCTACAATCCAATGGGAGACCCTTCAGGCAAACATTACACAAGTTAAGCAATACCGCTAGGTTTTACCAAAAAGATAGAAGCGTTAGGTTATGCACTGCCGTTCATGGGCATTACGGCCGACGGTCGATATATGGATGCCAAACAAAATGTGCGCGCTAAATTCAATTCAACGCAGCAGTATAAAAACAAGCGGAGTGAATTGTCACATCAGTAGGCTAGTCGCCAGGAGCGACAAATACGAAGATTTAAAATACAAAACTATCCTAAGCAATTTTGTTTTATTTGTTGCTCTGCTACCCTTATCAAGAGTTACGTGGCAGAGTTTATTTTATGGCATATTTATATACACCGAAGCCCGCTAAAATAGCGGGCTTCAAGATTATCTGGCGGAGAGAGAGGGATTCGAACCCTCGTTAGGTTTAACCCTAAACACACTTTCCAGGCGTGCGCCTTCAGCCACTCAGCCACCTCTCCGGTACTTATC
>Ga0307933_1002865_pt1 | contig 11394 bp, 21 predicted proteins | sample OrgLakmetageno88_FD_201811 | JGI IMG/M metagenome (GOLD analysis project Ga0307933, IMG submission 201811) | Saline water microbial communities from Organic Lake, Antarctica - #88 | ecosystem: Environmental > Aquatic > Non-marine Saline and Alkaline > Saline | place: Antarctica: Organic Lake...
AGCGGGATCGCGGCGCTCGCCGTTCACCTCGCAGACAAGGCGTTCGTCGCTGGTCAGCTCGCCGTTCGCGTCCACATCACGCTGGATGGAAATCGACGCTGGGACGAAGGGACCGCCCTTGACCAGCCGGGTGCGATACCAGCCACATTGCGGCTCCCCTTCGTGGATCGCGACCTGCCGACCAGTCAGCGCGGCGCGGTGCCACGCATAGAGCTGCAAAACCGAAGTTGGTTGCCGGATCATAGCTGATGGGTCCTTGAGAAAAATCAATTCAGGCCGAGGCCGTGACCGATCAGGAGCAGCATGTAGCCGGTCGCGAAGATCGAAATCGTGCCGATCAGGTCGCCGACAAAGTCGCCCACCGCGCGCCAGTTGATGCGCTGGTGGTCGCCGCTCGGGATTGTGGATTTGGAAAGGTTCGTGAACACTTGTTCCTCCGTTGTTCTAGGGGGACATTAGTTCACAAATAGTGGATCACTCAAGCATAAATTCACATACAGTGGATTTTAATTTTCTATCTAGACTGACAGCGCGGCGTGTTGCTAATTTGTTCTCATGATGAAGTGGCGCGAACATGCTGAAGTTGACGTCCGTCTCGACCGAATGATCGAGGTCGCGGACCTTCTGGACGTTCCGCTGGATCACGTCGTCCAGCACATGGGCTGGTGCGATCAGAGCGACTTCCGCAGGCTCTCTGACAACCCGTCGCTTCTTCCGCGGTACACGAAGTCGAGTGTTAGCCCGTAGCGAGTGCAAAGCTCCATCGCGCATTCAATGGGAATGCGGCGTTTGCCCTTCTCCCAGTTGTTGTACTGGGTGGGGTTGAAGCGATTCTTTTCGGCCCAAGCCTTCTGGCTCTCGCTTGAAAATGCTTGGCGGATGCGCGCAAGGCGCTCACCGATCTCTTGGTATTCTGGTTGGTCACTCATGACCTACTGATCCACCCAATGTGAATTCCTTTGCAATCTACAAATTGTGGTCTTGTATATATCCACCAAAGGTGAATATTACTCCGCATGGATAAGGCAAAAATCATCGCAGCCCAGATCGGGCAAAGGAACATCGCGTCCGCTCTGGGGATCGGCGTGACCGCTGTCAACAACGCCGTGGTGCGGGGCAGGTTCCCCGCCACATGGTTCCCGGTAATTCGCAAGATGTGTGAGGTCGAAGGCATCATCTGCAGCGAGGACGCTTTCAATTTTAAAGCACGGCCTTGCGATCATTCCGAAACCTTCTCTTCTTTCGAACCAAATCCTAGCGCGGAGCCTTCAGGGCGAAGGCCTGGTCATACTTCACACATGCGTATCGTTTCGCACTTATGAAGTCTTCATTTGCAGGAAATAAGGGTTGCGCCGGAATTTTGTCGTTAGCAATCAGCAGCTTGATCGGCTGCACGCGTGGGCGACCGGTCGAAAAGTGGATGCACAAGCGTTTTTCTGAATATCGGGGTATTGGTGAGTGGTTCAGCGTTCATCCTGACATGCTTTCAACCGTTCCGCCTGATGTGGTGCCGCGCGTTGAGAAGCTGGTGACACGCCGTGACGTCCGCTTGTCGCTCAAAGAGCGATTTCTTGCGGTTGAAATGCAGCGCGAAGGACTGGGGCTTTCGTTAACCGAAGCGCTCGTGTTGCTGGTAGCGCATATGGCCGATTTGGAAGCGCTGACCGCGTTGGGAATGATCGGCGGTGGGGCATGAATACGCACAGCGCAATCCCTGAACGCCTGCCGGTTTCGACAATCCGCGCCGATGGCGGCACCCAATCCCGCGCGCAACTCTATCGAAGTATCGTTTCTGATTATGCCGGCCTGATCGCAGGCGGTGCAGTATTCCCCCCGATCATCGGTTTTCACGATGGCTCTGATTATTGGCTGGCAGACGGGTTTCACCGCCACGCCGCGCACATTTCTCTTGGCCTCGCCGAGATCGATGTTGTTATCCGGCAAGGGGCGCTCCGCGATGCGATCCTCTACAGCGTGGGTGCTAATTCGAGCCACGGTCTGCGCTGCACCAATGAGGACAAGCGCCGTGCTGTATTGAAATTACTGAACGATCAAGAGTGGGGCCAGTGGCCGGATACGGCTGTTGCCAACCAATGCGGCGTGGGCCGAAATTACGTTCACAAAATGCGTGGCGAAGTCACTTGTATTCCGAGTGCAAGTGAACCCGCCGAGCCAGTGTACCGGAAATACACTGATCGATACGGCAAGCCAAAGGGCAAGCGCGGCTACCTCTGGGCGTGCTCAGACCATCGACCTGACGGCGAGAGCCGCCGCGAGGAGCGGGTCGAGGCCTGTTACGGCCACGGCAAACCAAAACCAGACATTACCCCCACCACCGCAGCAGAGAAAGGACCACAGGAATGAGCTACCCCACAAACCAGAACAACTTCAGCATCTCGCTAGAGCAGCTGCTGTCTGACATCGCGAGCGCGGAGGATACGGCGCAGACTATCTCGGAGGCCACCGGCGTCCATCGCTCGAACATCAAGGGCATCCTTGACGACCGCGGCTACCACAAGAAGGCCTTTGCCGACTTTCGCGCCATGCACGCGATGTCCGACGAGAAGTTTGCGGATTATTGGCGCACCTTCAAAGCCTGTGTCGACGCCTACGACGTGGAAGCCGAAAGCCGCATTCAAGACCTCCTCGATCGCAAGGGCGAGGAAACCAGCGGCATGCAAGCCGACATGGCGGCCGAATAATGATCATTGCGGCGCTGGATTTGGCCACAAAGACCGGCGTCGCGGTTGGCCCGCTCGGGGGCCAGCCGGAGCTGTGGACGTTTGATCTCAAGTCAAAGGGCGAGGCCAAGTTCCACGCAACCCGCCTGATGCAAATCCAGGGCCTGGCCCACCGGCTGATCGCGGAGCAGGGTGCCCGGTTCATCGCGATCGAGAAGCCCTTCGTGGCCAGCCACAACAACTGGGAGGCGACCCTGCTGACGATCGGGCTCACGGCCAACGTGCTCAGCTGGGCCGAGCGTAAGGGCATCCCGGTCGACATCATCCCGGCCCAGACTGTCGCCAAGCACTTCACCGGCTCCGGCAAGATGAAGCGCGACGAAAAGAAAGCCGCGATCCTTGCCGAGTGCCGCGCGCGCGGCTGGGAGCCCAAAGACGACAATCAGGCGGATGCGGCAGCCCTTTGGGACCTCGCCTGCGCGCGGTTGCTGCCAACTCAAGTCGTGAGTTCAGCGTTGGCTTTAAACGATAAAAAAAGGAGAGGCCGAGGTGCATAGCTTTGACCCCAATATAGCGCAACGCGTCGGGATCAGTGCGGCGGTGATTTACCAAAACATCTTTTGGTGGTGCCAGAAAAACGCCGCGAACGAGCGCAATATCATCGATGGACTGGCGTGGTCGTACAACAGTGTTCGGGCCTTCACGACGCTGTTTCCCTACCTGACCGCAAAGCAGGTTCGCACAGCGCTGACGGTGCTGGAAGACGAAGGTCTCATTTTGGTCGCCAACCACAATGTGGATCCGCGCGACCGGACAAAATGGTATGCTATTTGCGTTCAAAATGCTGTGCCGGATCCGGCAAATGGCTCTGCCCCACAGGGCAAAGCGGTCTGCCCTCCAGGGCAAAGCACATTTGCCCCACAGGGCAAACCATTACCAGTTAGTAAACCAGATATAAACACAGATGGTAAACCTTATGATCACCGCGATGCGGCGATCGCATCGACGCCGCAGGAATTTGAACTTGCTCAAGACGAATTGGTCCCAGTCGATGCCAACCCGCCATCCAGAGCCATAAAGCGATCTGCGCACCCAATCGCTGGCGGATTGCACGAATCCTGCGAAAGCCTGAACGACGAGTTCGAACGGGTCTGGGCGCATTTCCCGCGGAAGGTTGGCAAGGGTGCAGCACGCGCAGAATGGGTCAAGGCCCGGCGTAAGGCGAGCTATGCGGCGATCACTGGCCCTCTTGGTTTTTGGATCAAACTTCAGAGCGGCACACCCACCGACAAAATCCCACATTTCCGGACTTGGCTGCATCAGGAGCGCTGGACGGATGACCAGACCCATGCCCGGAACAGGGCTGAGACGACATCCGACCGGCTCGACCGGCTCGGCGAGATTTCCACGGATACCGGGTGCGATCAGATCGCCGGTCCACAGCGCAAACTTCCAGAAATTGAGTTGAGGTTCGACTGATGTACGGATTGACCTACGAGCAGCGCAAACGTGCGGTCTTTGAATTTCTTTACTGCAAAGACGGGGGGCTTCTGCGCCGATACCGCGCCCCGGAGCACCTCTCGGACGACGCGATGCGCGACGAGGTCAATCTGCTGGTCGAGGACATCAACCAGCTGATCCCGAACGAGCAGACCGAAAGCAACCTCCGGCTGCTGTTCGCGGAGATCAACGGCGCGATCCGCCGACGCCATGGCGCGCAGGGCTGGCCACCGGCGAAGATCTTCATTGCCGCCACCGAGGACGCGGTTGCCGAGGCCGCGAAGAAGAAGGCCGCCAGCGCGCCAGCGGGTGCGTCAAGCTTTGATCCCTACGAGATCACGTCGGCGAAGATGCGGGCAGGGGAGCCGGTGTCTGAGGGCTATCTTTGGGGCCGCGAGGCGGTTCAGCTTATCGCCCGGGGCCTGATCGACCAGACCACGATGGAGGGGTACCGGACCGGGGCCTTCACCGCGCTCCAGGAGCAATACGGCGAGGACCATGCCGTTCGCTGGGAGGCCGAGGCGAAGGCCCGGCATCAATCTGCGAGAGAGGCTTACCACGCCCGCAAGGACGACGGTCGCCCAATCGACCCTGAAATCCTGCGCCGGATGCAAGCGGACCTCGACGCAGTCGCCGGGGCAATGGATCGCCGTTCTAACGCGATGCGTCGGTCGGCTTAAACAGGAGGGGCGTCATGACAAGACTGGTCTCAAGCATCTACCACAAAGGCCCCAGCGAGTTTGAGGCCGAGCGTCGGCAGCGGCAGGTCCGTGAACAGAGCGGAAAGGCCTGGCGTGAGCGCGGCATCGCCATGATCCCGGTTGATGATTTGGTCAGTGATTGGGACCGGCAGGCGGTGACCAATATCGCCAACCGGCTCTATGGGAGGCGCTTGGATGCCAAAGATTGACCTGCGCCAGATTGAGCAGCCGACATGGACGCCAGAGCTGGTCCGCGACCGGATGATCGAGGCGGTCCGCTGGGCGCGCTACAATGGCGGCCCGACGGGTCCGGCACCTTTGCGCTCCATGATGCCAAAATTTGAGCCAACGCTTGCGGACCACCTCGCCGAAGGCTGGGGCATTCCGGAAAAGGCCGAAGGGGTGGACGAAGCCAGCAGGGTGCTGCGCATCCCGCTTTCGCCAAAGCGCGTCGATGAGATGATCTGGGTCCTTGATTGGTGCCGGTTGTACCTTGCTGGCGATCGCCCCGGGGACGCCGTGATCCTGAACCTCTGGCTGCGGTGCCGGGTCTACAAGGGCAACTTCGGTGCCACTCTTAAGCGCCGCGGCTTCGCGCTTTCCCGCCAGCATGCTTACCGGATGCGCGACCGCGCACTGTCACATATATCGCAACGCCTTGATGGGGAGGGCTTTCAGCCATGACAAAGCGCAGGGACAACATGCGGCGCCTCAACAACGACCCTGAATTTGCAGCTGCCCGGGATGAGCGGGCGCGCGCGCGGTTCTCGGCCGACAACACTCGGCTGCAGCGGCTTGCCAATATCGCAAAACGCGGCTGCGACGTGCCGCCCCGGCTTGAAGCGGAGTGGAAGGCGCTCAAGCAGATGAAGATCGCCAACCGTGAGGCGGCAGGGATGCTCAATATCGCGTGGCTCGGCGATCCTGAGGACGCGGCCGATGCTCGCTGGGCATCCCGCCGTGCATGTCATGTCGTCGACGAACTGATCGACCTGATCGAGACCGATCGCATGGTCGATCCCGACTTTGCCTATGAGCTGATAGAAAGGGGCAAGCGCATCAAACGCATCCTCGAATGGAACACTGAAACCGACGGGACAAAACGATGAAGCGCGCAGAAACCCTTGCCACCGCCACGGAGTACGTCACCCAAGATCGGGCCGCCATGCATGGCGATGCGGTGGACAGCTTTGTAGAGCTGGGGCGCGTGTGGGGCACCCGACTGAGTGTGGCGTTGACAGTGTATGAGGAAACATAGCCATTGTGGGCCATGTTGTGAGAAACTCTACCCTCTACTGATCGGTGGGAGATCCATCGCCGCTGATCATTCTGTGGTCGATTTCAGGCTCACCCCACTTGTTCGCAACGCCCATCCAGCGTTCGATCTCGGCCTGAAGCTTAGGATCATCGGCGCAGAGATGAAATGTATAAAGGCGGTTGACGATATCGCGCATCAGGTTGCGCATTTCATCCTCATCGATCTGTGAAACTTCCAACCAGGGAATGCGCCGCCCATCGGCGTCCACGACGAAGACATCAGAGTAGTCGCCAGTTCGGGTGACGGGCGACAGGCCGGCATGCAGTGTTTCCAGCTGTGTATTGCGCACACACAGCATTGCCATGATCTTGGCAAGCCTGGCTGCAACGCGTTTTTCGTCCTCCGGGGTCATGCTCTCAGACTAGCGGCTTTGCGGTGCCGATGCCATCAATTTGACTGCGGCTCTGTCCTTGCATCGACAGACACGCGCTTGGTTGCGCAGCACAGCGTAGTCGCTGAGCATCCGGACACCCATCTTAACCTACCGCAGCGGTGCGTTCACAGCCGGGACAACCGCAAAGATCGATAAACGGACGAACCGGCCTGCGTTTGTCACATCAGTATTGTCAGGAGCCCGATTTTGCCTGTTGGTATCGGTATATGTTTGTTTCACAGGGATATTTGCACAAATCGCAAACAAGCCGATCGTTAGGATCGCGAACGCATCCTTTGACCGACACGGTCAAAATCGGCTACATCTCGTGTGCGGCGGCCAATAGCGCCTGCAGCCAGAAAAAACCCACACATTGCAGCATCGAAATTCACCCAGCAAAATAGGCTGGGGCAGGGGGAGTGGCATCGTGAATGTGATCATCCGCGACCTCGACCAGACCCGTGTGCATTTCGAGGCAGCAGTCCAGCGCGTCGGGGAGCAGGAAGCCAACCGCGCCTTCAACCGCGCGCTCAACAGCGAGGGCGACAAGGTGCGCACCGCAGTCCGCCGCGCCCTGCGCCAACAGACAGGCACCAAGGCCGCACTCATCAACCGCGAGACGCGGGTCCTCCGGTCGACCTTTTCCAACCTCGTCTACACCATTGAGGCCCGCGGTGACTACCTGGGCCTGTCGCATTTCAGCCCGCGCCAGTTCGGCTACGGTGTGCGTGCCAAGCCCTGGGGGCGGTGGCAGCGTTTCGACAGCGCCTTCCTGATTGGCAGCCTTGGCAACAACGCCTTTGTCCGCGAGACCGCAGCACGCTTTCCGATCAAGAAGATGTTTGGCCCGGCGATCCCGAAGGAGATGGTCCAGCACGAGACCAAGCGAGCCTTCGAGGAAACTCAACCCGACGTCCTGACCGAAGCCCTGCGCCAGCTGCAACGGATCATCGAGGGCCGCTGATAAGCGCCCAGAGGCCCACGTCCACAGCGCCACGGAGCGGGCCGTAGAGAGCGGACAGCACGCGCTTTACCAGGACCTTAACGCCAGGCCAAAGGCGGGCCACAGCAAGCCTCTGCGCACCTCGTAGACCCCACCCCTTGGGTCCCCTCCGGAGAGGGCTGACGTGCGGGGCCGCCGCTGCGCGGTATTTGCGTGTTTTTATTTCTTTCAAAAACCCATTACGTTATGTTTTGCCTCCCCCCGATCCGCCCCGCATACCCAGCTTTTATTGGGTATCTTGCGCTGCCCCAGCCTTGATGGAGTGAGACCTTGCCCCCTAGCCTAGAGCCCACCACCAGCCGCCTTGACGCCACCCGGTGGCCCGCCTCAAAGATCGAGATGTGGCCGGTCGCGGACCTCGCGCCCTACGTCAAGAACGCCAGGACGCACCCGCCGGAGCAGGTTGACCAGATCGCTGCATCGATGGAGCGGTTCGGTTTCACGATGCCGATTCTGGTTGCAGAGAACGGCACGATCATTGCAGGCCACGGCCGGTTGATGGCCGCTCTGCAGCTGGGAATGGATGAGGTCCCGGTGATGATTGCGCGGGGCTGGTCGGACGAGGACCGCCGCCTCTACACGCTTGCTGACAACCGGCTTGCCGAGACGTCTGAATGGGACCCGGAGATGCTGCAGGTCGAGTGGGACGAGCTGCGCGAGCTGGGCCTTGGCGCCGACTTGGATATGTTTGGTTTTACCGATGACGAACTGCAGGGCTTGTTGCCTGATGCGCTATTGGAGGCGACGGGTGGACTGACGGACCCCGATGACGTGCCGGAGGTGCCAGAGGTTCCGGTAACACGGCCAGGGGATGTTTGGGTCCTCGGCAAGCACCGGCTGCTTTGCGGCGACAGCACGGTGGCCACGGATGTCGAGAAGGTGCTGAATGGCGTGGTTCCCCTGCTGATGTGTACAGATCCACCTTACGGTGTTGAGTACGACCCGAGCTGGCGCAACCAGGTAGGGGCGGCCAAGACCAAACGCACCGGCAAGGTGCTGAACGATGATCGGGCCGATTGGCGCGAGGCCTGGGCGCTATTTCCGGGCGACGTCGCCTATGTCTGGCATGGCGCGCTGCATGCGCGTGAGGTGATCGAAAGCCTGGAGGCCTGCGGCTTTGCCATGCGGTCCCAGATAATCTGGGCCAAGGAGCGGCTGGTGCTGAGCCGGGGTGATTATCACTGGCAACATGAGCCTTGCGCATATTTTGTTAAAAAGTCCCGCAAGGGCCACTGGGCCGGGGATCGCAAGCAAACCACGCTGTGGCATATCTCCGGCAAGGACCAGGATGTCGCCACTGTCCACGGTACGCAAAAGCCGGTGGAATGCATGCGCCGCCCGATTGAGAATAACTCGAGCCCCGGACAGGCGGTCTATGAGCCGTTCATGGGATCCGGCACCACTTTGATCGCGGCTGAGATGTCAGGGCGCGCCTGCTTGGGGATCGAGTTGAACCCAGCCTACATCGATGTGGCCGTCCAGCGCTGGCAGGACTTCAGCGGCGAGACGGCGGTGCTGGAAGGGTCGGGTGCGACCTTCGCTGAAACGATCACGGCCCGCCTTGATGGCGAGCCGGAGGAAGATGCTGCTTGAGGCAGGCGGTCAGGCGATACGGTAGACCCGGCCACGCTCCATTTTCTTGGAGGTGATGGTCAGGCCAAGGCGCTTTTTAAGCGCGCCGGACATAGCCCCACGAGCGGTGTGCTTTTGCCATTGAGTGGCAGTCACGATCTCGTCAATCGTGGCGCCCTCAGGACGGGACAGCATGTCGATCAGCGTGGCCTGCTTGGTGCCCTTACGCGGCGTGTGTGCCTTGGGCGAGGCCTCAGTCTCGGATAAGTTGTCCGGCGTGGGCCTGTCGGTTGGCGCGTCAGATGCGCCCGCAGACACCGTGCTCGCGTCCTCAGTCTCGATGCCAATCGCGGCAAGCCCTGCATCAGTGGCAACCAGCGTGACGCCGTGGCCATCGCCGGTTTCGCGCCAGAGGGGCTCGCCTTTGCTCATGTCCGCGTCGACCTCTTCGATCAGGCCTTTTGCGATCATGGTGCTGACCACCTTGGCGGCGGCTCCACCACGCAGGCTTTCGGGCAGTGGCAGGGCGACGCGGTCCGTGTTTTGGGCGGCGCGCGACAGAATGATTGTTTGGGTGTCGGAAAGTTGGGTCATGCTGGTCTCCGGTGTGTGGGCAACGCAGGATACGCCGCCTCCTACCGGGTGAAGCCCACCATTTGGCGGGCCGTGCGCTGCGCCGAGCCTGTGGATTATTCCGCGTGTTCGCCCTCGCCAAAAGCGCTGTCGGTGATGCGCTTCAAAAGGCTGGCGTAATGCTCGAGGGTGCCGACGTGGCCCCAGTGGATTTTGTCGGGGTGTTTATGGAAGTGATCATCGCTCAGTGCCTGCAAGCGGGCCAACATCGCATCGATCTGCGTCTTCTTTGATATGAAGCCGTTCAGGGCTGCGGTGTTGTCGGTTGCTGTGCGTTTCATGGTGCGCGCTCCGTGGTTGGTGTTGCTCAGTCGAGCCAGAATTGGGTTGCGGTGATCGCGTGCAGGCGAAAGCTGTCTTCTTCGTAGCCGTCCACAAAACCCCAGTACTCAAAGCTTGTGTGCCCCGCGCCAAAGGAGCATGCGCTGAGGGTCTCGCCGGTGAAACGCGTGCGGTAGTATGTGCGACCGTCTGGGCCGTCGATCGTCTCGGGCATCTGGTCCTTGGGAGTGTGGATCGTGTTGGTCATGGCGCGGGCTCCGTGGCTGGGTGTGTCGCTGTTTGTGTAATCACATTCGCTTTTCTGCCGCTTGTAGTGTAGACAATAATGAGCAATATCATTGCTTTGTGAGTAATAACCTGGGCGTATGGCTGAGGCTGGTTGGTGGCGTCTGAAGCTTAAAGGATGCCGATTTCTTTCAGAAGTGCGACGACCTCTGGCAGCTCGATGAGCAAACAGTCGATCCCAACCCTGCCGGCCATCGGAAAGACCTCGGCGTTCAGGTTTTTGTCACCAAGGTGGCGCTGCAAGGTTTCGGGGGTCATCAGCTGGATCAGGTTGTTGTGCCCGATCAGAATGCGCGTGGTGTCGGATGTTGTTGCGATGGTCATGTTCGTTCTCCAGGGCTGTTTTGGCTTATGCGGTCAGGTCGATGATTGCGCGGTCGGCGCGGGCGGTTGCCCAGATTTGGTCGATCGTCTCATCTGTCACTGGGCGTCCCATCCGCTTTGCAAGGTGTTTTGCGTCGGCGATCGCGCGGCCAAATTGGCGTAGCGTCATGCCAAACTCGAGGTCTTGGCCGTATTCGTGGGCCATGTAAGCGCGGAATGTGTCGGCGTTGAAGTTGTCGGCGGCGAGGTCGGTGTAGGTGATGCGGGTCATTGGCTTATCCCTGTGAATGCTGCGTCGTTTCGTATAATCACATTCGCTCTTGCGCCCATGCCTATCAAGAGAAATAGACTTTAAAACAGGGACTTAAGTGAATGGCTAACGAGGGCGAAAAACAAAGGGGCAACGTTCTCACCGTCACGCAGGCGGCAGCGCTGTGCAATCGCAGTGTGCCGTGGGTGCAGATGCTGGCCAAGGGCGGCTACATCGTCAAAGAGGCACACGGCAAATACACACTGGTGGCGATTATTCGCGGTGTGATCGCCTATTATGAGGACCTGCAGGCAAAGAGTAACAAGGCGGCAGCAGCAAACCGCGCAACAGACGCGCGGACCAGGGAGATTGAACTGCGGATCAAGGAGCGCAGCCGGGAGCTGATCCCGATCGAAGATGCGCGGGCAGAAATCGCTGACTGGACTTCTGCTTTCCGGGCTGAGCTTCAAGG
>Ga0307933_1002866_pt1 | contig 11391 bp, 9 predicted proteins | sample OrgLakmetageno88_FD_201811 | JGI IMG/M metagenome (GOLD analysis project Ga0307933, IMG submission 201811) | Saline water microbial communities from Organic Lake, Antarctica - #88 | ecosystem: Environmental > Aquatic > Non-marine Saline and Alkaline > Saline | place: Antarctica: Organic Lake...
TCGAGGCTGGCGTCGACGTCAACACTGAGAGCTATTCCCATTTTACCCCGCTGGCGAACGCGGCGGCGAGCAATTCGGCGGCGATGGTCGAGTTGCTCGTGCAGGCAGGGGCCAATCTAGAGTCGCCGGATATGAAGGGTCGCACGCCGCTCATGCTGGCGGCACTGAGCAATGACGTTGTGGTCGCGCAACGGCTACTCGCGCTTGGCGCAGATCTTGGTGCGCGCGACGAGGGGGGCCGCAACCCGCTGATGGTGGCTGTCAGTTCCAATTCCCGCGGCATGGCCGAAATGCTGGTCGCGGCAGGTAATGATCTGCGGCACGTGACGGACTATGGCGAAACGGTTCTGATGGCGGCGGCGGGGTCGCGTCTGGTCGAAGTCGAGGTGCTTGTCTGGCTGCTCGAGCAGGGATTGGATGTAAATGCGATCGATTCTTACGGGGAAACCGTGCTGACACGTGCAGCGGGGTGGAGCCGGCCAGAGATTGTTCGGATGTTGCTGGATTACGGGGCGGATGCGACATTGAGAACGCATGATGGCCGGATTGCAGCCGATTTTGCCGCCGACAACCCCGACATCGACCGCACGAATGTTTACTGGAGGCTGAACGATGCAAGGTTTGAGTAATGCCGCACGCGCCTTTGGCATTACGGTGTGCAGCCTCGCTATGGTCCTTGCCCTGACCGGTGCCGTCCTTGCAGAAGAAACGCCGCAGGACCGGTTGATGGAGGCGGTGGCGCGGGGTGATGCAGCGGCAGTGGAAGCTGCCATTGCGGATGGCGCGGATGTAACGCGGTCGGTTGGGCGTCCCGCTGCAACGCCGGTGTCGTTGGCTTCTGGGCGCAACCACATGGACGTGGTCGAGAAATTGCTGGCGCATGGGGCGGATCTCGATGTCTTCGACCGCAGTGGGCGCAGCCCGCTTGCGCAGGCGGCGCTGCAAGGTAATCTCACGGGGGCCGCGCGGTTGCTGGAGCTCGGCGCGGACGTCAATGCACGCGCCCGCTACAGCGGAACGACTGCCCTGACGTCGGCGGCAGGTTCAGCGACGCCCGCTGCGATCGATCTGCTGCTGGCGGCCGGTGCCAGAATCGGCGCGCGGGATCGCTGGGGCAACAGCGCATTCATGATCGCAGCGCAGTTCAATGACGATATTTCGGTGGCACAGCGCCTTCTGGACGCCGGGGCCGATCCAGATGCACGCGATGCCGATGGCTTCACGGCGCTTCTACTGGTCGCGCGCGACGCTCAGCCGGAACAACTCGAACGGCTACTCGACTTGGGTGCAGATCCAAACCTCAGCGACCCCGAGGGGATGACCGCCACTGATCATGCGGCACGTAATCCGGCAATACGGGGTAGCCCTGTCGAGGCCCGCATTTCAGGCAGACAACACGACGTAGAGGTAGGTGCCTATCAGGGCCGCTGGAGTGTCGCTTATGTTGACGGCGATGTTCCGCTGGCGCATTTCACCGTTTTACACGATGAGGATGCCACCCGCGCCGAGGGGCATTTCGTCATGGGGCAGGCCCGGGGCCAAGAACTTTCTGGCGAAACCGGCAGCATCGACGACATCCAGATTACGGAAGATGGGTTGAAGGTGGACTGGAACCCGACCACAGACACTGAAGAGATGTATTACCTCGAATTGTGGCGTGCAGAAACAAACACCTATCGGGGCGTTTTCCAAGCGAAACGCTATCCCGATACGCATGAGGTGGAGTTGCAAGTGAGGCCAAGCCGATGACAGCCTGCAGAGGTGTCAAGAAAGCAGGGTTTGGAAAAAGCAAAGAATCAGGCGACTTTTGGCCCTCATCTTGTTATGTCTACCGAATAACGGATGTATTTGAATTCTCTGCGTGAAGTGTATTGCAATAAATTACCGGGAGCCCTTTTGTGCGAATTTCCTATTTCTCAGGCGCCGCTGTCGCCTTGATTGCCGCCCTTCCTGCAGTTTCGCAAGAGAGCCGCACGATGACGGTGCTTGGGTCGATCGAGGGGACGGCGGACGGCACTGAACGCGCTTGGCTGACCATCTCGGGTGAGATCGAGGGCCGCGATATGGCGACAGCAGCATGGCGCCCTTTTTCCATGGCGGATGCTCTTGGTGGTGCCCTTTCCGGAATGAGCGACGAGCAGCGTGCGCAAATGGTAGAGCGCATGGGAGGTGAGGAGCAGGTTAAGCTGCGGATCATGGGCGTCGACCCCGAAGCCGAAAGCATCCTGCGGCAGGGTGGCCTGACCATCGAACTGCCGGCTTTTTCGGCTGACGACGCAGATCAGTTGCTGACGGGCCCAAACGAAGCCGAGATTGCCTATCACAAGAACTTTGGCGAGGGCACCGGGTTTTATGTCTCGACGGATGACGTGGGAACGCCGGCCACGGTGTCCTTCGACCGGCTGGACATCGTAGCGGGCGGCGGGTTTGCCGCCGGGACATTCGAGGGCAACCTGTGCCCGATCGGTTCCTTGATGACCAGCAATCCCACCTTCGAGGGCTGCATCCTCGTTGCCGGTGAATTCGAGACCGAGCTTGGCGAGGAGGAGGCGGACACGCCCCCGTCGCCGACCTCCAACTGATGCGCGGCGGCGCTGCTCTACCGGCCTTACTTTGGGCAACACTCGCCTTTGTGTCCCTGTCGCTTGGCACGCCCGCGCAGGCGCAGCTGACGCTCGAAATCCCCGAAACGGAGTTCGAGGAGATCGAGAATTACAAGCCTATCCCGGTGCCGGATCCGTCCGGCGGGCCAGTCAACCAGATGTTCGAATACATGGAACTCGACATGACCGGCACCCTGCCGGAAGCGGTGCTGGAAGATATGCTGGGCGAGACACCCTATGACTTCGTCGACGTGGTCTGGGGCATGGAGGTGAGCGGCAACTGGACCGACCGCATGGCCGGGACAGGCACGCTTCAGGTGATCGATTTCACCGAAGGGCGTGGTGCGACGTCCCGTGTCGACCTTGACCGATACACGGGGCAGCGCGGCTTTCGCATGTATAACGCCCGGTTGCAGACGGATGGGGACCATGTGTTCACGCTCAGCGCCGCTTTTCCGCCGGATCACGGTGGTGTGGCGTTCGGCACCGAACTCGAGGCGGTCAAGGCTCTTTTCGAGGTGACATGGCTTTGCCACATGTTCGAGCCAGACCGCCGGGGCTGCATCGATTACCCAGATGAATACTACGAGACGGACCTGCCGGTCCTCAGCAAGCTGAATATCCATCGTATGGCTGGTGGTTACAAGATTGACTTCAAAGCCCGTGTCCACGAATTACGCACCAGCATGGACCGTGGATACCGTCATCCCACGACGGATCCCTCTGGCCGGTTTGCAGACGTGCGCGGCTGGGTCTGCGACCGTGCGTCCTGGGAGGAAGATCCGGAGGCATGCACCGCACCTGAACCGCTGCGGGTCACATCCAACAGTCCCTCCCACCAGCGTGAGAATGTCCACCTGCAGGAACCAGGTATTGAGGTAGAATTCAATTACCCTGTTGATGCCAACGAGCTTGAGGAAAACTTCTCGCTGACTACGCGGGATATCCGTGGTGAGCATTTGGAGAAGACGGGTCGTTTCCTTCCCCTGTCAGACACTCACTTTCGGTTCGACCCCGACTACGATCTCGAGTCCGGTGTGATTTACGAAGCGCGTATCGAGGGAGGTGAAGATGGTCTTGAGGGTCGTGAGGGAGAAACCTTGGAATCCGCGGCGCACTGGTGGCGCTTCACGACGCTGGTTGATTTGGAAAACCATGGTCATGATGGTCCAGTCGACGAGCCTCTGCGCACCCACGTCTACCAGACCGTCCGCGACGCGCCGCTGGTCGTGAACAAGCCGGCGCTTCAGCGCATTTACGTGGATTGGCAGCCACACAATCATATCGAAAAGGCCTGGCAGGCCGAAACCTTTCCAGCAGAGCTTGAGATCAATGTGCTGGATCAAAGCCAGTGGCGCATCGACCCGCAGGAAGGTGGCTCCGTCGAGGGCAATGTGGTTCGCGTGGTGCGGAGCGATCTGCTTGAACTGGATGGCATCCGCAGCGAGATCGAGAGACAGGCCCGCAATACGATCAATGTCTATGGCTGGGTGCCGGATCAGCAGGGAGGCACCTCGGTCGTCGAAACCCGGCTCACCCCGCATGATCCATACCCCCCGTCGGCCACGGTGCAAGACGTCATCGCTGAACACGACGTGCAACACTGGCACACGGATCCCGCCCCACTGGTGTTCCGCTACACATTTCTGAATGTCGGATCATGGTCAGACGGCGTGCCCGAGGCCGAGATGCAGGCGGCCATGACGGTCGTGCGGATGGCGGAAGAATTTGCCGTGCAGGTGATGCCTGTCAGGGAAGTTCACGGAATTGACACAGGGCGGGATGCGGACCGGCGCTACTCCAACATCCATCGTGACACTGTCATGGGCATCATTGAGGGAGCGGTCCGCATGGCTGAACTCCAGGCCGCACCGATCCGTTGGGTTGCCGACAATTATCCTGGTGCGCATTTGCTGGAAGAGCATGAAGTGGAAGAGGTCATTGAAAACCTGGATCGTTTCGGCATCAAGCTTGGAGAAGAACCAGGACTTCTGCGTGAGTTTGTGGCGTTCTTTATAAAGCATTCGGAAAATTCCACGACCTCAACATTCGCGGACCTCTCACTGATACTAAATGATAAGGTGACCCCCGAATTACGCAAAAGTATAAATGAGGAAGCGCTGAAAAACACCATCTTGGCCGTGCGCGAGGAGATCGGAAGTTTCTTCAGCGGGAACGACATACTCGTCGTGTTCTACCCACCGGATTTCTACGGTTTTGGGAGTTCTTTTGGGCAAACGCCTCATTCTCATGGGCGCCACGGCGTCGCGATGCCGATCACATTGGATCGTTCCCCATCTGAATTGGCTGAGGGTCTCATTCATGAATTTGCCCATTACTACGGCTTGAGCCATCGTCCGGGCGACGCTTCTGCTGTTAATTTTCCAGCAAATCAGTTTTCCAGTGGAGATATCGAAGGGTTCCGGCTGGCGATTGACGGCATGTCTGGCCACAACAAATCCTCCGAAGAGGGCAACAGCGAACATCCCGTTACGCTGGCCCCGCTGATGTGGCCCTACTTGCTTGATCGGACAGAGGTATGGGTCAGCGAGGACGAATACCTGACATTGATGCGCTCGTTTGCAACGCGGCTCCCCTGATACCAAAGCCGATAGGAGAGAATGATGACTTTTTCGAATTTCCAGACCAGCACCCTGATCGCCGCGACGTTGATCGCCATTCTGACCCTTCCCGCCACGCTCGCGGCACAGTCCTACACATCCCCCGATCCGGATGCCGCAGCCCGTGAGCCGCTGCCCGAACACGACCCCGAGGCAAGCCTGCGCGGCAAGACCGCCATCGAGCACGCCGAGGATCTGGCCGAGCCGGTGATGATGCGCCGTCTCATGGCGCTTCAGGCGCTGATCGACATGGGGCCCGATGCACTGCCAGCCCGCGATATGGTGCGCTTTACGATCGAGCGTGGCGAAACAGGCGGGTTTTCAGACGCGCAGGTCGACGAATTGAAGCTGGGCGCGCTGTCGGTGATGTATGCGATGGGCGCCCCCGAAACCGAAGACCTGCTGCGGAGCGTGATCATCGACCCTGACGTCGTTGCGCGCTCCAGTTCCTATTCCGCCTTGCTGGGGGCGGCAAAGCAGATGCAGATCGATCCTGACGCTTTGACGGGCGATGTGACGGCGCTGCTGGACACGGCGCCCGATCATGCGGTGCGTCTGATGAGGCTGAACGAACTGCCGGACCCTGCGCAGGCCGCTTTGGAACAGGCCGTGTTCGAAGCGCCCCACGGAGAGCGGGCGTCCAGCCATTTCATGACCCGCCTGGGCGACATGTCCTTTCTCGATGACGAAACACGGATCGCCTACATCACCGACTCGGCGCAAGCTGTCGGAGTGGATGCGAGCCTCGACGCTCTTACTTCAATCGGAACAGAGGCGGCGCTTGACGTGGCCCTTGGCATCGGCACGGATGCTGGGATTTCGCGTGTGCAGATCATCGCGAATTTCGCCGATGGTCTCTTGCCCCTCGAAACCGTGACAGAGAGGTTGGTGGCCGAGGCGCAGGCAACCGAAGGCGAACGGGACATCGGCTTGGTTGTCGCGAGGCTGGAACGGGCGCTGCAGGACGACGACGCCCTGTTCGCGCGGGCGATGACACAGCTGATCGAAGGGGGTCCCACCGACGCGCACATATCCGTCGGGATCTCGCGGCAGATCCTTTACCTGCGCCGCAACCCTGATGCGGATGCGGCGGTGGCCTTGCGGCCGGTCTTTGCGGTGCTCACGGATGACGCGGCATCGCACGAGGCCCAGATCACGGCCTACAATTCCCTGCGCCGGTCGGTCACCGGCATCGTCGAGATGGCCCCTGATTACTTCATCACGGAATCCGTCGCGCTGATCTGGCCGGTTCAGACCCCGTCCGATGCCGAACTGCCGATGGATCTGCTGGGTCCGCTGATGCGGTCGGACGAGCTGGCCCCGCAGGTCGTCACCGCCATCACGGACACCTACGAAGAGCATCTGACCGACTGGTCGATCAACCCCGCCACGGCCATCGCCATCGCCAGTGGCAGCACGCGCGGTCTTGAACGCTCGCCCACCCGCGAGGCGGCGGCGATCATGATGGGCAAGGCGATCGAAAGCCCGGCAATCGACCTTGACTACCTTGGCACGCATCTTGGGCGCAACGGTGCGGCGCTGGCCAGCCTGCAGCAGAATACCGTCGCAGGCGTGATCGGCACCTACGTCCCCACGATCTTTGCCGAGCCCAAGCCGACCAGCTACGACTTCGCGATGGAACCCTACCTCAACCCCATGCTGGAGCGCCCGCGCTGGCTGCTGCAGGACGCGCAGGCGCAGGCAGAGTGGCTGGCGTTTCTGCAGCGCGTCATCGATCTGGACGACCCCGATTTCAGCCCCACCGCACGCCGTGCCCTCGAGGGATTCCAATAGACACCGACCCCCGCGTTGGCGCTTCGTCTCACCAACTGTCAGAAAGGATCGTTTCATGACACCCGACTTCGATGCTCCTGACGAGACGGGCATCAATCCGAGCGTTGCATCGGTCCGTTGTGATCAGGTGCTCTTTACTCGGGCTGGAACACAGCCAGCCGATGACCTTGGCGAGGACACCTTAGCGATTGCCGCGGAGACTGGCTTTTACGAGGTCCGCTGTCGCGAATTTGGCACTCAGGAGGTCTTGAGCCGTGCCACCATTGATGTGCGTAGAAGCCGTTTCAAGGAACCGGCAAGGGCGCGAAAGGGGGTGTCTTTTCGGATATTCCCAGCATGCCGGAGAAGAGAAGCGATGTGAGTGCTCGTGTCTTTTTCCCGACGAATTGAAAGGAGCAATAGATATGACAATCCAAAGGTTGATGTTTGGAATGAAGTGCAGTCTCGCAGGGCTTGTTGGCCTGTTTTGTGCGAGTGTTGCGCAGGCCCAGTTCAATGATGGGCACGGGCCAGACGCCTGGCAAGTGACCGGCGTTGCATCCAATGACGTTTTGAATATCCGCATGGGGCCGGGCACGAACTATCCGGTGATAGATGCGTTTGCGTATAACGAAAACGGCCTTCAGCAGATCACCTGTGTCCCTTTGGTCAGCTTTGAGCAAAGCGTCGCGATGACAGAGGCAGATCGCGCGAACCTTCCATCACGCTGGTGTCTGATGACGGATGCCCAACAGCAAAAGGTAGGTTGGGTTGCTGGCCGGTTCTTGATGGAGGGCCAGCTGAGCGGTGCAAGCATGACTGCACCTGAAACCGGAAACGATCGGGTTGCGATTGCGGTGCGGTTGGTCGAACGGCTTTACAGGCAACATGACCAGTATATCAGGGGAGCGGCCCCGAGCCCCTATGAAATGCCGAGCTCTGACCAGTTTTTCTTTCAGGCTGACTTGGCAAAGATTGCCGCGACGGTCAGAAGTGCGGGTGCGGACCCACTCTATAATGCACAAGATACCGATATTCGCGGTCTGGACATCGTGCCGGACACCAGCGGGATGCGGCAAGGCCTGATCACCCTTTGGGCTGAATTCAGCAACTTCGGTAGCCCTCAAAGAGTGGCATTCGACTTGCGGTCCGATACGCAGCGCGAAGGCGCGCCGATCCGGATCATGCGGATTTCTCATGACGGCTGGAATTTGCCCTGAGTCTCCAATCAGCGTTGAGCGCGTCACGGAGGGACGTAAGGTCAAGTTTCATGTTATTTGATGCCTTGAAGGCCAAGGTCTGCTTGGAACCTGCGTGGACTGCATCCCGCGTTCTGGGGTTTTGGCCAAGACGTGACAGGCCTGGCTTGGTTTCCCCTACATAGCGGTCCTCGCGTGCCTGATCCGGATAGTTTTAGAGCATCAAGGCCCATGCGAAACGCAAGCGGGCAGGGGGCGCGTCACTGATCTCAACTGAACGCGGGCCACGCAGCATGGGGCGGTTCCATGACGGCAAGAGATGAACCGGTATTGGGAACGTTCCGTCCCGGCAGAGGCCGGGCTGCTCGTCAGAATCTGATCCGGTGCCGTGTCGTTCTCGACCCAGTCGACCACTGCCTGAAGGTAAGCGTCGCCTGGCACCCACCTGTTTTTGATCCGGATGATTTGAGACTCAGACCCTGTTGGATAACAGGAGGTGAGTTTCGCCATGGAGACTACGAACGAGTTTCTCACGCGTTTGGGCGTTGAGGTCTCACAGACCGGGAGCCGACGGTGGCCGGATCGTTTGAAGGCGCGGATCGTGGCGGAAACGCTGGTGCCTGGGGCGACGGTGAATAACGTTGCGCGCAAGTATGACCTGCGCCCGAACCACCTGTCGGGGTGGCGGCGGCTGGCCAAGGACGGTGAACTTGTTTTGCCCGCGCCGGAGGCTGACGCGGACTTCGCCCCGTTGGTGCTGTTCGATGTCGGAAGTCCACCATCGGCCGGAGATACGGAGCCGGCGACCTCAGCGGTCGAGATCATTGCCGGAGCGGTTTCTGTCCGGCTGGACGGAGCAACGCCCGCGGCACGGATTGCAGAGATCGTGCGCGCTCTTGGGGACGGCGCATGATTTTCCCGTCGAACCGGGTGCGCATATTGGTTGCTACGCAGCCGGTGGATTTCCGTAATTATGCCGAGTCCATGATTATGCAGAGTGTCTGGCAGTTTTTGCATTTCTGCCAGCACCTTATCGCCAGTTTCACTCCGCATATTTTCTTCTGTTTCGAACATCGCTCAGCATCGAGAGCAGCTTGTCGGGCGCTCGGAATCTGCCTGGTCGCAGCAGGGGCGGCTCCATGGCGGCGAGGGCCTCGAGCTTTTCTGTTGGATCCGCGCGCAGGTAGATCTCGGTGCTCTGGAGGGTTGCGTGACCCAGCCAAAGAGAGACCTTCCGGATGTCGTGAGTGGCCGCGAGGGTGTGCATTGCGCAGGTGTGGCGCAGCACGTGCGGCGTGATGGGCCTGTCGCGCAAAGAGGGCTGGGCCACCGCGGCGCGCTCGACGTGCTTGCGGAGAATATACGCGAAGCCCGACCGGGTCATCGGGGCGCCAACACCGTTGAGGAAGAGTTCAGGCGTGGAGGTCTTGGGGCGAATGTCGACCCAGGCCCGGATCGCGGTCGCCGTCTCCTTCCAAAGGGGCAGGACGCGTTCGCGCCGTCCCTTGCCCATTACGCGGATATCACCCCAGTTCCGTTGGTCGACCTGATCGGACTTCAGCCCGATCAGCTCCGATACGCGCAGGCCGGCTGCGAAGGCGAGGTGTAGCATCGCCCTGTCCCGCGTCCCTGACGACGTGCGCGGGTCGGGCGCGTCGAGAAGCGCCTTGATCTCGACGCGCGTCAAATGCGTGACGAGGGCCTCATCCACCTTCTTCATTGGGATCGCATGGATGCGGCCTGCTTGATCAAGACAGTCTGGCAGCCGGTATTCAAGGAAGCGGAAGAATGCGTTGATCGCGGCCAGCCGCGCGTTGCGCGAGCGCGCGCCGTTTCCGCGCGCGCTCGCAAGTTGCTCGAGAAACGCAAGGACCAGCGTGGCATCGATTTCTTCCACGGTGAGGTCTGACGGCTTGGTGCGAAGGTGGCTGGCGGCGAAGACGACAAGGAGTTGGAAACAGGTGGCGTAGGCCTCGCAGGTGTGCGGGCTGGCGCCTCGATCCCGGGGAAGATGCTCACGGAGGAAGACGGCGAGGTGTTGGCCGAGAAGGGTCATGAGGCATCTCCCCGGTGCAGCGCTTCGCCAGCTTCGGCGATCCCGGACATCAGGGTCGGGGTGGCCTGCAGGTACCAGTAGGTGTCAGTGACATGGGCATGACCAAGATAGGTGCTCAACCCGGCCATGTGGCGCGCGACCGCCGCGCGGTCGGATCCACATTGCTGTAGCGAGCGCACGGCGAAGCTGTGCCTGAGGTCGTGGATGCGCGGTCCCGGCTCGCCAGCGGCGCCACGCAGCCCGACGGTGCGGGTCAGGCGAAGGAAGACCGTGATCACCGTGGAATATGCAGGTCCTGTGCCGGCACTTGATCGGAAGAGAGGATCGTCAGGGCGTCCCGGGAAGGTGCGGAGCCAGGCGTCGAGCGCGCGGCGCGTGGTGGCGTGGATCGGTACGAGCCGGTTCTTGCGGAACTTCGTGGCAAGGATGATGAGGCCATCCTCAGCGACGTCGCGCACGCGCAGGGCCAGCGCCTCGGAGATGCGCAGCCCCGTCGCGGCGAGCAAGCCGAAGAGCGTTCGGTACATCAGGGGACGGATCGCGCCGGGCTGTCCGAGCAGAGCAGTCGCGCTCATCAACTGCGCGATCTCGTCGGCGGTCCAGATGTGCGGCAGAACGCGGGCGTGCCGATCCGTTCCGAACACATCGGTCGCGGGGAGCTCGTGCCGTGTGTCCTCGGCATGCATGGCGAGTGCGAAGCGGCGCACGGTCAGCAGGCGGTTGCGTCGTTGCGCTGGCGAGGGCGCCTTGCGGGCCCATGCGATCGCGCGGGCGGCCAATACGACGCTGTCGCCATACGTCTCGGCAAATGCGACGAAGCCGCGCAAAAGTCCTGCCTGGACGCGGAACTTGAAGCCGAGAGCACGATGGAGCGCAGCATACCGTTTGAGATCATCAGGCAGCATCACGCGTCCCCCGGCCAGGGTTGCGCGATCAAGCACAGCGTCGCGAGATCGACCTTGGCATAGTGGGCAGTGGTGTCAGGGGATTCGTGGCGCAATACCGCGCCGATTGCATCGAGCGTCGCGCCAGCCCGCAGCATGGCTGTCGCCGCCGAGTGACGCAGAAGGTGGGCCCCCTGCGATGGCGCGTCGGTGATCCCGGCTCGCCGGAGGGCGGAGCGGACGATGGTCGAGACC
>Ga0307933_1002872_pt1 | contig 11377 bp, 8 predicted proteins | sample OrgLakmetageno88_FD_201811 | JGI IMG/M metagenome (GOLD analysis project Ga0307933, IMG submission 201811) | Saline water microbial communities from Organic Lake, Antarctica - #88 | ecosystem: Environmental > Aquatic > Non-marine Saline and Alkaline > Saline | place: Antarctica: Organic Lake...
GCCCTCCCCCAACAACAATCGCACCGTCGTTGTTCTTGTAGTACATACCCCTTTTCAACAACACCCCTATAGCAAGATGACGTTCAAGCGTTACATGGAAGTTGGCCGTGTGGTCCTCATTAACTATGGTCCTGAAGAGGGCAAGTTGGCGACCGTCATTGACATTGTCGATCAGAACAGATGCCTCATTGAGGGACCCACCACTGGCGTCTTGCGACAGGTCATCCCCTTTACACGCATCGCCTTGACTGACTTGACTGTCAAGATCCAACGAAATGCTAGACAAAAGACCATCGCCAAGGCCTGGGAAGAAGCTGATACTTTGGCTACCTGGGAGAAGAGTTCCTGGGCCAAGAAGCTGTCCAGCAGAAAGACCAAGGCGAGCTTGGGCGACTTTGATCGATTCAAGGTCATGGTTGCCAAGAAGCAGAAGGCCGCCATTATCGCCAAGAAAATGGCTGAACTTGCTTAAAGTAAAGAGTGCATTCATGCTGTTTTAAAAAACAAACAATCGAGTCCATTTGTTTTGTCCCTGCGTCCGTTTCTCGTGCAGTCGGTGATTGTTTTCCAGACGGTCCTTCCTACTAGCGCTGTCGTTCAAGTACATTGCTAGGCTAGTGCATACAGTATTTTTATCTTTGTTGTCTGTATAGTTGTTATTGCGCTATCGTTCTGCCGAGAAATTATGGTGAAAGACCGCAGAGATCGTCTCGCATCACTCTCTCTACAAAGCCATCATCGTATCATAACAGATTCTCGTAGCCTGCTTCGAGGATCAAGCAAACGCAGACTACTGGCTGGCTGAAATTCAGAAAGGAACCCCGAACGAGACTCTCCCACCGGTTGGGATGAGCTAAACCGGATAATCGATTCTGTACTTTTGGAGCTCTAGTAGCTATGACTACCGTGGCTGCTACTCGCCGACTAGCCAGAGTAGTCGTAGCTACTTGTTGTCACGTCCGCTTATATTCATGCGTATACGGTTAGATAGATACTATGCGTTCTAGCTCAAGAGCACAGTGGCTACTAGGGATGCTACGAGATGTAAAGGTAGGAGACCTGTATAGAGAGGAGATACCGCTTCATCCCCCCGCTACCGTGCATAGCACACATGACGAGACGTTTCAGTCGAAAGAGTCGCAAGTTGAAGTTTTGATCTCGACACTCGTCACATCTTTTCTTCTCGTTCAACTGTTGACTGTTGTCATCTTTCATATTTTTACAAATCTTGTCACATATATTGTCAGGGAAAGAGAGAGAGAGAGAGAGATACTCAGAGGAACCATGACAAAGCTACTCCTAACAACTGCTACCGTATGGTGTGCCCTGTGTTTGACGGGAATCCAAGGTTGGATGCCGAATAACCCGATGCTAACGCGCTCCAATACGCAGAGAGGCTCCTTACTGCCCAATCGTCTTACGCTTTTGCGTGCCGCGGCCAATAACAACATTGTCCTCAAGCCGAGCGAGGATCCGGCCGCCTTTGACTCGTTCAAGATTGGGAGTGCCCGTGTCCATCGTTATAGTCGCGAGGACGAATCCGACTCTCAGACCCAATATATAATGTGGTACCACGGCAGGAGCAAAGGCATGGACGATGCCGCCCTTCCACCACTCAGTACGGGTCGCATCGGACGCGCCACTAGTAAGAATGGGTTGATTTGGGAAAAGCAATTGGCTGGCAGTCTTTCGGAAGATGCTCCAGATGTCAATCTCGGACTTAACAATGAATCTTGGTGGGGCTTTGATACGGCACACGTGGGCTTGGGAAACGTGCTGCTTCCCATGAGTACTCCAGCCGTCATGACAGAAGGCGGCGTCTACCTCATGTACTACATGGGAGGCAACTTTGAAGAGACGCCAGTCGTAGACTACATGGAGAAGGAAATCCCAGAAGCCATGCAGGATGCCAAGATCCAGGGTATGAAAATGCGTATCGGCGTTGCCTTGTCGCAAGACGGCGTGAGTTTTGGACGCGTTGAAGGGGACGACCCGACTGGTGCATGTATGGTTCCCTTTGACAGGACAGACCCTAATGTAGATATGGAGAATGTACCGCTTGATATGGACGAGGAACTGTACTGCGGGTGGCCTGAGGTTGCTGTGGACGTGAAGGCCAAGGCGGACTCGGCCTTTCTCATGTTTTACTCCACCATGACGAAAAACGATAAGCAAAAGTGTATTGCGTACGCCATTTCCCCTGACGGTTTCAAGTGGACCAAGCAGGGTGTTTGCTTGCGTCCAGACGAAAGTGGATTAGATGCGGCTGGTTGTGCTCGGTGTAATGTTGTCCAGGATGCTGTCTATGACGAAGACTTGGGCACGTGGGAGAGTATCAGTGCGTGGACGATGTACTATGAAGGCGTCTCGCCTGAAGACGGAAAACATAGAATCATGATGGCGCAAAGCAAGGATGGAAAGAAGTGGAGCAAGATTGGGCTTACAATTGATGTCGGTCAGGAGTCTGAGGACGCTTGGGACTCTGCCGGAGTTGGTTCTCCACATATCATTCGGTAAGTCTGGTGCAGCTACATACCTCAGATCGCAATCAGTTCGGCTGTTGATTCTGCAACACTCTCTAATATCTCTCTTTTATGGACACTACAGGATGGACGATGGCTCTCAAAGAATGTACTACACTGGCCAAGGAACGGATGGTAGCACCGCTGTTGGTGTCGCAAAGCTACTAGACGGACAAGGTCCAACAGCGTGGGTTCGTGAACAAGCCACATTCGTATTTAACTAAGACGCGCGTTACTCCAACTTGCTGTGTTTTTACGTCATGTGTCCATACTCTTAAAGAGAATGTTTACTCGTTACATTCTTTATATATGAGACACTATGCAGTAGGCAAGGTGACATGCAACCATCTTGGTCAATAACATGCCTTCACCTTCACGACGTATACCGATGGAATGGACCGCAAAAGCACGCATTCCGTATCGAGAACAACGCCGCCGAGAAACGGGTTGGACTAATCTCCGCCATCCGGGATTCCAATAACACCACCTCCTTGGAACAAAAAGCTGCGATCGACAGCCCTCCCTTCGTTGCTCGGTGCCTCTTCGTCATCGTCTGCCGCTGCGGCTCCTCTGTCCATTCCGTCATTGCTTGGTGGCTCTTCATCGTCGTCCGCGGTCTGGGCGCGAGTGATATTCTTCCCGTCATTACTTGGGACCTCTTCGTCATCGCCATCAAGATCGTCGTCGGCGTCTTGATCAACAATGACGTCGTCTTGGTCAACAATGACGTCGTCTTGGTCAACAGTGACGTCGTCTTGGTCGTCGTTGTTGTCGTCGTCGTCTTGGTCGTCGTCGTCTTGGTCGTCGTCGTCGGCACCATTGAAGTCGTCGTCATCTTCGCCAGTCGAAATGGGCACAGAGTCGTCATCTTGTACGGAGTCGTCATCCTTGTCGTCGCCAGTCATGGGGTAGTCGTCCTCGTCGTCGTCTTGATAGATATAAAAATCGTCATCGTCAAAGAATTTAACGCAAGGAATCTCGTACAAGTGGCGCTTGCGGTTGCCTCCGTTACTAATGCTGCCCTTGCCCCCTTTACCTCCGTTACCTCCTTTACCTTTCTTACCAGCCTTTCCGCTGCAACGTTTGACGTACTCTCTACTAGAACTGAAGATATCCTACGCCAAAGAGAGAGGAGATCGTATTATTTAGCTTTGGTTCGATCAGTGCGCGCATCAGTCCCGCTGATTCAAAGTCGCATTCACTTACCGCGTTGTGGTTCAAAGACCGAGGTCCAGGTCTACTAGAGGAACGATCTCGCTTCACAGCGTCCGTTTCCTTCGTATGACGCCCAGTATCCTCACGGCTGCGCAAGGCGTAACGGAGCTCAACTGCCTTGACTTTCTTCCAAAGAAGTACCAGCAATACCAACAGCAGCGGTAGGAGTTGTTTCATAATTATCTTGTCTCGAGTCAACTGCAAATGACAAAGTGAAATAAAAAGGGTTAGAGAACGACGAACGAGTCCTCCATGGCTTGCAGCTTTCTTGCAACCACCAACTTACTTTTCCCTTTTTGTGAGAAACGGAACGGATAATTGCAGCAAGATGCGAAAATGACTTCTCCAACTGGTTTTGTTCAAGGCCATAGAACGTTCTTACGATCCAGTTAATATGGTGGAACTGCCTCATCTTACCAACTCAAGGCAAAACCAGACCACGTCGACTTTGCATCGAAGCAATGAATGCATCAACCGAGCGGCGAAAATGGCTCCCGTCACAGTTTATCGTACCTGAACGGATCCACATGATGTTCAGTCCCATCTGCGCCTCCAGTGAGAAAAATGGAAGGCCAAACCTCCAAACCTACGGAAAGTAGAATAGGTACGTCGGTTGTCGGTTATTCATTACTGTCTTGCTATGCACCGACATCGTCCACCTGGATAGGTGCAAACATTGCGGCTGTCGTTTCACCGCCTTTCATTCGCTTGATGTATCGGACGACTTCCAAAAACTGGGCCTTGGCGTCGGATGCCGAAGAATCGCCACCGACTGTGCCGGCATTGTTAACATGCTCCTTGATGAGAGCAAGGAGACCTGTAATGTACCCGTCCTTGATCACGGGGTTCTTCTTCTCAAAGAAAAAAATATAGTGTTCAAGCAGATCCACAAAGAGACCTACGTTCGATGGATTCGCCGAGGTGCACGCGTCCGCAAGTTTCAACGACCGTTGCAGGCATTCGAGCGCCCTTTGCGGGTTACTGTACTTCATGTCTTCGCCTTGACTTGCTGGGTAGAACAGATGAGCGCAGAGTGCTACCAGCTGGCACTGATCGGGTTTCTTCATTACCTTTGCGGAGAACTGGGCCGTTTTCGTAATGAGGCTTTCGTAATCTTCCTTGGAGAGCGAACGCAACACTAGCAGTGTCCCTACCATGGACGAGATACACCGTTGCTGGGCCTTTGACTCGGTTATAGTCTCTTCGTACAACGTGTATGCCTGTGAAAGAAATTCGTACGTGATAGGAGCAAAGTCCGCCGCGTTTTCTGCCTTGGCGACCACAAAGGCATCCGCAGTCAAAGCTGCCTCGAGATAGATTTTGACACCGGTCTCCGAGCTACTTCTTCCAATCATGGCGACTGTTTCTTGTACAAATATGAACACTTTGCGACAGCTGCATTCGAAAACAACAAGAGTGAGTGATTGAACGTATAGTGACGTGGCTCTACAAAACACAAATCTAGCACGAACCTGATAGTCCTGGTCTTCATCTCGTCGTCAGTGGTAGTATTTTCAGCAGCTTGGTCTTCCACTTTCGACTCTCCTGCGCTGGCTTCGACGTCGTCGTCCTTTGCTTCTTCAGAGCTTTCGTCTGCGGCTGGCTCAGGGGGCTGAACATCTTCGGTGGCCTCTTCTGCGGCCTCTTCGACAGGAGCACACGGTTGATCTATCTCTTCGGTCTTGAGTCCCTGCTCCAAAACGAACACACGACGTGCCAGGCGAAGTGCAGCAAAGACAACTGCAACCAGCGTCTGCCCAGACCTATACTTGTCGCCCTTCTTGATATGCTTCCGTGCGACGCCAAGCATCTCGTACAGAGTATCCGTATCATCGTGGCCAAGAAGATGGACCAGCTTTGATACAAGAGCCGTCAGTTTAGCATCCTCCTTCACCCTCTCTGGGTCATTTTCGGTAAACGAACCCCCAAACGATGACTGTGTAGTCGGACTGACGCCCAACCCGGCCATTAGGCCAGCTGTTCGAGCGGTCACATCTGGATCAACATTGGCCTCCGGAACCGAGAACTCATCCCGAATCACCGGCTCGATAGCGCCAAAGAGCTCTTCGATTTCCTGGACACTCTTTGGCGTCGAGCCAGCGTTGTCGACCGCCTGTAGCAAGGTAATGGCAACTTGTCGCCGATTGTTCCAGGGCAGGAATCCAATCAATTCACTGTAGTGACTCAGTTCAAGAACCTTCAACGCCAGCGAATCTAGTGGAATCGAAAGCAATTTCTCCAGCTCTACAACTGCAACTTCGTCCAAGGGCTTGATAATCTGCCTTTCTTGCGGCACATTAGCAACAGTTCCATCTTGAATCTCGTACGATACATTCGCCTGACGGAGCGCCGAAACGCAAACCCCAAGGGCGCGGCTGATTTGATCCAAGTTCCCTGGATAACACTTGAGGGAAAACTGCAACAGGGCAGTCTGTAAACGAACGACTTCCTTAGAGGTCAGCTTGGGTCCACGTGCGTTGTACACCTTTTGTACGCACTCGTCAAACAAGCCAAACGAATCGCGGGCGAGAGCCTTCTTGACTTGGTTGGTATCACTTTCATCCAAGAGCTCTTCCTCCGCCAAATAGTTAGCCAGTCGATCCATGAGACCTTGGAGGATGGTCCGAATGTTAACCTTGTCGCGCAGTCTCGGACAAACATTCAAGAGAATTGGAAGCGTCTCAATATGGTACTCATCGGGAAATACTTGCACGAGACAATCCATCAAGTAGGCTTGCGACAACGGGTCACCGACAACAACAATGTGATCGAGAATCTGCGGCAGGATAATCTCGCCATAAATCTTGGACGTGACACATTCGAGCTGTGACAACCGGACCAAGTTGGTGCCCACCAAGATACGAAGTTCGTTTCGCTCACGCTCACGACGCTTCTTGACATCCTTATTCTTACCTTCACCAGGCAAGTGCTGGATACGAACCCACAGCTTGTTCATTTCCATGAAATTGTCCATTACAAACTCGTACGAATCCTTGACGGTACCCTTTTCTTGCTCGTCGACCGCCAACACTTCAACAAGCTTGCCTTCGACCTGCTTGTCTTCGGCTTTATCTTCAAAGTGCGGAGCTCCGGCCATTGGAGCAGGCTCGTCGGGAAGCTTGTCCCGCAAGACTTGTAGCAAGAAATGACGCAAAAAGAGTCCACGGATTGGATTCTGCTCGCACTTGACAGCCTGTCCCAAGTCGTTCAAAACCCACTTGGCACCAACTTCACCGCTCCGGATCAATGCCGATCCAGCGCTAGCCTGCAAATACAATCGCGACAAGACTCTCGGACAATACTGCACACAATTATAAAGCTCTCGCATGGTATAAGGCTTGCGGTGAATCACAGTGTCGGCCACCGTCGCCACAATCCGAATTTCGTCGGCCGGTCCGTGCGGATTGGCCACCAAATTCAAAAAGTATTCCTCCAGCTGCGGCATGTCTTCCAAGGCGCGCATGTAGAGCTCGTAATAGTTCTTGGGCGTCAATTTGACCGACGCGCCCGTATTGCTGGGACCAATACTGCCGCTACTACTATCCCCGCCGCCGCCGCCGCCACTATTGGAGTGCTGCTGGTGATGATGTTGTCCGTGTCCTAGACCACCCAATTCTCCCACCATGTGAGCGGCCCGATCCAAAACGCCCGGTAAGTCCTTGCGATCCATGGCTTGTCGCATATAATAGCCATGCTCTTGGACTTTGCGAGTCGCATCCGTCAACATGCGACTCTGAATGGCTTGAGCCTGCGGTGATCCGGGGCCCTTATTGAGAGAGGCAGCCGCCGTTGAGGCGACCGAACCCTGATGGTGTTGCTGCTCTGGCTGTTGCTGCGGTGGCGGCATTTGGCCGTAACCAGCTTGGGAACCACCTTGATTATTCGACCCCTGAAACGCTTGGGCGGACCGAGTCGCGTACGACCCAGTCGCGGTTGCCGGGGCCGCCTGCGATGGCGTGGTTGCGATCTGATGTTGTTGCTGTTGCTGCTGCTGCTGCTGTTGATAGGCTTGTGTGGCACGGGTGGCGTAAGATCCCGAGCTCGGTACCGCCATTGGCTGTCGCTGCTGCTGCTGAGGATTGTACTGGTTCGTCGGTTGCTGTTGTTGTTGTTGTTGTTGCTGTTGTTGCTGCGGTTGTCCTGGTTGAGGATTGTACTGATTCGGCTGCTGATGGGCTTGGGCGGAACGAGCCGCGTATCCGCCACCACCACCGCCACTACTAGTACTACTGGGAGGCATACTCGTTGGTACTGGAGCAGTTGCCTGCTGCTGTTGCTGCGGTGCGTGGGCACTGTACGCTTGGGCCGATCGGCTCGCGTACGAGCCTCCTCCCGTAAAAGCCGCAGCTCTCTGGGGCGACTGCTGCTGCTGTTGCTGCTGATGGTACCCAGCAGAGCGCGCTGCAAAGGAACCCGCGGCTGTTGGAGTCCCCGAGAAGTAACCTTGCTGTTGCGGTTGTTGCTGTTGCGGTTGTTGCATGTCGGGCGTGGCAAAGCGAGTGACCGAACCCGATCCGGGTGGATAATACGGAGTAGGACTGGACCGTTGAGGTGATTCGTACGCGGCGTGACTGCTGCTACCCGGTGGAGCTGACGGGGTAGTGGTGTAATTGTAAGCAACTTGGGAGGGGGGTTGCTGCATTCCAGGAGGTGGAGGAGGAGGAGCACCCATTCCGTTACTGCCGTTGTAACCATCCCCTGCGGTACCTCCCATGGTGTCCATGGGAGATGCCTGGGAGCTTTGCGAGGTATGATCCATGGATAGCGACTTCTTCTGGTATGTCCGTGTCTGTGTCTGCGTCTGGTATACACCCTTCTAAGATCTGAAACTCGTTTTTTGCTCGCGAACGCCTCTCGATTCGATTCGATCGATTCGTTCGAAGAATGCGATACAATAGTCTAAGAAGACTTCACAAAGGCTATGGACTACGAGTAGAGACTAGACAACTCTTGAAAGCAAACACTCCGCGACTGTACGCGTCTACGGCTCGCTGGTTGCTGGTTGCTGCTTGCTGTGGCAATGGCGAACGAACGTCGTGCTTATTGTTCCAGTATCGTATTGTGCTTCGTGAAACGACCTCAGTAAAGATCGTGGAGGCAGGTGCAGATTTAGTTTCTTTTTTGTATTCGACTGATGCGACTCGACTTCAGTCAGCGAACAGCGAACCACACCCTGCATCGCATCACCACACGCAAAAAAGGCAAAACAGGCAAAACAGGCAAAACAGATCGCCCGTACGCTCTCGCTGTATTGGTACTATTCCAACACCAACACCACCCACACCACCAACACCACCAACACCATGTTCCGACAAGCTGCTTCCGCTGTCGCCCGAAGGACTGTCAAGTCTTCGTCGCGAGGGTACGTTCCTTACTTGCTGTAGTCTACTCGGCTCATTGCAATTGTAATTGTCTTGCTGCAAGCAAGCAAACCGATTGGTATGGGCATTCTCTCTCTCTCTCTTTTTTTTTTCAGCGTAGAAAGTCTACCGCAAGCCACGTGCGTAGAAAGAAAAACATTTCAGAGAGAATGCCGGCCAGGACAATGGCGATGAACTAGAGAGTCTATACGCTGTATTCACACGGCTTTCTAATATTCTACTTTGTCTGCATTGTACCCCAACAGACTTCCCGCTGCTTCGGCCCCTCGGTTCGAGTTTCACGGCACGGCGCGTCGAACACAAGAACCCGAAGATACCGCCGCTGCCGTTGCGGATGAAAAGGAGGGCTTTTGGGAACCCATTTACGCCGTCCCTGTCGGTATCGCCTTTGCCATTCCAGCCATTACGTACGAATGGTACTTGGTGAACGAAGAAACGCAACTGGCTGCCTGTTTCATGGCCTTTACCGCCATTGTCTACAAGCAATTTGGTGGAGCCATTTTTGACAAGCTCGAAGAAGACGGCAAGCGCCTCTTGTCGCACCACAATGCGCTCGAAGACGCCATTATCAATGACTTGCAAGAAAAGCTGCACGACGTCAAGTTGCAAGAACTTATTGTTCAAGATGCCGAGGCCGTAAAGGCCTTGCGCTTGGCCACGTATGCCAAGTTGAACGCGGCCGGAAAAATCAAGCCCACGTATGAATTCAAGGCACAGATTGAACGCATGTTGACCATGATGGAGACGGAAGAAGCAAGCATGAAGGAAAAAGCGAAGCAAACTCTCATGGAACTAGCCACGGTTTCCGTTACCGCCAGCTTTAGCGCTAGCAAGGACTTGCAAAAGACTTCTCTGGTGGCCGCCATTGCCCAATTGAAGGGCTCGGCCAATTCGGCCGATCCCGTCAAGTCGGCCTACCTCAAGTTTTTCAAGGAGCAAGCCGTTGCGGCGGCCAGTATTGACGAAAAGGAGGAACTCTTGGTGGCCCGGACTTCCATGGTGAGCAAGTTGAACGCCATGGCCAGCAACGAAGGATATTTTTTTGAATTTGATGCCGCCACTGGTCAACCAAAGGCAAAATGGTAAAAACACTAGACGCAATAACTATCATTACAGTTATGTGCGGTAGACAAACAACAATAGTCTGTCCAGTGTTTTGGGTTGCAGTAGACACTACGACGTACGGTACACTCTTCCACCACCACCACCTTACCAATAATACGAATTTACTTTTATGCCCAAACCAACGACGGAACGGAACTATATGATACAGTAATGGTAGACTCGAATACCGGTACCGGTAGTTCATAGCGCATTGCATTCATTCGTTATAGGACTTTTTAGTAGAGTAGTAGAGTAGACTAGTACCGGTAGATGGAGTGGTTGCTTGGATGGTTTTTGCGTTTTTTAAAGGCTCTGCATAAAGGAAGGCTTGACGGCCAGGGATTCATTCTCAATCACTCGATCAATCAACCCGTACTCGACCGCTTCATGCGGCTGCAAGTACTTGACACGCGAGCAATCCTCCATGACGGTCGCTACTGGCTTGCCACAAGCACTCGCAATGAGCTCGCAGGTCTGTCGACGATTGTGCGCCACTTCCCTGGCCTTAATGGCAATGTCCGAAGCTTGGCCACGCGCCATGCTGCGGGGTTGATTCAGCAAAATGGTGGCATTCGGAAGCGCAAAGCGCTGCCCGCGCTTGCCCTGCGCCAAGAGCATGGCGGCAGCACCAAAGGCTTGTCCCAAGGCCACCGTGTGTACCGGAGGTCGCACGTACTTCATGACATCGGCAATGGCAAAGGCCTCGGTTTCGAAACCAACGCTGCGACCATCGGCCGTTGTGGTTCCACTGCTGTTAATGTACATGGTAATCGGGTCCGTGGTGCTTTCGTAGTTCAAGTAGAGCAGTTCGGCAATAATAAGTTCCGTCACGGCTGGAACGAGGGGCATGCCAATGTAAACGATGCGGTTGTGGAGCAAGAGGGACGGGAGATCGGGAGGAGGGCCGATGCGGGCTCCTGTGTTGCAAAACGTCATGTTAACACGTTCAGATGCGCGTGAGTTTGTGGGTAAGATTACGATGAAAGAGTGCCTCAGGAAGGGTTCATAACACCATATAGGCAACGTCCTCAAGGAAACGTACCGTCGTAATACTCTTGGCCGTAGGCCTTTTCAGCACCTCCCGCCACCATGTTCATTGGCGGTCTCCATAAGGCCGAGTGTTGCTCGGGCGCCTTGTTCTTGTTGGGCGTTACA
>Ga0307933_1002877_pt1 | contig 11355 bp, 10 predicted proteins | sample OrgLakmetageno88_FD_201811 | JGI IMG/M metagenome (GOLD analysis project Ga0307933, IMG submission 201811) | Saline water microbial communities from Organic Lake, Antarctica - #88 | ecosystem: Environmental > Aquatic > Non-marine Saline and Alkaline > Saline | place: Antarctica: Organic Lake...
TTGATTTTGTAGAAAGCATATCCCAAATAAGGTAGGCAACTCACCCAGGAATAACTTGATCCTGCATCTTTACTTGTTTTTTATATAGTAGTGTTTCATCTGCTGCTCTAACTTCTAGGATAGGATTAATCTCAGCAGGTTTACCCATAGAACTAAGATGAGAATATGCATTTGCCATCTCCAACATAGGTGACTCTCATGCACCAATAGCAAGAGGATACCCATACTCCCAATCTGTATCCAAAGATTCCAGTCACAGGTCCTGCAAGAACTTCTTCACTATTGACTCTCCTCATACACTGTAAAACATCTTGATAGCAGGAATATTTCTACTATACGCAAGAGCGTTTTTCAATGCCATCAATCATTTATAGTCTCCATCCGCATTTTGAGGAGTATTATTACCAATACTAAACTCAATATCATAGATAGGACTATCCTCTGTAATAGCCATATTCATAAATCACAACGCATACACAAATGGCTTGATAATTGATCATGTCTGTCTTTGCGACTGAATAATATCTACCTGTCCATCTATATCATCATTATAGTAATCCTTCGATCATACATATGCCAAAACATCACCATCATGACTGTTCATATAAAGCATTGCAGAATTTCCTACATCATACGCAAGCAAGTTCTCCTGATTTTCGTTAATACTTTCCTTAGCTAATTGCTGTATATCATAATCCAAAGTTGTCTTTATAGTTAGTCATCATTTACGTAACAATTCGGGGTCATAATTCTCTTCTAGCATGTTAATTACCCAGAACACAAAATGAGGTGCATTAATAGATACTTTACCAAGTTTAAACTCATACGTAAATCACTCTACAAAACTACTTTTAAATTCGTTCTCGGTAATATATCATTCTTCATACATTCTTGCAAGGACGATATCCTTTCTTCATGGGCGGTAGGTAATCTGATAATTATTGCCAGAACGAGTATACCTAAAAGAAAGCAATCACTTGAAATAATCGATTATAGCAGAATCATCTCTCTTGAAAGCAATATCTGTAGCATTTATTTTTGAAATCACTTCCTGAACTAGATCACTTGAAAAGTCTGTATCAACATCTACTGGAGTTCATGAAACATCAGTCACTTCCAATTCACCCATAAGTCATTCTCTATTGTTATACGGATCATATCTAGATGGAGCCTGAGGAATACCAGCAAGAACTGAGGCTTCTAAAATACTCAAGTCTGAAGCAGAAGCATCAAAGTATGCACGTGATGCAGTCTCTATTCCATAAGAATTATTTCACAAAAATATGTAATTCGAATATAACTCTAATATTTTTTCTTTAACTTTTCTATCGATTTCTTCTCAAGACAACCCTTTATGCTGTCTTGCAATTTCTTCTCTAGTATATTTACTTAGTTTGATAGCAAGAACAATCTCTTTCAGTTTTCTCTCTATCTTCTTTTCTGGAGTCAACATAAGATTTTTTATCAACTGCTGTGTAATTGTAGATCATCATTGAGTTTTACCTTGGGTTATATCCACAATTCAAGCTCTGAGTGTACCTTTTCGGTCAATTCAAGGATTCGTCCAAAATCTTTGATCCTCTGTAGCAATCAGAGCGTTTACAAAGTTTGTAGACATATCTTCAAAAGGTATATATTGTCTATTTTCTTCAAACAATGTATAAAGAGTTTTTCAATTTCTATCAGTGATAGTTGTTGCTTGTTTGAAATTATAATTTTCAATTTCAGATATGTCTGGGAGATCCTTGAGAATGTTCAACCAAAACCAAGAAGCACCAATTACTACTGGAATTGAAACAAAAATTAATGCTACCCACAACCAAGCTTTCCAAGAATCAGGGGATTTTCTTTTATTTCAATATCCTGGTATCTTTTGATAAGAGTGGGAGGTCTTTTTACGAAAGTTCATGGGAAAACAAAAAAACAAATAATGTCAGATAACTATAGGAAAATACTAGTCTTATGCAAGAAAATAAGCGATTGAGTGAGTCAACATCTTTATGGATAAATATACCCAATCACTGGATTTTTTGCACTATCCATATCTACCCAATGCTGTGAAACAACATACCTTCAAACATAGTTCATATCTTCTATCAAGACTTGTCTACTAGACCGATCAATATCTATTACAATTCATACATGACCATACCCATTCCATCATTGAGAACCATATTTCATAACAATTACGCTTCATATTTGAGGTGTTTGTCACACACTCCATCATGCAGCTGAAGCATTGTCATACCAATATTTTGCATTTCCTCTCCACTGAGTATGAATTCCTTTATTTTTCCATAGCCATCGTCATACATACATCGTACAATGACCTCAAGCCCATCCATTCCCTCAATATCCATCATTATATGGATTAAAGTACCACTGCCTCAATACGTCTTGAGACTTTTTAGGAGCTGTTGCTTGAGCAGTTTTCTTTATATGTTCGTCCTCTGAAATACATGTAGATCACGTATCTATAAATCAGGCAACACAAGTTCGTGCATTATCAGGATCTGAAGGCGCACATATAGAGTTGTTTGGTCTAGACCAACATTTCCCTTCATGATAACATTGTGATTCACCGCAACTTTGAGCAACAGCTCTTTCCTCAGCTGCCTGCTGGGCGATACGCCTCTGTGCTTCCTCTTGTTCCGCCTTTAGAAGGATTGCTGCTTTTTCTTCAGCTTCTATCTGAGCCAAACGAGCTGCTTCTGCTTTTTCTTCAGCTTCTATTTGAGCTAAACGAGCTGCTTCTGCTTCAGCTTCTGCAGCCTGTTTTTCTGCTTCTATTCTTGCTAATTCAGCTTCCTTTGCCAGTTCTTTTGCTTTCGCATTGGCAATAGCAGATTCTTTTTCTGCCTGTATAAGCGCTTGCAAGTGTTGTTGAGTTTGTTCAGCCGTAATAACTATTTGTTCTTGTGGCTCTCACACAGGTCGTTGTGGATCCATAACTAATTCAGGATCAGCCTCAACAGCTTTTCTTGGCAAATCAAGCATGACAAACTCCTTTTTCTTTATAAGTCCTCTTTCTTCAGCTTCTATTCTATTTAGTGGCACAAATATTTGTTGACCAGCTTCGATAGGATCGGTTTCATCATTAAAATTATTAAGCGTCACTAATTCCTCAAGAGGAACATCATACTTGCTGGAAAAATCACCAACCAGCATAGCTTCAGGAACATCATAAATAATACTTTTATCATATGCGATTTTCAGTTTTTGACCCACACGCAATATTCCTCATACTCATATTCCATTTGCTTCAGCAATTGCAGAAGTCGTTGTACCAAACAACTTAGCAATCTCAGAAAGAGTATCACCCGGAGCTACAGAATAACTTACTGTGCTATCATCTCACTCAAGGGTAATAAGCATATCAAATTGAATATTTCAATTATTTCATTCTTTTTTTGCAGTTTGTATCAAGTCATCAACTGCTTCCTCCATAGCCAGCTGATACGCTTTATTCTCTCCTGCCTCAACAGTAAATTTATGAGGTTGTACTAGCATATATGAAAAAAAACATACACACAATCGTGGCATAGTTTTTTTTATAGCAAAGAGAACATTTCACAATAATTTCTTAGGTAGTAACACCAACAAATCACGTAAATTCATACAAAAAATCAAAGTAAATCAACAGCAGAAGTTGCTCAGACATAAAGCACGAAATTTCAACTACTATTGAGTGTATAGTAGGGATCTATACCTACCAGTACATATATATTGTTAGAGTAAAAACTCTATGACTTACAAATAATTCGGAAGGACAGGGATTCGAACCCTGGGTCCGCTTGCACGGACAACAGTTTTCAAGACTGCCGCATTCAACCGCTCTGCCATCCTTCCGCATAACTTTTCTACTTCCAGATCTCACTAACACTTTTCACTGACTACCGTCATCCAAGCGCTCTGATGCCATTAATGGATGTATATACTCACTAGCATATAGTAAACTCTTTTCGCTAGTGGTCAACAATATATGAAAATGAAAGTAAGTTTCAAGAACAAGTCGATAGTCATTAGTTATCATATTTTATGACGATGTATTCACATTTTTACTAGGAAACTATATACTATTTACTATATAGTACATATATTTACCTATTATATTAACCATATGGACCATATTGATATATTGAAAAAACAATATCCTCTCCAGCTTGGAGCAGACAACACTATCCTTAGAACACCATGTAAAGCAGTAAAGAAAATCAATAAGGATGTTAAAAAGCTAGCCCAAGCCCTAGAATTTCTTGTATGGGAATATGAATGAGTAGGGCTTGCAGCGCCACAAATATGACATAATGTTCGTATGACCGCAATAACACAACGAGACATGAGTAAGAAAAAACGAGAACTCTTAGAAGAAGTAATAATGATAAATCCAGAAATTATAGCTACAGGGAACAAAAAAGATATTGAAGAAGAATGATGTTTATCTCTACCTGGAACAACTGGAAACGTCTCCAGACCGACACAAATCACAGTAAAATACCAAACTATAGATGGCAGACAACATATCCGTAAGATTTCTTGATATAATGCTAGAATCGTCCAACATGAAATAGATCACTTAGATGGAGTTCTGTTTATAGATAAATTAACTTAACATTATTTCACCAAACCTTCACAAAAATCTGCAGCTGCCTCAATAGGGCAATCACGGACTCATCGACCGTCTTTATATTTTTTTTCACACACACGATCTGTTATTTTTAATTCACCACCAACCTCGTCAATATAAAAACTCATTACTTCAGAAACCAATCACGGTTGAGCGTCACTTTTATATCTATAGCTGTATTTTACGCATACCACATTCTTTCCGCTAGGAGCCACCAAACCATAATCTTTGATGTTTGTATACTCATAACCGTTTGCTAACTTTTCGAACTCTCTGGAAAAGTTAGCAACAGCAACAGGTTTTGTAGCATTACACTTAGAGCCAGCCACCAAACTACAAGCACCACCATAATCTTTCTCTGCTATAAAACGAAAATATTGTTTAACGATATTGATATTATCAGAAGTAAGTAATTCACTAGGTCTTGATGGAACAGCGACATTCACATCTACTAGCTCAGGAACTCCCGATGCATCCTCTTCTTCAGCTTTATCTCATACAACAGCTTCTTTGACTGGAGTTATAGAACCATCATAACTATCTGTTGTACTTGATTTTCTTTGCTGTTTCAAAATTGCTACTCACAAAATTGCGATAATAATAAGAAACATAGCCACTTGAACAATAGTTGCATCTCTATTCATATGAAACAAAGGTGTATAAAAATATTATGCTTTTCGTTTTATAGAACATCACATACTAGGTATTCGTTGTTCATCTGGCTTTTCTCAAGCAATGAGTTTCTTGCAATGAGTTTCTAAACTTTTATCCTGAACATGTGTAGGGTCTTGCCAGTTATCATTTAAGCGTCCATGATAAAATAAATTAAAGATTCATTTAGTATTTTTGAACAAGTAAATGTCTGGAGTACACTGAGCATCATAAGCCCTAGCAACCTGCTGAGTTGTATCATGAAGATACACAAATGGAAGCCCATACATACGGTGAGTTTTTTGCATCTGCGCAAAATTATCATCTGGGTATGAAGCAGCATCGTTACTATTTATAGCAACAAATGCAATCGACGGGAACATATATGTTAGTTCTATCAGTGGTGCCCAACTAGCTTTTGCATAAGGACAGTGGTTACAGGTAAATACTATACATAGTCATTGATTAAAAACAAAATCCTTCAATGTATACCTTTGCTCATCAGTTCATAAGAGATCAAAATCTGGTGCCTGCCAGTTCACTTCCTTTGTTTTCGATTCTACTAATACCATAACAACTCCACATCAAGTAAATACTTTAAATGTAGTGAAAAAAACAAGAAACAAAAGAGAAAGTAGATTGATTTATCTCAACGCATAACTATACCATATCCATATTTACTTCAATACAAAAGTATGATAAATACAACAGCACACTTAGTACATAAATATGATAGCCCGTCTTTATGGGTAAGCTATCTGATATTTCAGGTAGAAGACCTTTTGGAATTTGATGAAGGTCAATTTGTGATGATAGAAACTGAAATACAATGAAAAACAATGAAAAACCCATATAGTATCGCAACCACAAACAAAGAAATGCTGGACGAAAAACATATTGGTATCGTAGTAAAAAAAACTTCAGATCATGGTATGTCTCATTGGATGACTCATGATATATCTCTATGAGACTCCGTTAAAGTCAAATGACCAGTCGGTCATTATACAAACAACAATGTACAACAGAACTACTTATTTGTCTCCATCTGAAGTGGACTTTCTCCAAATTTTGGATTATTTAAACACCTTGTATACGAGAATCAATCCTATTGAACTATAGTCAATATATTTGCGGAAAGGTTTGCTGAGCATATTATACCTCATGTACACGAAATATTCACAGAACACTGACAAAAAAATATTCATAACTTTTTCTATTTATCACAAGAAAAAAATATACCACAATGATTTCGTAAATGATATGTACAAGAGTGACTTGAGGAAGCGGTAGAGTTATTATGAACAAATACGAGTTGCTTTTTATGTGGGAAGCCAGAAATGGTAGATGATGTCCGCAGTAAACTTGAATACTTATGAGTAGCAAAACAGGACATCACATTTGAAAAATATTAGCACATAAGATAACTATAAACAACAATAGATAGGATTTTTATTATATGTGCAGTCACTTTATTTTACCCTATGGAAAATATACACTTAAAGAAAATCATACATGCTATTGATAAAAAAATGGCAATAAAACGAGGAAGTTTTCTTGTTATTTTTCTTATTCTTTCTTTAGTGGCCTGAAATATTATTGGTCAGGAAAGACTAGAACTTCGAGTTCAACAAGCATGAGTATGGTGACCAATAGTCTTAATCTTTTGGAAAGCATGTTCAGTTATTTTTGCACCATTTGCATGATCAGTAGTATACGTTATTGCAGGCTGACTATATGGTACTAGCCTAGCTATCTTATACAGTCTGTATGGAAATATACTTGGCATGACTTGCGCATTCTATATATGAAGAATACGATGAAAGAAAGCCGTCACTCGACTCGTAGGAGAAGGAGCCATGGAAGAAGTTATTCATCTCGTAGGACATCTTCAAAATACAAGGACATACATTTTGAGTCGTATATTTTTAGCTCCTTTAGAAGACTTACTCAACTATGCTGCTTGAATGTCGAATATACACTATCTACCATTTATAATTATCAGCAGCGTTGTCACGACAGCAATTTCTCTTCTACCTATTCTGCTTGGGAGCTCTCTGATATAATCACCCACTACTATCACATCATATCTTCTCTTCGTTGAGCAATATGTGCATGATGTCAAGAAAATAGAATTTCTGGGACTTGCATTCATTCAACAACCTCAGGTCTTGTATACTGAGGATATTCAATATTCATTCCTCAAAGTTCTGGTCTATAGCTCTCATCCTGTCGACTCATTTCCTCCTTGATGACTCATGGAATCAACCTGGCTGTAGCTTCGATAAATGTCATCGCAGGAACTTCACCACCCAAGGTAACAAATTTTCATAATGAAAGTAATGAAAAATCATTAGCAAATTGTTTTTCGCATCGAGTCTGCACACGTTGATCGATACCTTCATATCTTCCACAAATCAATATACAATGATCATATGCATCAACTACATCATGCGCATCTTTTTGATCAAAAATCTCCTTTGTAGGTCAAAGAAGACGAACACACGTAAGAGACTCACTATCAGTTCAAGATATAACAAAACGAATAGCATCAATGATTGGTTGAGCCTTCAAGAGCATACCTGCTCATCATCAATAAGGCAAATCGTCTATCTGCTTGTGGGTATCAGTACAGAAATCTCTAGGATTAATACATGCGACGGTAATACGTCATGACGCAACACCTTTTCCTATCAATGAGGTATCCAAAAAAGTAGAAAAAATTTCTGGAAATATAGTTATTATCGAATATTTCATAGCAAAAGTATACTAACCACGAGGATAAAAAGATTATTCAAGGAGATTACATATACCTTAGACAAATCAAAAAGACTTACAATCCTAAGTGTCTGTTGTCTTATCTTACTCGAGAAAGCCACTTAAATGATGTATTGATAGAAGGAGGATCCACTATTCTTCTTCTTTCTTGTTTATCCTGATTGTAATAGTCGTAATCGTAATAATAGTCATCACAGTCTGATCAAAAACATGGAGATAATCTACCTCATACATAGGTTGTGTTTCTTTTGGGTGGAGAAGTAGGTACATATACTGGTGGAGTGGTTTTATGCACTGGTGGAGTGGGTTTACGTACTGGTGGACTGGGTTTACGTACTGGTGGACTGGGTTTACGTACTGGTGGACTAGGTTTATGTACTGGTGGACTAGGTTTATGTACTGGTGGGCTAGGTTTATGTACTGGTGGGCGAGCAACAGGAGGTAGTGGTTTTCAACAGTATCAATGTCTACAAATAATAGATGGATCAGGAGTAGGCAGCGGTAACTGAGGCAAGGGAATTGGGGTTGGTAAAGCTGGCGTTGGAGATGGCGATCATGATCATTTTCACACATGAATCCAGCCTACCTGATTACTATCATTAATCTCTGGAACTATATTTGTGTCATCTATATGACATAAAATTGTTTGTTCCTTCGCTACTTTTGGTATGTCTAATGAAACATAAGCTGCTTTCGTAGAACTAATTCATTGAATCTGCAAATGACTCCAAGCAACTAAACGCTGTCTAATATCATACTGTTTGGCGTCATAACAAGCAACAACAATCGATGTAGCAAATGGATATGGATCACGCTGAGCCGTACGAACAGAAATATCAATGCGGGTGGAAGCTTCTCCATGAGAAGCATTTGTAATTTGTCATTTTAGATCTACCTGAAAAGTTGGATTATAGGAAGAAAATCCTAGAAATGGAAACACTATACAGGCAACCACATACCATCATAAAAAAATACGCATATACTATATGATATATAAATACACATAATCTATATATTTAAAAGCAAATGTCAATTAGTAGTGTGTTAGAGAATGAGGTCTGAAATAGTTTTTTGAACTTCTTGTACACTTCAAGATGCATCAATCTTATGCAGCAATCCCTGAAGCGGCGCAAACGAAAATAAAGACATATATCCAGCATACACTTGAGTGAAAAAATCTACCCCCTTACGTTCTCGCTTATCACCTTCTGGGTCAAAAGTTCTCGCCAAACCAACCTCTACATCAAGATCCATAAATAGAATATAATCTGGCAACAAAGTGCTTACTGCTTCTTTATTGATAGACCACACGCGATCTATTCACAAACCTTGTGTATATCATTGGTAGGCCAAAGAAGAACATACATTTCTATCCGATATAACTATCCCACCGTCAGCTAGTATTGGAGCAATCTTTTGGTGTAGAAGTTGTGCTCTCGCGGCTGCATAAAGATACGCATCCGTCAATGCGTGCATAGACTCATCGAATTCTGTTCATTGAACTAATGTTCTAATTGCTTCTGCAATATGTGTTCCTCAAGGCTCTCTAAGTAACTCAACTGTTTTGTTTGGATATTTATTTTGGAGAAAAGCATGCAATAACTTGCTCTGAGTAGACTTTCACGTACCTACAACTCATTCAAAGACAATATACATTATATATTCTAATTAATTTGCAAAAACATATTCTATGTGTATAGTTATAATATCTATTTGCTATACAAATCATGAACGAAAAAATATTTTTCACTGCATATTATTATTGCACAAACAACCTCTATTGTATATAGGAAATTTTTGGACTATGCATAAAATCATGCAACAAACCTCCTATATACAGGAGGTTTTTTTTATAATAATATGTAGACAGATGCTTACCTTACCAGACTTCACAAAAGAAAACCACCTAGTACGAGAAAAAATGTTTAAAACACAAACAAGACATATCTATGAAAGTAATCGTGTATCTGCTCATATACATAAGGGAATTGAGCTTGCTGAGCTTCGTGCAGATCAAATACCAAACGTCTTAGAGTTATCTAACCGTATGTTCAAGACAACTTGATGGCGTTTTATAGATGCTGAAAACGCATACCTTAGTCACGACGACCGATTCGATCATTTATTAAAAAAAGAGTTTCCTGTTACTAACTATATTCGTCCTCTAAAAGATATACAATACACGCCACTACCAGATCTTTTTCATGAATACTTTTGACATATGCCACAGATGTTTCAGCAAAAATTTGCTGACTTAGAGTATCTTACAGCAAAACTCCATACACAAGCAAAAACACAGGAACAAAAACTAGCTATATTCAACACTTCACGGCGAACTATAGAATATGGCGTCCTTCGAGAAAAAAATACAACAAAAGCTGCCTGAGCATGAATTATCTCATCACCATGAGACCTCCAACGATTCTCTCAAAACAAATTTATCCTAGAAGAAGCAACATTGGAAAAACTCATACACACAACACCTAGCCCACACAAAAGACATACCAAACTTTTTGTGTGTGAATGAATAGAACAACGGCGCAATTTACTCCTCAAATATGAACAAAACTATATGTAGAAAAAAGTCTATAAACCCCTACAATACATTTATTTGATTTCTTATTCGACCCATGCACCTAAGAGAAGAACTAGAGCAACGCTGATTACTAAAACAAGCGACGCATGATGAACTTTTTGAGCTATATAATGCTTGATGACAAACACTCTACATCTGAATGGATCCAACAGCTGACTCACTTCATTTGTGAAATTTTGTATGATATATGCATGCATTACAATATATGAAGAGAGGAAACAAACTCATTTTTATAGTAGGATGAGCCACAGGAATGATAGGAGATCCAGGGGGGAAAAATAGCGAAAGAAATTTTCTCGATGAAGAAACCCTCAAACACAATGTACAAAGCATAACTACACAAGCTCAAACACTCGTTGAGCACATAAAAGATCTCTCAGGTATTGACTGTGACGTAGAGGTTATGAACAACCTAGATTTCTACACTGATATGGGATATATTCGTTTTCTCAGAGATGTTGGGAAACATATCACTATCAATGCAATGATGAAAAAAGAAACCGTGAGAAAAAGAATTGAAGATCCAGACCAATCAATATCATACACTGAATTTAGCTATATGCTGATGCAAGGATACGACTTTCTCCACCTACGAAAGCACCACAACTGCAAACTCCAAATAGCAGGTTCTGATCAGTGGGGTAATATTGTTACGGGGGTAGAGCTTATACGCAAGCTAGAAAATGAAGAAAGTTATGGTGCTACG
>Ga0307933_1002889_pt1 | contig 11315 bp, 8 predicted proteins | sample OrgLakmetageno88_FD_201811 | JGI IMG/M metagenome (GOLD analysis project Ga0307933, IMG submission 201811) | Saline water microbial communities from Organic Lake, Antarctica - #88 | ecosystem: Environmental > Aquatic > Non-marine Saline and Alkaline > Saline | place: Antarctica: Organic Lake...
CCCTTTGAGATGATTCGCGAGGCGGTGGTCAATGCTCTGATCCACCGGGACTACGACATCAAGGGCCAGAAATGCCAACTGGTGGTCACTTCAGATGCCATAACGATTAAGAGCCCCGGAGATCCGATCCCACCCATCACGATGGAGCAGATGCGCTCCTTCAAGGCTCCGATGAAGAGTCGCAACCCGGTGCTTCATTTCGTCTTCGCACGCATGGGCCTGGCGGAAGAGCAGGGCTACGGGCTGTCCAGTCTGAAGGAGCAGGCAGAGAAACACGGCTTACCGTTACCTACTTATGCGATGGAGGGCGGCTCGTTGGTATTGACGATCTATCGGACAGCGCAAGCAGCGACGGAAAGTCTTGATAGTGATGTCCTCGACAGCCTCAACGGATCAGAACTAAAGGGCTGGGAGTTCATGGGAACCCGGACAGGAACCACCCAAAGTGAATACGCCAGAGAACTTGGCGTAACCGCGAGAACCGCGCAGCGCCACCTCACTCATTTTGTTGATCTTGGCTTGCTGAAGCGGCTGGGAAGCGGCCCTGCAACGGAATATTTGAAACCATGATCGCGACACCGAACACGACACGATGTCGCGATAGAGTGCCTCGAAGTGCTCTAAATCCCTTATCGCGACACGAATCGCGACATCGTGTCGCGATAAACGGCCAGTTTCCTTTTTTGTTTTATTCCCTGAAAAGCCCGGTCATGGGCCTCAATTGCCTGAAAATGAACGAGTTGCTGGAAGACCTGCCGAACAAGATCCGGGACAAGCTGGGGCTAATGCCGAAGGTCGACCTGCATGAGGAGGAGGACGACAAAGCCTACCTCGAAATTACGGTGGCACCCTCATCGGTTCCGATCTCGCTGCGCGGGGTCTATTACTGGCGTTCCGGCAGCGTCAAACAGGAGCTGAAAGGCGGAGCGCTCAATGACTTCCTGCTCAAGAAAATGGGGCTCACTTGGGATCGGGTCATTGAATCCAAGGCGACACCAGAGGACATCGACCCTGCGGCCATTCAACGGTTCAAAAGAGACGCTGCCAAAGCGGGGCGTTTACCGGACTTGTCCGATCTAACCGATGCTGAAATCCTCAAGAAGCTCCGGCTGACGACTCGGGAAGGCATCACCCGGGCTGCACTGGTGCTCTTTGGCAAAGACCCGGGCGAGTTCTACCCCAACCTCTTTGTGAAGATAGGCCGCTTCGGCGAGAGCGAGGCGGATCTCAGGTTTCAGGAAGTGAGCGAAGGCAACCTCGTATCCATGTTGCCGGACATTGTGGAGCAGCTGGAGAGAAAGTTTCTCACGAAACCGGTGCGCTTTGAAGGCATTCAGCGCATCGAGGAACTGGAGTATCCCGTCGAAGCCCTGCGGGAAATACTGCTCAACGCCCTCGTCCACCGCAACTACCTCGGCAGCATGACGCAAATGAAAGTCTACGACGACCGGCTCACGGTGTGGAACGCCGGGAGCCTGCCCGAAGAACTCAGCATCGAACAACTCTTCCAAGCCCACGAATCGATCCCCCGTAACCCGCTGATTGCCGAGGTCTGCTACAAAGCCGGCTACATCGACTCTTGGGGGCGCGGCGTGGAAAAGATCAGCGAGGCTTGCAAGGCGGCAGGACTCGCGGAACCGGTGTTCCAAGAACGCTCCGGCGGCGTGCTGGTGGAGCTGCAGCGAACGCCGGAGAAAGGTTCGGAGAAAATCTTAAGAATGCTTTCCAAGAACCCCGAGATGACCATTGCGGAGTTAGCATCCAGCATTGGCATCTCGACTCGCGGGATAGAGAAAAATCTGAAGTCCCTTCAAGAGAGAGGTAAACTCACGCGAGTTGGACCTGACAAAGGCGGTCACTGGGAGGTCATCGATTCATGAAATTCACCGAAGCCCAACTTGAGTCAGCGCCCTAGGGGCGAATTATGAGTTATGAGTTATGAGTGCTGAATTTATAAGAGAAGCCAAGTATCTGGACAGAAATCCGGTCAACCTGTCCGGATACACCGGCAAACTTGCTCAAGTTTCCAAATCCGGACAGCGATCACGCCAAATGGCGCGATTGTCGCCCTCGAAACGTGGAAAAGTCACCAATCGCGACACGAATCACGACACTCTGTCGCGATTCGGTGTCATACAGGCACCTCACCGACTAATCGCGACATTCGCCAATGCCCAAAGAAAAAGGCCAACCCCCGCTACGCAGTGATCAGCCTATGCCACGAGCATCAACCTCATCTGCGTTAAAACCAAGCCGAAAAAACCATTCTAACATTTCAAAATACAAGTCATGAAAAAAGACCTCACCACTTCCGAGCTGGATCGGCAAAATATCCTCAACAATCCGTATGCGCTTTCAGAGATCGAGAAAGCAACTGGTATTCAGGGGATTCCCTTTGAAGGAGCAACCGTCGTCTTAAAGGATCAGGTGGCGGCATTTTTTGAGGTCACTCCCAGGACAATTGACAATTATTTAGAGCAAAATGGTGAAGAATTACAGAAAAACGGCTACGAGGTATTAGATGGTAAGCGATTGAAGGACTTGAAGTTAGCGATTCAAGGGTCGGATGATCACGAAACAGATTTCGCGATCATCAAGAAGACCGCGAGACTTGGTGTTTTCAGCTTTCGAGCGTTTCTCAATTTAGCGATGCTCATGCGCGAGTCTGAGCGAGCAGGGCTGCTCCGCAAAGCGATGCTCGACATCGTCATCGACACCATCAATCAGCGAACAGGTGGTGCCACGAAATACATCAACCAGAGAGATGAGGAATTCATTCACTCGGTCTTTATTGAGGAGAACTATCGAAAGCAGTTCACTGATGCCTTGGATCACTGCATTGAGATGGGGAAAGTCAAATACCCGATCTATACCGACAAAATCTATGTCAGTATTTTTAAGGAGCAGTCGCAGGAATACCGGAAAGTTCTCCGACTGAGTAAACGTGAAAACCTGCGTGATACTTTCTATTCAGAGGTGCTGGATTTAATCGCCTCTTACGAGTGCGGATACGCTGAAGTGCTACAAAACGCGTTCAAAAAAGAAGGACGTAAACTAAGCCCGTGGGAAGCGGATACACTCTTCAAAGAGTTTGAAGGCCTCGGACATTGGAAGCCATTGATCGAAAAGGCGCGTAATAAAATGGCGAGTAGAGATCTAGCTTTTCGCGATGCTTTGCACAACCAATTACAAGATTACATTACGCCACTCCAGCGCGATGAGTTTGAACGTTTCTTGGGAGACAAGAGCAAAGAGTTAGCCGAACGTCTCGAAGATGCGAAGGATGTAATGAAACGACTCAAGGAGCGCGAGTAATGGCCTATCGCTATATCAGTTTAGAAGACGCAGTTGTTACGCATGGCTTGACCGTCGAAAAGAGCGGTGGCGGCGCTAGTGGGCATTTGGATGTGGAAAAACTCGGTGCAGTTTTGGAGCACATTCAAAACGATGATTACTACCCCACTTTTGATGCCAAACTAACACATCTCTTTCACTCCGCCTGTATGTTTCATTGTTTCGAAGACGGAAATAAACGTATCGCGATCAACCTCTGCGCTCAGATGCTACTGATAAACGGCTATATGTTGGATTTCATCCGAAAAGCTGAAAATATCAGTTATCATGTCGCTGCGGGAAAGGTCGACAAAGCACTACTCGGCGAATGGATCGCCGCCGTCCTAGAGGGCGATGAAGACGATGAGTCCTTACAATTGAAAATCTTGAACGCTATTTCGTAAGTATGAAATTCACCGAAGCCCAACTTGAAGCCGCGATCATCGAACTCCTCGGAGCCAACGAACCCCTGGGGTTCGAATGTTGAGTTATAAGTTATGAGTGCTGAATTAACTATAGTAGAACGTAGCTTTGAGTTCGCCGTGCGCGTGGTCCGGCTATGCCGTTTCTTGGACGAACAAGATCGTTCGACTCGAACACTCGCTTCCCAACTTTTACGCTCAGGAACTTCTATCGGTGCGAACATCGAAGAAGCTCAAGCGGGTCAGAGCAAAGCCGACTTCATCGCCAAGATGTCAATTAGTCGGAAAGAAGCGCGTGAAACACTCTACTGGCTCAGGCTCCTAAAAGCCGCTGATATTGTTGAGGCCAGCAAGTTAGACGATATCACAAAAGAAGCGGATGAGTTAGTCCGCATCCTGACCTCAATAGTTAAAACTTCGCAAACTAAGTCATGAGCAACAATTCATCACTCAGCACTCATCATTCAAAATTCAGCGAAGCTGCGCTGGAGCAGGCCATTATCGAACTCCTCGGCCGTGAAGGTTATCCCCACATCAACGGAGGCACGATCACCAGAGACCCAGCGCAAGTTTTGCTGCAAGACGACCTGCGGAACTTCCTAGGCAAGCAATACGCAGCCGACCACATCACACCGCAGGAAATCGAGGCGGTGATCAAGCAGCTCGAAGCCTACTCCGCCGCCGATCTCTACGAGAGCAACAAGGCGATCATGAAGCTGGTCTCGGATGGCTTTCTGCTGAAGCGGGAAGACCGCAGTCAGAAAGATCTGTATATTCAGTTGATAGACTACTCGGAGCTGGTGGCGTTTCGGGAACCGAAGACGGGCGAGGTGCCATCCATCGTGGCGGAGGACGAGAAGGTCTATGGTGGTAGCCGGAACATTTTCAAGATCGTCAACCAGCTGGAGATCTACGGCTACGAGAAGCGCATCCCGGATGGCATCCTCTACATCAACGGCCTGCCCTTGGTGGTGTTTGAGTTCAAGAGCGCGGTGCGCGAGGAGGTAAATATTCATGAGGCCTACAAACAACTGACGGTTCGCTACAAACGCGACATCCCCGAGCTACTGAAATACAACGCGCTCAGCGTCATCTCGGACGGCGTGAACAACAAGATCGGTTCTCTTTTTGCGCCTTACGAATTTTTCTATTCGTGGCGCAAGACAGACGGCGGCGATTTGGTCGAGAAGGACGGAATCAACTCGCTCTATTCGATGGTCCAAGGCCTCTTTCACCAGACGCGGTTGCTCGACGTGATCCGAAACTTTGTCTATTTCCCGGACACATCGCGACGGGAAGAAAAAATAGTGTGCCGTTACCCGCAATATTACGCGGCGACGAAGCTGTATCAAAACATTCTGAGCCACATGAAGCCGGCAGGCGATGGCAAGGGCGGCACCTACTTCGGTGCGACGGGCTGTGGCAAGAGCTACACCATGCTGTTCCTAGCGCGACTGTTGATGAGGAGCGTGGATCTCTCGAGCCCGACGATTGTCCTGATCACCGACCGCACGGATCTGGACGATCAACTCTCGGGCTTGTTCACCAATGGTAAGGGCTACATCGGTGATGAAGCGGTGATCTCTGTGGAGAGCCGCGATCACCTGCGCGAGCTCTTGAAGGGACGCAACAGCGGCGGGGTCTTTCTCACCACCATTCACAAGTTCACCGAGGACACCGAGCTGCTGACAGAGCGCACCAATGTGATCTGCATCTCGGACGAGGCGCACCGCAGCCAGGTGAATCTGGACCAGAAGCTCAAGATCACGGAAGACGGAGTGAAGCGGACCTTTGGCTTCGCCAAGTATCTGCACGACTCGTTGCCGAACGCGACCTACGTCGGCTTCACCGGCACGCCCATCGATGCGACGCTGGATGTCTTCGGCGAGGTGGTGGACGCCTACACGATGACCGAATCGGTGGCCGACGAGATCACGGTGCCCATCGTTTACGAAGGCCGGGCGGCCAAGGTGATCCTCGACAACAGCAAGCTGCAGGAGATCGAGAACTACTACGACGAATGCGCCGACGCCGGAGCGAGCGACTACGCGATCGAAGACAGCAAGAAGACGATGGCCAACATGGGTGCCATCCTCGGCGATCCGCAACGCATCGAAGCACTGGCAGCGGATTTCGTGGCGCACTACGAGAAGCGCGTGAGCGAAGGCGCAACCGTGGCCGGCAAGGCGATTTTTGTGAGTAGCAGTCGCCAGATCGCCTACGCCTTTTACAAGCAAGTCATCGCGCTCCGCCCGGAGTGGGGAGAGGTGCGGGTCTGTGCCGAGGGCGTGGAGCTGAGCGACCAGCAAAGAAAAGAGATCCTGCCGATGGAGCGCATCAAGATGGTGATGACACGGGGGCAGGATGACGAGAAGGCGATGTATCATTTGCTCGGGAGCAAGGAGGAGCGGAAGAAGCTGGACACCCAGTTCAAGAAGGCGGAATCCAATTTCAAGATCGCCATCGTGGTGGACATGTGGCTGACGGGATTCGACGTGCCTTTCCTCGATACCATCTACATCGACAAGCCGGTGCAGCGTCACAACCTGATCCAGACGATCTCGCGTGTGAACCGGAAGTTCGAGAACAAGCAGAAGGGGCTGGTGGTGGATTACATCGGCATCAAGAAGCAAATGAACATGGCGCTGGCGCATTACTCGAAGGCGGACAGCGGCAACATCGAGGAGATCGAGGCCTCGATCATCGTAGTGAGGGATCACCTCGACCTGCTGGCGCGGATTTTCCATCAGTTCGACACGAAACCCTATTTCAAGGGATCGCCCGTCGAGCAACTGCACTGCCTGAACCTAGCAGCAGAATACGTGCAGCTAACCGATAAGATCGAGAAGCGGGTCATGTTCCTGGTGAAGCGCCTCAAAGCTGCCTACGACATCTGCAGCGGCAGCGATGCTTTTGCCGAGTCCGAGCGCGACCACGTCCACTTCTACCTGGCAGTGCGATCGATCGTCGCCAAGCTGACCAAGGGCGAAGCCCCCGACAGCGCCCAGATGAACGCCAAGGTGCGCAAGATGATCTCAGAAGCGCTGCAGAGCGACGGGATCGAGGAGATTTTCAAACTCGGTGAAGATGGGGCGACCGAGATCGATATTTTTGGCGACGACTACCTCGCCAAGATTGAGAAGATCAAGCTGCCGAACACCAAGATCAAGCTGCTCCAGCAGTTGCTGAAACGCGCGATCGACGACTTCAAGAAGGTGAACAAGATCAAGGGCGTGGATTTCAGTAAGCAGTTCCAGGCCATCGTTCATAAATACAACGAGCGCGACGAGGCTGACGTGCTGCGCAGTGAAGTCGTAGATGACTTTGCCGAGATCATTACCAACAAACTCTACGATTTGATCGGTGATCTGAAAGTTGAGATGACTTCCTTTACCGACCTCGGCATCAATTTCGAAGAGAAGTCCTTCTACGACATCCTCAAAGCCCTCGCCCACAAATACGACTTCGACTATCCCGAGGACAAGCTGATCAAGCTCGCCAAGGAGGTGAAGATAGTCGTCGACGACAAGGCCAAGTACACCGACTGGAGCCAACGCACCGACATCAAAGCGGAGCTGAAAGTGGATCTCATCATGTTACTCGCTAAACACGACTACCCGCCGGTGGATAAAGACGAGGTTTATAAGGAGATCTTTGAGCAAGCGGAGAATTTTAAGAAGTATCAGGGGTGAAGCTAGCGGTGGCTGGCATCCCTCCGGGATGCGGTGTTTGTGGAGTGGTGTTCCGGTGGTGGTGCAGGGGCTTACCACCGACTACATGCTGTGATCGCGTTGGGATGGAGGAGGGAGCATAATAGCGAGAGTTCGAATCCCTATGAAAAAGGGGTCAGTATGCAATTCTTGACAGATTGCGTTAGCTAGAGAAACGAACCATCGCTAGTTTGCCCTAACTAAGTAGAAACTCGCGTGCCTTCGTTGGGCTGAAGCATGTGAACCGAAGCCATGATAAATAAAAGTAGGGCCGGTGGGGCTCGAACCCACGACCAACCCCGATTGTGTCGGGGCTGCTCTAACTAAGTAGAAACTCGCGTGCCTTCGCTGGGCTTTTCCAGCTCTTCAGTTTTCTTTCGATAGCCAATGCTTCGGACATGGTTGGATAGTTGTGGCTGGCGACAAGTTCGAGTGGTAAACCGAGCCGCTTGGTGGAGTGTACGAATCCGGTATTATGACGTACGATTCGGGCCTCAAGATCTTCGGTCACTCCGATGTAGAAGCGGCCTTTGCTTCCGCGTAACATGTAAACCGAAGCCATGATAAATAAAAGTAGGGCCGGTGGGGCTCGAACCCACGACCAAAGGATTATGAGTCCTCTGCTCTAACCGACTGAGCTACAGCCCCGTTTTGTGCAATTTGCTGCGGGAGAAGCTTTGTCCCGTGAAGCGGTTGGGTGCAAGACTAAGATTTACCAAGGTCGAACCCAGGACCAACCCCGATTGTGTCGGGGCTGCTCTAACCGAGCTCCCCCGATAAGTCGGGGCTGAGCTACAGCCCCGTTTTGTGCAATTTGCTGCGGGAGAAGCTGTTGTTCTTTCCAGTGTTTATTTCAGCTGAGAAATTGATCGAGCTCGGCGATTGTTTCAGCGAGTTGATGTGCTCCGTGGAGGCGCGCTTTGTCATGGTAGCCCCAAGTGACGCCAATTGAGGTCATGCCGGCGTTCTGGGCTGTTTCGAGATCTATTACGGAATCACCGATGAGAGTGCAATCAGCCGGCAGGAGATTTAACGAGCTGGCAATTTCCAAAGCTCCGGTGGGATCCGGTTTGTGTGCGAGGCCTTCGCGATTGCCCAAGGTTACGGCGAAGGTTTTTTCAGGAAAGAGCCGCTGAACAATCTCCACGGTGAAGGCGTGAGGCTTGTTGGATAGCACGGCAAGCGGCACGCCCTTTGCCGTGAGGCGCGCGAGTAACTCGTGCATACCGTTATAAACCCGAGTGCCTTCAGGCCATGTTGTTGCGTAGTCTTTCCCGAAGGATGCGAGCAATTCAGCGGTGAGGTCTTGCCTGGACATGCCACTAAGCGCTCGCTCCACGAGTTTCTGCGCACCGTCTCCAATGAAGCCACGAACCGCTTCGTGAGTGTGCTGGGGTAAGCCGAGCAGGGCGAGGGACCGATTGAGAGAGCCGGCAATACCGGGTAACGATTCCACAAGGGTGCCGTCGAGATCGAAAATCAATGCGCGCATAGCTGGGGAGTAAGCACGTTAGGAGCCGTTCGGACAACCCAAGAGCATTCTGATCAGGAATAATAAACAAGATGCCATTGTTCTCAAAAATTATTCTCTGCATTTCGCAAGAGCTTCTTTAGCGTATCTGCGTGTCTCAGGAATCGGTAACATCACAGGGCAGTTCGTTGTGGCAAGATGCTTGGCATCGTTTGTCGAAAAATAAGCCGGCACTGGTTAGCTTGGCTGTTTTTTCCTTCATTCTTTTTGCCTGTTTTGTCGGACCATTTTTACCATTCGTCCAGAGCCCGACGGATATTAATCTGGCAAATACGGTAGCAGGTCCATCGGCCAAGCACTGGTTCGGCACGGATCAGCTTGGGAGGGATTTGTTTTCCCGCGTGCTTTATGGTGGGCAGGTCTCGTTGCTTGTTGGGTTGGTCGCGACAGGGGTCGCGGTAGTCATCGGAGTCATCTACGGAGCGATCTCTGGATATGTCGGTGGGTTTTTGGATTCAGCGATGATGCGCTTTGTCGACATCATGTTCGCTCTGCCGTTTTTGGTTTTGGTAATCTTATTTGCTCTGGTGGTTGACGAGCCTTCTTCTGATCTGACTTCCTGGATCATTGAGAGCACCGGTTGGCCGCGCGCACGCGTTGCCCCGATCACCACGCTGATTCCGTTGTTTATCGCGATCGGTGCGATTGGTTGGCTTACGATCGCGCGAATTGTCCGTGCGCAGGTGCTGAATGTGAAGGGCTTGGAGTTTGTCGAAGCCGCTATTTCACTTGGACTGAGCCGAACACGCATTTTGTTCCGTCATATTCTGCCTAATGTGATTGGTCCGGTGATCATTTACACCACGCTCGCGGTTCCGGGTATCATGCTGCTGGAGAGTGTTTTATCGTTTCTCGGACTGGGCGTGAAACCGCCCAACTCCTCTTGGGGTATTCTGATCAAAGAGGGTGCAGACCGGATGGAGGTGACTCCGTTTCTGCTGCTGTTTCCATCGCTCTTTTTTGCCACGACTTTGTTCGCACTGAACTTCCTTGGCGATGGCCTGCGCGATGCGCTGGATCCACAGTCCTCCAAGGATTGATCATGCTGCCGTGCGTGAGTCGCGGTTAGCTGTTTTAAGCTCTCACTAGAGATGATGTATCGGTTTCCCAAAGCGCCCTTCCGCAGAGGTTGGGCGAGTCTATTGGACGCATTGTATCCACCGATCTGTGAGATCTGCGGATGTGGGCTGAAAGACGGTGCGGCGCTCTGCGAGCCGTGTTCTAGGCAGCTACCGAGAATTTCCGCGCCGTTTTGCGAAACTTGTGGAGAGAGCTTTCAAGGCCAGATTGACGGGCCATTCGATTGCCCGAACTGCCAGGAGATTTCGTTTTATTTTGAGTTCGCCTTGGCGGCGATGCATCGCTCCGAGGGTATTTTACAATTGATTCATCGATTGAAATACGGGCGTGAAGTCCACTTGGCAGATGCGCTGGGGAAGCTTGCCTGCGAGGCGCTAGAGGATAGGAGGTTCGAGGTGGCATTGGAGCAGCGCTGGCCCCTCGTGCCGGTGCCATTGCACCACAGCCGCAAGCGAGAACGGCAATTTAATCAGGCGGAAGAAATCGCGCGGGCGATCAGCGAGCAGACAGGTCTTCCAAGTCTTAAATTACTCAAGCGTGTGCGGCGGACAGTCACGCAAACGAGGCTGACCCGTAAGCAACGGATGGATAATCTGAAGCGTGCTTTCGCTTTACGGAAAACCTGGAATGGAAAAACCCCGGTCGCTTCTCTGGAGGCCCCGGGCGTGATTCTCGTGGACGATGTGTTTACTACGGGATCCACCGTAGATGCTTGTGCGAAAGTCCTGCGTCAAGCGGGAGTGAAGCGAGTCGTGGTGCTCACAGTGCTTCGAGGGTGAGGTCTTTGAAGGAGACTTTCATTTCCCGACCAGCATGCACTTGCGGGCCGATGGGTCCGGCCTCAATTGCCGTGTCAGATTTATACTCCATTACCTTTTTGCCATTGAGCTCGACGCTGTAAGCACCTCCTTTCACAGAGATCTTCATGCTGTTCCATTCGCCGCTCTTGAGTAGCTCGGAGATGCCTTCGGCCTCGACCGGGTAACCACGCTTGGAGTCGATATAGGGTGAAGCTGTCATATCGCGCTTTAGTGAACCCGAAGTCCCAATTTGAATTTGGTCGTTTTCATGGCGTAGGAAAACGCCGGAATCAATCTCACCCTCAAACCTGGATTTCACGTTTAATACGAAATCGGTGTATTCATTTTCTGTCCAGAGAGTGGAGCCGTTTTTCTCAGGGTTACTCTGACCAACAATGACGCCTTCTTCGACTGTCCAGACAGAAGCGCCTTTGGTCTC
>Ga0307933_1002893_pt1 | contig 11290 bp, 9 predicted proteins | sample OrgLakmetageno88_FD_201811 | JGI IMG/M metagenome (GOLD analysis project Ga0307933, IMG submission 201811) | Saline water microbial communities from Organic Lake, Antarctica - #88 | ecosystem: Environmental > Aquatic > Non-marine Saline and Alkaline > Saline | place: Antarctica: Organic Lake...
CGACTGAGGAAAACTTGAGTGAAAACCGAAGTTTGGCCACAAGGGCTTTATCGATAAGAGAGCCAATGGGAGATAGGGCGCTTGAAAAGAGGCTCGTTGGACGGCGGAAAACATCCATTAGTCTATGTCTTTTTCCATTCTCAAAAACGATGCAGCCCGGCTCGAAATATCGGAGTTCGAGCGATTTTAAGTCTAACAGTTGGCTAGCGTTTGGATAGGCATCGAGGTAGACTTGGAAGCCACGGTCGAGAAGAAAACCCTCCACAAGGTCGGTGCGAACCCGGCCTCCGGGAGCGTCGTCTTTTTCGATCAATTGCACGCTCATTCCTTGTTTGGTGAGTTCGAGAGCGCATGCCAGACCGGATAGGCCTGCACCGATGATGACAGCTTCGGGAGAGTGGGAGGACATTGTAAACTTGTGATGTGATCGCTTCTACGCAAAGCGCCGGTGTAGGTAAAAAACGCTACGCATTAAAAGAAGCGCTTTTGCGAGTCATTCAAGCTGGTTTTTGGCAAAGCTGCGCCTACAAAATCGTCTTTCAGGCATGCAACTCATGTAGACAAAACAGGGGAACGGAGGTTAAATCTACATATCATGATCAAAAAATTAATTATTTCTATTGTTCCCGTTTCTCTTGTTTTCTTCGTCACAAGTTGTGGACCCAAAGTAGAAGTTCCGGGGGACATCAGCGTTAAAAGTGTCCCGAAAGAAATGGTGGACTCTCCCGGGAATATTTCGGCATACGGACGAGTGAAGGCATCTGGAAGATGAGATGGCTTTTGTGGTGGCATGACGTCAGGTCTTTGGATGCCTGCCGCCTTGGGCAGTTACGGCTGATGTAGTAGGCCAGCGAACTCTGGATTGCGTTCGATATAAGTTTCGACATAGGAGCAATCTGGGACAATTTTCCAGCCCAGCCGACGGGCTTCCAAGAGGGCGTCGTGGGTGATGATCGCCGCGATTCCTTTCCCTCGGAGAGCGGGTGGCACGTAGGTGTGTTCGATGACGATGGTGCTATCGCGCTGTCGGTAAGAAATGACGGCTGGCTCACCGGGTCCATCTTTCAGCTCGAAGCGTTGCTTGCCTGGGAAATGGATGGTTCTGTAAGACATGAATGATACTATGGGATGGCTGCTAGAGGCATTTTAGCTGTGACCTCTACCTCACCGCAAACTTTCATCTATTTTTTGTTTCGCAAAGCATCTTTTTGGCCAGCTCAGTAAGCTAAGCATCGACATTCGCGTCTCTTTTAAGATGCTGCCCGAAGATGAGTGAGCCCGTTCCCGGTCAAGAAGACTTCGACCAGCAGGGGCGAACGTTCCGGCTTGAAGCCGTGCGTGCGGTGCCGGCGGGTTTTATTGATACCGCGGTAACAACCTTTGCCATCTTTTTCGCCATTCAGGTCTTTGAGATGCATTGGGCGGTGAAAGCGGCGATGCTCTCAGCTGGCAGTTTGGGCATGCTCTGCAGCCTGTTTGTGGTTCAAGTCGCGCGACGGCTCAGTAAGCCGATCAACACGCTCGCCGCCGCCATTTGGCTACTCTCCTTTAGTGGCTTTTCCGTTGCCGCGATGGCGAACGATAACGCGACCCTTTATTTTGTTGGATGCTTTATCGCATTCACCTTTCTAGGTATGAGTGCGCCGCTCACCTCCCAGATTTATCGGAAGCATTATTCAACTGATTCGCGCGGTCGGCTTTTTTCTATTACCGCGTTTATACGAGCCGGTGCCGCAGGGCTAGTCGCGTGGCTAGTCGGCGCATGGCTGAACTCTCGCGGCAGCGATTTCTCACAGCTATTTTGGGGATACGCGGCCGCCTGTCTGGTGATGTCGCTTTGTGTGCTTCTTATGGCGCCGGTCGTCCTGAGGAAGACGATCAGACTTCAGTGGTTCGATGCCTTTCGTCATGTTTCCGAAGACGCCCCATTTAGAAAGTTGCTGACGGTGTGGATGGTTTTCGGGATGGGGAACCTGATCAGTCTCGCGCTGTTCGTCGAATACATCAGCAATCCGATTTACGGCTATGATTACAACCCCGAGAAAGTGGGGATCATTACCGGCACGGTTCCGATGATGGCCTTTATCGTCTTCGTGGTGCCGTGGGGCACAGTTTTTGATCGCCTACCGTTTTACTCGGTGCGCGCGCTGGTAAATGTCTTTTTCATTCTGGCTGTCCTTATTTACTTCCTTGGAAATGGCTTTATGGCGCTCTGCATTGGCATCGGATTGCATGGGATTGCCAGAGCGGGAGGTAATGTCCTGTGGACTCTGTGGGTCACAAAATTTGCGGACAGCGATAAAGTGGTGGAATACATGAGTGTGCATACCTTTCTCACAGGCGCGCGAGGAGTCATCGCTCCGTTCCTTGCGTTCATGATTGCCACTTACGCCTCGCCGGCGTGGGTTGCTTGTATTTCAGCAAGCATGATTTTTCTCAGCACGCTGGCTATTGTTCCTGAAATCATTGCAGAGCATCGTCAGCGTTTAGCACGGCCTTGAGGAGTGATAACAAGATTTGACATCGGCGAAGATTTTGAAAGCTTGATTCATGAGCGACCAAGCGGGAAAAATAGGAAGGCCGGTTGCGATTGTGACCGGTGGGAACAGCGGAATTGGTGAAGCGATTTCCAAAATGCTGGGCTTGCGCGGCTATCGGGTGGTAGTCGCTGGACGGCGCAGTGCGGAGAACGACCGTGTGGTCGAAGATATTAACAACACAGGCTCGGGCAGTGGTGTTTCTTCCACGACAGATGTTTCAAACGAGAGCGAATGCCTCGACCTCATCCACGGGACCATTGAGCGGGAAGGGCGGCTGGACCTGTTGGTAAATAACGCTGGAATGATGAGCAAAGGCCCGTTGGTGGAATCCAAGACGGAGATCTTTGATCAAGTGATGAAGACCAATCTTTATTCGTGCTATTGGTGTTCACGTGAAGCTTTTCGGTGGATGAAGGATAGACAGCCAGCATCCGTTGAGAAACTCAACGGTCGGATAATCAATATTTCATCCCTCTGCGGCGTTGATGCATGGGCAGGCACGGGCGTGTATGCGGCCTCGAAACACGGCATGATCGGTCTGACGCGTGCTTTGGCTGACGAAGGTGCCGAAGCGGGAATACGTGTCGCGGCGATCTGTCCGGCGATGGTTGCAACGGCCATGCCCGGCGTGAGTGGACCGGAATATATTCAGCCGGAGGACATTGCAACAACCGTTGCTTATCTCCTCGATCTCAGCCCCGCCGCCTGGCCACGTGAGTTGGTGGTGCCACGGCGTGGGTCAAGCTGAGAGAGAAGATGTGAGGATGTACTAGAGGAACCGTTTCTCCAGATCTTTCAAGCTGGAGTTCGTCAAGTCAGCGCCGATTGATTTAGTGATTTTGTCACGGCAGTCCTGATCCATTTCACTTTCAAGACGCTTCAAATGCTCCTGAGGCGCAGCGAGAATGAAGTGTTTGCATTCAAGATTTGCGATGACTACGGAAATTTCCTTCGCAACTTTGGCGATAGCCCGCTTTTCCACTTCGATATCCAGTTTCGTCTCGGCATGAGACATTGCTTCACCGTTGCCTGCTGAGTTTCCGCGATTGAACTTTCCGGGGCTGTCAGTTGTCTCAGCGCCTCTTGGTGATTCCAATTCCGCGTCAGACAGTTCCGCTAAGTGCGCGCGATCTCTCGGATCGTCTCCTGCAGGCTTGAAATTCAGAACCTTGACCGTTCCCAGATCTGTCAAAATTAACAAGCGTTCGAATGTATCTTTCGTTTTGTTCATAAGATTCAATTCCTAACATAATTGGGAGGGGAAAACAAAATGTTAAAGGGATTTTGTCTACAGAGCGGTCTGTGGTTTACGCCACCGCAAAGGACGGATAAATTCCTTCGGTTTGAATGGACATAGCCTGTGTCATAGTCGTCTTTTTATATGAGTAAAATTTTCCAGATACGAGTTTCCCAGCTGCCGCAATGGCTCGACTGGAGGCGTTTACTGGGGGAGGGGGAGTGGACGGTCTCGAATGACGAGATCGGAAATCTGGTGGCGCAGACGGGTTTGTATCGCGATGCGGCGGCGGACCTCGCGGCGCGGTTACGTGGGGTTGGTATCGGTGGCTCGCTTTTGAATCTGGAGATTTCACCTCCATTGAACCGGAAGGATCTGCGCAAGGCCTACACCGAGGAAGCGCGACGCTATCGGGATGGCAGTAAGGGATTTAATCAGCGAGCAACGCAGCTTGATGACGAAGGACGTGTTTCACTCACTCCCGAAGCGTTGGCTATCGCGCTGGGTGAACGGGCAAGGGGGCTCCGTGTCATCGACGCATGCGCGGGTGCGGGAGGAAATGCAATCGGTTTCGCCCGAGCCGGATGTTCCGTGCTCGCCATAGAGATCGACCCTGACCGGTTCGCCATGGCGCGGCATAACGCGAAGATCTATGGCGTGGCGGATCGAATTGAATTCGTCCTTGGTGATGCTCGTCGTATCGTATCGGAGCGGGAGGCGGATCTGCTGTTCATTGATCCCCCATGGGGCGAGCGATACAATAAGGAACGCGTCACGCTGGCCGATCTCCCACCATGTGAGGAAATTTTGGCCTTGGCGAAACACCTGCCGAAACGGTGGCTGAAAGTTCCACCGTCATTTGATCCGGCCACCTTACCCGGCTGCAATGCCGAAGCCTTTTTTGGTGTGGGCAGAGGAGACTCGCGGCGGGTGAAGTTCTTGCTCGTGGAGAGCTTGGCTATGTAAAGCCAAGCTTCTTATTTCACCGTTTCAGTTTCCTGAATCCATATATTCCTGAAGGCGGTTGGATTTTCGTGATCTTGAAAATAAATCGGACCCCGGGCCAATTGCTTTCTTTTGCCGCCATTGCCAGTCCCATTTTTCAGTTCCACATCGTCATGAATTTTAATGCCGTTGTGGAGCACTGTAATACGGGCGTTGGTTACTTTTTTACCGTCTTCAAAGACAGGCGCGGTGAAGTCTATGTCGTAAGTTTGCCAAGTGAGAGCTGGGAGAGTCGCATTCACATCCGCCATGATAGATTTATAAAAACATCCGCACCATTGCTTCTTAGCGGACTCGGTCTTAATCGGAAAATTTTCCGCAGAGTAGTCTAGGGCGAAAGTGTCGAGCACTTGGATCTCGTAGTTATTGTAAATATAGATCCCGCTATTTCCCTTATCTTGATTGCTCGGGTTACGCATTGGCTTAAATGGTAGGCGGAACTCAAGATGCATCTTGAAAGAACCGAACGAGTCAACCGTCCTTCCTCCGGCCCATAGAATGCCATCTTCCACATTGGTGAATCCTGTAGGCATTGTCACTGCGGTTTCGGGAGCTGTCATACCCATTGTTGGGCTGACATACTCAATTCTCACGGCACTCTTGAGTAAGGAATCGAGCTCCCCCTGATCTAGAACTCTGGAATCGACCGGCGATTTATCCCATCCTCTACCTGGGAGACCGGCTTTATAGGTAGAGACAAGGTAGTCGTCTGTTTTCAACAACGTCACTTGGTGGAAGACCGTTTCCTGCGCATCGGAATATTCTCCGATAAATTGAAACTTAGGATGTTCCGTAGCAGCCTTTACTGGATCTATCCAAGTATTCGCCGGCTTCTTAGCCCATGCCAAAGGCGTGAAAATGAGTGCGAGAATTAATGTGTATGTGAATTTCATGATTCCGTTTGCGGGAGATTAACTTTTCCGGAAGCTTTTTGCCAAGGGTGATTTGCAAGCGGTCCAGCGTCGGAGATGGCGGATGCGGGAAAAGCATCAAACCGAATCGACTGAATCCTCTACGGGCGGGTGTTCGCACGCCGTCTCCAAAACACGAATGGAACGCACACGATATACATGGTAATGCTATAGACAGCCGCAGGCACCGTCTCAGGAGGGAGCGTCTGTCCTTCAGTCCCGGCAATGATGCTCCCGACCGCGATCGCGAGAGTTCCATTCTGCACGCCTGATTCGATTGAGATGGTGGTCGCGTCACGGCGTCCTAGACCAGTCACCTTGGAGGAGGCGATACCGGCACACAGCATCAGGATGATCAGGAGTGCTGTAAACGGACCGAGCGTGGCGAGGTTACTGGAGAAAACTCCCCAATTTTTGGCCAAGGCTGCGATGATGATAAAAGCAAAGAGCAGAATTGCAGTGCGTGAAATACCCGGTGCGATTCTTTCGACGAGTAGTGGTGATTTGGCGGTGAGTGCCATGCCCATCGCAACCGGAACAGCGGTTATCAGGAACATGGTGAAACCCAATTTGGTCGCATCTACTTTTGGCCCGCTATCGCCCATAAAATGTCCCACGCTGAATGCGACGAGTAGGGGGACAGTGACGATCGACAGCAGGCTGGTGACAGCGGTGAGTGAAATCGATAACGGCGTATTCGCTCCCGCGATCTTGGAGAGGACATTACTGGTCACGCCGCCGGGGCAAAGGGCCAGGATCATCAGGCCGACGGCGAATTCTGGTGACAGTCCGAATGTATGGGCGAGGCCAAGCGCTACCAGCGGCAGCAGTAACACTTGGTTGAACAAACCAGTTCCGAACGCCACCGGGAATTTTAAAATGTTTACGAAGTCTGCTTTTCTCAAGCCAAGGCCGAGCGAGAACATAATGAAAGCTAGGACGAGTGGAAGGGCGATTTGGACTATCATGGATGCTTTCGTATGTTTGGCTTGAGTGTGTTGGCTGATGATATTGCCATTTGAAAAATATTATTGTTCAAGTGGTTTAGAGCCAGTCGGATTACTGACTTTCTTTCCTCTCGTAGGGAACGAGTGTTGCATCTCAACATTCTCCATTCCGATGCAGCTTCTGAGGCTCGGAAAACCCTACAAATCAATAAATGAAGATCCGAGAGGAAGCGGAACGCATGAGTCCACTCGCGCTCTTTATCTCAGATAGGAATGCCTATCCCAAAGATGATGGGCCGAGCCTTAATGCTGATGTCTCAATGATGCGGTAAGGGATTGCCTTCCCTTTAAACCTTATCAATTAAAATGTTAAAATGAGACACCTGACCTAAATTACTTCTTTATTTTTCTCCGATCCGCACGATCAACTAAGTATGCGATCTCTCTTACTCCTCCTTCCCGCCGCACTTCTCGTTTCCTGCACCAACCTCATCGTCCCCGGCGAGGGCCAGCCACTCGGAGACTCCGCCCAGGCAACCCGCATCCTCAAATCCTCCGCCGAAGCCCACGGAAATCCTTGGCAGAAATACCGCACCGTCACCGCTAGTTTTTCAGGTGAATGGTCAACCATCGCCGCCCGCGTCCAGCCAGAGCTAGTCGATGCCAATTTCCGCATGTCCTCGGTCGAGACTTACGAGACCCGAACCGGAAAAGTCACCCAGACGCACACCGGCCCCGGCGGAACCAAGCAAGTCGTCAGGACCTCTCGCGACGTCTCAGTCTTCTACAACGGCGAGAAAATCGAAGACGGCGCGCGCAAAGATGCCTCCGCATTAGTCGCCGATGCCTGGCGCTCTTTCCTCTTCGGCTCTTCATGGCTAGTCGATTCCGCCGCCGACCTGAAAGTCCTCAAACGGGATAAACTCAACGGCGCCGAGCACGTGCTCATTCAGGGGAAAATTAAACCCGGCTTCGGCTTCTCCTCCGAAGATTATTTCATCGCATGGATCGATCCCAAAACACTCTACCTTGACCGCCTCCAATTCACCATCAACGGCCTCGAAAGCACCCAAGGAGCTGATGTCGATGTGGTCTTCTCCCATTTCATGAAAGCCAAAGACGGCTCCGTCTGGCCGACCCATTTCGTCGAACACGTCCGCCGCCCAATCCAGATAAAGGCTCACGAGTGGAAGCTTGATACCCTGAGCGCGGATGGCCGAAAACTAAAATAGACAACGACTCGGATTTTTTGACAGCCGATGATTACTCGCTCAACCGCGAAATAAACCGCTTGGCGTATTTTGAGTATGCTTGGTATTTTATTCATCCATTCCGATGCGGTTTCTGAGGCTTAGAAAAACCTACAAATCAATAAATGAAGATCCCAGAGGAAGCGGAACGTAAGAGTCCACTCGCGCTCTTGATCTCAGACAGGAATGCCTATCCAAAAGATGATAGGCCGGGCCCTAATCCTGATGTCTCAATGATACGGCAAGGGATTCCCTTCCCTTTAAGCCTAATCAATTAAAATGTTAAAATGAGACGCCTGACCCGAATTAGACCAAAAATCTTTTGGCACCTAGCAAGTATCCCTATACCTCACCAATACTAGCTTACGTGCTTGCTTAAAAAGCCATCAGCACTAGGAATAAATTAACATATCATACCTCCCCAAAATCCCTAACAATCCAATGCAACGAGTAATGAGACTGTTCGCAATTAAAATTCTGGTGATCACATCCATGGCTATCGGTATCACACCGTCCGCTAATGCAGACGCGTTCTTGTCATGGCAACGTGAAGAGGGTTCGCTTGCGCTCACCAGGGATGGCCAAACACTTTGGCAGTTCAATGTTCAACGAGGTGAGCATAAGCCCTACTTTCATCCGCTCGCCACAGCGGATGGTTCCGTTCTCACACAAGCCCAGCCTGCAGACCACGTCTGGCACTATGGCTTATGGTTCTGCTTTAAAAAAATCAATGGCGTCAACTTCTGGGAAGAAGACCAGAAAACTGGCTTGTCAGACGGGCACACACAGGTGCTTAAAATCGATGCTCAAACATTGGATGACTTCAGTGCCAGCATTGATCTTGAAATCGACTACACCATTCCAAAAACAGCAATGATCCCAGCTCAAAAGTTGATCAAAGAGCGGCGCAATGTCACCGTCTCGGCACCTGACGAGGCAGGGAATTACCACCTCGATTTCCACCATCACTTCCGTGCTCTGAACGACGTTACGCTCGACCGAACGCCCCTTGAGCATCAACCTGAGGGCAAGTCATACGGTGGCTACGCAGGTCTATCATTTCGTCATCATGGTTTACCAGAGGACTGGCAATTACGTGACAACTGGCAATTCACTGCACCTAATCCAGCGGAAAAACTACACGGCACTCGCCAGCCGTGGGTTGCCTATTCCGGCAAGTTAAACAAAGGCTCTGCAGGCACCGCTATCTTTGATCATCCCACAAATCTGAACCATCCTAGTAAATGGTACACCTCAAACGCGCTCGTTTTCTATAGCCCAGCGTTTATTTTTGACTCCAAGCGCACGCTTAAAAAAGATGAAACCTTCACACTGCGCTACCGAGTTAAAATCTACTCCAGTGCTCCAGAGAAAAAAGATCTCGAAGCCGAATGGGATCAATTTTCTAAAAAAACATTTAAGCCGATCGCGGTCAGTCAACCAGCTCGTGACAGCTTCGAGAAAATCAACCTCGTTGAGCATGGTCGCGCCATTTACGCTCAGCATTGTATCGTTTGTCACAATAATCAGCCAGACGATGCTGCTGGAATAGCACCGAAACTAGGACCCTCATTCTACGGGCTACTCCGTAAGAATCCAGTCCCACACTCTGTTTACCAAAACAAGGTGTTGAAGGAAATCCTTGTGGATGATGCTTACATCAAAGATGCACTCCATGAACCAATGAAGCATGTCGCGGCGAAGGTCACCTCAGCTGGCAGTAGTCCTTATCCAGCAGCCATGCCGCGTTATGATTACGAAGGGGATGATCTCAATGGACTCATCGCCTACCTCCGCACTCTCAATGAGCCAAACGACCGTGGAGCTTCCGAGGTCTGGGTGATCCCAGAGAAAAAGCCTGAAATTGATAATGATCAGTTTGAAATTGATGCTACTAAAAAGATCCGTATCGCCAGAGCGGTCTTTGCTGGTGTCAGCACCCGCGCCATTGCTGTGGGGGATCCGGCAGGGGTTCATTACTTTTTTGATCCTGCTTGGCTCAGTGTGAGGCAAGTCTGGAAAGGTGGCTTCGTCAACATGAAGATTGAGCACACTGACCGTGGCGCAGGAGAGAACTCACTAGGAAAAGGAGCCCAGCCCATCGAGCTAGGCTTTATTGTTCGCCCGCTCGTGGGGGATACACCGGTAGACTTTTCAGCCCGTGAATTCCCTAGCCAAGGAGCTTACGCGATTGAGCGAATGCGCTCTGACCTCAGCAGTAAAGAATCCCCACTGAGCCATCTTGCCCATGACACCGCTTACAATGGCTACAGCCTGAACAAAGAACTACGGCCAACCTTCAAATTCAAAGTCGATGGCATTGACTACGAGCAAACCGTCACCCCGCTCGAGAATGAGCAGCTCAAACTCGATTTCACGTTTTCAAAATCCTCTAAGCCGATTCGCTTTCTCCTCGACCAAAAGATGGCGCATATCTCCAGCAGTGCCGGCACGATCTCAGAAGGTATCCTCAGTCTACCCGTTGGCACTAGGCAGCTCACTCTTCACGTAAAACGCCAACCATGAAAAAATTTCTCACACTCCTCTGCCTCGCCCCTCTGGCATGGGCCGAGCAACCCACGATCAGCCCCCAAGGCTACACCGTAGAGACCATCAATACGCCACAGGACGAACAGGGTAAACCTCTCTTCTTTGATGTTGGCGGTATCGATTTTGCCGCAGATGGCACCGCATACGTCGCTTCACGTCTGCACGGCATTTGGACCTACCGTAGCGGGCAATGGAACTGTTTCGCAGAAGGCCTACATGATCCCCAAGGTCTCCAGCTTCTCAGCCCCGACGGCAGCTCGATGGTCGTAGCGCACAAGCCTGAGCTAACGCGCATCGAAGACACGGATGGCGATGGTAAAGCAGACTCCTTCACCTGTCTTTCCAGCAGCTGGCGTTATGCCGGTAACTACTGCGAGTATGTTCACGGACCGGTAATCGATAGTAAGGGGAATGCCTATGTTAGTCTAAACCTCGCGCACATTCCTACTAAGCTGGCTAAACAGTTGCCATCTCTCAAGTCAGGAATGTATATGGGTTCCACGCTAGGTTACGATGGCTGGGCGGCACGCATTTCTCCTGACGGCACCTTCACTCCCTACGCCTCTGGTCTGCGCTCTGCCGCAGGGATTGGCATCTCACCAGCTGATGAAATCCTTATCACAGACAACCAAGGCGAGTGGCTGCCGACATCCTGCCTTTATCACATTGAAAAAGGAAAATTTTACAGCCATCCATCATCCCTCCTCGATAAAGAGGAATACCGCACCGGTGATAAGAAGCATCTCATTTATGATCCCGAGCACCTGAAGACTATCCGCACTCTCCCTGCTATTTGGATGCCCCACGGCGAGCTGATGACCTCACCGAGTAATCCAGTTTTTGATCTTAG